>Ga0310691_10000342_pt1 | contig 92290 bp, 70 predicted proteins | sample 176DNAGHGlowgp2_FD_203887 | JGI IMG/M metagenome (GOLD analysis project Ga0310691, IMG submission 203887) | Sheep rumen microbial communities from Palmerston North, Manawatu-Wanganui, New Zealand - 1766 DNA GHGlow gp2 (v2) (version 2) | ecosystem: Host-associated > Mammals > Digestive system >...
CACATAGGGACACGATCGTCCAAGAGCAGTTTGGCCAGCCAATTGCTCCTCTTATTGTAGCTTGGGCATGAGATAGCAAAAAGCCCGGCCAAAGCCGAGCTTTCAACCAACCATATTGTAATAGAGCGGTTATTTTATAACTAAATTCTCGTTATTATCAGGAGAAGCATCAATGAGATTACAGAAATACAGCATCCTCCAGATCTCCGCGCGGACGATCATGAACTGTGCGAAGAAAACAGAGGATGGCTACCGCTTCATTTTCGGCACAGATGATGAGGCAAACCAGGGTGTGATCACAAGAACAGAGCAGAACGACTGTGCCCTGTTCCGTCAGCTTCTGACCCTGGTGGAAATCAGGAGCGAGCCTGCTTTGAGCCAAGTCTCGGACGCGCTTGAGGAGGTGCTTGTCTATCTGGACTTCTCCGGCATCTTTGACCGCCGCGCTGTTGGCCGCGTGAAGGAACTGCAGGAGCTGGCAGAATGGCTTTTTCGGCCAGAAGGTATCGAGCTGTCCTTTGCCGACGGCTCCTTCCGCTTCGTAGCCTTTGAGCGCTCCGCCAGCATGAGCAGGAAGAATATGCTCTCCTTTGTCCGGGCCGACCTCTATGATCCGCTGTGGGAGAGAATGACACTGGGCATGAAGATCGGCGAATGCCAGCTTGCCAAGCTCTATGCCTACAACGGCCTGATGTTTACCAGCGGACGCGTTATAGAGCATGGCTTTCACATGGACGCCGACCACATCATTGTGGTGGACAATCCGCGCAGCATCGTGCCGGATGTTGCCACCGTCACCGTAGAGGACGATGGCACAGACGCGCCGATGCGCCACTATACCTGCGTAGAGAAAACGGCGGACATAGAGGTTTTGGAATTTGACGGCGAAGGATTGGTCTCCGCGGAGCTGGGGTATCGGCTCGATCCCTTCGGGTACGAGAAGCACGAACACCATTCTTTTCAGATCCGTATGCCATACATCAAGGGCGTCGTACACGAGGCAGACTTCCATGCTCTGTTTGCCGAGCTCGGTGTGACTGAGATCGTAGATGTTGAGGGCGTGCGGCATCCTGTGTCCCATGTAGACATGATTCTGACCAAAAGCATGTGCAAGGGCTGGGGCTGGATGAAGGAAAACGGCCTGACCTGGCGCGAATACCTAGATCGCTGCCGGAAATACGACCATCGTCTGTTCGTTTCCGGTATGGACAAGCGCAGCCGGGATGGGCTGACTGAGCTGAATTTCCAGCTTCTGAATACCGCCGCCATCACTGCCGAGGAATACCGTCCACACGATCTCCCTCTTGGCTGGGACAGCTCCCCGGAAAGCGCAGAGCGGACCTGGCTGACAAAGGAGACAGAGACCGCCTACTACAATGCCATCGCCAACAGGGAATGGCAGCTCAACTATTTCTGCGCGGATCGGGATAATCCGGAGCTGGATATTGTTGACCAGCGCAGGATAAGAGCAGAGATACTCTATAAGAACCCCGCCTTCCTCAGCGAGCATGTTTTTCAAAAGGAGCTTGCGGACAAGGCAAAGCAGATCCGGGAAAACTACGGCATCGGCAAGCTGATGGTCAGCGGAGACATACGGTATCTGTCCGATGATCTCATGCGCCTTCTGGCCGTCATCGCCCGCACGACCTCAGAGCAGGCATACAGCGTTCTCATGCGAGAGTGCTTGTCCAGCGCGGAAATCTATGCGCCGCAGCCCAGCTATCCCGTGCCGGAGCAGCTCACGATCCTGCGCAATCCGCACATCTCCCGCAATGAGGAAGCGCTGGTCACGCCGCTCGATCCCGTAGGGCCGCTGCGGGAAAAATACCTGTCTAACCTGCACTATGTCGCCATGGTCGATTCCCGTTCCCTGATCCCGGATCGGCTGGGTGGCGCGGACTACGACGGCGATACCGTTCATCTCTACGCAGAGCCGCTCCTGAGCCGCTGCATCAGCCGAAACTATGACGGTGGGCTGGAGAACGCGGACAATCTGCCATTGCTGAAAATTCCATCAGCAGAGCCGTTGATCGCTGATGCCAACGACTGGCGCGCGAGATTTGAGACAGTCAAAAGCACCTTCTCATCCCGTGTCGGACAGATTTCCAACGCCGCCCTGCGGCGCAGCATTCTCGCCTATGATGAGAGCCTCCCGGCAGAAGAGCGTGAACAGTACCGCAAAATTTTGACCATCCTCACCGGGCTTGAGATCGACTCAGCCAAGAGCGGTATCAAGCCGGAGCTTTCAGAATACCTTGGCAACCGTACCGCGGTGAAGAGCCTCTTTCTGAAATACAAGGGGATTGCCGGTGATCCCGATGAACACAAATGGCACGAACCGTCCAAGGCTAAACGCCTGAAAGCATTTTTTGCAGATATTGAATGGGATGAGATCACAGCGAATCTAGAACGCACACCCTACTATGCCCGGCAGCTCTGGAAGCAGACACTTTGCCGCAGACCGACGCAGGCGGACAGCGCGGAGCTGTTCACCTTTGCCGCCGATCCTAATTGGAAGGAAAAGCTCGATCCTGAGACGGTGGAGAGCGTCCGCTCGATCATTGCGGACTACGAAGAGGCCAAACGGCGCTGTGAGGCATACCGCCATATCCAGCCCTCCACCAATTACCGAAAGGATATCCAGCGCATCCTGTTTGCACAGGATAAGGAAAATGAGATCAGCGTGGATGATCTCTATCAGGAATTCCGATGGATACAACCTAGAAGCGTTCGCCGCGCGCTGGCGGCCCTGCGGGAGTCTGACTGGCAATTCACGCCGAAAGAAGAGCGGCTTGAGATGATGTACGCATTTCTGAGTTCAAAGGTGCCCTTTGACTACGAATACTTCTGTGATTTCCGCTGCGGTGGATACCGCATTCTGGGAGATATCCTGATGGATCTGGATGAGCAGTTCCGGATTATGGAGCTCCAGAAGCACAAAGGTGTAAAGCGGGATGACAGCAAGCAGCTCCGGAAAATGCTGCGGGATACGGTTGGGAGACCCGACTGGCAAGAGCAGCTTATACGAAACTGCATTGAGATTTTGAATCCTAAGCTGTGGTTTCATGGAGAGGAGATGCCGACAGGCATCCCCCAGGAGACAGCCGTCCAATGCGCGGAGCTTTTGGGCAAGCGCCGTTTCATCCTGGAGGTGCTGCCTGCTGCCGCAATGAGATTGACCATTGATCGCACGAAGCCGATAAAGAAGAAAGCATGGTGGAAGCTATGGTAAACGAGCTTGAAGAATTCCGGGCCTACACGGAGTTTCCCGTCTACAAGGCGGACAGCAAGAGGGATACGTCCTATATGGGGCGCTTCACCCTTCCGATGCTGCTTGACTTCACCGGTTTCTGGCGCATCCTGATCATACTGGCGCGCGGATATCTGTTCCGGGCCGATGGTAGCGCATACGACCGGATCGAAACCGCACGGAGGGCCCTGCTTTCCTGGTGCAGTCTCACAACGGAGAAAATGAAAAAGGCCCCGGATCAGAACGATCCGAGGCTCAGGACAGATTATGGTGAATATGCGGATGAGTTTCCGGAGCTTGTGACGCCGGACGGAGAGGGCTGGCTGATCCGGCATGTGGAGAACATCGTCGCTTTCGTGGAGGCGAATCCCGATGATGTTCGCAAGGAGGTCATCACCAAAGCGCAGGCGCTCAAGGCGGGCTTCCGTGCCCAATGGGCAAAGAAAGTGCAGCAAATGCTGATCCCGCCGTTTACATCCAACACCAAAGGCGCGTGGGTGCTGCGCTTTGACGATGTTCTGGCCGACGCGCTGGAGCTGAGCTCGCTGCAAAACAAGGACTTCGACCTGCCGGAAGATGTGCGTCAGCGCCTGTCCGAGCTGACACCCAAAGGCGTACCCGTCGAGGCCAGCGTCATGCTGTACAAATACTATGTCGCCAACCGGGAGGAAGGCCGGGAATACGTCGTGCTGCCGAATCAGAACTTCAACGCATACTTCGGCACCACGGCCTTCAGCCAGAAATGGACGTCAGTGCTGACCGGAAAGGTGATCGAGAAGAAATACAGTGAGGGTGTGAGCAAGTATAGGATAGTATTGCGATAGGCAAAACAGCGTTCTGTTTCAATGATAATGCATAGTACATTCGACCAGATGTTGAGCGTGTTGTCAAGATATTTTGCGAGCAGAATAATGCCTTTATGCTCTGATGTGGTCTCATATTGGCACTGTCCTCATACAAAAAGATTGCGTTTTAAGATGTGATGTGATATAAATAATTTATTATACACTTAATATTGATTTGGTCCAGTTGTAAAAATGTGTTTATACATCGGTAAAAACGCATTCTCCATTTTAGTGTCCCTATTGGACTAAAATAGCTTGTGCGGCAGCAAACGCAGTTCTACGTTTTTTGGTGTGTGGTTCCGTTTGGGCCACACACAATTGTACCAATTCATCATTCGTAAAAATTGTTGAGTTTTCGTATTTTTCAAAAACCGTCTAAACGAAACCCGTTGAAACGCCAAGGGAAATTGGCAGAATTTCCAGTGTTTGCCTGAAAAACTCGCAAACCGTTGGTATGACTGGGCTTCAGAAAAAATTCGAAAACTCAAGTAAAAAATCTATTAGAAGCAACTGATTATTCGATGTACTTAAGGAGAACGCACATGAAAGACCATACACTATCTGTCGTCATTCCCTGTTACAACGAAAAAAACAGCATTCACGCGATTGTTGAGAAAGTGCTGGCTGCGCCGATCGAGAACAAGGAAATCATCATTGTCGACGATAAAAGCAAGGACGGGACCAGCGAAATCCTGGACAGGGAAATTGCTCCGCTGGTCAGCAAGGTGATTCACCATGAGGTGAACCAGGGCAAGGGCGGCGCCCTGCGGACAGGCTTTCAGCACGCGACCGGGGATATCGTGATCATTCAGGACGCGGATCTTGAGTACGATCCGAATGAGTACCCCCTGGTCGTTCTGCCCATCGTGAACGGGGAATGCGACGTGTGCTACGGCTCCCGCTTTCTGAACCAGGCTGCCAAGGGATACAAGGCCAACCAGCTGGCCAACAAATTCCTGACGGGGCTGTCCAATCTGTTTACGCATCTGAAGCTGACGGATATGGAGACCTGCTATAAGTGCTTTAAGCGCGAAATCATACAGGCGGTGGACATCAAGGAAAACCGCTTTGGCTTTGAACCGGAAATCACCGCGAAGATTTCCAAAATGGGCGTGAAGGTGAAGGAGGTTCCCATCTCCTATTATCCCCGGACGAACGAGGAAGGAAAAAAGATCGGCTTCAAGGACGGCCTCAGAGCCATTTACTGCATCTGGAAATACCGGGACGGAGAATAAGAGAAAAACAGGAGTTTAGCAGATATGTCGGATGCAAAGAAAATTCATCTGTTTGTACCGGGGCGGCTGTGCCTCCTCGGAGAGCACTCCGACTGGGCGGGCATGTACCGTTCCATCAATTCGGAGATCGTAAAAGGGAGCGCGATTGTCTCCGGTATTGAACAGGGCATCTATGCCACAGCGGAAAAAGCGGACCGCTTCATCATGGCGGCGTCTCCCGATTTCCCGGCGGAATTGTGGGAGTGCGAAATGGATACCGCCAGTCTTTTGGCTGCGGCCCAGCAGGGAGGCTACTATTCCTACGTGGCCGGAGTCGCTTCGTATATGAACGACAATTATCGGGTCGGCGGGGTCAAAATCACCATAGAAAAGCAGGATCTGCCGATCAAGAGCGGCCTTTCCTCCTCTGCGGCAATCTGTGTCCTGGCCGCGCGGGCTTTTAACCAGCTCTATCACCTGCATATGAACGTCAAAGGGGAAATGCAGGCGGCTTTCCGCGGAGAACAGCGGACGCCCTCCCGCTGCGGCAGGCTGGACCAGGCATGCGCTTACGGCGTAAAGCCCGTATTGTTGGAGTTTGACGGTGTGGAAATCGATTCCAGGGAGCTCCGGGTCGGCACGACGTTTCATTGGGTGATCGCGAATCTGATGGCCTCGAAGGACACCATTCGGATTTTGGCGGATCTGAACAAAGCCTTTCCTTTCGCCGAAAACGAAATGGAACGGAAAGTGCAGGAGGCGCTGGGCCCGGACAATCAGAAAATCGTAGAAAAGGCGCGGACGCTGTTGGAAAAGGGAGACGCGTTAGGACTCGGGCAGCTGCTGAAGGAAGCGCAAGTGTTGTTCGATCAAAAGGTCGCTCCGATGTGCCAGGAACTGAAAGCGCCGGTACTGCACGCCGTGTTGGCAGACCCGGTCATTCAGCAGTTGAGCTATGGCGCAAAGGGGGTAGGCTCTCAGGGCGACGGCTCCGTGCAGTTTCTGGCAAAGGATGAAAACGCCGCACGCCAACTGCAGGAGTATCTGGCGCAGGAAAAGGGCATGCCCTCGTTTACCCTGACCATCAAGCCGGGGCAGACCGTCCAGAAGGCGATTATCCCACTGGCAGGGTTCGGGACACGTGTGTTTCCCGGGAGCAAGTGCATGCCCAAGGGTTTAATGCCGGTATATGACAGGGACGGTATCCTGAAGCCTGCTCTGATGATTATGCTGGAACAGTTGGTGGAAGCGGGTATCCAGGATGTTTGCCTCATCATCGGAGAAGATGAGCAGAAGGATTTTGACCGGCTTTTTACCCCGCTTACAGATGAACAGCGCGAAAACCTGCCGGAAGGAAAAAGAAAATACGAGGATCTCCTCACTGGTCTTCGGGAGCATGTGACCTATGTCTATCAGCAGGAGCGAAAAGGTTTTGGCCATGCCGTATGGCTTGCAAAGCAATTTGCGGAGGGTGAGCCTGTGCTGCTGCTGCTGGGAGATTTCCTGTATCGCTCCAATACAGCGGTCAACTGCTGCAAACAGGTTATCGACGCCTATAAGGAATGTGGGTGCACCCTGGTGAGTATTACAGAAGTCCCGTTGGAACGGGTGGTTCACTACGGTATTCTTCATGGGTACTGGAACAACAGTGAAGAGACCATGATGAAGGTGGACCGGATGGTGGAAAAACCAACAGACGATTATGCCGAAGAATATTTGGGTGTAGAGAACGCCAGAAACGAGCGAAAGTATTACGCGACTTTCGGACAATATGTTTTGACTGCGGACGTATTTGAAGAATTGGAGAGGCAGATCAAAGTCGTGGGCAGTCCCTCCGAAGGAAAGGAATACGGTCTGACTGCCGCGCTGGACGCCGTGCAGGAGAAAGCCGGTATGTTTGCGTTCCTGCCTGACGGCGAATCTTTTGACATCGGGCTGCCGGATTCTTACCGGGAGACCATGTGGCGTTACGGACAGCGAAGCGACAAATGAGCAGAGAGAAGAAAGAGGGCCTTTTTGCGCTGTTGAACGCAAAAAGCATACGGCAGTTTATCTCCTACTTCGCCGTGGGCGGGGTATCCGCCATTGTGGAATGGGCCGTTTTCTATCTGCTGGTCAGTTTTTTCAACATGGCTTACCTACCGGCAACGGTGCTGGCTTTCGTGTTTTCCACAGCGACAAATTGGTTCCTGGGAAGGACCTTTACCTTCAAGGGCTCCAATCTGGGTAATAAGAAGGCAAAGGAGATCGTTCAGGTCTTCGGCGTCAGCGCAATCGGACTGCTGGGGAATCTGGCGCTGATGTATCTATTTGTAAGCATTCTGGGGATGAACACCGATCTGCTGAAAACCGCCGCAAAGATTTTGGCAACGGGGATCATCTTTATCTGGAATTTCCTTGCCAGAAAACTGTGGATATATAAGGACGCATAATGCACGAAGGAGTTTTTATGAAACGAAGCAGTGACCGTCTATCTAACATCAACGAACGGATTACGCTTGCAAATATTGTATCGTTGATCTCCCTTGCCGTGATAGCAGGCGGCATCGCCACAAGCATTTACATGAACTGTGTCAACCGATCGCTATGGTTGGATGAAGCTATGCTTGCATGGTCTTTCAGCAAACGTCCATTCTTTCAGTTGTGGAAAGGCCCGCTCGAGTGGCTGCAGAGCGCACCGCTTGGCTGGTTGTACTATGAAAAAACACTTTCCGTTGTTTTTGGCAATACAGAATTTGTATTGAGGATTGGATCAATTATAGGATATATTCTGACTCTTTTCAGCCTATATTATCTGCTCAAGCAGCTTTCCGTCTCCCGGGTGCTCTGCCTCCTGGCCTGCGCATTTTATGCAAATCTACCTTTTATTTTAACGTATTCAAATGTGTTCAAGCCGTATATTTTTGACGGTTTTGTTATTCTGCTGGCAATGCTTTTTTTCCGCCTTTATGAGTTGGGCCGTGTTCGTTTCTGGATATTGACGCTCACCTGGGCTGTGTTGATCTGGTTTTCTACGCCAGTCTGCTTCTTTGAGGGCGGTCTGCTTCTTGCCGCGGGTCTGCCGTGCCTGATAAAGAGAGACATGCGCAGGCTGAAATGGCTGATCTCTCTCGGGATCGTGATTGTATTCAGTTTTGCTGTCAATTATTTTTTTTGGCTTGGGGATAAATCTATCGTCAGTGGAATGCATGATTTTTGGGAAGGACAGAATTTCCCGTTGATTCCGACCTCATTGGATGACCTCAAGAAGATGCTGCGCATGACGAAAGAGCTGACCAGGTATTTTGGAACACAAAAAATAACAGTCCTTGCTGTCTCTGCGGTCTCTCTTCCTGTGGCGGTAAAGCGAAAGGAAACCACAGTGATTGGATGTTATTTCGGTATTCTCATTTCCCTGTTCGCCTCCTGGCTCAATATGTTCCCGATAGAAGACAGAATGTGGTGCTTTATTTATCCGCTCATCATCTTTCTGGTCTTTTATGGTATATCCTGCCATTCCGTAGAAGACAGCAAATGGGGCCGCCTGGTGTTCTGTCTGGTTATCGGTTCGTTTTTTTACCCTCGGTTTCATTTCTGGGGGCTTTTATCCGTTTTTCTGGTCAGCTTTGCGGTATTCGAGTTCCTTCCACAGGAGCGGGCTCGAGATGTACAGCACATCTTTGCGTTGATCTTGGCTCTTTTCCTTGTCTTTTCGGTGAATGGTATCCGCCAGTATTGGAAGAACCCCGACGCAGTTTTTTGGAGCGGCGAAGAGTTAAATCTGGAGATTGCGTATCTTGAGGAAAACCTGAATAACGATGAACATGTATATGTGTACCACTATAGTGTACCCGGATTTCAATACAAAAACGGATATGACAATGATTCAATTGCCGGATATAAGAATAATGTTACATTTGGCCAAAATGTTTTTTTATCGTTCAAGGGTACCGGGGACCGGATCACAAAGCCAGAAGGCTATTGTTGGGTCGACTATGATTGTGAGGAAGAAATTGACAAGGTTATCAGCAAAGACAAGGTTTACATTGTTTCATCCCATATTCATGTTCATGTAGAGAGACTGGAAAAACTGTTGGTTGCAATGCACGACAATGGCTTCCTCCAGTTAGTCACTTATGAGCATCAGACACCCCTGTGGTTTTTCTGTAGAAATATTGAAGACAGCAAAATCCATGTATCCTATGAGACAAAGAACATAGAAGGTAACAGCAGCAAAAAAACAGTAAAGGTTCTGCTCCACAATGACGGGCCGGCCTATATCAATCATCAGTTTGAAGAGGTAAGCCTTGTCAACACTTCCACCGGAGAGAAATACTCCCTGCCGAAAAACATAGCGCCCGGAAGCAGCATTGATCTGACGCTTTCATACGAAGGGGAATTGCCTCCGATGTTTAGGTTGAAAAATGAGTACGGTCTGGTTTGTGCGGATTCCGATTATGTGCCGGGCAACTAACCGAGATAATTGTCGAGAGGGCGGATACCCGTTCTGTTTCGCTTAACAACATCAATTCCGCATCCAGAATCGCCCGGCCCTCCGGTATGCCATCATCAGAGGCCGATTCATATCCGACGAGGTGACTTGCTTTTGCTATGTTCTGACGGATGACGATGGAACACTCGTCACGGTTTGCCGCAAATTTGCGGTAGTCATGATCCCGGTTCTCACGCTGAACACGGGCCTTGTACGCCTTGGCCCGCAGCTCCTGCAAAGAGGCCGTGTAGCTTTCATAGTCCTTATCCGGTATGGAGCGCATGTGGTAAAAAGCTTCGACCATCGGATAATTCAAATACAGCTTACCCATGTCCGAGGATTCCACGAAAAAGGCTGCCATTTCCTCAATCTTTGCCGGAGAGAACTGCGGGTCCTGCGGGTCAAGGTCAAAGATCAAAAGGATGTCCGAGTAGCTCCGGTCGAAGATCAGCTTCTTCGTCGGATCATTCTCATGTTCCTTCAAAAGCTGTAGAAAATCAATGGTGTTTGGATCTTCGTCCCGGAACATGTGATTATAAAGCTCATAAATGTTCGTGTTGTAAGAAACGATCTCGTGGTTTTGACTTATGCCGTAAACGTTCAGAAGATGCCGCATCAGCTTGACGTCGGTTTTTTCGCCTTCTACCAAGACAAGGATTTGGGCCTTTTTGTTATCCATTGAACTCACCGCTCATATAGAGCTTCTCCAGATTATGCCCCTCGCGCAGTTCTCTGGTCGTGGCGTTGGCAAGAGAGGTGAGCCTGTCTTTTGTGAGGATGAAATAACAGTCGGGGCGCATGATCCGGTTCGTCAGCAGATTTGTGTTGTGCGACGTGATGATCACCTGCGTATTCGTCATCTTCTCCAGTATCATGACGATGCTCTCGGCAAGCTCATAATGATAGAAGGCGTCAAACTCGTCGATGAATATGAAAGAGGCGTCCTGGGCGGTTTTGTACCAATAGAAAAATGTATAAAGCGCCTTTGTGCCGCTGGAAGCTACACGGAAAAAGGGAAGCGGCGTTTCCGTATCAAAGTACAGGCGGCGTTTGCCATCAGTATCTTTCTTGACGGTCAGGTTATAAAGGTCTCACAGTCCGTCAACACATTGACCTCCCGCTGGGCGGTCATATATGCTTCAAACTGTTCCTTCTGCTTTTCCGTGAGGGTGTCGATGAAGGCATCCCCGGCTTTTACAGTCTCATTCAAAGCTCTGGCATACTGACTGTCTCTTTTAAAGCTGCGTTCACTGGGGTGAATATCGCCCATGTAAAGGTCTTCCAGAACCTGCATCTCAGCACCCCCTCAGCAATAGACAAGCTCGTTCAGCACGATCTCTTCGGCGCGATTCTGGATGTTGTTCATCCGTCTGACCCACTCCATCTGATCGGCAGCCTTGAGAGCTTCGGTCACAGCCTCCCGGTCAGCCATCTGCCGGGTGAGCAATTCCATCTGCTCAGTACAAGCGCGGTCGATTTCCGTCAGGTGCTGATCCAATTTGCCGGACAGAAGCAGATTAGTAAACAGGACAGGTCTATGCTCCTTCAGATAGCGTTTCCGCATCCGGCCATATTTATCGACAGGCTGCTGCTCAGCCTCGTCGATTATCAGATCAGGAAGAAGATAGTCTCCGACCTGTGTATAGGTGCCGCCGCACTGTTCAAAGATAGATTTCTGCATGATTCAAACCTCCATTTTTTGACTTTCATTTTTATATCTCGGGTTTGAAGCAGATAAGCGCCGGTTAAAAATTCAATGTTTACTAGAACTCTTTTCTTAGATGCCTGCGGTAAAAACATCCAACAAACATCCAACGAACTGTTGATTTTTTGCATCTGGCGCGGGTGCTGGATTTGCGGGCGAAAAGTTCAAAAAAGCTAGTATTTTCAACGGTTTGAGGGGTACTTGGCGACACTATGCGACACATGCCGTAACGGTCCAAATCTAATTCAGGTTCTAGTGCCCACTCCGGACGTGCGGGTTCAAGTCCCGCCTCGCGCACCATGCAAAACCCTGTAGTTTCAACGGCTACAGGGTTTTTTGCTGCCGTTTCGGCCTTGTTTTCGGCCTTGTGCTGGATAATGTTACTTAACATTCGGTAACGCTAAATAATAGATGAAATAAAACTCTGCATACGGTTGGCGCTCTCGGTTTTCATCTGAGCGGTAACGTGTGCGTATACGTCCAGGGTAAACGCTGCCGTGTGATGGCCGAGATTCTCCTGGACTGTTTTTATATCATCTCCGCCCCGCAGGGCAGCTACCGCATAAGAGTGCCGAAGGTCATGAAACCGGGCTTCAGGACAGTCAATCTCCGCAGCAAGTTTCTTGAAGTGAAGATAAACTGTCTGAGCCGAGAGATTGCTTCCAAGCTCGTTTGTGAATACCAGCCTGCCCGGATTGCTCCACGCAGCTCCTGCTTCCCGCTTCCATTCGTTTTGACGCTCCTGCTGATGCTTCAGTACATCCATCACATAAGGAGCCGGAGTAAGGTAATACAGCGCCTCCTTGCCGGTCTGGAACAGCTCCTGCGTGGTGAAGGGAACAAAGATCGCCGTGCTGCTGGTGGTAAGGCCGCGCTGAATCTCGATCTGATTGACACCCAGCGGCAGCGAACTCATAAGCCCTTCTTCCTGCTGGTAGTCCAGGCGCATGAGTGAGCAGTTGTGCTTCTGCGCGATGCTGCTGGTCTGGAAGACGTTATTTTTAAGCTGCTGCATACTCTCCGCCACGTTCACTATGATCGGCGTCATGAGGAAATAACGCTCATTGTGGCTCTGGAGGTCCTGCAGGAGCTTCTTGGCATCGTCACCGTAGGTGGCAAGGTCAGTCGGAATAATATCCATGTCGTAGCCAGAACGCACGGCCTTTTTCTGTTCCTCGATCTTGGACTTGTCCAGATCGGTGATCTTGCGCTTGATGGTCTTGATCGCCTTGGTCTGGTCGATGGAATGGATGTGCAGCGTCACAAGGATGTTGCTCTCAATATCCAGGAAGTCCGCGAGGATGCGGTCATTCAGCTCCGGCGCTTCGATCTGGAGGAAACTGGCCTGCCCGTAGGTATCTCCCATGCGGAAGCAGTTGCCGGTTTTGAACTCAAAGGCCGAGGGCGCGATATGAGCCAAGGTGAACAACAGTCTGCACCCGTCTTGCCATATGGAAAAAAGACGTGGATTCCGAATTATGAATCCAGTTTTCTCCGATCTCTTTGGTGAGGATGGATTCATTGGGATAATGAGCCACACAAAACTGGTCGAAGTCTTCCAGAAAATACCCAATAAACTTCATTTGAACGCCAGCGCGATGTTTAAGAAGGAGCATTTCTTCAATCGTTGGAGCGAATCCGCTATAGAACATCAGTATTCCTCCCTCTGGCATGGTATATGGGAGAGATCCAATGCACATCTTTTCATCCGAACCTCATCGGTAGAGAGGTACGCTTGGACGGAGTTCTTGTCTGTATGTCCCAACATTTCAGAGATAGCGGGTAGAGAGGCACCAGATTGAAGAAGCCTTGTTGCAAACGTCCTGCGATAAATGTGTAAGCCGTCATGTGGCAATCTGTCATATGAGTCCGTTCCCTTGGCGCGATACTTAATCCGATAGTGTACCCGTTTCATCTTCTGCGTTGGCCCTACAGCGGTGACAAAAATGAGATCTGAAGCGCAGCTACGTCTTTCGTTCAGAATGTAGTCAATGACGGCATTCTGGGTTTCTGGATCAATTGGAATCACCAAGTCTGCGCCGGTTTTCTTTTGACGAATATGAATGACTTCCTTTTCCCAGTCAATATCCTGAAAGCGTAAAGATCGGATGTCGCAGCCACGCAAACCGGTATGCAGAGCAAGCAGCAGAACCGCTTGATCCCGCTTGTTTACAAGACTGTTTGGCTCGTCAGCGAGAAGATCATCTTCAATCTGCTTGTCCACAGTGGTTATGATCTTTTCTTCACTGCCACGAATCTTTGGAAGCGCATCACATAGCGTCTCGCAATGCGTATAGCCATTATCCAGAAGAAAATTGAGGAATTTCTTTAATGAACACAACTCTGTCTGGAATCCTTTGAGTTTTCGGCTTTTGAATCGATCCGTCAAAAAATATCCGGCTACATCATGATTCTTAAGGCTTTGAAATTGAGTTATTCCCTGATTTTCAAAATACATGAGCATACGGCGAACATTTGAGCAGTAACTCTTTGCTGTAGTCGAATTCATTCCCTGCTTGCACAAAAAGATAGAAAACGCTTCAAGGACAGCTTGGAAGCATGGAGATTTAGGTTGTTCGAGTTCGGTGGAAAGGTAATGACGCCAGTGGGTTAGAGTTCCTGCCTGCTGCTCGGCTAACAAATGAACAAAGCGATGCAGTGCGATCCACTCAACATACGACGCAGACATCTCACTTGCAGGATCGTGTTCTAAAGAATTTACCCATTCTAAACCTCTGATCAGGGTAAAAGGCTCATTAACAGAACGCAAAAAAGCTGAAAGCATTTCCTCGGCGCGGTCGTAGCGGTCAAGGACAACATGGGACGTTGTGCCCAACCGCATGACCGATTCCGTCGTTTTCTGAACTAACTGACGGAACTCACTTTCATTAAATCTCATAACATCATCCTTTCTGAGTAGTGAAGTACAGAAAGCCCGAAGGCTATGTTCCACTATACCAGAAAAGAGATAAGTAACTCAGAATTAGACCGATACTTTTTGAAAAATATGCTGATTTTCCTGATGTTTTTCAAGATGCTCGGCATAAAAAACTACCTGGCATTAAACACAGATTTTGCGAGGCTGCTGGTCTTGAACAGCGAGAAGCAGAGCAAGACGGTATAGCCGACGCAGGACCAAATCGCGGTGGTAATCTCTCCGCTGACGGAGATCGTCTGCACCAATACCGCGTAAATAGCGACACAGACGATAATGAGAAATGCCTGGAAACCGAGCGCGAACAGGGAGCGGAGATAGTTCTGGCCCATGCCGCCCGCTTCCCGGTTCATCATGGTCGCCATCGGGATCGGGGCGACGGACGTGACAAGATAGATCTCGATCATGCGCCCGTAGGTGACGAGAAACACGCAGATGGTGATAGCGTGCATCGTGATCCCAACAAACAGGGATTGAAACCACAGGCCGAACAGCTCGCCCAGCTCCATGTTTTCAAGGGTATTCTCCAAATCCGCAATGGCGGTGGAAATGTCGATGCTGGTATCTCCGACAATGACGCCGGACGCGCTGTTTACCACGCTCTGCGCCACGTCGAATACACCCATGACGATATTCCAGGTGTTGGTGACGATCAGGATCGCGGCGGCGGATTTGAACGTCCACTTGAAAAACATCCAGGTATCCAGATCATGAAGATTGTTCTTTTCTGTGATAAGCTGGATCAGCTCCAGCGTCATCACGAAGGCCAGAATCAGACCGGCGATGGGGACGATGACAGTTTCCGAGAGGTTTTGTATCATGGAAAACACGCTGCCATTCCATGCCTGCGGTGTCGTCCCCACGTTGCCGGCGATTTCTCCGATGTGCTGATTGGTACTGTCGAACATCCCGGCCAGATTGCTTGTAATGCCGTTGATGAGGACTTCTTTCAGCCATTCGGTTATGCTGGCCCATAGTCGATCCAATGTGGGCCTCCTTTCCGCCCTCCCGCATTACACGGGAGGGCTATTGAGTTGATTGTTGATTAGCCAAACAGGTTGGCCAGCAGGGGGACGAGGGTGGTGCCGACCAGCGCCATACCGCCGCCTGCCATGAGCTGCTTCATGCCCTGGGACTTGGCACCGGGGTTATCGTTGCCGTAGCCTTCGAGCAGATTGATCGCGCCCCAGATGCCAAGACCGGCGCCGAGAGCAATCACGAGAGTCTGAAGCACTCCGATTGCAGCCTGGAAAAATGCCATATACACTCCAACAGCCGATTCCTCCGGCTGCTGTCGTGACCAATAAATGTCTCAGGGAAATGCGAAAGATGCGGGGCCTGAAGGTGGCTGTTGTCCGACCTCCTTTCCTGATAGATTTCCCGCGCCGTGCGCACACGCGGGATGAATTTGGGCATGAAAAAAGCCAGCCGGTATTTCTACCAACTGGCTGTCATGCCGATATGAGATTGTGCGTGTCTCCACAGATTCTTTATGATAATGACTGCTTCGGGCGATCTGCTAAGCCCGCCGTATCAGTCAGGCAGTCATTCTTCCTCCGACCGCAATTGGCCGAAGGGGTTAGCATAGTTGCTGAAAAATGCAAATGGGTTACTGTGCTTTCTGTTCTGACTATTAGATACTAGCTAATAGTTTCATACGAATAAAAATGATTATCTTTTGTAGAAGAATAGCGCAAACACCCGTTGCTAAGATTTTTAGCATCTGTTGCCCAAATAAAGCTGCTAAAATAGAAGCATTTTGCGGTTCTTCTTTTCCCCTACTTAGAGTCTTTAGATCCACGATGATCTTTTTTAGTCCCCCGGTATTGAATACACAATCATACCATATATATTTTCCCAGCAAAATAGCAGCAACAAATAGGGCTAATTCCCAGTCAATCAATAATAAACAAAAGTCTAGATAGATTACAATTATTGTAATTGATTTTTTTATGTCGGAATCGCTTATTCCTGTATATATCTCGTTCTTAATCACAGCTTTTCGAACAAAGAGAATAATTCTTCCACACAGTAAAAACATAAAAGGAACATGAATTCCTGTTGATAGTATTCTTTCTGCCCAAGCAGGTAATAAATACACATAATGCTGAAGAAGCACAAGTGAAGATATTCCTCCCCATAATATATGAGCACAAATTAAAAAGAAACGCGATAAGTCCTTTGCGGCTTTCCTGACAAACTCAGATGCGCTAAAGGCTTCGTCAATCCTCGATGTGTTTCGTAGTTGCTGCAGCGAGACCTTCATTAATTCATAATACACACCAGATGACCCAGCCCATAGGAGGGCGCAGACTAACAATAATCTGGAAATAATAGGGTAACTATGGATAGCTTCAAGCATTGTTATTACCTCAAAATCAGATCGTATATTCTTTACCTGATGTATATAACACGATATTTTGCAAATCACCTTGGTTCAAGTAAATCTATTCAGGATATTATAACACAATAGTCTGATATAGGAAACACCTTGTACGCTAATCTTCATTTTTAGACAGGTCTGCCTCATAGACTGCGTACTCTTCATTCTCTTTGAGCTTCAGCCGATGCTGCAGGTATTCCTGCACATCAAAGGTATTGCGCTCGTCGTAGTCTGCGGTCAGCTTGTAGTTGGGGTGCTTTGTAATATCGTACTTATCCGAGAGAAACGGACGGACACCGCGAAGCTGGAGGATGCACTTGCCGCCGTCCAGGACGGCGAGCTCATCCACACTCATAAGCTCCTTGCCGAGCTTCTGATAGTTAAGGCTGTGCGAAACCTCCCGGCCTCGGCTCTCGCCGGTGTTGAATGTGTCGATTGTCTCTTTGCCCAGAGCTGTTGCCAGCTCTTTGAGTGTGGTCGGCTCTTTTCCACCGAGGAAGATAGAGCAGTCCATATTGCCTATGATCGTGTCCGCGTTATCCTTATACAGCGCTTTGAGCTGGCTTTGTGCCTGCAAGACGAGGCAGCAGGAAATCTCGCGGCTGCGGATCGTAGCAACCAGCTTTTCCAGCCGGGGGATCTGGCCAATGTTGGCCGCTTCGTCGATGAGGCAGCGCACATGAACTGGCAGCCGCCCGCCATATACATCATCCGCTTTCTCACACAGCAGATTGAAAAGTTGGGTATAGCACAGCGAAATCAGGAAGTTGAATGTGTCGTCGGTGTCCGACATGATGATAAACAGTGCCGTTTTTCTGTCGCCCAAGGTATCAAGCTGAAGCTCATCGTAGGCAGTCAAATCGCGCAGCTCCTGTATATCAAACGGGGCAAGGCGAGCGCCACAGGAGATCAGGATACTTTTTGCGGTCTTGCCCGCCGCCAGCTTATACTTTGCGTACTGCCTGACCGCAAAATGGTTGGGCTTTTCCTTTTTCAGCTCATCAAACATAATATCCACGGGGTTCTGAAACTCTTCATCATCTTCACGGACTTCCATCGCGTTAATAAACTCGATCAATGTGGAGAAGTTCTGCTCCTCGGTCGGAGCCTCATAGTGGATGTACCCGATCAGTGCCGTATAGAGCAGCGTTTCGGCTTTGACCCAAAAATCGTCCCCGGCTTTCCCTTCGCCTTTGGTGTTGGCAATCAGCGCCGTGACCAGCTTCAAGATGTCCTTTTCGCTGTGAATATAGGCGAATGGATTATAGTGCATGGACTTGGTGAAGTTGATCGTATTGAGAATCTTGATCTGATAACCGTAATGAAGCAGCATCTTCCCGCACTCATTTACGATACTGCCTTTTGGGTCAGTAACTACAAAGCTTACCGGATATTTCTCAGAATTGCACTGCATAAGGTTGGGTTTTAACCAAAATCTAGTCTTACCGCTGCCGGAACCGCCGATAATCAGTACATTTTTATTGCGGGCAGTCTTGGGATCGGCAGGCCGATTGTTCATGGTGAGCATTTCCGTTTTGGTGAGGATAATATTGTTCTTGAAATCCGGGTCCATATATGGGGCAATATCCTTCGCATTGCCCCATCGCGCAGAACCATATTCCTGATTCTTTCGGAACTTTTTGGCGTTCCGGCTCTTTTCATACACAGCCAGCCAGATTACAGCGGCAAAAAAGATTCCGAAGAACAGATCAAGGGGATGGACGCTGGGCAGCGACGATTGAAAAGCAATCGCCATCCCCTCGACGACGTGGAGAAACTTTTCCGAAAAGCCAGAACCCGGCGCATAGCGCCAGGACTGCCCCAGCTTTGTCCCCAGCAGGCCAAACAGAACATACGGGAGATTGAGCAGGAGGAAGCGTTTTGTTTTGGCGTTCAACGCTCGCGCTCCCTCCGCTTTTCTTTTGCCGGAGCAATCGAGGCCACAAGCTCCTTGAATTTCTGAAGTGTAGCCAGCACCGAGGGCTTTTTTCCCCTCTTTATCAGATTATCCGAATACTCCTCAAAGGCGGCGGTCATAGCATCCTTATCGGCACCCTTGAAGAAAATCAGGTAACGATCCTCACCCTTGACCTTAAACGGGGCATAGTCTATGCCGTACTTCCTTGCTACCCGACTGAACGAGCCTATACTGGCGTCAGAAAGTGGGATGCTCTGCATCCCCCGGTTTTGTGCGGCCAACTGTTTGACCGTCATTTTCCCGTGCTTTTCTTTTACAGACTTGTGCTGCCGTTCAGCCCTCATCTGCACAAGCATCTTGGATATTGCCTTTTGCAATTCTCTTTCCGTGAGCTTCGCCGTGTTCACGATCAGTGTGACCGTGCGCTGCTCAACTTCTTCCTGCAATCACATCACTCTCCTTTTTTGAAATATAAGAACGAGAATTGTTTTTCCTATAAACATGTCATAATTTACTAAATTATTATTGTGTTATGTTTTAATTTCTGTTATATTTCAAATGTAGAAATAAAAAGGAGCTCACAGAAATGAAACAAAAAGTTCGAGCGAGACTATATTGGCCACTAGTTATTCTTATCATCGTGTCGATAGCAGGAGTAATTGCTATTTCCTTTTTTTCCTGCCGCTTTGCCATTGCCCTAGCGAAACAATCAAATGGTATAGCTACCGTTGATACACTCTTATCTGCTGGCATTGGTATAACAGGTATCATGATCGCTGTGTGGACTGGTCTTTCGATTTCAAATGTCGTTAGTCGCAAAGATGTCGACAAACTAAACGTCGATATTGAGGCTGCCCGAAAAAACATGTGCGCTATTGATGCGTATATTGCAGAAGATGTGCACATTCAAGCAGAACTGTTTTATGTAGAAACTTCCCGGAATAATTGGGATCCCCTGCTTCGTTACATCATTTTTAGCTTTCCACCCGTTAATGAGATTGGCGAAGTAACAAACCTATTCTCCGATTTAACAATTGTCGAATTAAAATATACACAAGTAAAAAGCCACCATCAAAGTAAATATAAGTACGATCAAAATCTAATTACATTGGCAGATGAAGGAATTAAAAAAATTGAAACGATAAAAAAAGGGAGAAGAATTCCCCATAGAATTGTAAACACATACTTGAATTATCGTATGTGTGGATTCAATTTCTTTGCAGGCTACTGTGAAAAAACAAAATTACTCGGTGTTGAGCGTTTTGTCAAGGCGGCACAAGAGTATCGAAAACTTTCTAGTGCACTAAATGTATCTTTAAAAAAAGATACATGGCCAGATAAACCAGATGCTGTTGAACGCAAATGTCATCTTGCAAATTCTATTGGCGAATCATACAGTAAAATAGTCCAATATTATTGTGATGAGCACATGAATGAGGACATGAGATTGCAGTTTGGCACCAAAATACGCCAGTATGCAAAAGATGCAATTAAGTTTTGCGAAACGGCAGTAGATGCGGAAAAAGAATTAGATTATCATACATTATCTGTTTTTTCAAGAAATTTAGGTGCTGCTTATGAACGAGTTGACAAATTGAACATAATGTTGGGACAAATACCAAAGTATCAAAAAGAGATAATTGATTCTTACAACCATTCAATTACTTATGCCGAATTAGATGATGCTCCTAATCTTTCAACAATTAGATCGGCGTACTTAGCGTTCTTATCTTTTTTAGGGAGATACTTATTCGAAACACGAGAAAATACAGATTTGGACTTATTGCAAGAACAAAATGTGAGAGTTGAATCTGCTTTTAACTATTTTCCATCGTCTATAGAAATCAAATTATTATACGAGCTTACAAAACGGCTGTATATGAGAATAAATCCAAATAGTGTATCACCTGAACAAATAGATATAATAAATACAATTAAGTGTTTGCGCAAAAAACTATCGGATAGTATTACAGAAAATGATCGAATTAGCAGGATTCATAACGAAATAGAAGTCTTGATTGAGGAGGAGGATACAATATGCAGAGAAACTATCCCAGTGAATCAATAAGAGCAATTACAGAGTTTCTTTTTTTGGAGACACCATATGACTTAATTGAGCCAAGTGATTTGGTGCTTGTGTTAGGTAATGACATGATTGATGGCACTATGGCAGAGGTCAAGAAACTTCTAACTAATGGAAAAATAAAAACTGATGCTATCATACTCTTGTCTGGTGCAACAGGGTCATTGAATGCAGGAAAGGAGAAAGAGTGTATACGTCTATTTCGTAGCGGTACTGAACGTTACGGAATCCCGGCAGAGCAATTTGCTTTGGAGGATAGAGCAACAAACGCTTTTCAGAATTTCTCATATTCCAAAACATTAATAGCGGAAATGGGCGGTTTTTCCAGATTTGACAAAATTCTATGTGTAGGAAAGGCTTTTCTTTTGCGACGGGCTTCCATGTATGCAGCAAAAACAGGATATCCTGCAGAAAAAATGCAATATTATGGAACGGTTGATCATGAAGGAAGAAACATTGGCAGAGACTGCTGGTGGGAAAATCCAACAGCAGTAGAGCGCGTATTGGCAGAAATCAGGCGCATTGGTGAATATGGTTTATCTGGCGATTTGAGCATACAATAGGAAGAGGGAGGCAAAATCGTAGGTAATCTCCTCCCTCACTCCATTTTCGTACGCAGAACAATTTCTATATTTGGGTATTATGCAGATTAATCCAGCTTGCTCACGGCGAGGATACCGCTGAGCGTGGTATAGGCGATCCGGCAATGCTTGGCCAGGGCAATGTTGCTCTTGACCTCATCGTTCACCTTGTCACCGCAGACAACGAGGATACGGCAGCGTTTGAGCAGTTCATCGGACATTTCCTGCCGGTCCTTGACCTCGGCGGGGGCATCGCCTTTGAGAAACGTCGGCATGAACAGCGCCGGGCAGATGGGCGAATATCCAGCGTCGTACACCTGGCGGCAGTAGTTGGCGGCATTGTTGGCGTTTTCAAGATTGTCCGTACCCCAGGGGGCGGAGATATAGGCTAAAGGTCTGGTCATGGTAAAATCCTCCTATATTTTTTGTATTAGATTCGTTCGCAGTAGACGAGATAGCGGTATTTCCCACCGCTAGCGTATGGATGACAGGTCAGCAGCGTAATCATGTCTTTTCCGGGCTGGATCAGAATCGCGTTTATGCTGTCGGGCGAGACAATCTGAATGTCGGTGACCTTGTAGGTGAGTGTATCCCACAGGTTCGTAATGATGACCTCATCCCCCGGCTCCAGCTTGTCGATGTGGCGGAAATAGTCATATCCGCCATACCCTCGATGCCCTGCAATCACGGCATTGGTATCGCGCCCGCCGATGGGGATGCTTGTCTGTGAAAGCACCGCCGCGCCGTTGGCCATGTTTTCTTCGGACGCGCCGAGAAACAGCGGCATTTCCAGCTCCATTGCCGGGATCGTTATGATTCCAAAGGTTTCATCAGGGACGCCGTAGGCAGTGAGCGCAAACTGCGAAAGCTCATAGGCGGTCTTGCTGGTAAGCTCGCGCTGCTTGTAGGTGTAGAGCTGCATGTTGTAGCGCTGGATTTCCTTGAACAGATTCCCATACGCCCATGGCTCTGGCGTCGGTTTCAAGGCTGCCTCACTCTCATGCAGTTCGTCCAGTGCTTTCTGGATTTCGCTCTTGTGTTTATTGCGCTCAAATTCCCGGACTTGAGCGCGGATCTCCTGTGTTTTCTCAGCACGGAAAACGAGCGGACGGATAGCATAGGCAGCACTGGCAGTAGCAAGGCAGAGAAGAATGGTCATGATAAGGATTTCTTTGTACTTAGATTTCATGTTTCCCTCTCTTTCTCTGGGACCGGCACAAAATACCGCGCTCGGTACGCTTTACAGGCTTCACAGCGGCAGCTTGCTTTACAGACACTCTTGCGTTATAGGCCGACTGTTCCTGTTGACGCACGTTTTTGTGCATGTGAACCGCCCCGATCACAGCGGTGAGCGCGGCAATTCCCATCAAACCGACACCGATCCCACGCAGATATTCCTGCGTCCAGGTTGAGGCGGGCAGTTCTTCAATGATTGCTTCTTCCACAGCGGCAGCGGCGACCGTGTATTCGATCCGCTCCCCGCGCACCAACAGCCGGTGGGTATTGACCCCATAGGGCGTACAGGTGACGAGCGTGCAGCTGTCCCGATTGGGATCAATCGTGAGCCTGGACGTATCTTCCGGCAGCACCGTGTTGATGTCCAGCACCATGTAGGCCAGCGTTTCATCCAGCGTCTTGACATAGAACACGTCGCCCTTCTTGAGCTGATCGAGGTCGGAAAACATCCGCTTTCCCGCAAGGCCGGAATGCCCGGTGATGACGGTATGCGTCCCCTGACCGCCGACCGGGAGCGACGAACCGAGCAGATGGCCAAGGCCGCGATCCAGTGTGCTCTCCTCGGTGCCGTGGTAGATGGGCAGCTCCAGATTCAGGACGGGGATTTCAAGATAGCCCATGATCCCGTCGCCCCGGATATTCAGAAGATGGTCATAGCTCTCGGCGGCTTTCTGCAGGGCATCCTTGGTATAGGGCTTCTCGGTCACGGCCTGAAGCGTGGCGTTATAGGTCTGTGCGTCTGTTCTGGCGCGAATTTTCTCGGAATCATCCATCTCTTCCACGGCTTTGGTGTACTTGGTTTCGATGAGGCTCCGGTTGGTTTCGGACACGAGATTACTGACGAGGGGATAGAGCGTTACTCCTACGGCGATGACGGCAAATGCAGCACAGATCATAATTTTTGTTCCTCTATTCATTATCCTCCATGAAAATTGCAGGGAGGCGTGTGCCTCCCTGCGTCTGTTTTATCAGAGATTACTTGTGGGTTGCCTGCTTCTTCCGGGATACGAAGTACATACCCAGGATAGCCAGCGCCAGTCCGGACAGGCCGAACACGGGGAACATCCAGTTGCCGTAAGAGCCGGTCTGCGGCAGATCAAAGCCGCGGGTATTGATGACTGTCAGGAGGGCAAAGGCATTGGGAGATTCACCGTCCGCGCTCATATTGACGGCGTTCTTGTCCACCTTGGAAGTCGCGGTCAGCATCTTATGATCCAGGTGCTTCTGCGGCATGTTGTGATAGGCACCGGCGGGGACATTGGCAAAGCGGGGATCGTTCTGGATCAGGCCAACCGCGTCTTTCCCGTAGATCGCGCAGGACTGATCGCTCTCAGCCTGAGAGATCACGACCTTGATGTTGCTCTTGAGCAGCGTGTAGTTGTTGTCTGTGCGAACCTCGGCCAGAATATAGCTGTCATCTTCCAGACCCTTGATGAGCAGTTTGCCGCTTGCGGTGGGAGTAAAGAGTGTCGCTTCAGCCTGCGCAGTCGTGTGACCGGTGACGAAGTATTCGCCATCGGCCTGATTGCGCTGTGCCTTGACAAAATACTTGTCCGTATCGTTGTAGAGCGCGAACTCGACCTTGCTCAGATCGCCCTGACCGTCGCTGAAACGCTTGGTGAGGTCGATGCCGTAGGAGAACACATGCGCGTCATCCACCAGCGTATCGTAATAACCGCTATTGGAGCGCGACCATTTCAGGGCAACCTCGTTGGAGTTGCCCGCGTCGCCGTAAACGACAGCGGCATCAGACTTCACCTTCGCTGCATAAGTGATGCGCAGGGTGCAGTCGCTGTACCCGCTGTTGACCATGTTGGCCCCGGTGTAGACACTGTTGCTGGCATTGATCTCCGAAAGGCCACTCTCGGTCATGGAGACAGTCATTACATTATCTCCGTTGGACGCGGTGTTGTAGGCTACAGCGAACTTGCCGCCCGCCTCCGTCCAGGTTGTGACCTTGCTCGTGCAGGCGGCGTCCTTAAAGAACTCCAGCACGACATCGCCCTTGTTGTAGACAATGCCCTTGGAGAGCTTGTCCACGAAGGTGTAGTCGGACAGATAGGTGGACGCGGAAGTGATGCTGGGCAGTGTGCTGATGATCTGGTAGTCGATCACATCACCCGCAGAGGCGGTGCCGGTATGTGCGTAGCCGTCCGTGATGCCCGCGCTGCCGCCGTTTTTACCGGTGTCGGCCTTGGCCTCGCGCAGCGTCTTTTCAAGGCTGGGGATGCCGGTCAGGTTCTTGGGATAAAGGGTTACGTCATAAATCCAGCGGGTGCCGCCGTCACTCGCATTGGTGCCGTTCACGGAAGTCATGGGAACGGAAACAAGGAAAGGCGCAGTCGTCTCCGTCACCATTTCAGGGACCTTGGTTTCCACAAGCAGGTAAAGGCCGAGGGGGACATTATCCGCTCCGGTGTGACCGTAGGCGTCGGTTGCCGGCAGCCGCAGTCCGCCGCCGGTTACGACATAGTTTTCCAGGGCGTTCTTCGTGTCGGTGGCGTTGGTTTCCAGCGCGGTTTTCAGGCCGTTGATCAGGACATCAGACTGAAAGTAATAGAAGGTCACACCGTCGATCTGCTCATCCGCGGCAACATAGCGGTCATCGGCACTGACGCCGATGGTTGCCAGAAATGCGTTGTTCTGTGCATTGGGCGCGATGCCATACAGCAGCTCGACATGTTCCTCATTGTCCTCAGACTTGGAATAGAGCTTGATGTCACCGACTTTGACAGCACTGAACTCTACGCCCTTCAGCGCGTATCCGTAAGCGTCGCCGTTTTCGTTCAGGTGGGAAACGCGCTCGGGATTGCCGAGAATCGTCTCCACGCCGTTCTCATTCCGGATACCCGTGGATACATAGGAACTGTTCCACACACCGTCCTTCTCGGCGTTCGTGAGATCATACTTGTAGATGTTGATGGAGCCGGTGCGGGTCGAATCAATGATCGCTTCCTCGACCGGGGCTGCCCACGCGGGGATCGTGATGCTGCATACCATAAGCACGGCAAGCAGCAGAGAAATGGTTTTTTTCATGTATCAGTGCTCCTTTCTTTTCGTAAAAATGATTGTGAACATTGCAGCCATGCACAGCATGACAAAGGGAAGATAAGCGAAGCCGGAACCGCCGGAATCCGGCAGACGATAGAGTGAATCGTCCACAGCGGTCACAAATGCCGAGTACACAAACGCCTTACTGTCAAAGACCTCAGCGTCGTTTGCGTAGATGTTCTCGGATTCAACGGGCAGCGTCCCGGAATAGAGGGTGCCGCCGATCAGGGAATGTCCTTCAGGCGCTTTCGTTTCCGTCAGGCGGTAGAGGATCAGTCCGTCAGCTCTCAGACCCTCGAAGCGGACACGACCGGTCGCTCCGGTCATGAGCTGTCCGTTCACAAGGCCCTCGCTGGTGCAGCCGCCGCGACTCATTTCGCTGTCAGCGGCGCGGGATACAACGGGCTTCCAGGTCTTGCCGCCGTCCGTGGAAAACTCCAGCAAAAAAGCAGCCCCGGAAAGCAGGCTGCCGTCGGTGTCCTTCTTCGTAACCTGGAGTGTGCCGGTTCTGCGCACATCCTCGCGGGTGTGCTTTACATGCAGCTCCTGCGCGGTGACGGAGAAGGTGTATTCCGTTTCATCCAGCTCAAAGCCCTTCGGCGCTTTGAACTCCTTGTACTTGTAGGTTCCGCTGGGAAGATCGGTGAAGGTAAGCTTGCCGGAGGCATCTGTATAGCCCTCCTTGATCTGCTCACCGCTGTTGTCGTAAAGCCGGAAGCCTGCGCCCATCAGCATGATGTCCTCATGAGCGGCCTTCTTCATGATCTCCAGACTGCCGCTGAAAGGCGTGTTTTTCACGCTGATCTCCAGCATCTGCCCGTTTTCCGTGATCTCCACGGGGATCGGCGTTTCATCGACGGCGTAACCGTCAATTGCTGCACTCTCTTTCAGCGTGTAGCTGCCGAGAGGCAGGCCGTTCAGAACCAGCTTGCCGTTTTCATCGGTGTCGCCCTCCGCCGCAAGATTGTTCGCGGCATCGAACAGCTTAAAGTGGACGCCTTTCAGAGCAGCGCCGCTCTGGGAATCTGTTTTCGTCACTGTGATTCCTCCACATGCTTTCGTGTTGGTCGCGTTTACTGTCACTACCTGACCGGCCTGTGAGATCATAACGGGAATCGGAGTTTCATCCAGGAGATACCCTGCAACGGTCGCAGTTTCGCGCAGAATAAAGTTGCCTACAGGGATGTTGGGCAAGGTCAGAGTACCGTCTGCCCCTGTTTCACCCTCAGCGACGAGCGCGCCAGCTTCATCAAGCAGCTTAAAATGCACACCTGCAAGGGCAGCGCCGGTTTCGGAATCCGTCTTGACAATGGCAACAGATCCGCGCGCGGGCGTGTTGCTGATGCTGACCTCAACTGTCTGGCCGTTCGTGGAGATCGTGACCAACCTCGGTGTGCTGTCCAGGATATAGCCGGTGCGGGTTTCCGTCTCGGTGAGTGTATAGGTTCCGAGGGGAAGGTGGGAGAAAGTGACCACACCGTTTTCATCAGTGCCGCCGCCACCGATTGATGTGCCGTTGGCATCCGTGAGAACGAAGTGAACACCGGAAAGCGGAGCTCCGGTTTCCGCATTGGTCTTTACAACGGAGATACCACCCAGGGCGCTTGCGTTGGTGATCTCCTTGGTCACAACATCACCGTCATTGAAAAGTTCGATGGGGATCGGGGTATCGTCCAGCACGAAGCCATCCAGCGTTGCGGTCTCCTGCACATAGTACTTGCCGATGGGAAGCATGGAGAAAATGATCTTGCCGTCAGCGCCGGTATCGCCCTCGGCGATGAAGCTACCGGACTCATCGAAAAGCTTGAAATGGACGCCAGCCAGCGGGCTGCCGTTCTCGTCGCTCTTGATTACCCTGACATGACCGTGGGCCTTGTAGTTGGTGACCGTATGCTCGTCAACTGCCGTGTGGTAGCCGACCCGTGCTGCCATGAGGTTATGGTTCGGAATATACCCCGGCAGCTCAGAAGTCTCAGCGTACCAGTAGTCCCCGATGGGAAGCTGATCGAAGATGAGCACACCGTTTTCATCCGTCGTGCCGGTTCGGATTTCGTTCTTGTCCGCATCGTAGAGCGTGAACACGACGCCGCTCAAAAGTTCGTCGTCATCGTTTTTCTTGATGATCTTGATGCTGCCTCTGGCGGGCGCATTGGTGTAGGACAGCGAAACAACTTTCCCGTTTGCATCCAGATAGAACTGTTCAATGCCGCCCTCCGGGAAGTAGCCGGGAGGCGCATTCGTTTCCTGACAGTAATACGGGCCGAGGGGCAGTCCTGCAAAGACCACCATGCCGGATTCATCAGTTGTTCCTTTGACTACCTCCGCCATGTGCTCATCGTAGAGAGTGAACTCCGCGCCTTGCAGCGGCTCGCCGGTTTCAGAGTCCGTTTTGAGGATTTTCACCGTTCCGGCAGACCTGTAGTTCACGACGCTCTTTTCCACGATCTGCCTGTTCTCCGTGATGGAAACCGGATACATCGTATCATCCAACGCATACCCAGGCACCGCGAATGATTCCTGATAGTAGTAATCGCCCAGGGGCAGATCATTGAAGATCAGGACACCGCTGCTGTCCGTGCCGCCGCTTTTAAGCCGGTTCCCTTCGCTGTCATACAGGCAGAAGCCGGTGCTGGCGATAGGTGTTCCGTTCTCATCGGTTTTAATGAGCTTCAGGCTGCCTTTGCCGAGACTGTTGGTCAGGGTTTTCTGAACAGTCTGCGAGCTTGAGGAAATCGTGACCGGGTACAGCGTGGTGTCTGGCACATATCCCGGCAGGGCGCTTGTCTCGGCATAGTAGTAATTGCCGAGCGGCAGATCCGGGAAACTCACAACACCGGAGCTGTCCGTGGTCTTGGTACTGAGGCTGCGTTTGGAGCTGTCGTACAGGGTAATGCCGACGCCGGAGAGCGGATTGCCGTCATCATCGGTTTTCAGAATCTGGAGCCCGCCCTTTTCCGGCGTGTTGGTCATGGTCTTTTGTATCACCTGGCCGTCCGCCGTGATGGAAACCGGGTACAGCGTGGTATCCGGCACATAACCTGTCAGCGCGCTTGTCTCGGCATAGTAGTAATTACCGAGCGGCAGATCCGCAAAGGTCACAACGCCGGAACTGTTTGTGTTCTGCGTACTGAGGGCCTGCCTGGAGCTGTCATACAGCGTGAAGCCGACGCCGGAGAGCGGATTGCCGTTGGGATCGGTTTTCAGGATTTGCAGGCTGCCCTTTTTCGGCTGCGTGGCAGCGCCGGGCGTCTTGATGGTCAGGAAACCCCGGATAAACGTGTTTTCATTTTCGTCCAGCACATAGGTGATGATGCGCTGCTGATTGGACGCGGCAGGAGCCCAGAAGAACAATCGCGCGGTGGGCGTTTCGTCAAAGCCATAGGCGCAGAGCAGGAACTCCTGATTCGTGTACTGAACCGGAATAGAGAGAGTCAGCGTTTCACTCCGCGTTCCCGTATGACCGTCGATGATAAGCGAACCGTCCGGGGAGTTGTCCATGAGACTGTAATCCCCGGAGATTCCCTTGTTGAGGTACGCGGAGCCGGTGAAATACTGGCCGTTCTGTGTCAGATTAACCTCGGACGGATTGAATACCAGGCTCCCGTCGCTGATAGCGACAGTTTGCGAACGTGCGAGATTGAGCAGGCCGATACACCAGTCGAACAGATCTTCACAGCCGTACTTGCCGCGAATCCAGTCGCCGTTGACGGTGAGATTGAGGTACTGCGGCACACCGTCGCAGTGGTTTTCCGCCAGCCAGAAGCGGATCGCGTTTGCCGTCGCGTAGCGGGCAGCCTGATCGTCGAAGCCGCCGCTGTCTGCCGGGTAACCGTGGGTGAGGATCGCCCGCAGGCCGGTCAGCACATAGTCGTCGTAGACTTCTTCGCCGTCGATGGAGTAGTAGCCGCCGTTATACGGGTTATCTTTGCTGGTCTGGAGGCAATAGGCCACCTCGCCGGTCGCCGTGATCCAGTGGGCGGGCGTCTGGAGATCGACCCAGGTTCCGCTGGTGTTGTAGGTCTGGAAATACGAATACATGGTGCCGGAAGTGATGACCGCCGTATCCGCATAGGCTGCATGAGGGAAGATGCTGAAAATGAGGATGACGCAGAAGATCATGCAAAGACTTCTGCGCCAGAGAAGTTTTGTCTTGGTCAAAAGTACCTCCTTTTTCGTAGTTTAGCGGGGATCAGCCGCCGTACAGATCGTGATTGACACGCATGGTGTAGTGATTGTCCAGCGTGCTGACGGAATTGAACAGAGCGGAGAGCAGATAAGCCTTGGTGTTCTTTACCTCGGTGGTGTTCTCATGGATACCGTCCAGGACTTTCTCGATATGTTCCCGACCGATCTGAGAAAAACGGTGCTGCACAAAGGCCGTGGGAAACTCGGCGTCGCGTCCCAGCCGGATCGACTTGCCGCGGTTCATCTGCACCTCAAGCATCAGTTCCACCAGCTCATCCACCTGCTCGCGGCTGTATTGCTCGATAAGGCACTCATACTCGATCTGATCTCTGATCTCACGTTTCTCTGTGAGTCCGTCCGTCGTTCCGTCCTCATCCCCCCGCGAGGGGGCAGGGGGAGTGAATGACTGAGTATTAAATACCTGAGTATTTGATTTTTTCGTATTTGGTTTTTTATTATTTAATTCTCCCGGATTCTCCGGTTCCGGGGCAGCCGCATCAGGTGAAGCCGCATCAGGTGAAGCCGCATCAGGTGAAGCCATATCCGGAGAATCCATATCCGGGTTTTCCGTATCTGGCGGGGCCATGTCCGGGGTGTGGGGCTTTTCATAGATCACATACTCCGTGTCCACGATCCGGCCTCCCTTGCCTCGAAGCTGGTGGCGCTCCATGTAGCCGCTACTCTCCAGCTCCTTAATGGCGGAGTGGATCGCGTCCACTCCCTCCTTGCAAATGGAGGCAAGACCACGCTCGGAGTAATTCCATCCATCCGGGAAAGAGAGCATCATAGACAACAGCCCTTTGGCCTTGAGGGAAAGATCGGGGTTCTTGAGATGGTGATTGCTCATCACGGTATAGTCCCGTGTGCGCTCTATACGAAAGACAGGCATTTTTGTACTCCTTCATTTTTTCATACTGACACCGAAGCGTCATACCGGTTTACAGCTCCTGATAGGGCATGGGGACGGCAGAAAAGGACTTGCTGAACTCCAGAAGAGAAGAACAGAGTTCATCAAAATCAATGTCGATTTCATTGGGAATCTCGTCAAAGTCCGTTGTCCGCACCGTCCGGTTGGTTGTGGAGATACGATTGGTGGAATCCGTAACCTCCACTGCGGAAATAACCACAAATTTGAGGTTTTCCAGCATCCAGAGTTCCGTTCTCCGCTCGATATTGAGCAGCGTCATGTGCTGTTCTTCAATACGGGAGTACAGCAGAGTTCCATTCTCCCTGAACAGGCGTTCGCTCCGGTATTCGCCGCAGTCATCATGGAAGTTGTCGATGCGGTAACGGTAAAGAGGCTCTGCGTCATAGGCCAACGCCTGAGCCAGCGCCCCATAATCCATATCGGAGTACTGTTCTGCCAGAGAGATACTGAGCTTACCGCCGTTAAAAAGTTCCTTGACCTTTGCTTCCAGTTCGCACTTTCTGCTCATGGCTGTACCTCCCTCAAAGCTCGTAGGTGGGCATTTTGGAGCTGTTGCGCTTCATACTCATGGCCCACAGCTCCAGCACCAGCAGATTGTAATCCGGCTCATAGACCTGATAAAACTCATCCTGTTCGTCGGTCTTGATCGTGCGGTACTCGCTGATGAACTCGCCGTCATTGAAATCTTTGTGGTAATTGGAAATAACCACAATTCTCATGTCGTCCGTGAGCCAAAGCTCATAGCTGGCTATGGTGATATTCCCGGATTCCATGCGGGAGATCATGTAGGGGGCGCTTTGGAGAAGTGTTGCAGGAAACGGGAACAGCAGCTCACCGCGATATTCGCAGCCTGTCTTGTTCTTTGTCCAGGTGGCGTAGACATACACCGCCTTGGCATCGTGCCGGAGAACCTGGGCCAGATCGTCAAAGTTTATGGATTCCAGGGTTTTCTCCGCAGAGGGGAGCAATTCCACGTCGCAGAACAGGGTGTCGAATGTGTTTCTGACTTCAAAGCCTCGTTTACTCATTTTTTGTTTCCTCCAAAATAGATAGTTGATCGTCCTCGGCGGCGAAACGAGCTTCCAACTGCTCCACCGTCCAGTTTTGTTTGAATTGTCCTAAAGGGCCGGGGCCAAATTGCGCGAGTGCGCGTTTATCCAGCTCCCGGAGTTTGGCCCAAAGCTCCGGGTGGTGTTTCCTCAGATTTCGCAGCTCTCCGATCCGCTGAAAAGGGCAGCACCAGCAGGACGCCCGCCGATAGATATGGTACAGTCCGCCGAAGTCAAAGCCGTGGTCATAACAAATCTGTAAGGCCATTTCTTCGGTGATGCCCCATTCCACGAGAGGATACTTCTCGCCTGCGCAGCGCCAAGCTTCATCCGCTGCAATGCCGACATAGTTCACCGCGCCAAGCTCCCCTTTGAGGCGATTGACCTCTTTGGAGATCAGGTGTGTTTTGAGCTGGCCGGTACACCAGCGAACCTTGATTCCAGGCCAGCCGTTGCCGTGTAGCGGAATCCCTTTCTGGATTCGGTTTTCAATGGTTTTTGGCTTGACCTTCGGCTCATCGAACATGAGGTACTCAAAGCTGTGCTTTGCGCGCAGGACTGTGATATGGATGCCGCGTTTCTCGAAAAGATAGGCGTCCAGTTTCTTCAGGTGCTCATACATTTCGGGAAATTCCATTCCTGTGTCCGCGAACAGCACCACGTCAATGGGCATGTTCCGTTCGATCATGAGCAATAACATGGCTGTCGAATCCTTCCCGCCAGACAGTGAAACTGCGGTCAGACTGCGATTCGCGGGGATTACATGGGTGGGATTGCGTCACCTCCTGTTTTTGGGCATAAAAAAACACCAGACCTGTAAAAGTCTCGTGCAGCGTTATCTGCTCTCTTCCCGCTGGCGCTTGTGCAGCCAGGAATCCAGCAGCTTGAATATGGTGTTTTCGATTTGCGCGGGGGTATAGGACTTGGGGAAATACTTTTTGAGCTTGTCCCCGGACAGCGTGATATTGCTGCTCAGTTCCGGCTTTTTCTGTTCTGCCATGATGCCGAGAATAGTGTCCTCGTTGAGATCACCGGACTGACTGAGCTTTTTGATCCGCTGGGCCTGGGAGAGAGAAGGTGTAGCCTGTTCGCTCTCGATGGTTTCCAGCAGCAGCGACTGTTCTTCGGGCTTGAGATAGGACAGCTCGACAGCAGGGGTCATAGCCATTTTGCCGGAGTCCACCATCTCCTGAAGCTCAGGCTGAAGCTCTGTGAGGCGAATGTAGCGAGCAACCTGGCGCGCACTGTCTCCTGCCTGTTCTCCAACTACAGCAGCAGATTTTGACTTCGTGCCAACTTGGCACGAAGTTAAGTCGCGCCGCTCTCCCTGCCTTTTGATCGCCTCCAGTTTCATCTTATATGCCTGTGCGCGCTCGGACGGAAGGATGTTTTCGCGCTGGAGATTGCTGTCCACCATGATGATCGTGGCGGCGTCATCGTCCAGATCGCGGACAATGGCAGGCAGCTCGCTAAGCCCCGCAAGCTCAGAGGCACGTTTACGGCGGTGACCGGCGACAATTTCATATTCACCGTCAGACCGCTGCCGCACGATTGCCGGGACGAGGACACCATAGGCTTTCACGCTATCCACGGTTTCCTTCATTTTTTCATCGTCCCGCACCTTGAAGGGATGGTTGGGAAAGTCATGAAGCTGCGAGAGAGGGATGTTGACGATTGAGCCGACCACATCCTTCGACCGTTCCTCCTCTGTGGAGAAAAGGTCATCGAGAGGGGTCAGACTTATGTTTTTCGCACTGCTTTTCAATCTTCAACACCTCCCCCGTAAGAGAGCGGTATGCCTCGGCTACTTTTCCATGGGGATCGTGCGCGTAAATGCTCTTGCCCTCGGCGCTGATCTCAGCCGCGCGGATTGATCGCGGTATCTCCGTGTCGAAGACCTTGATTTTGCTGCCGTAGGTGGAGCGGAGCAGGGCGCTGACCTCTTTAGAATAGTTGGTGCGATTATCCGCCATTGTGAGCAGGATGCCGTCGATCCGAAGATTTCGGTTGATCTGGCGTCGTACCTTGTTCTCTGTCTGCAAAAGCTGTTCGAGACCCTTGGCGGAGAGAAACTGCGGTTGCGCCGGAATCAGAATGCTGTCTGCCGCGGCAAGCGCATTGATGGTCAGCATCCCCAGCGAGGGCATACAGTCTATGAGGATATAATCGTAGTCCCGTTTCATGGGCTCCAGTACCTGCCGGAGTATCTTTTCACGTGACATCGCATTGATGAGAGATACCTCCATCCCGGCAAGTTCAATGTTGGCGGGGACGAGATCAACGTTCTCGGCATGGTGCAGGATGCCTTCACCGGGCGAAATCTCCTGATCCTCCACAACGCGGCTCATGGCCGTTGCCAGGGTAAAGGGCAGCTTGTCCGGCTCCGTGAAGCCGAGAGAGATTGACAGCGAGCCCTGCGGGTCAGAATCCACCAGCAGGACATGCTTTCCCTCCTGGGCAAGTCCGATGCCGAGATTGGCGCAGGTGGTTGTCTTGCCGACGCCGCCTTTTTGATTGGTGATAGCAATTACTTTGCATTTATCAGCTATATTTTGTTTACCCCCTTACGAAAAAGCCTGCCACGTTTATGTGACAGGCTTTGCAGATAGATGGCGCTTTTTCATGCAGCCTTCTATCATTGTTGACTTGTGAGGTTTGTGTTATGAATATATAAATCAGCAACAAGCGTGACAATAAGACCCAGTCATTACTGTTTTTGATGTTTTCCCAGGTGTGCTGCGGGATTGTTTTTCAGCCTTATTTTTAGCCTTGTCAGCTTAAAAAAGGCTAATTTTAGGCAACTCTATATAACGAAAAAAGTTCTTGAAATCTGTACTTATTGATATTATCCGGGAACATTTAACACCGCATAACACCACAGCCCATAATTCAAGTCCCGCCTCGCGCACCATCCAAAACCCTGTAGTTTCAACGGCTACAGGGTTTTTTGCTGCCGTTTCGGCCTTGTTTTCGGCCTTGTGCTGGATAATCTTTCTTAACGCTTCGTAACGCTAAACAATCGACGATATAAAGTTCTGCATCCGGTTGGCGCTCTCCGTTTTCATCTGCGCCGTAACGTGAGCATATACGTCCAGGGTAAAGGCTGCCGTATGGTGGCCAAGATTTTCCTGGACCGTTTTTATATCATCACCGCTCCGAAGAGCGGTAACAGCATACGAATGGCGAAGATCATGAAAGCGAGTATCAGGGCAGTCGATTTCTGCGACCAGCTTTTTGAAGTGGAGGTACACGGTCTGCGCCGAGAGGTTTCCGCCGAGTTCATTTGTGAATACAAGCCGACCCGGATTGCTCCATGCCTTGCCTGCATCCTTCTTCCACTGATCCTGGCGCTCCTGCTGCCGCTTGAGGACCTCCATAACATACGGAGCTGGAGTCAGATACCGCGTCTTCCCGCTTTTTGTGGGAAGGAAATGATATTCACCGTTGCCCTTGCGTTCCCGCTGGAGCTGCTTATTGATCGTAAGCATTCCCCGGCGAAAGTCCACGCAATCCCAGGTTAAGCCCAACACCTCCCCTTCCCTGAGCCCGGTAAACAGAGTGACGATGTAGATACCCTCAAACTGGTGGCCCTGGCAAACGCGAACAAAGTCCTTGATCGCCTCATCGTCAAGAGGCTTAATTTCTTTCCTGACTGCTTTCGGCAGCTTGCAGGCGTTATCCGGGTTTATCCGAATATAGCCAAGCTCCTGCGCCTGCTGAAGTGCTCTATGAAGCACACCGTTGATGTTTCGGATCGTTTTCGCTGTCAACACCGGCTGATCCATCGGGCGTTCAATCAAGCTGTTAATAAAGCGCTGAAGATCTTCGGTTTTAATATCCTCCAGCTTCAACGCACCAAGTCCAGGTTTGAGGTGCATCCGTACCGTTGTTTTGTAGCTGTCCTTCGTTCTCGGTTTGACATGGGCCAGATAATCTCTGGTCCAAATATCAAGCCATTCCGCGAGAGTCATCTTACAGGGCTCGGTATATGTACCCTGGTCTATCTCCGTTGTAAGCTGTTTGAGCTTTTGGCTGACTTCTTTCTGGGACTTTCCCGTGATGGATCGCTGAATCTGCTTTCCGGTTCCCGGATCAAATCCGGCAGTATATCTCGCCTGCCAATAAACATATTCTTTACCATTATGAACTTGTACGATTTTTCTGATGTTGCCAGCTCCATTTGCGTTTCTGTCCATTTTCTGAGCGCGCGGCATGTTTTTCCTCCTTCCTGCCACGCAGAATGTTGCTGATAAACCTCACGGTTTTCATCCTACATCCTGCGCGGCACCTCGTCAACCTTATCAGTGCTGGACAAAAGCAATTACAGACTCTCGCGTAATGCGGATCTGCCGACCAATGCGGATGCTCTTAATCTGTCCTGACCGAACAAGGTTATAAGCGGAGTTCTTGCCGATACCCAGAAATTTCATCAAGTCCTCAATGGAAAGAATGGTGGGAAGATCTTCGTAGTCGTTGATATTCATTAAAAACCTCACATTCCTGATTTTGGAAGTCTGCGTCGGTGTCATGCGTATAATGTTGGTTTTGCGTCATCACTCCCTTGTGTTTTTCAATCATTCCTATCATCCTCCTTTCCTCTCAAAACCAGATGAAAGAGAAAGCTGCCGGTAAGATAGACTTCTCCTGTCTATCCTACCGGCAGCCTCTCAAATATGTCTGGCACAACTGTCGGGAAACGGGTATATGACCGCTGCAGGGATTTACCCAAATGGCGCTCTTGGCCCTAAGCCTTAATAGAATCCGCAAAACCTTTCCAGCAAAATTTGTGCCATGCTTCGTTGCCTTTCTTGCAAATATATATCCATTATTCGCTGCGAAAGGCGCCTCGCCTGACGCAAATTTCGCTTGGAAATCTAATTGCGTCTTCTATCAATGCTTGGGCCTCAGCCCGACCCTGCCTTCTGTATATCTCTTATTCAGTTTGTTTACGCCCCGGCCTTTTCAAAATACAGCATCACCTGCAGACATCGCCGGGACTTTGGCTGTATCACCACTGCATAGCTGCAGCGGGCACAGCGCAGTTTTTCGGATTCTTCCGTCTTTTCAACGACGGTCAGCTTATGCCTGCACTGCGGGCAGTGCATTTCGGGAAAAAGCGGATTATACAACGCATACTTCCTCCGGATTCAAACAACTTTTGTGAGAATCATGGTGAGGTGAAGTCGATCCCCGACACCTGCCGGGCAGGTGTCGGGGATCGGTGACAGCAGAGTAAATCTGGGGAACCGGGAATGCAAGATACCAGCAAGCATCGCCTTTGTCATTACACAAAGGCAGTCAGGATATCCCGAACCCTTTTCAGTGCGTTTATCCGATCTATGTATCGAATCGACAGTCACACTCTCCTATTATGTCAGGAACACCAGTGCAGATGCGATCAGGAACTGCGCAGAATAGTACGTAATGTAGTTGAGCGTCAGATCGATCGGCCGCTCTCTGCCAACGCCGAAATAAGTGCCGCTCAGAATCAGATCTGAAATGGCGAAAAACACCCCGCCGATAAAGAGCAGATTCAGGGGCGTTTCCTTCCAGCCGCAGGCAAGCGCAAGACTGCCGGAGAGCAGCACCATGCCGAAGAGCAGCACGCCATAGGCGATCACCACGGGCTTGAGCTTTCCGTAGTGCAGCTTCATCGGCTTTTCCAGCACGGCATTTCCGACGCTCATGACAATGGACAGCAGTATCGGTACGATCACAGTCATAGGCTTTCCGGTGGGGTAATAGCTCAGCAGCATGCCAGTGATATACAGAATGTGCCCGACCCCAAACACGCAGAAGCCCGCATATGTAAAAGGCTCATCTTTTTCCGGGAACACATATTTGAGGTCCAGCCAGATGTCGCCCATGAGGCCGAACGCCAGTCCCAACACCGTGAAAGGGCAAAGCAGACCGGCCGTTCCTCTCGCAGCGCTGAACCATGATCCATACACGCCGACCACAACGAACAGTACCGACACCAAGGATTTGAGGATAAGCGCTTTCACTGAGTATGCCTTGATTTTTTCGCGGATGTACACAAACAGCAGCACCGCGCCGCACACGAGCAGCAGGGGATACATCATAAGATAACCTCCTCGTCAGTTGTTCTCAAAAGCCTTTCTTAACATTGCTTCATACTCTTTCTTCACATCTTCCGGGGCGGCGATTTTGATTTTGCCGTCGAAGCCGAAGACCCAGCCGAAAAAAGGGTTGCTCACCGCAACATCCACACTTGCCTGGAATGTGCTTTCATCCAGCGGTGCGGTCTCGACTTCATCGACAAAGCGATCCACGATGTAGTCCATCACGCTGTTGTCACAGATCAGCTCCACACGCTGCGCGCTCCGACAACCATGCCGAAGCTCGTCGGCGTTGTGTCGGTTTCCGAGTTGGCCGAGCTTTGCGATCAGTTCCTTGCTCTTCTTCGCAGTGATGAATTTTGACGAGCCCACCGCGTCGATCAGCCGCTTCAGCTCCGGCAGGTCGAAAAGTCTAGGCGCGAGATAATACTTATTCTGCGTGGACTTGACCGTGTAAATATCAAAACCGAAAGCGCACAGCTGCTCCGTATCTTCATATATTGTAACCCGGTGCGCCGAGATGCCGTACTCCTTTTCCAACGTCTCGATGAGCTGCTTGGTACTCAGGGGATGCGCTTCGTCGCTCTGCTCAAACAGATTTTTTCCAGATACAGAGCGCGCAGATTTTTAATCGTTTCTATGTTCTTGTCCTCAACGTATCATAAATTCATTTTTATTTTATCAAATCCATACAGCACCCGCAACAGGGAAAAGCAAAATCCGCTGCTTCTTGTCAAATTTTTTGACAGGAGACGTCGGATTCTGTTTTGGGGCTGGAAGCCAGAGGTGACCGGTTCTATCATAAAAAGAGATCGTATTTTGCTTTGGTTATGCCGAATAATATGTTATCCCGAATACACTAGAAGAAGCATTGGAACGACTCAGTTTTCCCCTCGTTTTTTCGGGATAGCATTTTACACCGTTGGAGGCTGCTTCAGAAAATTGCCTTTCGCATACCACCGGATTTCGGGATAATAATTTGCGTCATAGGCCATACAGTCTTCGTAGCAGCTCTTCGTCGTCTATCGTATATGGCGCTGCGTCCAGATTTGCTATGACGCTGCCGCCGAGAGCTGCTTCAATAGCTTTCCTCTTGTCCTCAGTATCAACACGGGCATAGATAAGAGTATGACGAAAAAATGTTCTTAAACTTTATCGGCGTTTATGACACCGGCTATGTTTTGAACATTACAGGAAGGATCTAGTACATCGTTAAATTGCTATATTCTCGCTCCGATCCTCGCGGAGTTTAACAAGCAGTACCCCGGTATTCAGCTTGACCTTTATACACTGATCGTTTGTTTTATTTTCTCCTTCCAAAGCGAGACTACACGCCCTTCGCAGTCCGCCGCTTTATGGACTTTGCTGCTTCAAATATTCCGCATCCTGGCTTTCGTCTGGAGCTTGAAGATGCATAGAGCTTAGCTTTTATTTCTGCGCAATACACTTGTGTGATGTGAAAAGCGTTTCTTACAGCAGTGTCACAATTCTGTCGAAAGCTTCTGTTACATTTCCGTACAGGAAAGCGCCTGATTTCTGGCCGGATGTGCAGCGGCTTCCAGGCACGCCGGATGCCGTTTCCGGCTCCCTCTCGCCGTTTGTCTGCTATTTGTTGCAGTCTTTTATGTGCGTTTTGTATAAATATTATTGACATAGAAAAACGTGGATGATATAATTTGACCAACATGGTTGGCGCTCGAAGAATTGTAGAGCCAACCAAACGGGTATAAGAACGAAAAGGAGGAAAAACATGAAAAAACTACTGTTAGCGCTCGTTATCGCGACCCTGCTGCTCTGCTGCATTCCGTCGGCTGCCTTTGCTGCGGACGATATGTACACCGTCCGTATGGTCTACTGGCCCGGCCCGGAATCGGACGCCATGGATGTCGTCCTGAAATACTGGAACGAAAACAAGGCACAGGAAGCCGGCTTCTATGTGGAGCAGGAGCTCTTCGGCCGTGACAACATCATGTTGAAGGAAGAGGCCCTGATGGCTGCGAAGTCTTCCGATGTGGATCTCTTCTTCACCGCTTCCCGCTGGCTCGGCAAGTACTGGATGCATATGGAACCGCTGCAGCCCTACCTGGACAATCCGGAAATCAACATTTACGGGGCCAATACGGAAGGCCGCATTCCCGCCACGGTTGACGGCTTCCGCTGGCTGGACGGTACCCTCTACGGTGTGCCGATGGATCTGTCCAACCACTTCCTGTATTACCGCAGCGACCTGATCGATGAGCTGCTGAGCAATGCAGAGTGGCAGGCCACCTATAAGAAGATCGCACTTGAGCAGCTCGGCAAGGAGCTCGAGCCGAAGGATCCCGCTGAATGGACCTGGGACGATTATCTTGCCGCGTCCTTCTTCTTCACCAAGGCTTACAATCCCGACTCCCCGACGGAATACGGCAATTTCACCCACGGCAAGGTCATGGGGCCGACCGCTTTCCTGTGGACCAACTGCTATTGGTCCTTCGGCGGCGACTGGTTTGACGCCGACGGCAATGTAGACTTCGACAACGACGCTGCCCGTCAGGCGCTGGCTGTCTGGAAGACTTCCTTTGAAAAGGGCCTGACTCCGGAATCCTCCGTCAACGGCGAATTTGCCGAGGACAATGAAGCCATGATCGCCGGTCAGTGCGCCATGACTATCCACTGGAACGCAGGCTATGCCACAATCGATGCGGAAGAGTCCCCGGTTCACGGCAAGATCAAGGTCTGCGCACCTCCCGCCGGTCCGGAAGGCCACTTCGCTTACAACCACACCCTGGGCGTTGGCATCAGCAAGTACTCCGAGCATAAGGAGGAGGCTGCCCGCTGGGCTGCCTGGCTGTACACCGACGAGGCTGCCAAGCTTTATGCCGAAGCCGGCGGCATTGCACCGTCCAAGGCTGTTCTGGCTGATATGTCCGATCAGTTCCCGGTTTATGGCTACATGGTCGATGTCCTGAACGACTGCGGCAAGAACCTGCCTCCCACTGCCGGTATCATCGAGGATATGGCGTGCGGTCTGCTTGCGGATGCCTGGAACGGCGTGGTTGATTTTGATACCGCTCTGTCCCAGCTGCAGGCTGAAGCCACCGAGGAAATGTCTTACTGGCAGTAAGAGCTGATTTTATCCATATCTTTCTCTGATAAAACGATTTCACATCGTTTTATCAGAGAAGCCGTGCAATAGGACGGAGCAAATGTTCCGTCCTATTCTATTTAAGACCGGAGGTTTTGTGGCTTCTATGAACAAGAAAAAAACGATCGGTTTATTGCTCCTCCTGCCGCTGACGATCTGGCTGGTGGTATTTGCACTTTATCCGATCCTGTACGGGTTGCGCCTGAGCTTATATAACGCCCGCATCAACAATATCGACAATCCGACCTTTATCGGCCTGCAAAATTATATTAAACTCTTCAGCAACTCCGAATTTGGACAGTCTTTGCTGTGGAGTCTGAAGTTCGCGGTCATATGTACCCTGATCCAGATGACCCTTGGTGTTTTGATTTCCTGGCTTTTTCAGCGTGATTTTCCCGGCAAGGGCTTGGCAACGACGCTGATCCTGCTGCCGATGGTGGTTGCACCGTTTTTGATGGGTACCATGTTCCGTCTGCTTTTCAACGAATCTGTCGGTCCGATTGCTTATCTGCTTTCCGGTCTGACAGGAACGACAGCCCTGTTGGGAATAGCCTGGGTAAATCCGACGATTATCGGCGCGGATACGATCAACCGTATGCCGTTTGTGTTTATTAACATATATTCCGCTATGCAGGGAGTTCCGCAGGAGCTATTGGAGCAGGCAACTGTGGATGGGGCGAATGCCTTTCAGAAACTGATCCATGTCACGCTCCCGTCGATCTCCGCCATTTTTGGCATCACCTTTCTGGAAAAATTGCTGCAATCCTTCCTGATCTTCGAACTGATCTTCGCCATGACCGCAGGCGGTCCCGGGACCTTCACTCAATCCGTCTCCATTTTCATCTACCGCAGGGCTTTCCAGCGTTCGGATTATGGTATGGCCTGCGCTGCGTCCTTCGCATTGGCACTGATTCTGCTGGTTCCGTCTCTCTATTTGGTAAGACGGAATACAAAAGGGGATAAATAAGATGAACAAAAGCCCGAAACAACGTCTTGGCACTGTCTTTACAGTGATTGTCGTCATTCTTATCATTCTTGTGCTGGATATCGGTTTGATTACCAATGTTCTGACGGCCTTCAAAAGTCCATTTACCATCTCTTCCAGCCCGCCGAAGTGGATCTTCAAGCCGACCCTTGACAATTTCCGCAATGTGCTCGGAAAGGGCAGTTTTGATTTTCGCCTTTATTTGTGGAATTCGCTTGTCATTGCGGTGATTTCTTCCGCAATTGCCATTGTGCTGACTATTCCGGCAGCGTATTCCATTGTACGCTATCACGGCTTTGGGGACATTATCCTTGGCTCGACCATGCTGCTGCGTCTTGCCCCGGCGCTTGCATTTGCGATCCCTGTCTTTCTGATCTTCAACAAATTCAAGCTGCTGGATACGAAGATTGCCATCATCTTTATGCATACGCTTTTCATCACTCCGACCTCCCTGCTGCTGTTCATCGGTTATATCCAGGATCTTCCCCGGGAGATTGAGGAAGCTGCCGCCATCGACGGGGCAAATACCATCCAGATCCTGACCCGCGTGTTGATTCCTGTGCTGCTTCCGGGTATCGGCTCCACGGCTATTCTGGGCTTTATCACCAGCTGGAATGAGTATCTCTTCAGCGGGATCCTGGCGTTTAAAAACTCGATTACTGCAACTGTCGGAACCTCTTTCTTTATTACCAGTTATGCGGTAGAATGGGGCAACATGGCTGCGGCTATCACGCTTTCCACAATCCCCACTGCAATGTTCATCTTCATCGCGCAGAGGTCGCTGGTCAAAGGCATGACCGCCGGTTCTGTCAAAGGCTGAGGTGCAGACGTGCTGGTCAATATGCTTTTCTATAGTAATCCCTCGCGCCAACTGCAGTTTTCCTTTTGACGTATGCCAGACATATAAAGTATTGTATCAGAAATAACACTAACACCAGTTTCTCCGGTAATTGGCAACAATACCGAGAAGCTGGTGTTGCTTTTTCATCTGACACGCTGTCAACTTGCAAATCTGCGATTTTTCTCCGAGGGCGATTGCAAAATTGCAATTTTATCGATTTCCTGCTTTTTTCATTTCGGGCAGTATACTCTTACAGAAGCGGAAACAGGGAATACGAAAAACATCAGATGTTGGTAAGCCACTCTGAGCACAACCGTACCCATCCGGCGACATGTGGATCGGGAAAGCGTCCCTTCTCTGCCTGTTCTACTTCCTTTGTTGCAAGAGACAGGCCGTGGGGCCCGAACGGGTATACGTGCAGTTCAAAGGGAATGCCTGCCTTGCTGAGCGCTGCTGCAAACAGGAGCGAGTTTTCGACCGGGACTTCCTCGTCCGCGGCGGTATGCCACAGGAAAGCAGGCGGCGTATCAGGAGAAACATGCTTCTCCAGAGAGAAGAACTCCCGCTCCCCTTCCCCGACCAGATTCTGAAAGCTTTCTTCGTTGCACCAGCGCTGATCGGCTGTAATGACCGGATAACACAAAACCAGCGCGTCCGGCACCTCCAGGCCCAGCTCGTGTCCATGCACGCCGAGCGTTGCGGCAAGATGCGCACCGGCAGAAAACCCACAGACATATACAGGCAATCCGGGATGTGCATTTCTCCGCCTTTTCACCGCATCTGCCAGAACATACAGCGGGCGCAGGCCAAGCGGCTCCGGCTCTCCCGCCTCGCGGATCGGATAGCGCAGAATCTCCGTTTCAAAGCCCATCTCCTGAAACGCCCGCGCAACGGGCTCACTCTCCCGCGGAGAGAGAGCCCGGTACGCGCCGCCCGGACAGATCACGATGCTTGCTTTTGCTTCCATGCTTACAGCCCCTCGACCCCAAAGCCGAAGAAATCATTGGTGTTACGCACGCAGACATCCTCGATGATCTCCCTGAGGTTTTCTTCGGAGGAGAAGTACTCGCCGCGCTCCACCATCTCGCCGAGGTAGTTGCAGAACACGCGGCGGTAGAGCTCATGGCGCGGATAGCTCAGGAAGCTGCGGCTGTCGGTGAGCATGCCGACGGAGAGGCTCACAGGATAGAGATTGGCGCAGGCTTTGAACTGCCGCTCGATGCCGTAGACCGTGTCGTTGAACCACCAGGGGGCGCCGAGCTGTACCTTGCTTTTGGTGCCGCTGTCGCAGAAGCCCGCTGCGAGGATAGCCCAGGCTTCGATCTTTGTGCCGTCCAGGGGGTAGAGAATGGTCTTGGGCAGCTCCTCAATGGCGGTGAGGGCGTCCAGGAGTTTGCCGACACTGATGACGGCGGCAGCGCCGTGTTTGAGGAGATCGTGGAGGCCATCGGGCTCGACTGGTTCCTCACCTCGCGCGCGGCAGACGAAAAGGCGCGCGCGGAGCTCCAGCATACCTATGACAAGGCGCTGGATTACTGCAAACATGCCCGGCAGTACTCCATCAGCCCCGGCAACTTTGCGGGGGGCCTTTCCACCATCGAGGAAAAGAGCATGGGTGCCGTGGTCAAGAGCGGCACGCGTCCCATCCAGGGCGTCATCAAGGTATCCTGCCCGCCGCCTCATCCGGGCCTGTGGCTGCTGGATTCCACTCCCGACCCCTACTTTATGGACTTCGGCATCACCAACCCCAGCGACAACGAGGGGCTCATGGATCTGACCAGCATCGGCGCGCATATCGTCTTTCTGGTAACCGGGCGCGGCAACGTCGTCGGCAATGCCGTCGCCCCCTGTGTGAAAATCACCGGCAACGCGGATACATACGCACGCATGATCGACGACATGGACTTTAACGCCGGCACCACCCTTGACGGCTCCATGAGCCTTGCCGAGAGTGCCGACGCCCTTGCCGCCATGGTGGCGGACACGGCCTCCGGTACCCCCAGCAAGAGCGAGGCCCTGGGGCACAAAGAGTTTCACATCCTCTATAAATACCAGAGCAAAGAGGTTCTCCCCTGCGAATCCTGATTTTTCTGAGATCAGTTTTCAAGCGTGGCATGTGCGCACACAAGCGCCGTCCTGCAGTCCCGAGGCAAACGGGTCCGCAGAACGGCGCTTTTCTATAATACTCGGTCACAGGAGCCTGCAGCATATATATCCTTGCACAATTTTGGAAACAAGATTGTCTTTTTCATCTGTTATAGAAAGAACCGTTGTTGATAAGCTGGGCGTTTGCAGCAATGTTGCCGTCGCGGTCAATGCCGTTGTAAAGCGCGCCGGGCTGGGCATTCTGCATGTGATTCGGATCCTGATTTTTTGTCGGTTCGTATTTCAGATTCGGGTTATAGTCCATGACGTCGTCCACATACATCTGGATGGGTACATCGCCGTTGCCCGCGTCTGCTTTGCCTGCGTCCGCGCTGGCGGCCATCTTGCCGGTAGAGAGCAGGATGACATCATAATAGAGCCCTTCACCGTTTTTGTCTTTCAGATCGCTTGCCTTGTAGGAGCCAGTGCGTGTGCCGAGGTTGTCCGTAAACTCATTTTTCCCCTCAGTCATGCCAACCGCTGCCATCAGCGCCTTATTCTTCTCCTGCTTCACATGGAGCCAGAGTCCTTCTGGGCCGGTAGCAGTCAAGAGCTTAGAAACATCGAGGCGCGCGATGATATAGGTGCCGTCAAAGCCGCTCAGCTTTTTGTGTACGGTTGTTTTCCCGCTCGCGTCTGTGACCTGCACCCTTTTTTTGTCGCCGCCGCGCATTCAGGAGCGTATGTACCGCAAAATTTGACAAGAAGAAGCAGAAATGGGTCTATCCCTCTTCGGCCTTTCCATTGTATAATGGAGAAAACAACGGGAGGGGCAAGCTATGCAGTACGGGCATTTCGACAATGCAAGGCGCGAGTATGTCATCGACCGGGTAGATCTCCCGGTCTCCTGGACAAACTACATCGGCACAAAGGATATGATGGGCGTCTTCAATCACACCGCCGGGGGCTATCTGATCTATAAGAGTTCAGAGTACCACCGCATTACACGCTTCCGGCCGAACGGCGTCCCGATGGACGGACCGGGGCACTATGTTTATCTGCGCGATGCGGAGGACGGGGATTACTGGTCGGTGTCGTGGCAGCCCGTGGGCAAGCCCAAGGAGCATTTTTCCTGCCGCCACGGTCTGGGCTATGTGAAATACCACAGCGACTACAGCGGCATTGATGCCGAGCAGACCCTGTTTGTCGCGATGGACGACCCGGTGGAAATCTGGAATCTGCGGCTGAAAAACGACAGCGGACGCGAGCGCACGCTCTCGGTATTCTCCTATCTGGAGTTCAGCTTCCACCATGTGGCGATGGATAACCAGAACTTCCAAATGAGCCTGTACGCAGCCGGCAGCCGCTATGAGGACGGCGTGATCGAACACGATCTGTACTATGAAGAGGGCGGCTACCAGTTCTTCACCGCAGACTTTGAGCCCGACGGCTTCGACTGCCTGCGCGACCACTTTCTCGGGCCCTACCGCACCGAGAGAAACCCGCTCGCGGTGGAGTCCGGCCACTGCTCCGGCAGCTATGAAAAGGGCGGAAATCACTGCGGCTGTCTCATGAAAACGCTGACACTCCGGCCCGGTGAAGAGGCACGGCTCATTTTTCTGCTGGGTGAGGGTGGTATTGAGTCTGGAAAACGTATGCGGGAAAAATACCATGCCGCACGTGTGGATGCGGATTTTGCGCGCCTTGCCCGCTTCTGGGATGAAAAGCTCTCCCGCCTGCAGGTGAAAACGCCGAACGAAGGGATGAACACGGAGCTCAATCTCTGGAACCTTTACCAGAGTGAGATCAATGTCATGTTCTCCCGCTTCACCTCCTTTATTGAGGTCGGCGGACGGGTCGGGCTCGGCTACCGGGACACGGCGCAGGACGCCATGATGGTCCCCCACTCCAACCCCGAAAAATGCCGCAGTCGTCTTGTGGAGCTTCTGCGTGCGCTCACCAAAGAGGGCTACGGCCTGCATCTCTTTGAGCCGCGCTGGTTTGAACCGGACGGGGCACAGCAGTCCTTCAAGTCCCCCACCGTGATCCCCACGCCCGATCAAAGTGAAATCGTCCACGGGCTGAAGGACGCCTGTGCGGATGACGCTTTATGGCTGGTCAGTTCCGTGGTACAATATATCCGCGAGACCGGGGAGTTCGGTTTTCCTGACGAAACAGTCACCTATGCCGACGGCGGCGAGGGGACCGTATACGAGCATCTCAAACGCATTCTGGATTTCTCCGAGCGCCAGGTGGGACAAAACGGCATCTGCAAAGGGCTTCGCGCCGACTGGAACGACTGCCTGAATCTCGGCGGCGGGGAGAGCGCCATGGTGAGTTTTCTGCATCTCTGGGCGCTGAACAACTTCTGCGAGCTGGCAGAATATCTGCGCCGGGCGGAAGATGCCGCCCACTATCGCGCAGTGGCCGAAAAGGTCAGGCACGCCTGCCGCGAGGTGCTGTGGGACGGGAAATGGTTCCTGCGCGGCATCACCGCCGACAACCGGAAGATCGGCATGCAGGCGGACACAGAGGGCCGTGTCCACATGGAATCCAACACCTGGGCGGTGATTTCGGGCGCGGCAAGCCGTGAACAGGGGCTTTCTGCCATGGACAGTGTGAACGAATACCTGTATACTGAGTACGGTCTGATGCTCAATGCGCCCTGCTACACGGTGCCCGACGACGGCATCGGTTTTGTGACGAGGGTCTATCCCGGACTCAAGGAGAACGGCTCCGTCTTCAGCCATCCCAACCCCTGGGCCTGGGTGGCGGAGGCAAAGCTCGGCCGCGGCAGCCGTGCCATGAAGTTTTATAACGCCCTCTGCCCCGCGCTGCAGAACGACAAAATTGAGATCCGCAAGGCGGAGCCATACAGCTACTGCCAGTTCATTGTCGGAAAAGACCACACGGCCTTCGGCCGGGCTCACCACCCCTTTATGACCGGCTCGGCGGGCTGGGCCTTCTACGCCGCCACCCAGTACCTGCTTGGAGTAAGGCCGGAGTTTGACCGGCTGACGGTCGACCCCTGCATCCCGGCAGACTGGAGGGAATTTTCCGTTCGCCGCGTGTGGCGCGGCGCGGTCTATGAGATTCATGTGCAAAACCCGGACGGTGTGGAAAAAGGCGTCCGCTCAATCCGGGTCGACGGAAACGAGACAGATATCATTCCGGTGCTCCCGTCAGGCGGGAGCTGCCACGTGGAAGTAACGATGGGATAAGGAGGAGTAAACAATGCTGCAATTCGGAACGGGCGGTTGGCGCGCTGTCATCGCCGACGGGTTTACAAAGGCGAATCTGCGCCTGCTTGCGGCGGGGCTGTGCCGCCTGATGGACAAGGAGGGCTTATCCGGCTCAGAGCTCTGTATCGGATACGACCGGCGCTTTCTCTCCAAGGAGTCGGCCCACTGGCTGGCGGAGGTGATTACAGCAAACGGCTATCGTGTGCTGATGATCAACCGCTCCTCCCCCACCCCGCTCATCATGTACACGGTCAAGACCATGGACCTGCCCTACGGCCTCATGGTCACGGCGAGCCATAACCCGGCCGTCTATAACGGTGTCAAGATCTTCACCGCCGGCGGCCGCGACGCGGACAAGGCCGTCACGAACCGCATCGAGGCCGAGATCGTCGAGATCGATGAAAGCGCCATACGCAGCATCGACTATGACGAGGCGCTGCGGCAGGGACTCGTGCGGGAGGACAACACCGCCAACGACTACATCGACAGCATCCTGGATCTGGTGGACACCGAGGCCATCAAGCGCGCCCGGCTCCGCATCGCGCTTGATCCCATGTATGGGGTGAGCCAGACCTGCCTGCGCACGATTCTGATGACCTGCCGCTGTGACCTGGAGGTCATTCATGACCGGCACGATACACTCTTCGGCGGCAAGCTCCCCGCCCCGAATGCCCATACCCTTGTGCCGCTATCCAACTTCGTCACAGACCGCTATTGCGATCTGGGCGTGGCAACCGACGGCGACGCGGACAGGCTCGGCGTCATCGACGAAAAGGGCGGCTTCATCCACCCCAACACGCTGTTGGTGCTGCTCTACTACTACCTCGTCAAATATCGCGGCTGGCTGGGGCCGTGTGTGCGCAACAATTCCACTACGCATCTGCTCGACCGCGTGGCGGCGGGTCTGGGACAGCAATGCTATGAGGTGCCGGTCGGCTTCAAATACGTCTCCGCCAAGATGAGCGAGACCGACGCCGTGATCGGCGGCGAGAGCTCCGGCGGCATGGCGGTGCGCGGGCACATCTCCGGCAAGGACGGGATCTATGCGGCGACGCTCCTGACCGAGATGCTGGCCGTGACGGGAAAATCCATCTCCGCGCTCTATAAGGAGATCACCGACACTTACGGGGAGCTTCAGTACCGCGAGGCCGACTTCAAGATGACCCCCGTGCGCAAGGAAGAGCTGAAAACGCTGTTGTTTGAAAAGGAGCTTCTGCCCGCTCTTGACGGCATTGCGAAGATCGACCGCAGTGACGGCGTGAAGCTCTGGTTCTCCGACGGGAGCTGGGTGATCTGCCGCTTTTCCGGCACCGAGCCGCTGCTGCGCATGGCCGCCGAGGCGGAGTGCGCGGAACGCGCCGAGGCCCTGATCACCGTCTGGCGGGAGTTGCTGGATCTTTAAGACATGCGCGGAGGGCCGAGGCTCTCCGCGCTCAAAGCAAGGGAGGTCTTCTCATGACCCCAAGCGGAAAGCCGCTGCGTTCACTGCGCTCAAGGCTGGTGATCACGATCCTGATCTGCTGGGTCGTGCCGATCGTGATGATCGTGGCTGTCGCCGGGTTCCTGCTGCGCCTGAATTATGAAAACGAGATGGCACGGCGGCTGGAGACCGACGCGGGTTATATCCTCCAGCAGCTTGAAACACATCTCGACATGGCTTTTACCGATTCCAAATCCGTCAGCTACGACGGTGTCGTCCGCGCGGCCTACCGCGCCTGGCAGCAGGACGGGGACAAAGCCGCCCTGTACCGCAGTGTCAATGAATATCTCGCCCAGAGCTTTGCACGCGAGGAGCGGTACAAGGCCGTGTTCATCAGCTTCTGGGAAGAGGTGGGCATCTATCCCTATGTGATGAGCAGCGGCATTGTCGGCTACAGCCTGCCGCGAACCTACCACCACAGTACCGAACCGGTGATCCTCGATGCCATGCGTGACGCAGATACGGCGATACGCCTTTTCACCGCGGACGGCGACCTCTGCATTGCCCGCAATCTGCTTGACAACCGCTTTCAGCCCTATGCGACCGTCGTGCAGCTTGTGGACGGGCACACGCTGTCTGACGCCATGAGCGCTCTGCCGGGCGACACGCGCCTAACGCTGGACGATCTGGCGGTGGATGCAGACGGTTTGCATTACCTGTCCGAGAGCGCCGCGGGCAGCTATGGTTTTCACTTTACCGGGAGTCTGCCCGATCATGTCCTCACACTGGACGCAAGCCTTGCGCCGTTCGATATCTTCCACGATATGCCCTGGCTTCAAAACGCGATCCTCGCGGTGGTGCTGCTGGTGCTGCCGCTGCTTGCGGTGATGATCCTTCTGTTTCGGAAGTACATGACAAAACCGGTAGAGATATTGGTAGATGCGACCGCCCGGCTCCAGAACGGCGAACGCGGCTACCAAATCAGTGACAGCCCAAAAAGCCATGAGTTTCAGCGCATTTACCGGCATTTCAACAGCATGTCCTCCGAGCTTGAAAACCAGTTTGAGCGCTCCATCCTGGAGCAGCAGGCGCTCCAGCAGGCTCGCGTCAAAGCCCTGCAGTCTCAGATCAACCCGCACTTTCTCAACAACACCCTGGAGGTCATCAACTGGGAGGCGCGGCTTGCGGGAGATGAGCGCGTCAGCGCGATGATCGAGGCTTTATCGGTCATGCTCAACGCGGCCCTCGACCGGGACGGACGGAGCCAGATTCCCCTGCGGGAGGAACTGAGCTATGTGGACGCCTACCTGTACATCATCCGCGAGCGCCTGGGTGAACGGCTCTTGATCGAACGGGAGATCGACGAAACCATGCTCGAGGCCATGGTTCCGCGGCTGATCCTTCAACCGCTGGTGGAAAATGCCGTGGAACATGATCTCACCGCCCGGCACGGCGGGCTGCTGCGCATCCGCGCCCGCAGAGAACGCGGCTTCATCGTTCTCGAGTGTGAGCACGACGGGACGCTGAGTGCGGAGGATCTGCAGCAGATTGCGCAGATGCTCGCCTCCGACGTTGCGGATACCACGGTTTCCGGGCAGGTCGGCATTCGGAATGTCAAGCAGCGCCTTGATCTCCTGTATGGCAAAAAGGGCAGCCTCACGCTCTGTCAGTCCGGCGATGATCGTATCCTGGCCCGGGTGCGTTTCCCGGAGGCAAAATAGTCTGTTTTTAAACGCGGCAAGAAAAGACAAGAAAAAGCAAAAACGAATCTCACGCCTTTTCCCGTTCTCCTCTATAATATAATCACAGACATTTCACAGGATTTGTCAGCGATCAACACAACAACAAAAAGGAGAATGCAATCATGAAAAAAGCGCTTGCTCTGCTTCTGGCCCTGATCATGGTCCTGAGTCTCGGCGCTGTCGCTTATGCCGACGGCGTGACACTGAACGTTGTCACCTCTTACGGCGGCGACGACGGCAACCGCGGCAACTTTGAGGCCGCCGTCAAGGCCTTTGAAGCCTCCACCGGCAACAAGGTCAACGACGGCTCCGCCACCTCCAACGAGGAGTGGAAGGCCAAGGTCCTGACCGACTTTGAGACCGGCTCCGAACCCGACGTCCTGTTCTTCTTCACCAACGCCGACGCCGAGCCCTTTATTTCCGCCGACAAGGTGGTCTCCATTGAGGAGATCCGCGCCGAGTACCCCGACTATGCCACCAATATGCGCGACAGCATGCTGGCGGTCGCCTCCGACGGCAAGCAGTACGCCGTCCCCTCCTATGGCTACTGGGAGAACATGTTCGTCAACAAGACCGTTCTCTCCGACTGCGGCATCGAGGTTCCGGGGCCCGACTACACCTGGGATCAGTTCCTCGCCGACTGCGAGACCATCAAGGAAAATGGCTATACCCCCATCGCCTGCTCCCTCGTGGAGGTCCCCCACTACTGGTTTGAGTTCCTGGTCATGAATAACGGTACGGTCGGCAATCACCTCGACATCCCCGCCGCCGCTGACGACGCTGCGGGTGCCAAGTGGGTCGCCGCACTGGAGGATTTCAAGGCCCTGTATGAGGCCGGGTACTTCCCCGCCAACACCCTGACCGCCTCCGACGCCGAGACCGTCGAGATGTTCAACCAGGGCGAGGCCGCTTTCCTCATCGACGGTTCCTGGAAGGTCGGCTACTTCACCGAGAACGCGGCAGATCTGGGTGACTTTGCCATCTCCTACGTCCCGGCCAAGGGCGAGCGCAAGGCCTCCGAGGCCATCGGCGGCATCTCCATGGGCTACTTCATCACCCGCAAAGCCTGGGACGATCCCGCAAAGCGCGAGGCCGCCGTGGAGTTTGTCTCCCAGCTCACCTCTGACGAGGTGTTGAGCACCTTCGTCACCACCGAGGTAACGGCGCTCATTAACGGCGCCAAGCCCGCAGGCCTCAACCCCCTGCAGCAGTCCGCCGCAGACGCCAACGCCAACATCACCGCCATTGTCGGCGCCGTTCAGGACACCATCACCGGCGAAGCCAAGGCTGACCTCTTCGGCAACATCCAGAACGTGGTCACCGGCAAGATGAGCGCAGCCGACGCCGTTGCCGCCGCCATTGCTCTGAACTAAGCTTTATCGACTCGCAACCCACAAGGCTGCTGCGAAAGCAGCAGCCTTGTTTCTATCCTGCAAATAGGACGGTGCAGCCATGAATTCCATGATCTATAAGAACAAGAAGCCGCTGCTGGTCTTTCTGATCCCGGCCTTTGCCTTCCTGATCGTCTTTCTCTATTACCCCTTTTTCCAGAACGTGGTCAATACATTTCTGAAGATCGGCGGACTGGGACGCGCATCCCAGGGGCTCAACGCGCCCTGGTATGAAAACTATCAGCGTCTCTTTACAGACCCCTATATGCGCACAGCGCTCAAAAATACCCTGCTGCTGACCCTGTGCACCATTGTGTTTCAGGTCGGCATCGCGCTGATCCTCGCCCTGCTGGTGGACACGATCCGCGTCGGCGCGCAGTTTTTCCGCACGGTCTACTTCTTCCCCATCGTGATCTCCGCCACGGCCCTGGGCCTCATGTTCAACCTGATTTTTCTCTACAAGGGCGGCATGGTAAACCAGCTTCTCCTGAGTCTGGGGAAGCTCCCCTATGATGTCAAGCCCAGCGGCAAGGTGCTGGTGCAGTGGCTGGACTGGAAGGACCAGGCACACTTTCTCTTTACGATGTTCATGCCGGTCATGTGGCAGTATGTGGGCTTTTACTTTGTCATTCTGGTCACGGGACTCAACAACATCTCCCCCGATCTCTTTGAGGCGGCGGCGCTGGACGGGGCCGACGGCTGGAAGCGCACGCGCTATATCACGCTGCCGCTTCTGCGAAACGTGCTGTGCACCTGTCTGGTGCTGGCTATCACGGGAGCGCTCAAGGTCTTCGACCTGCCCTGGGTCATGTTCGGCGCGGGCATGCCGGAAAACAAGGGCTGGCTCACCGGCACCTACATGTACGATCAGACTTTCAACCGCATGAACGTGGATTACGGCTCCACCATTGCGGTGCTGATCGTGGTGCTGGGCGTGGTGCTTTCCAATGTGGCCAACCGTGTTTTCAGGCCCTCGGACGATCTGTAAGGAGGTACGGGCATGAATACCGGAATCAAAAAAATCCCGCGAGTGCTGACCTATCTTGTTCTCAGCTTCTGGGCACTGACGACGATCTATCCCTTCATCTGGGTCCTGCTTAATTCCTTCCGCAAGAAGGGACTGATCCTCTCGGATTCCTTCTCCCTCCCGCTGGGCGACGCCTTTACCTGGGACAACTACATCACCGCCTGGCAGCGCGCGGATTTTAAAAACGCCTACTTGAACAGCTTTCTCATCTCCGGCACAGTCACCGTCTTTGTCGTCATCATCGCGGGCCTTGCCGCCTACGGTCTGGTGCGCTATCGCTTCCGCGGGCGCGATTTTCTCTACAGCCTCATCATGGCGGGCATGATGTTCCCCGTCTTTTCCACCATCATCCCGGTCTTCCGCCTGGAGGTCATGCTTGGCATCGCCGGGACCGGCAACCGCTGGCTGAGTCTGCTCGCGGTGATCCTGCCGCAGATCGCCGGAAACCTCTGTTTTGCCATCATTATTCTCATGGGCTTTATACAGTCCGTCCCGATTGATTTGGAAGAGAGCGCCTATCTCGACGGCTGCAACGTGTTTCAGATCTACTTCTATATCATCATCCCGGCGGCCAAATCCTCCTTCGCAACCGTGGCGATCTTCGCCTTTCTCTGGAGCTACAACGATCTGTTTACACAGTCCTTCTTCCTTCGCTATCCGCAGGAGCGCGCCATCACAGGGCTGCTCAATGAGATCAGTTCCCAGGCCGGCGTCAACTACGGGCTCATGGCATCCTCCGTCGTGCTGGTGCTGATCCCGGTGCTGATCGTCTATATCTGCCTGCAGAAGCATATCATCAAAGGCTTGACGGCAGGCGCAGTGAAAGGATAAAATAATTTCAACTGCGAGCAATGCAAGGGGGGGTAGAAATATGTATCGCGTGGTGCTCATTGACGATGAGCGCATGATCGTGGAGGGTCTGCGCAAGGTCATTCCATGGCAGGACTACGGCTGCGAGGTTGTGGGAACTGCAGAGGATGCGGTTTCCGGCGCAGCGCTCATCCGCAGGGTGCTTCCCCATATTGTGTTCACCGATATTCGCATGCCCGGTCGGGATGGGCTGGCCATGCTCGCGGGCCTGCGTTCGGAGTTTCCGGATATGCAGGTTTCCGTGCTGACAGGCTATCGGGATTTCAGCTACGCCCAGGAAGCGATCCGCCTCGGGGTCACGCGTTTTCTTCTCAAGCCCTCAAAACTGGATGAGATCAGGGAAGCCCTGTCTGCCATGACCGACCGCCTTCGCGCCCTGCCCGTCAGCGGTACTGAGGAAAGCACCGACTGCCAGCAGGCGGGGCATTACCTTGTCAGGCGCGCATTATCCTATATGCAGCAGCATTACGCCGAAAAGCTGACCCTGTCGGAGGTTGCGGACGCCTGTTATGTCTCGCAGTGGCACCTGTCGAAGCTTCTCAACCGTTACGCCGGGAAGAGCTTCAACGATATTCTCAACACGCTGCGCATCGACGAGGCCAAGCGTCTGCTGGCCGATCCCAGTCTGAAGATCGGAGATATCGGAGAAATGGTCGGATATGCCGATCCCGCACACTTTGCCAAGGTTTTCAAAAAACTCACCGATATGAGTGCAAATGAATACCGCAGTCATCTGTGACTGTTATGCTTATAAAGCGCAAGGCCCCCTGCCGCATTTCTTTTGCAGCGGGGGGCCCTTTCTTTTGTTGTGTGTTCTAAGGAGTCTGCCTCATGCAGAACCTTTTCGGGCCCGATGGCGCCGTAAAAGCCATGCAGCGATGGAAGTTTTTTATGAGGTGCCGGTATCAAATCTCGGGAGGCAAAAGGATCCCACGATTGTCTGCCCGAGCAGATATCGGGGATCCTTTCAGTTCGGGATCAACTCCAATCAGGATGTCAGGTGATGGGTACTCTGGTTTTGGATGCTGCTTACTTCTATTCCGTCGACGCTCACCGTGCCGCCGGAAAAGATCAGATCGCCGTCATAATCGATACCGGAGCCGAAAAGCTCGATGACGCCGCCTGTGATGATCAGGTCCGCGTTGGAGTCGATGGCGTCCGTGTCCTCCCCGCTCATGGTGATGGAAATGTGGCCGCCGTTGATTTCCGCCTTCGGGCGCCGGTCGTCGGATTTGTGTGCGGCGTTGATGCCGTCACCGCCGGCATGAATATCCAGCTCTCCGCCGTTAAGGAGGACCCAGGTGCCCTCAAGCCCCTCGTCGGCGCGGAAAAAGCTGCAGGGATGCCCGAAAGCATCCCTGCAGTCTGATTCGATCAATCCCAATCCTTTTCGAACTTCAGGATCGCGCCGTTGCTCGCGTCGATGCGATAAGCGAAATCGCCCTTGCCGGATTCAAACTCCACCTCATAGTACCCGTGCTCATACTCAACATCCAGATCGTGGACCTGATTTCTTTCCAGTCCGGCGTCTTTCAGGGCGATCTGCACGGCAGCATCCCTGCCGATCGTAGACGATACGTGCCTGTAAATGAAGAAGCCGCCGACGGCCGCGCCGATCAGGATGACGACAAGCAGAATAATCAAAACCTTTTTCATATGATATCTCCTCTTATTCAGTCTTTTTAATATTTCTGCAGTGTTATGCACTTGATTCATTATAGCGCATTTGCAAATTTTTTCAACTGTATTCGTATCATAACACGGCATCTTGAGCCGGGAAGGAAAAGAGTGACCCCCTGCCGCAGACGCGGCAGGGGGTGGTTGCTTATGGCTTGGTTTTGCTGTGTCTCAGCCTCCTGACGGTTTTTCGGAAACCGTTACGCCGTCGCGGCTGCCGGGAGCGACCTCGGAATCATTCCCGCTGAGAGTCTGAGTCGTGTCGTCGCCGACGGAAAGCTTGAATGTTGCTACTGTTGTGCCGTTTCTGGTCTCCACGATGGTGTAGTCGTTGCCGTAGGGCAGCACACCGATCCAGAACACGCCGGAGGCCATCAGGGGAAGGTTCTCCAGTGTCTGCGTCGAGTTGTCGGGAAGCGTCACTTTGAATGCCTCGGTGCTGCTGCCCTTGAGGATCGTGAATTTCAATGCTGGATCGGAGACCGGCGTGAAGCCGTCCGAGAGGACCTTGCGCAGAATGACCTTGCGTTCGCCCTCCAGGTAGTACCAGTACACGTTTGCGGTGTCGCCGCTCTTCATGAAACCGTAGAGGTAGTCGCTGGATTCGTTTCTGGTGGTGGCATTATCCCGTGCGTTGCGGAAAGCCTTCAGACTGTCTGTCGAAACGCTGGCGCCGCTCGTGATCTTCGCAAACTGTTTATCGGCGAGGTAGCGCGGGGATTCCTCCGCCCAGACCCAGATCGAGCCTTCGCCGGAGCCGATGTTGCCGTCGACCCAGAGGGAAGCCGCGTCGGTGTTGTCTTCGACCGAGTTAAAGTAGCCTGCGATGTAGATGTCCTGGATCGCCTGGGTAAGCTGATCGCTGCCGTTCATGGCGCCGGCGGGGAGCAAATCCGTATCGCCGGTGCTGATATTGCGGGCGATGCCGGTGTTGGTAACAGCACTGAACACGGGGCTGCCGGAGATGTGCATTTCAGCACCCTCGACCAGGTAGATGCCTGCGCCGCTGCCGGTACTTGTGTTGCCGGCGATCGTGCCGCCGGTCACGTTGAGCTTTGCACCCGCCGCCACATACGCAGCGCCGCCGTTTACGGCAGAGCAGTTGGCGATTACAGCGCTGATGTCATCCCCGCTGGCATTGAGGAATTTGGGGATATTGAGTGCCGCGCCGTTTGCCACGTACACCGCGCCGCCGTTTCCGCCGTTGCCGGCGAGGTTGTTATTGTTTTGCAGTGCGGCGTTGGCGCCGAGTGTCACGCTGCCGGATGCAGCCTGAATGAGCGCGGAGCCGGCGCGGGTCATGCCGTCGATCACGATGTTCTCAACGGTGAAGCTGGGTACGCTGGAAACCAGCAGATGGCCTGTTGCAGTGCCGCGCTTGATGGTGCTGCGGGTCTGGCTGTAATCCGAGGTGTGGACCAGATTGGCTGCATCCGTGGTGCGCAGGATCACATTCCCGAGGTATGCGTTGTTGAACGTGTAGTCAGTCACATTCAGCGTATAGCCGGGATTGACGCCGCCGCGGGTCTGAGCAAGGTAGCTCATGACATCGTCGTCGCAGAGGGTCTCGATGCAGACGTCGCCGATGCCGGACGGCAGCGCATTGACGTAATTGAACGCGCTTGTCAGGGTCACATCCGTATGCGGCGGGTTGACACCGTCCTGCTCCAGGTAAGCGAAGTAGTTCCAGTTGCTGCCGCCGTCACTGGAGACGCGGGCAATGGCGCTGGTGAGCGTACCGGGCTCAAAGTCGATGTTGTAGTTGTACACGGCGGTGCGGTCTGCGGCGGGGATGATCTTGTACACGCCGGGGGCGTCGAATCTGCCGTTGTCGCTGCCGGGCCGATCGGGATCGGGTTCGCGCGAGATCGTGAGCAGAAGGTTATCGGAGAAAGCGATGCCGTCCCTATTGTCGTCGAGCTTGAGGGTGTAGTTGTCACCGGTCCAGTGGGTGAGGGTGGCATGGATGTTTTCGATCTTCGCCTTGCTGGTGTCGACCTCCATCACCGGGTCGCCGTTCGTATCGAACAGCAGCTTACCCTCGCCGTCGACGCTCTGCTTCATGGGCTGGTAATCGACTTTGACGGTGTAGGCCGGGTCATCGGTGCCGTAGGTCTTGACCTTATCCTCGGCTGTGATGATGAGCATATGCTTGGTGACTACGAGATTACCAAGTTCCTCGGCGTTGGTGAAGTTCTCGGGATCCACATCGCCCCACTTGATCTCATAGATGTTCTGGCTCTTGCCTGGAGGCAGCTGGCTGCCAACGGCCTTGATCGTGACGGTGTCGCCCTCGGCGATCTTGTACTGATCGCTGTTCTCGCCGGTCGGGGTGATGGTGGTATAGGTCTCACCGTCGCTGACGCTGACGGTAATTACGGGGTTCGTAAGCGCCTCGCCGTTGTATTCCCGTGTGGCTTCCTGTGTCTCGATCTTCAGGGGTGCCGGGTCGATTTCCAGGCGGCTTTCACGGACGTAAAGGATTTCGCTGAAGTTGCTCATATCGGTGATCGTCTCGCCGGCCGCCTGTGCTGCCTCGAGAGAGCCGTACTGCTCCGTGAAATGCGTGAGCGCTGCCTCGAGAGAGCCGTACTGCGCCACGAGATCCGCGACATGCTCACGGTTCTCCGCCTTGAGATCCGCGATGGCTTTTGTGAGTGCAGCGAGGAAGACGTTGGAGGGCTCGTAATAGTCGCCGGTGTCCTTATAGTTGAGGATCTGGAGGCCATCCTTTTTATAAGACTTCTCGCCTGTCTTTACCCTCTCACCGTTGACCAGCTTGTAATTGCCGGTTGTCGGGTCGGTCTCATACGTGAAGATCGGAATCTGGCGGTCGGTACGGACCACGTACTTTTTGTACGCCTGATCTCCGGTGTAGGTTTTGTTGCTGTAATCCACGAGCTCATCCATCAGGTCGTCCCACAGAAGCTCCAGGAACGCCTTGTCATACTGGGTGTTGTTGATGCTGATGTAATCGGCGATGGAGTTGCGGGTGTAGTTGGTGAAGCCGGTGGCGAAGGGAGTGCCGTTGTAGGTGTTGCCGGTCCAGCGGTCGGGCTCAAGGCTGATGATGACGTTGACCCTCGTCACGTTGAGGGAGCCGGCCAGCGGGGTGATCACGTAGAAGTCGGACGCCGCTTTCTGCTCACCGGTGGCTTTTACGGTGATCCGGATCGGTTTGTTGGTATCGACTTTACATTCGCTCACGCCGACGTTTGTCTGGCTGCCCGTGAGGGTGAACACTGACAGCTCGTGCTTGCTCAGCAGGCCCTCCGCCGTGACATTTTCCGGGATGCTGTCCAGCGTCAGGGGTTTGCCGTCATAGGCCTTGATGGCGCTGTGAGCCAGGATGGTCAGGTTCTTCTTGTAATACAGCTTGATGTTGTAGACATCGGTTTTGTCCGCGACGGTAAAGCTGAGATTGCCGGCGGCCTGCTCAGCGCCGTTGAGCGTCACAACCGCGTGGTCAAACACCCAGCCGGTGACGGCTGTCTCCGCATGGTAGGTCTCGCCCTCCTGGTGGTAGGTTTCCTGGGCGGGCTTCCCTGGGATCGTGGCCCCTTCCATATCCAGCCATTCGACCGTGAACTTCGCGCCGTTGGTGTAGTAGAAGATGATCTCGTTCTTGGAGGTATCCGTACCAAGCCGCAGTGACTTTGTGGCCTCGGTGGGGCGGAAATCCTCATAGCCCTCGACCGTGGGCACTTTTGCCGTCTCTGTGACGCTGGTATAGTCGCCGCTGACCTGTATGTATTCCTTGCCGGTAGCCGTATCGGTATAGTTGGAATCCTGGAATGCGACTTCGACCGTAGGATCATTCAGCAGCACATACTTGACCGTGTAATAGAGGAAGGGCGGCTTCTGGCTGTAGACAAAGACGATCTCGTTTGTTCCATAAGTGAGCTCGATGGTCTTGCTGCCGACGTCCGCGATCATGGTGGTCTCCTCGTCGCCGATCTTATGGCCCGGGATGGTGGGCGCGTATTCCGTGATCTCCTGACCCTCATAGAATTCGTCGCTCATGACGGTCTTCGGGGTGCGGATATTGTTGCCGTTCGCGTCCTGATAATACACTTTGTAGCTGATGATCTCCGGCGTCCAGTGGGCGTAGAGCGTCTCATGATGGTCGATGACGTAGCCCTTGACGTCTCTCGATTCACCGGCTGTCGGGTCGGTGAACCATCCGGCAAAGACCATGTGGTCGGGCTTCGGGGTCGGGGTCAGGAGCTTTGCAAGGTCCGCCTCCGGAAGCTCATGGGTCAGCGGCGTGCCCTTTTCCCTGGTCGACGTATAGTAGTCTCCCGCGGGCTTGCCCGTATAGTTCAGGTCGAACTTGACGGTGTACGTGGGCTTGACCCATTTGGCGTAGAGTGCCAGGGGGTGAGCCGGCATAGTGCTGGCGTTGCTGAATGTATAAGGAGTCGTGAAACCGGCATCCGTGTACCAGCCGTCCCAGATATAGTCCTCGTCTACGCCGCACTGGGCTTGCGTGGGATACCACTTATAAGGAGACTTGTTGAGATTCGCGTCGAACCTGACATTTTCAAAGGTTTCAAGCTTGTTTGAACCATAGAAATAGTCAATTGTGTAGGAATCACGTTTGTAGTAGAAGTTGTATTCGTATTCGTATTGGTAATTTTGATAGATGGGATTTCCCCACCAATCATAGCCTGATATGTACTGACCAGTTTTATACTTATGGTTATCTTGGCTGCTGTCATAAGTATAACCAGCTATCTCCTTTGCGCCTAAATTGGCACCTCCTTTTTGCGTGTCAAATGTCTGGCTGTATTTTTCCGACTTGGTATAACCATCATTATCCGCATTCTGGAGCCAGTAATTGACGGTATATTGTTCAGTATCCATTAACCAGTTACCAGAATAGGTGATGGTTGTACCGGTATCCGGCAGCATATCAGAAGTGACAAGCAAGCGTTTTGTTACATAGATTATACCGCTCGTAGGATGGACCCAGCCGGAGAAGGTAACCGTGACGTTTTGATTACCAAACCTGAATCTGGCATTTGTAACCCTTGTAGGCCAGGTGTTTGCGATATCCTGTCCAAGTTTTACGTTCATGGTGTAGGAATAATCATTATCGCCTGTTTTTCTCTCGCCATTCAAACTCGCAGTAACATCATAATTCTGACCATAGTAGAATGTACCCGGTTCAAATTTTAATGTATACTCCTTCAGCTTGTAGTACACATACAGCACGGAGGAGCCGTCGCCCTTGACAACGACGCTGGAAGTGCTGTTCTTTTCGTCATTCTTTTCCCAGCCAGTACGGTTTAGGGTCGGGATTCCGGAATCTGTGGCGTATACCGTGGCACCCAATGCCGCACTTCCGGTTTCGGAACTGTCATATTGGAAGCTCGCAGCGGTGCCGGCATCGTTGTACTTTTCGAACATATACACGATGGTATAGTTCACGTTGCCGGAGTTCCACTTGGCATACAGGGTGGTGTCCTCGGTCAGGGTGTAGGTGTCACCGGCCGGGTCGGTCAAGGCTTCGTCCTTGTACCAGCCGACAAAGGTATGGCCGTCCCATTTCAGCTTTTCGTTATTCGCCTGCGTCGGGAGCGTGATCACGGTTCCGTAAGCCTTGCTTTCGGAGGACAGCGCGTCGCCGCCCATCGTGTCATAGGTCAGGGTGAAGTTCTTTCTTGTATATCTGACCTCAAGCACATCGCCGCTCACATGTTCGATCTCTTTGGTATCAACGCCTTCGAAGATGGCGTAAGCGTACTCCTTGACCTCCGGGGTCACCGTGGTGCCGGTCGCGCCGCGCTCCTCAACCGCTTCGATCAGGTCGTAGCTGTTGCCGTCGAGAGCCTTCAGCATGTATTTGACGGTGTAGGTCGCGTTTGCCTCGATATACGGCATGGTAACGGTGATCTTCCGCGGGGCGGAGCTGTCGTCCTTTACAACGACAACGCCGGTCTTCGGGTTTTCGATATCGAGACCGTCGCCGCTCTGCTTGATTACGATCTCCGACATGAGCGGATAGTAGTTCTTCTCCTCGCCATTCACAACGGTTGTGAAAACTCTCGGAGATGTGACCGATGTGCCATCCGCCGGGACATCGCTCATGGCGATGCTGAGGATCGTGGTATCGGTGGGCGTCGCAGCGCCTGTGATCGTATAGTTAACGGTGATCTCGTAAATGCTGGAATCGACGTAGTGGCCGATGATGACGGTGTTTCCACTTACGGTCTGCGTGGTGTCCACGGGCGTGCCGGTGTCGGTGACCGCGCCGGTACTCGGGTCGACCTGACCCAGGGTCCAGTTCACAAAGGTGTACCCCACTTCGAACGGCGCGCCGGGCATCCAGCCGATCACGGTGCCGGGCAGCACAACGCGTCTCGCCGCTCTGTAGGCATAGGGCGTGCCCGTGCCTTTCTGGAGGTAGAAGGCAAGCTCATAGCCGTATCTCGCCGACAGGGTCACTTCGTCCCCCGTCAGGAGCGTCTCTTCCGTGTATTCTCTGCCTGTGGAATCAAACCAGCCGATGAAGTGCAGCGGCTGACTTCCCGTTACTTCGATCGGGTCGAGGACCGTCGGCTGCTCTCCCAGAGCGGTGTCGATGTCGCGGGTGACAGTGACGCTGACCAGGTCCTCGCCGCTGCGGGTGACGGTGACGTCATCGCCCGAGAGAATGTCAGTCTCGTCCATGATCTTCGTGTCATTCTGGTTCTTGTTCAGGTAGGTCGCCTTGACCAGCTTGACATAGCGGGCGTAGTAAATGGCGTTGTCGTCGGACTCCTGAACTTTGTAATCGTCCGCGACCTTGTCGTCGCCTCTGTACCAGCCGGAGATGCGGTAGCCTTCTCTGTAAGCGGTCTTCGGCTCATGGTCCGGCTTCTCAAGCTCGGTATAATACCGGGAGAGCGGGCGCCCGACAAGGCACTTGTCGCGGACTTCGACCTCTTCGCTGCCCGCCTCGCCGAAGCGGAAGGTGATGGTCACTTCCTTGACAAGCTTTGCCACGACCAGCGTCTCTTCGGTAAAGGTCTTGTTGGCCGTATACGGGGTGCCGTTCACGGTGACGGTCTGCACTTCGTTCCCGTCGTCGTCGAGCAGGAACACCGGCTGGGTCTCGTCCATGGCGTAGCACTTGTTGTTAAAAATGAATCTGTTGTACTGCTTGTAGTCGGTATCATAATCGAAGGTACCGACAGTGACGCTATCGACCGGCACGGCGCGGTACCAGCCTTCAAAGTAGTAGCCGCTGATCGTCGGCAGCAGGCCGTGATCTTTGGGGTCGATCACTGTGCCGGTTTCGGACGCATCGATGGTGTACACACCTTCGTTGTTAACGGAGGGCTGCTTGGTGGTAGTGCCGCTGTGGTCTGTCGTCGTAGTGGGATGGACGACCACAAAGCGCACTTCGGCCAGCGGGATAAAACGCGCCTTCAGGGTCATGTCCTTTGACGCCTTGATTGTCCGCACGGGTGCAGCGCCCTCCGGGAGGGAATTGCCGTCCAGGCCGATCAGATTGCCGTTTATGTCCGTGATGCCCTCGGCATTCGTGATGCGCTTGCCATCCTGGTCGAACCAGCCGTCAAAGCGGTGATCGGCCAGCAGCGGATTTTCGATCATTTCGACCGTCTCGCCCATGTCTACCACAAATTCGTGGCGGACCGTCTGGTTGTCTTCGGTCCGGTTTTCAAAGACGATCGTGACCTGCTTGGTGAACTTCGCCGCGACGACCGTGTGCTCGTCGAAGGTGGTGGTGGGCTCGACTTTGGTTTCGGTGAACGTGACCTTGTCGTCAGCATCCACGGTCGCAAGGTACCAGCCCGCAAAGCGGTAGCCGGTCAGAACGGGATCCTGGGGGAAGTTGCTGCCGAAGGATGCACCTCTGGTAAGGGTACGCGGGGAGGCGCCGGTGGAGACGGGGACAACGGTGTTCCCCTCTTCCACGTACTTCGTTACATGGAAGTTCACCGTGACATTGTAATGCGCGGTGACGGTGAGATCGTCCGGGACCGGGGTGGTCGCCGTCAGTTCCTTCTCGACACCTTCCTCGGTATAGAACCAGCCGACGAGCGTGGCCTTATCGGCCGCGTTCTCGCCCCAGTTCACCGTGGGGAGCTTATCGCCCAGCGCGGTATTGACGTCCAGGGTGATCGTGTTCTCGTCGAGGGTCGTGCCCTTGCTGACAACATTAGGGGTGTCCGTATAAGCGCCGTTGGCATAGCTGGAATCAAAGGTAACGGTGACCAGCTTTACCCACTTGGCCGCGACGATCGTGTTCACGGTGAAGACGGTGTCGCCCTCGGCGCCGTCGGCCTTGACCGCGGTGTCGCCGGGCTTGCCCTCGCTGTCGGCGAGGAACCAGCCGTCAAAGCGGTAGCCTTCGCGCTTGGGATCCTCGGGGAGGGAAGTGAGCGTGCCGCCGCGTTCGATGGTCTTGGTATCGACAGTGCCCTCAATGCCCTCGGCCACAAACTCGACCGTGACGTTATACTTTGCGTAAACGGTGGTGTTGGCAGTGAAGGTATCGGTATCCTCCACCTTCTCGCCCCAGGTGCCGTCCGTGTTCTTGTAGTACCAGCCGTCGAAGGTGCAGTCGGCAATCTCAGTCTCGGGCAGCGTGCCGATCGCTTTGTCCTTGTAGACTTTTTTGGATTCTACCGCAGTGCCGCCGACGGGATCAAAGCTGACGGTCACATAGTACTTTGCTGTGAGGGTCGTATTCTCGCTGTAGGTGCGGTCCGCAGCGACGGCCGCGGTCTCACCGTCGACATACCAGCCGTCGAAGGTGTAGCCTTCCAGCGCGGGGCCGTCGGGCAGCGTGACCGTGCCGCCCTCGTCAAAGGTTTTCGTGTAATCGGCAATGACCGCACCGCTGCCATCCACGAACTGGACGGTGACCAGCTTGACATACTTCGCGGCCACAGTCGCGTCGGTGTTGAAGACATAGCTTGCATCGACTTGCACGGTGCCGGGATTGGTCCCATCTTCCGAAACAAACCAGCCGACAAAGCGGTAGCCTTCACGCGCAGGGCCGTCGGGCAGGGTGGCGATGGTGCCGCCCACGTCGACGGGCACAGTCTGGTCTTCAGAGCCTTCGGCCTTGAAGGTCACGGTCACGGTGGTTTGCTCGACAAACTTCGCCGTGAGGGTGGTGTGGGCATTGAAGGTATAAGCGGGGTCACCGACAGGTTTGCCCTCGCCGTCGGAAACCTGAGCTTCACCGACATACCAGCCGTCAAAGCGGAAGCCGTCTTTCGTGACGGTGGGGTAGCTCGCCGGAGCCGTACCCTTGGTGATGGTCTGGGCCTGGGGCACGCTTTCGGCAGCAACGCCCTCGGCAGAGAAGCTGACGGTGACGGTGTATCTGGCAGTGGCTTCGGCATCGGCATCAAACGTCGACTGCTTGGTGAGCTTCTCGCTGCCGACATACCAGCCGTCAAAGTCGAAGTTTTCGCTCGTGGTGGGGGCATTGGGCAGCCGATCACCGATTGCTGCGCCCTTGTCCAGCGTGAGCGGGTTACCAACAGTACTGCCGTCCTCGTTCTTGAAGGTCACAGTGACGGTGGTGGGGGTGGGGGCTGCAATGATATCTATGCTGGAGGCTTTATTGAGCGTACCGCCATTTACCGTGAAGCTGCCGTAAATTGTGCCTTTTGGATTTCCATCAACAGTGTTGAGAATAACCTGCTTCCCATCGGGCACAGTGATTGTGATGTTACCTGTCAGCCTAACGCCATTCTCGAAAAGAATAGTGATGTTTTTATTGGTGGTAGAAGCATTTAAATTTACAGAACCTACATTGGCCTTTTCAAGCACATAGAGTCTATAAACAATACTACCACTACTACTATTATTTCTATCGATGACAGCATTCAGCGCTTCTTGGAGATCTGAGTATTCTTCGGCTGCCGTTTGAGACCTGCCGACAGCGAACGGCTTACTATCCGTCGCGCCGAGCAGATTCGCAGCGGGCGCTGTCGCGCCGAGCATGTTCACCCCGAGCATGGGTTTGGGCTCGCCGCCCTCGTCGCCGCCCTTGGCGTCGTCGGTGCCCTTGGGGTCCTGGGTGCCTTCCTCGAGCAGGATCTCGTCGCCGCTCTTGGTGTCGTCAGCATCCTTGGTGTCGGCGGTGTCCTTGGTGTCGGCGGTGTCCTTGGTGTCGTCGCCGATCTGGGTGTTGCTGCCGGTCTGATCGTTACCGCCGGTCTGATCGTCGTCGCCGGTACCGTCAACGAGCTTGTCGTCGTCATCCCCGGTGTCGTCGATGTTGAGCAGGCCGTCCTCGCCCAGCACGTTGTTCACGTTGAGCGTGTTGTTATTCAGAAGCAGGTTCCCGTCCTGGAGCAGGTCCTCATCCACAAGGAGGTTCTGGTTCGGGATGCTGTTCACGCCGAGCGGGTTGATGCTATTTAAAATGAGCTCCTCGCCCGGAAGGTCGTTCTCGTTCTGGGAAATCTCAGTCTGGGTCAGCCGCTCCGCTTCTTCGGCGGCAATCCTGGCAGCTTCTTCTTCGGCGGCCTTGGCGGCAGCTTCTTCGGCGGCCGTGACAGCAGCCCCGGCATCCTCGACGGCCGCTTTGGCGCGATTAACAGCCTGAGCGGCACGGGCAGCCTGCGCCTCCGCAAACATCTGAGCCTGATAGGCCTGATACGCGTCTTCGTCGACGCGCCGCGCGTTGTCAAACGCGTTGTTCGCCTCGACGTCCATGCGGTTGGCTTCCTCTGCTGCACGCTGAGATTCGTCATTGGCCTGCGCTGCCTCGAGCTGCGCCTTGTCGGCTTCGTCGAGCGCATTCTGAACGGCGATGTCTCCATTCTCGGTCGGCGCGGCGGGTTGGGTGTTCTCTTCGCTGAGGATGATTTCCTGATTGTCGTCCGCTGCGAGGGAATCGATCTGCTGCGCTGCGGCGGCATCCGTCAGGGAGTTTGCAAGCTCTGCAAGGCGCTCTGCCTCCGCCTTAATCTCCTCAGCTGCGCGCCGCACCTCATCCGCGGTAAGCTGCGCAGCGTCGGCGTAATCCCATGCCTGGGTCGCCTCGTCGAACAACCGGTCGGCGATATCCCCGGCCAGCTCTGCCTGGACTTTTGCCTGGTCTGCGTTGTCGATTGCGCGCGCTGCGGCGTCGTCAGCGCGCACTTTTGCCTGTCGGGCGCCTTCCAGGTCGGAGATCCAGGCTTCGTCTGCGGCATCTTCGGCATCGTCTGCGGCTTCATCCGCCGCGTCTGCAAACTGAAGCGCCGAGTTGGCAGCCAGTATGGCCTTCTCCAGAGGCGTCAGATACTGCGACAGGTCCTGTACGGTCTCGACCGGCGGCTCACTCGTCTGCACGGTATCGACCGGCGGCTCGCTCGTCTGCACGGTATCGACCGGCTCCGTCAGGATCTGCTCCACAGGTTCCTGCGCAGCGTAAACGGGCACCCCCGTCGCCGTCAGGGAGAAACACTCCGCCACGACGAGCAGGGACGCAAAAAATCTGCGCCACGCAATCCCTTTTTTAAGCGTATTCATCATATGTCAATCCATCCCTTCTGTGCCTGTCCCTCTTCGGGAGGCGCCCCTGACATTGCTGCCTGCGGAATATGTTTTTTACAGTTTCTCCTGGCACCGGACAGGGGAAAAGCCGTTGCCCGCTGCCGTGGAAAAAGAAAAATTACGGATAGAATCTATCAAATAATTTTACCCGAAAAAGCCTGTACATGTCAACATAATCCTTGTTAAATTTAGTAAAATTTATAACTCTTTTTTAATGACTGCGTACCTGTAAAGCAGCTTAAAAACTAACGATTTTTTAGCTGATTTTGACTCCATTTCAGGAAAATATGCCGGAATGCGCATACTGCGCCCATTTTCATTTCTATTTTACATTTTTGCGCCTTATCACGCAAGGGGAGTTCCGGAATGCCACATTCGCTTATTTCGACCGTCTTGCTTTTGCGGGCCGGCGTGCTAAAATAGAAATGAAATATAAATGATGGAGCGTGCGGAAAAATGAGCATGTATTTTGCCGAAACGCTGAAAAAGCTGAGAATTGAACGGGGAATGTCGCAGCGCGAGCTGGCCGAGCGCATGTATGTGACCCGGCCCACGATCGCCCGCTGGGAAAACGGCACCCGCCTGCCGGATGCCGCCATGATATCCAGGCTGTCCCAAAGCCTCGGCATTGATGTCAACACGCTTTTGAATATCGCGGTCAGGAGTGATGAGGCGCCCAATGTCATCCTGGTTGACGACAGAAAGATCATCCTCTCCGGCGGCCTGCCGATCCTGGAAGAGGTGCTGCCGCAGGCCGCCGTGGCGGGATTTACAAAGCCGTCGGAGGCGCTTGATTATGCCAGGGCCAACCCCATCGCCCTCGCCTTTCTGGATATCGAAATGGGGAAGATCAGCGGCTTTGAGCTCTGCCGCGAGCTGCTCGATATCAATCCCCGCACGAACGTGGTGTTCCTGACGGCGTATGTCGACTACTCCTTTGACGCGTGGAGCACCGGGGCCAGCGGCTTCATGCTCAAGCCCATCACAGCGGAGGGCGTGCGCGCCCAGCTTAAAAAACTGCGCTATCCCTTTACGTTTGGAGGAGCGGGCGAATGACTGAAATTCTGTTTTATCTCCCGCTGGGTGCGGTAACGATGATGTCCCTGCTGGGACTTTGGCTCGCGTTTATCATGCCCGGTCTTGACGGCTGGAGCAGGCGTTTCTTCAAGCTCCTTTTTCTGGACCTCGTGCTGTGTATGCTGGCCTATCTGCTCGATCTAATCGTATGCGAACCATCCGGCTCGGTGCCGGCAATAAAGGCAAGCTGGTTTTTTGAATCCCTGTTTATCTCGGTCCCGATCCCTATGCTGACAGCTTATCTGCTGCACTGCTGTGAAGAGAGCGTTTACAAAAGCCCGCTGATCCGTGCGGCGGCTGTTCTGTGGCTTGCGTATGTCGCGCTGCTGACGGCGGCCCAGTTCGCACCCTTCCTGTACGATGTCGGAGCGGACGGGCAGCTCGTCCGCGGCTCATGGTATCCGATGGGGCCGGCGCCGCTGATCGTGATCATGATCCTGAATTTTCGGGCGTTGATAACCAGGCGCAGACTGCTGTCAGTAAAAACCTATCACGCTTTTCTGGTCTACCTGATCCCGCTGACAAGCGCTATGATCGTCAACTCCTTTGTCCTCAACTACCTGCTCATAGACGTGGGTGTCTCCGTTTCCTCGTTTGGGATGTTCTCCATCATTCTTTTTGAGCAGATCGAGCAGTATATGCGTCAACAGCGGGAGATTGCCCGGCAGCAGGCCAGCATTCTGATTCTGCAGATGCGCCCGCACTTCATTTACAATACCATGACCGGCATCTACTATCTCTGCGATCAGGATCCGCAGAAAGCCAAGCAGGTCACGCTGGATTTCACCACCTACCTGCGCCGGAACTTTACCGCTCTTGCCGGCGGTGACACCATTCCCTTCACCGAGGAGCTGGAGCATACGCGCGCGTATCTTGCGGTGGAGCAGGCGCAGTTTGAGGGCAGCCTTTTCGTCGACTACGACACGCCGTTTACACAGTTTCGTCTGCCGCCGCTGACGCTTCAACCCATCGTGGAGAACGCCGTCAAGCACGGCATGGATCCGGATTCGGAGCCCCTGCACATCACGATCCGGACTTGCCCGGGCGATTCGTGCGTCGAGGTCATTGTCACGGACAACGGCCCGGGCTATACACCCGCCGAGGACAATGAGCCGCACATTGCCCTGAAGAACATACGGCAGCGGCTCGAAATGACGTGCGGCGGGAAACTGCTGATCCTGCCCAATGAGGGCGGCGGCACCACAGTCAAGGTGCTGATCCCGGCATGACCCTATTCAAGCATAATATCCCGGGCAAATACATGGAGCTCCATGTGTCCGCCCGGGATTATTATATGGAAATGCAGTACCGCGCATGCCGGGATAAAACGCGCGGCGGGAAAGAGGCATGGGTATTTTCAGTTCAAAGATATTTGACTCCAAATAGATTTGACAGTATAATTAAATAAACATTCGTTCAAAGGAGTGGTGAACGTGACAAGAAATAAAATCCTGCTGATCGCCCAGGCGCTATTGTGTGTCGTGCTTGTCGTGATGCTGGCCGTATCGGCTGTGGAGATCTACCGCAGCGGGATCGCGGAAAAGCAGGAAAACCCGCTGGCCTGGGTCTATACCCGCGAGAAGGCCGCCGCCGCGCTCAAGCCGGCAGTGCCGGTGTTTCTGCTGGCCGTGGGTGTAACGGTCGTGTGCGCGGTGCTGAATGTCCGGGATGAAAACGCGGAAAAGCCCGTTCAGGATCTGGAGCTTAACCGCGACCTCATGCGCGCAAGGGTAGCGCAGCCCGATGAGGCCATGCGGAAAGAACAGGCCGCACAGAAAAAGCTGATGTACGGCGGCTGGGGTGCTTTCACGCTGTGCATGCTGCCGGTGCTGCTGTATATGGCAGACGGCGCACATTTTCCGAATGATGATCTGGAGCAGGTGATGGGACAGTTTGCGATCCATGTGTTCCCGTGGGTCATTCTGGGGCTTGCGTGCCTCATCGTCTCTGCTGTCCTGCAGGGCCGGAGCATCCGGCGCGAATATGACGCCATTATGGCGCGCATCAAGGAAGAGAAGGCCGCCGGGATCAACGCGGAGCCGAAAGCCGCGGCACCCGCGCGGAATCTCAAAGCCGTGCGGATCGTGATTCTGGTCCTGGCGGTGGTATTTATCGTCGCCGGTATCTTTAACGGCAGCATGACGGCGGTCGTCAACAAGGCGATCAGAATTTGTACGGAGTGTGTTGGCCTTGGATAATGTAAAAACTTCCTGGTGGGCTTCCCACCGTCCGTCCAAGAGACGGCTCGTGCAGCTCTACTGCGCGCTTCTGTATAACGCCCACGTCAAGGGCTTCATCGAGGGCGAGATCTACAAGAGCAAAGCCCCCACCACAAAGGGTGTCTGTGTGCCCGGCTTCAACTGTTATTCCTGCCCCGGCGCGGTCGGCGCGTGTCCGCTGGGCTCTCTGCAAAACGCCATCGGCACCTCGAGCAAGCAGACCGGATACTATGTCTTCGGCATCCTCATGCTCTACGGGCTCATCCTCGGCCGTACCATCTGCGGCTGGCTCTGCCCGCTGGGCCTGATTCAGGAGCTGCTGCACAAGATTCCCACGCCGAAGCTCAAGAAGAACCGCGTCACCCGTGCCCTGTCCTGGCTCAAATACGTGATCCTCGCCGTCTTCGTGGCGGGCATCACGGCCTGGTACGGCATCGCCCACGGTGTCGCCCTGCCCGCTTTCTGCAAGTACATATGCCCCGCAGGCACCTCCGAGGGCGCGATCTTCCTGCTGTCCAATCCCGCAAACGCCGATGACTTTTCCATGCTGAACATCCTCTTTACGCGCAAGTTCGTCATCATGCTCGTCATCGGCCTGGCCTGCGTGTTCTGCTATCGCTCCTTCTGCCGTTTTCTCTGCCCGCTCGGCGCGATCTACGGTCTTTTCAGCAAGGTCGCCCTCGTCGGCGTCAAGGTGGACGCGACACGCTGCACTCACTGCGGCGCCTGCGTCAGAAACTGCGGCATGGACGTGCGCCATGTGGGCGATCACGAGTGCATCCACTGCGCCAAGTGCATGGACGTGTGCAATCAGAAGGCCATCAGCCTCAAGGCCGGCAGCTTTACCCTCAAGGCCCCCGCGGGCGGCTGTGCCGACGACAAGCCCAATTCCGAATCCAAACGCAGAAGGATCGGGAAGATTGCCTGGGGTGTCGCGCTGGCGGTGCTGTGCTTTGCGCTCCTGTGGTATAACGTTCTCGATCCCAACATCAAAAAGAATGCTTCCGGTCCCGCTCAGACCGGGCAGGCCGAACAGACCGCAGGCGAGGAAACGGACTGGTCGAGTTCGGCCCCCATCGGCAATGAGCCCGGGCAGCAGCTTGCCGACTTTACCGTCAAGTGCCTTGACGGCAGCGAGTTCCATCTGGCGGATTACCGCGGCAAGCCGGTGTTCATCAATCTCTGGGCCACTTACTGCGGCCCCTGCGTGAAGGAACTTCCGTTCTTCAGCGAGCTCTATACGGAACATTACGACGACATCGCCATGCTGGCCCTGCACTCGGACATCGTGGCGGACGATCCGCAGGAATACCTCAACGAGTTCGGCAAGGACTGGGTCATGCCCTTCGCCGTCGAGAACGATGATGAAGTGGTCTGGAACATCGTGGGCGGCACGACCGCCATGCCGCAGACCATCGTCCTCAACCGCAAGGGCGAGGTAGTGTATAACCAGCGCGGTTCCGTGACGTCCGAGATGCTCGAGACCCTGTACGCGCAGGCCGCCGGATAAAAAAGCGTGACAGTTTGTTGCCCTGTGCTTGAAATGTTCATACTTTCCTGCGATAATGAGTTTGATCCACGGAATACATTTTTTCCCGGTATGACACTTGTGTGACAAAAGCCTTGGTATCATGGGCTCACAAGGCAGGAAACAAAAACAGATCAAAAAACAAATCAAAAGGAAAAGGAGATTATGATCATGTCTGATGAAGTGAAAGTCCTCAACGACCAGGAAGTTGAAAACGTATCCGGCGGCGCAGCCCATGCCAACGGCCAGTATTGGTCCGACGGCGGCGCAACCTACTACCGCATCGCCCCGAACGATTACCTGGGCAACATCGCACAGATGTTCGGCACCACCCCCTATGCCATCCAGGCGCTCAACCCCGGCGTCATCAAGAAGATCGACGTCATCCGCGCCGGCGACGTGATCCGCGTCCGCTAAACGAGAAAAGGAACCCCGAGGGTAGCCCAAACGCAGCCCTCGGGTTTTTTATCATGAAATAATCTTTCGGGAGTAAAATATGAAAAGAATGATTTCCATATTGCTCATCTCCATGCTGCTTCTCGGTGCCGCCTCTATGAGCGCCTTGGCGGCTGCGCCCGGCCTTGCCGATCAGGCCGAAGACCGGCTCCATGCTTCCATTCAGCATGAGACGGATTCGCCCGCATGGGTCACTGCTCTGGAAGCCGCCCGGGATGAGCGCACCACCCAGCTCTTTGTGGTGGCGGGCCTCGGCATGGATAAGACGACCGCGACTGTCTCCATGCACGAGCGGGACGAAAACGGAAGCTGGAAGCAGATCCTTTCCACACCCGGCTTTGTCGGGAAAAACGGCCTTTGTCTTGACGCCGATCATGCCGAGGGCTGCGGGCAGACTCCCATTGGCGTCTACCGATTCAACAGGGCTTTCGGCATCGCCCCCGATCCCGGCTGCGCGATACCCTATGTCCAGGTCACGGACGATATCTGGTGGTCCGGCGACACGGCGTACCATTACAATGAGATGGTAGACATCCGGGATTATCCGGAGCTCAAGAAGGATGACAGCGAGCATATCATCGATTACGAATACCAGTACCAGTACTGTCTGAATATCAGCTTCAATGAAGACGGTACACCCGGCAGAGGCTCCGCCATCTTCCTGCACTGCTTCGGCCCGCTCAAGCCCTACACGGGCGGCTGCGTAGCCCTGCCGGAGAATATCATGAAGCAGGTCATGCAGCGCGTGCAGCCCGACTGCGTCGTTGTCATTGACACGCTGGAGCGGCTGAGTCCCGACACCTGGAAGGACTGGGGCTTTGAGCCGACCGCACGGGAGAGCGCTGAGGCCGAATCCGTCGTGATCGATTACGGCCGGTCCGCCCTCTATACGCAGGAGGAACTTGCGGATGCCGTCATCGCGATCAAGGAAGAATTCGCCGCCTTTGAAGGCTGTGAGCTCCACAGCATCCGCTATGCGGGGGACGAGAACTGCACGGAAGAAAACCTCAAGTGGTTGAACGAGCTGAACCCGGACGGAAACTATGTCCAGGTCGCAGAATTCCTGTCAGATTTCCACTCTCCGAAGGAACAGATCGATGCCTGGGAACCTGATACGGAATACACCGATTGGGGGTGGTGGCTCGCCCGCAGTGCGGACGGCACATGGGAAGTTCTGACCTGGGGCTACGGCTGAGCACATCTTGACAGAAACGGAGAAAAATGCTTGATGGAGTCACATATCAAAATTGAAACCGTCCGGACCGACCGGCTTGAGATGGATTATTTCCGCTTTGGGCATGGGAAGGAGACGCTTGTGATCCTCCCGGGCCTGAGTGTCCAGAGCGTGATGGGCGCAGCCGACGCGGTGGCCGACGCTTACCGCCTGCTGACGGATGATTTTACAGTCTATCTTTTCGACCGTCGCCGCGATCTGCCCGCAGTATACTCGCTGAAGGAAATGGCGCGGGATACGGCGGAGGCCATCCGGGCCCTCGATCTTGGCCCCGTGTGCCTGTTCGGCACCTCCCAGGGCGGCATGGCAGCCCTGTGCCTCGCCATCGAATACCCGGAACTGGTACGGCGGCTGGTCCTCGGCTCCGCGTCGGCCCGGATCATGGGCAATGAAAACGAGCTCTTTGAGGAGTGGATCCGACTTGCGAAGGCCGGAGACGCGCAAAGGCTTTACCTCTCCTTCGGCGAAGCTGTTTACCCGCCGGCGGTGTTCGAGCAGTCGCGGCAGCTTTTGATCGACGCCGCAAAAACCGTCACCGCGGAAGAGCTGCGCCGCTTCGTCATTCTGGCGGAAACAATCATCGGCTTCGACATGCTCGACGAGGTGGAGAAAATCGCCTGCCCGGTGCTGGTGATCGGATCCCGTGACGACCGGGTGCTCGGCAACGACGCTTCTGTTCAGATCGCGGCGCGGCTGAAAGGCCGTGACAACGCCGAGCTGTTCCTCTACGACGGATACGGGCACGCGGCCTACGACACCGCACCGGATTATAAGGAACGCCTCCTGCGCTTCCTTGCCCCGCTGCCTTCCGAGAAAAATCCCTGAAAAATGCACAGCCAGCCGGAGTACGGCTGGCTGTTCTGCCTACGGTCGGTGTGGAAAGTGTGACATTCCGGTACGTCCCCTTGAAAACTGCGGCCGGTTTTCGTACAATGTAAATTGTAAAAATGGCTTTTTTCGGCTTATAAGAAAGGAGGACGCAAATGACCGGTTATTATAGCGTAATTATAGGTCTGTCATGGCTGTCCCTCGGCGTCCTCAGTCTGCTGGTATATGAAAATGCCCGGATACGCAAGGAGGACAAACGCCTGCTGTATCTCACCTACGCGCTGATTGCCCTGTCTGCGCTGGCGGAGTATCTCGGCGTCATGTTCAACGGCAGAGAAAACCTCTCCGGCAGAGCCATCCTCTTCTTCAAAACGGCGGACTATATCCTGACACCCCTGTCGGGCGGTGCGATCATCCTGCAGATGCGCATGAAAAATCGCTGGAACGCGTTCATCATCGGACTGCTTGCGTTCAATACCATTCTGCAGCTCTTCGGCACCCTGGGCGGCTGGATGGTCTGGGTGGATGAAAACAACCAGTACCACCACGGTCCCCTCTTTCCACTCTATTTTTTCCTGTGTCTGGTGATCGTCGGCGTGGTGCTGCTGCAGTTCGTGCTCTACGGCAGATCCTACCGACGCCAGAACCGCCCGTCCCTCTTCTCCATCATACTGCTGATCTTTGCGGGCATTTTGATACAGGAGCTGTCGGACGGGGAAATCAGGACCGCTTACCTCTCGCTGACGCTCGGCGCAGCGCTGATCTTCATCCACTATGTGGAGTTCGGCGCACAGGTGATGGACGACAATCTCCGCCGCCAGCAGCACCAGCTTGACACAGATGAGCTGACGGGCGTATACAGCCGCCATGCTTATTCCCTCGCACTCAATAACCTGGACGGGCGCAATACGCTGCCGGCGGGGCTCGCTGTCTTCACCGTTGACATCAACGGCCTCAAGCAGGTCAATGACAAGTTGGGCCACGAGGCGGGCGATGAGCTGATCCGCGGCGCGGCGGAATGCATCACGGACACCCTGTGCGAAAACGGGAACTGCTACCGCACCGGCGGCGACGAGTACGTGGTGCTGGCCTATATGGACCGCGGGGAGGCGGAGACTGCGCTTGCGAATCTGTATGAGCGGGCAAGTCACTGGGACGGGAAGGCCGTGCACAGTCTCAGCCTTGCGGCGGGTTTTGCGTTGGCAGCGGAGCACGAGGGTCTGACTGTCGAGAAGCTGGTCGGGCAATCGGATCTGCTCATGTACGAGGCGAAGGCCGCCTATTACCGCAGCTCCGGCCGGGACAGAAGAAAGCGCGCACCGGCGACAGAACGGTGATACAACGATAAGACGATAAAAAAGGCGGGGACCGAATTGCGTTCAGTCCCCGCCTTTTTATGCTTCGATCCGTTTTCCTTGTGCCCGGCTCTTGAAGAAGCGCAGGCCAAAAACCGCTCTATGCTTTTGCGTATCAGGCGTCTGCGTTCTCAGCCTCGTAGATCAGCTCGCCCAGGGTCTGGAACAGGCTGTCCGTTTCCACCGGCTTTGTCAGGTGGGCGTTCATGCCCGCCTGCAGGGATCTCTGTACATCCTCATCAAAGGCATTGGCGGTCAGGGCTATGATGGGGATCGTCTTGGCGTCCGCCCGGTCCAGCGCGCGGATTGCCGCAGCGGATTCCAGGCCGTCCATCACCGGCATGCGCACATCCATCAGGATCGCACTGTAGAGCCCCGGCTCGCTCTTTTCAAACATCTCAAGGGCAAGCCTGCCGTTTTCCGCGTGGTCGGCCTCCACATCCTCCAGTGACAGGATGTCCATCATGATCTCGGCGTTGGCCTCCATGTCCTCTGCAAGAAGGATGCGGCGGCCCGTAAGCTCCGCCCGCTGCTTTTCCCGGAACAGGCTCATGTTGTTCCGGCGGGCGACACGCTCAAACTCCTCCAGGACATTGGAGGCAAAGAGGGGCTTGGCCAGGAAGCTGTCCACGATGGTCTCGTGCGCGATCTCGTCCCAGTTGTAGGCCGTCAGGATGATGACGGTCGTCTCGTTGTCGTAGCGCTCACGGATCCGTTTGGAGGTCTCCAGCCCGTCCATCCCCGGCATCTTCCAGTCCATCAGCACAAGGTTGTAGGGCTCCTGCTTGGCGTGCTGCAGCTCAAGCATGTGCAGCGCGGTCTCCCCGTCAAAGCACACATCCGTGCGGATGCCGACCTCGTCGAGCACCGTGCGGGCATGCTCGGCCGTGACCTCGTCATCGTCCACCACGAGGACCTTCAGGGTACTCGGATCGATCTCGCGCTTGGCGTTGGGCTGCTCGGCATTGCGCAGGCTGACGATCACCGTGAATTTGGTCCCGACACCCTTTTCCGAATCGACATGGATGGTGCCGTTCATCATCTCCACGATGTTTTTCGTGATCGCCATACCCAGGCCCGTGCTGCCGTACTTGCTCTTGCGGCTGCCGTCCTCCTGGGAGAAGGCGTCAAAGATCTTGGGGATGAATTCCTTGTCCATGCCGATGCCGGTATCCTCGATGCAGAACTTCATCGTGGACTGATCGCCGTAGACCGCCGTCCGCTCCACCGTCATGGTGATGTGTCCGGGTGCATCGGTGAATTTCACGGCATTGCTCAGGATGTTGATGAGCACTTCCTTGAGCTTCATGTCGTCCCCGATGTAATAGTCGTCCACCCGGCTCAGGATCCGACATTCGTATTTCAGGCCCTTGTCGCTGCACTGGGACATGACCATGGTATTGATCTGCTCCAGGATGCCGCTGAAGGAGAAGGACTCATTGCGCAGCACCATCCTGCCGGACTCGATGCGGCTCATGTCCAGAATGTCGTTGATCAGCCCCAGCAGGTGCTTTGCGCTCTCGCCGGTCTTTCTCAGATACTCGCGTGTTTTGGGATTCAGGGTCTCATCCTTCAGGGCAAGGCTGTTGAGACCGATGACGGCGTTCATGGGCGTTCGGATCTCATGGCTCATTCTGGACAGAAACGAGGTCTTGGCGATATTTGCCTGCCGGGCCACGTCCAGCGCTTCCATCAGCACCCGGCGCTGATCCAGCGATTCGCGCATTTCCGCGTCGATCACGGTAAAGCCGACACCTACGGCGTGCACGATGTGATCATCCCGGTCCGCGGGATGGCGCACGCCCGCCATGCGGAGCATCTCATAGTACGCCTCGTCCCCCCGGCGGGCAAGATAGCGATAGGCGATGATGGCCTCGGTCAGCAGGGCTTCGCGGATGTGGTCCGGGTCGATGAACTGGCGGTAGCCCTCCCGGTATTTCTCGTCCACATATTTCTCCCCGTACTCGGCAAAGCGCTCATGGAAGGGAAAGTGCATACCTTCCATATAGCGGTCCGGGTCGTTGGGGTCCGAACGGTAGCAGACGGCCTCGTCGTTATCGAGATCCACATGGTATACGCTGCGGTAATCCGAAGCCATCGCCGTGATCATGTTGTCAAGCTGCGCCCGGTGCTTTTCCTGCGCGAGAAGCTGCTCCTGCAGGGCCAGCTTTTCCTCAAGCTCGCGCTGCTGCTTTTGCTGGATCTCCTGCCCCCGGCGAACGTCCTTGTCCACATCCTTGAATCCGCACACGACGCCCATCTTCCCGTTGGGCATGTCCATCCGGGCAAGCTCAATGCGAAAATATCGCTCCGTACCGTCAGGCATGACCCGGAGATAGTTCATGTTGTAATGCGGATTGTGACTCAGCCGCTCACTGATGCGCTCCGGCGATAGCTCCCGCTGAAGCCGCTCTTGATCGATCTCGGCCACCATGGTACGTATATAGTAGTCCTTTGCCTCAGAGTACTTCATGTCTTTGATCTTATCAAGGCCGGGCACACTGTACTCAGATTCTCCGATGCTGCTGTCGCGGAAAAGGGAGAAAGATTCTTTTTCCATATCGGTGATGAGCCACACGGCGAAGTAGGACTTGCTCAGCGCCTCGATGACCGCCTGACGCATGGCCTTGTCGGTTTCAAGGCGTTCGTGCTTTTCGGTGATGTCAGAAATGAAAACGTAATAGATCCCGCCGTAGAAGTCGGTATGGGTATAGTGGCCGTAATCATCCACCCAGCGCACCGCCCCGTCCCTGCGGATGATGCGGTACTCCGTATAGTCCATCTGCGCCTCGTCGCCTTCAACCTGTTCCTCGATGGATTTGGACACGGTCTCGTAATCGTCCGGATGCAGCATGCCCTTGAAGGTGTTGCCGGTAAGCGCCCGAAACTCTTCTCCGTCTTTGCAGCCGAAGATCCTGTATACCGCGTGATTGGCATACAGCAGCTCTCCCGGTTTTTCCTCCTTGTAAATGAAGAAACCGCCGGGCATATGTCTGCCGATCTCTTCAATGACTGCGAGGTTCTCGCTATTCAGCTGAAACTTTTTCCCAAACATGTCCCGCTCTCCTCTGCTTCGCTTCCGCGGCATACCCGCTGCTGCCTGTCTGTCATGCAGGCGACCTTCTCCGTACCTGTTCCAATTCCCATTATATGCAAAATTTGCTTGGAAGACAAGAGAAAAGTACAAGCAAACAGCACCCTGTTTGTCCGGCAGTATGGATACCGTCGACGAACGGGGTGCTGTTCTATATGATTCGGCCGGGCGCAGGGAAGGCTTTTCTCCGCTCAGACCTTCTTTTTCTTCCGGACAGCCAGATAAACAGGCAGCCCGACCAGGGTGATCGCAATACTCGCCAGCGCCATGAGCCTCCCGCGGCTTCCGGACAGGAAAAGCTGGCTTAAGATGACGAACAGCCCGCTGCCGATCGCAAGAACGGGGATCACGGGGTAACCCGGCACCTTATAAGTTCTCTCCAGCTCCGGGTGCGTGCGCCGCATGTGAATGACACACGCAAAGGTAAGGGTGTAGAAGATCCAGCAGGAGAAGGTGCCCATGTCCGTCAGCAGATCGAACTGCCCAATCAGGGAATAGAGCGCCGCGAGCGTACCCACGAGGATGATGGAGTTTGCAGGAACCAGCTTTCCGTTGAGTCTGGCGAGCTTGCTGCTGCAGGGGATCATCCCCTCGCGGGCGAGATAATAGGCGACCCTGGAACCGGAGAGAAGGAAGCCGTTTCCGGCGCCGATCACGGAAATGATAATGCCGAGGGCGATGATCGTGCCGCCGGCGCTGCCGAAGAGCTTTGTCGCCACAGCGGCGGCGGGAGACTCGATGTGCATGAGCTCGTTCGACGGGATGACCCGGATATAGGCAATGTTGATGAGCAGGTACACGCCCATGATGATACTCACGCCGCCGACAATGGCCCGGGGCAGATCCTTTGCGGGATTCTTCATCTCCCCGGCGATGGCGCCGACATTTGTCCAGCCTTCAAAGGCAAAAAGCACGGCGAGCAGAGTCGAGCCCAGCGCGGAGCCTGCGCTGACGCCGTCTCCGATCATGGGTGTCAGAAGCGGTGCTTTGCTCCTTCCAAGCAGAAAGCCCGCAGCGATGATCAGGAAAAGAGGAATGAGCTTGCAGACCGTGGAGATAATTTGAAAACGGCTTGCGGAACCGGAGCCGAGCACGTTGAGCATCACAACGCCCGCGATGATCAGCAGCCCGACCGGCATGGAGATGTTGATCCCGAGAAGCCCGGAAAGCTCTGTCCCGACCTTCACGCCATACCCTGCGAGGTAGGCGGGATAGAAGATCACCACCTGCATCCACCCGGCGAGAAAGCCGAGCCTTTTGTCATATACCTCGCCCAGATAGGTGACCATGCCGCCGGTGCGGGGGATCATCACGGCGATCTCCGCAAAGGTAAGCGCGCCGAAGATACTGACAAGGCCGCCGATCAGCCAGGAGAGCAGGCCGAGGCCCGGCGCGCCCCCTGTCGCCTGGTAAATCGCATACGGCTTAAAGAAGACACCGGCACCGATCACGCATCCGACGACGATGGAAATGGCGGACATGACGCCCAGATTCTTTTTCATTTCGCTTGTTTTCATCTTCATACCTTACAGGAGAGAGCACCTACTGCTGCACCATATCGGAAGCGGCTTTCTTTTTCTCCCGTCAGGGATTCTCTTCCTGTTTCCTTCCGTTTCGGATTATATCAGCTATATGTTCTCTTTTCAATATTATGGAATAGAAAAGTCCGATGGTATCTGATCTTTTCCTCGCGCGCAGCAGAAGTCGGGGCGACGCAAAGGTTCGCCCCGGCTTTTTCTCGCTTATTGTCTGGTTCTTGCCACGCGGTGGGCAATGTTCTGCCACAGGTGGGGAATGATGCCGAAGTCTCTTTTCAGTGACTGGGGCAGAGACGGGATGCGGTCATACAGGATCTCCCAGTACTCATAGCGGTCACTGCCGAAATCCAGGATCTCGATGTCCTGCGTGCGGTTCCGGCTGCGGCGCGCCTGCTGCACCCCCGTGACCACCCCGTGCACCTCGGCCCGATGGCCGTTATAGTCGAGCTTCACATTCACATGATTGCCGATACCGGGAGACGCGCCCTCATCCAGGTACACCGTCATACTGTGTTCGTTGAGCCGGGTTGTAATGCCGGCGGCGGAACCGGCGCTGCCGTAAAGCACATCAACGCCCACCGGAATGAAATCCTGCACCTTTACGGGCTCCGCGTCATCGTCGCGCCCGTCCACCAGGAAGATGGAGAGGATCAGGAAGTACAGATTCCGAACGAGCCAGAACAGCAGGATCAACAGGCTGATCACATGCACCCTGTCCATAATCAGGATGACCCGCACGATGCCGATCACCGACAGCAGGGCCAGGATCAGAAACGGCAGCATGGAGCGAATATCGGCGCTGTGCTTTTCCGCCTTCCTTGTTTTATCCGTCACCTTGAAGGCGGACAGACTGATGCCCAGAGACTCCTTGATGATCGGGATCAGCAGATGCGGCATGACGCTGGTCTCATAGATGCCGCTCCACTTGTGGGAGATGGTCCGCTTGCTGCAGAGCTTCAGGCACAGATCCTGCATGAGATACATCGGCAGCCAGAAGACCAGCAGCTCCAGCCAGTTGCACCGGAAAACCGGCAGGGCAAAAACCGCGAACAGCAGCGGCGAGAGGATATAGATCAGGTTTTTGATCGGAGAGTACCAGTAGATCACGGAGCTCCAATAGCTGATTTTCTGATCCAGGCTGAGATTCTTTCTCCGCCATATTTTGAGCTGCCGCGCGGTGGCGATGACGCCCCGGCCCCATCTGGTGCGCTGCTGGATGTGCTCCCTGTAAGTGTGGGGCGTCTGGCCGCTGGCGAGGGGCTCCGGAAGCCCAAGGCTCACGTAGCCGTGGGACTCGATCAACAGACCGGTTGCAAAGTCCTCCGTAATAGAACCTGTGTAGAATCCGCCCACATCCTCCAGGGCTTTTCTGGCGATCACCGTGTTGGAGCCGCCGTAAATCACGCTGTTGGTGGAGGTCTTGGCCGGCTCTATGGTGCGGTAGAAAAAGTCCTGCTCGTTGGGCGCCCGCTTCTCGGAATAGAGTGCATGCTGAAACACATCCGGGTCATAGAAGCACTGCGGCGTCTGCAGCAGGCCGAGAGGCATGCGTTTATCCGCAGGCAGCTTTTTGTTCCGCTCTTCGGCGTCTACAAAATAAGGGATGGTTTTCAGCAGGAAATCGCTTTTGGGGATCATGTCCGCGTCCAGAGTGACAACATAGGGCGCCGTGGTCAGCGACAGCGCGTGATTCAGATTTCCGGCTTTTGCCCCCTTGTTGTCCGGGCGGTCAAAGTAGCCCACCCCCATCTCTTCGGCAAGGGCACGCATTTTACTCCGGCGGTTGTCGTCACAGATCCAGATATGTACCTTTTTCGGATCGGGGTACTTCATATGCACGCAGCCGTTTACCGTTCTCCGCAGCAGATCGGTGGGCTCATTATAGGTGGCGATGAAGATATCCACATCCGGGTATGCGTCCTCCGCGATCTCGGGCAGGGGGTGTTCCCTCATCCCGAAGAGGCTGCGGAAAAGGACCAGCGATTCCGCAAAGCCCAGGACCTCCACCGCCAGCAGGATGATATTTGCGGCAATGGGCAGGAAACCGAAGCCCTTCGGAATGGAATAGCGGACACGCCAGCAGAGATAGATCAGAGTGCAGAAAATGCTGAGCAGCAGCGCGGACACCGCCAGCACCCGCTCTTTTGTCAGCGGCTGTTTTCCGCCTCCGTCCTCACCGCGCAGGAGTTCATCATAGCTGCGGTTTTTCTTTTTCGCGCTGTGGGACAGGAGCCCGCCGGCCGCCGAAAACAGCAGAATCGTAAGCATCCCGATGCCGGCGAAAAGCGGCCATGCGCGCATGGTGCTTGTCCCCCGCTCACCCAGCACGGAGGAAAGGAGGGTCCAGATCTCGGCCAGCCTCCCCTTCTCCAGCGTTGCTGCCGGATAAGGGATGCTCCCGGGGTCTTCGCCGGAGATCAGGGCTTTGACCCAGCGGCCGCTCACCGTGAGGTCGGAGTCGCGGATGGGATTTTCCGGTTCAAAGCCCGGGCGGAACATGGCAGAGGATTCGTTCTTGTCGGAAAAGCCCCAGACGGCATAGCTGATGCTGTTTCGGTTGAGATAATCAAACCACTGCGCAGCCATGGCAAAATTGAGGTCGCCATCGCCGCTGGCTTCGCTGATGCCGCATTCGCTGATAAACACCGGGAGCCCTCTGTCATGCGCGGCCTTCAGTTCATCCAGCAGCCCTTCATCGTGGGTAGCCGCATAAAAATGCAGCACCGTCATCACGTTGTCATAGGGCACCGGGTGCAGGACCGCGCTGCCGAGGTTTCGGTCAAATTCCGGCGTCCCCACGAGAATGACGGCCTCCGGGATCTGCTTGCGGATCACCGGGATCACCTTGTCGCAGTAGGCGAGGACATCCGACCAGTCTGTATCTCCGTTGGGCTCGTTGCAGATCTCAAACAGCAGGTTCGGCACGTCCGCATACTCCGATGCGATCTGTTCAAAGAAGGCCGCTGCCTCCTGTGCGTGCGTGTTGGGGTTGCCGTCTTCAAGGATGTGCCAGTCCACCACCGTGTACATGTCGGCAGCAATTGCCGCATCAATCCCCTTTCGCAGAAGCCGCAGGCTCTCTTCTTCGTGGCCTCCGCAGTATTGGGAGGAATACATGGCAAGACGGATGAGGTTTGCGTTCCATTCCGTTGAAATCTGCCGGAAGAGCGCCTCATTGATGAAATCCGGGAACCAGGTGAGCCCATGGGTGCTCACGCCGTGCAGTACCGCCGTCTGCCCGGCTTCGTCCGCCAGCTTCGTCCCTTCCACATGCAGTCTGCCGTTTTGAGACGGTCGGGCTGTGAGCGCGTTCTCCGTCCGGGCCTTGTCTGTCGCTGCCGGTGCGGCGGCTTCCCCGCATACTGTCAGGACAGACAGGAAAAGCAGAAGACACAGGAAAAGAGATATTCCTTTTTTCATCGGTACAATGCACCTCCGTATCTCGTGCGATACCTTAGGAAGTTCCGTTTCAGCAGTAAACAGGCAAAAAACACACAGACAGAGCCAGTCCCGCAATGCTGAAAAAAATATTCTTTTTAAATCTTACCACTTTATCCGGTGATTGCAAGGAAAATATGCACAGCACGCATCCGTTCATGCAGAGAAACCAGGGATACCGCAGTCTGACAGCTTTGGAAGGGCACGGGAAAAGTCTTGCAGTTTACGCTGAAATTGAATATAATACATATATTGTTTATAACTTGAGAAACGTTTTCTGTTCTTTGAAGCTGTTTTTCAATGAAGCGCAAATGCGAAACAGAGGGGGTACACCTTATGGCCGATACGGCTGAAATCGTTCTGGAGGTCAAGGACCTGGACATCAGCTTCCGCTCAGCCGGGGAGACGATCCATGCCATCCGCGGCGTGAATCTGACCCTGCGCCGGGGTGAGACGGTGGCGCTCGTGGGCGAATCCGGGTCGGGAAAGTCCGTGACCATGAAGGCCGCCATGGGCATCCTGCCGGACAACGCGCACATCAACGGCGGCAGCATTCTGTACAGACCGGAGCCGGGCGCGGAGCCTGTGGATCTTCTGAAGGCCGATCCCGTCTGGATCAGGAAAAACATCCGCGGCCGGAGCATTGCCATGGTTTTTCAGGACCCGATGACCTCCCTGAATCCCACCATGACCATCGGCGCACAGCTCATAGCCGCCATCCAGGCACACGAGACCGTCAGCCGCAGGGAGGCCTTTGACCGGGCGCTGACTCTGCTTGCGGAAGTTGGCATCACAGAACCCGAGCGCAGGATGCGCCAGTACCCCCACGAATTTTCCGGCGGCATGCGCCAGCGTATTGTCATTGCCATCGCCCTGTCCTGCAGCCCGAACCTTCTGATCTGCGACGAGCCGACGACGGCGCTGGATGTGACGATACAGGATCACATCCTCGAGCTGATCGTGAGCCTGCAGGAAAAGCGCGGCCTGTCTGTCATCTACATCACGCATGACCTCGGCGTGGTCGCCCGCGTGGCCGACTATGTGAACGTCATGTACGCCGGTAAGATCATCGAGACCGGCACGATCATCGACGTGTTCTATGACCCGCGGCACCCATACACCTGGGGGCTGCTGTCGGCTATTCCGGACACGGAGAGCGGCGATACGCTCTATTCTATTCCCGGCACTCCCCCGGTTCTGACAAAGGACCCCGTGGGTGACGCCTTTGCCCCGCGCAATCCCTATGCTCTGGAGATCGACTTCAAGGAAGAGCCGCCCATGTTTCAGATCTCCGAGACCCATGCCGCTGCGACCTGGCTCTTAGACGAGCGCGCACCCAAAGTGGCAAGACCCGCAGCGCTTGAGGCGCGGATTCAGAAGATGAGGAAGGAGGCCGCGGATTATGTCAGATGAAAAGAAAACACTGCTGGACGTGCAGGATCTGACCATGCGCTTCGGACAGAATACCGTCGTGCGCAAAATCAGCTTCCACATAAACGAGGGTGAGACCTACGGCCTTGTCGGCGAATCCGGTTCCGGCAAATCCACCATCGGAAAGTGCATCATCGGCCTGAACAAACCGAGCGCCGGGACGATCCGTTTCGGGGATCGGATTTTGAAGCCGGGTGAGAACCTCCGAGATATCCAGATGATCTTCCAGGACCCCATGGCCTCTCTGAACCCGCGCAAAAAAGTCAGCGACATTGTGGGCGCGGGACTTGATATTCACAAGCTGTGCAAAACCCCACAGGAGCGCAATGAACGCATCGGCGCCATGCTCGAGCGAGTGGGGCTTTCCCGGGATCAGGGGCAGCGCTATCCCGCCCAGTTTTCCGGCGGCCAGCGCCAGCGAGTGGGCATTGCACGCGCGCTCATCATGAACCCGCGCCTGATTATCGCCGACGAGTGCATTGCGGCGCTCGATGCCTCCATCCAGGCCCAGGTGGTAAACCTGCTCAAGCAGATCCAGACGGAAACCGGCACCTCCTTCCTGTTCATCTCCCATGATCTCAGTATGGTGCGGTACCTGTCCGACAGGATCGGCGTGCTGCACCGCGGCTTCCTGCTGGAGACGGGGACACCGGATGAGATCTTCTCCCATCCCGTGCATCCCTATACCCGAAATCTCCTGGCCTCCAAGCCCTCGCCGAACCCCATTGTTCAGCTTCGCCCGGAGACGCACTATGACTACGAGACCTCCGGCATCGTGTACGAAAACGGGACCTGGCACACGGTCGACGGAAGCGAGACCCATCAGGTGCTCTGTACCGATGCAGAATTTGAGAAATGGGGGCTGGCAAAATGAAAAAATGCCTGATTCTGGTGCTGTGCTGCCTGCTGCTGACAGGCTGCGCCGCCCGGAGCGATACGTATGGGGGGCAGGAGCTAAACATTGCGCTTATCGTGTACCCCCTCAGCATGGACCCGCAGTTGGAGATCGACGGGGGCTCGGCGCAGTACCTTCAGCCGATGTGCGGCAGGCTCTTCCGGCTTGACCCGGAAAAGGGATATGTACCGGAGCTGGCCGAGAGCTATGAGGTCTCCGAGGACGGCTGCACCTACACCTTCCGTCTCAGGGAGGGCCTGCGCTATTCCAACGGCGAACCCATCGACGCTCAGGACTTTGTCGAAGCCTTCCGCCGCATCGCCGATCCCCTTACGGCAAGCACGGCGATCTATCTTTTGCAGGATCTGTGCCGGATGAAAAACGTGGACGCGGTCAACGCCGGAACGATGGAGCCGGAAAAGCTCGGCGCCTATGAGATGGACGACCAGACCCTTGTCATCGAGCTGGAGCAGCCCTGCCCCTATCTTCCCTATGTTCTCGCGATGGAACAGTGCTCTCCCTTTAACCGCGCCTTTGCCGAGGCCTGTGGCCGGGATTACGCCACGAGCCCCGAGACGCTTCTGTCCAGCGGGCCGTTTATGGTAGACCGCTATGAACCGCTGGCCGTGCAGGTACACTATGTGAAAAACCCCTATTACATTGACGCAGACCTTGTGAAGCTCAGCGGCATCACCCTTCGCCAGGTGAGCAATACACAGCAGGCGATGATGAGCTATCAGGCGGGAGACCAGGATGTGATCACGACCAGTGGTGAATACGCGGTCCTGTCTCAGGGCGACCCTTGTCTGCTTCAGAGCCCTGGCGGCCTTGCCGCTTTTATAGGCGGAAACTATGAAAGCTGCAAAGCCTGGCAGAACCGGAACATCCGCATGGCCCTCGGCTTTGCCCTCGACCGCGAGAGTATCGTGAAGGACTTCCTCCGGGCGGGCTATTCGGCCTCAACGCGCGTCGTCCCGACAGGGATTTGCCGGGAGGCCGACGGCAAGGATTTTGCCGCTGATCCCGCGCAGTACAGCGGCACCTGCGCCTATGACCCGGAGCGGGCAAAGGAATGCTGGAAAAAAGGTATGGAGGAACTGGGCATTCAGACGCTGGAGCTGGAATTTCTCTCCACAAGCGCCAGTCAGAAATTAATAGAAATTCTGAAGGATCAGTGGGAGCGGACACTGCCGGGCTTTACGCTCAACGCGCATCTGGTCTCGGCCGCACAGTTTAATGATCTGAGAGCCAAAGGGGAGTTTGATCTCTATATGCTGGCCTGGGGCGCGGATTATCCTGATCCGAACGCCTTCCTCGCCATTTTTGAAAGCTCCTCTCCCATCAACAATGCCCATTATAAAAGCGCGGACTTTGACAAGCTGCTGCACGATGCGGCGCTGGAGCTAGTACCCGAAAAGCGCTTTGATCTCCTTCATCAGGCGGAGGAACTGTTCATGCAGGATCTGGGCGCGATCCCGCTCTACGCCCGCGGCGGCGCATTCCTGGTCTCGGAGCAGGTAAAAGGCGTGGAACCGCATTTCAGTGGGATGCAGCTTATGTTCAACTTTGCTGAAAAGGAGGCGTGATCATGGGAAAATACTTTTTCAAAAAGCTTATGCTGTCGCTTGTGACACTCTTTGTGATCGTGCTTGTCCTGTTTCTGCTTATGGAACTGATGCCCGGCTCCCCCTTCAATAACGACAAGCTCTCCGAGCAGCAGAAGGCCGCCCTTGCCAAGGCCTACGGTCTGGATAAGCCTGTGATGGTGCGCTTCTTCCTCTATCTCCGGAACATGCTCAAGGGCGACTTCGGCGTGAGCTATAACCTCTCGGTCAACACTCCTGTGCTGACGATGATCAAATCGCGCCTGCCCGTTTCCATGCGCATTGGCGTGTGCGCCATGCTGCTGGGGAGCGTCTTCGGCCTTGCCATCGGCTTTCTCGCGGCGTTTCACCAGGGGAAGGCGGCGGATATTTTCTGCATGGTCGTCTCCGTCATCGGCATCTCCGTTCCGTCGTACATCTTTGCCATCGCGCTGAGCTACTACGGCGGCTTCAAGTTCAAGTGGCTTCCGCTGCTTTATGATTTCCGCAATCCCGTCGTCTCCGGCATTATGCCGGTGCTATCCCTCAGCGTCGCGGTCACGGCGGTCATCGCCCGCTTTACAAGAGATGAGGCCGTCTCGGTCATGAAGTCCGACTATGTGATGTTTGCCCGCAGTCAGGGTCTTTCCAATGCGACGCTGCTGTTTCGCTATGTGATCCGCAACTCCATGATGCCGGTCATTACCGTGATGGCCATGCTGCTGGTGGGACTTCTGACGGGCTCGCTCGTGACCGAGCAGATCTTCGCCATCCCCGGCATCGGTTTTCTGCTCTCGAGCGCCATCACCGCAAACGACTACAACGTTGTGATCACACTGGGTTTCCTGTATGCGGGGATCTATGTGGTTGCCCGCCTGCTCCTGGACATCCTCTACGGGCTCATTGACCCGCGCGTCAGATTGGGGGGAATACAATGAATACCGATTTTCAGTTCCATGTACGCACGGAGGATTCTCTGGAGATCGACCACAGCTTCTCCGGCGACAGTTTTTTCAAAACAGGCGTCAAGCGTTTCTTCGCGCGAAAGAGCAATGTGTTCGGTCTGGTGCTGCTGTGCCTGCTGCTGGTCATGAGTCTCATCGGTCCGTACCTAAGCGGTCACAATTATGCCGAGCAGAATCTCGAACGTGCGAACATGGCGCCCCGTATTCCCGGTATCCTCTCGGGCACGGAAACGCTCTCCGGTACCGCTGGGGAAATCCAGGTCAACCGCTACGAGGAGCTGGGCTTGCAGGATGTGTACTACCCCTTCGGCACCGACAGCCTGGGGCGGGATCTCTTCTCCCGCTGCTTTCAGGGGCTGCGTGTTTCGGTGCTGATTGCGTTGGCCGCCGCACTCATCGATCTTGTGATCGGCGTCAACTACGGCATGATCTCCGGCTATCTCGGCGGGAAGGTCGACCTTGTCATGCAGCAGTTCGTGGACATCGCGGGCAGCATCCCAAGCCTTGTGGTCGTGACGCTTCTGATGCTGGTGCTCAAGCCCGGCGTCGGGACGATCATCTTCGCACTCATGCTGACCGGCTGGATGGAGATGAGCATTATCGCGCGCACCCAGGTGCTGCGCCTGAAGGACCAGGAATTTGTGCAGGCCGCGCGCACCCTCGGCGCAAGAAACAGATTTATCCTTTTTAAGGAGATCCTGCCGAATATCACCGGTACCCTGATCACCCAGATCATGGTGTCCATCCCGGGTGCCATCTTTCTCGAAACCTTCCTGAGCTTTGTCGGTCTCGGCCTCCCGCTCGGAAGCTGCTCTCTCGGCAGGCTCATTTCCGAGGGCTTTGAAAACTGCCTGCTGCACCCCTACAAGCTGTTTCCCTGCATGCTGATCCTGGTGATGCTCATGATCGCCTGCAACCTGGTCGCAGACGGTCTTCGCGAGGCATTTGACACGCGCTCTGTCCGCTGAGCAAAAGGCAGAAAAATCGACATAAAAAGAGCATGGTTGCTTTGAACCATGCTCTTTTGCTTTTCATACCGAAGAGAAGGGATTTGCATTCCCTGTGGGTGGTACCCAATACTGCATGTTGAGCACCCGCCTAACGGCAAATATGGCTGGATGCGGAAACGCTATCTGAAGTAGCATCGACCGGCTTTACCAATCTGCTTTTGTCGGGCAAATTGGATCAGCACCTGGCAGAGATCGACCGATCATGTGTTGACCAGATGGACCTGCTCACCCGGCAGATGGCTGACCAGGAAGGCGTGACTGAAGCGCTCAAAGCCATTGATCAATTTGAATGGGTCAGGCGAATGAATAGCATCCATAACTGCGCCGAAGAGATCGTCATGAACGAGCTTGTCTACTACTAATGGGCTATGAGATTAAGCTGGAAGCTCACGTGCCAAAGTCAGCCCTCTGAGACTCAATGCCGAAAAGCTGACAATGGCCATATTGGATGAAGTTCATCTCTATACCCTATTCAATTGCCAGTGTACAGTGGTTATCCCGCAATTTTTGGCTGGCTGTATAAAGAGATCATGGCGCTGCCAAGTCAGTTGGTATGCGAGTATCGCATCAATCAACCTGTCTTGACTGTCAGAGTCGCAGCATTCGAATATACTGTTCCCCTGCTGTTATTCACCACGCAGCGGTACTGATACCCATTCTTGCCGGCACTCGCCGTGACCTTCAGCGTTGCCGTTTTGCTGCCGCTGTCCGTCGCGTTCTTCCATGTGTCGCTGGCATTCCTCCGATATTGCCACTGATAGCTCTGCGCGCCGGTAGCTGTCACGGTGAACTTCACACTGCTCCCTGCACTTACAGTCACGTTTGCGGGCTGTTTGGAGATTATCGGTAAGAGATTGATTGTCAGGGTCGCTGCATTCGAATATACTGTTCCCCTGCTGTTTTTCACTGCACAGCGGAACTGATAGCCGTTTTTGCTTGCGCTCCCTGTAACTTTGAGTGTTGCAGTTTTGTTTCTGCTGTCCCCCGCACTCTACTATCCGGCAATTCCATTCTACGAGATTATGCTTTAGATCGTGACTTCAACGTTCAGTTGGTTCTGCGTAGAGCGCTTGCCATAAACAGTGTCCTCTCAGGGAAGATATTGAGGCCTCAAAGGAACCTTATATCTTTATACTTAAGCCTGTGCTGTTATAACCGCTGGTATATGTCTTGCCATCCGAAGATACGCAGCGGACCGTATACGTATATCTCGTACCGGCTTTTGCCGTTTTATCCGTATAGCTTGTCCCAGTGATCGTCGCTATGGCAATCCAGCCACTGTTTTCTGTCTTGCGGAACACTCTATACTTTTCCGCTCCGCTTACCGCGCTCCATGTTACCCTTACACCTCCAGTTACTTTTGAAATGCCCTTTAACACCGGTGTTGTAAGATAGTACGTAATGGTCTTACCTGTACTGTTATAACCGCTTATAAATGTCTTGCCATCCGAAGATACACAGCGGATCGTATAGGTATAGCTCGTTCCGGGTTTTGCTGTCTTGTCCGTATAGCTTGTTCCGGTACTCGTTCCTATTGTACTCCAGTTCCCATTACCCGTCTTGCGGTGCACACTATACCTTTCCGCTCCGCTTACTGCGTTCCATGTAACCTTTACACCACCAGTTACATTGGATATGCCCGTCAATACCGGTGCTGCAAGATACGTAATGGTCTTGCCTGTGCTGTTATAACCGCTTATAAATGTCTTGCCATCCGAAGATACACAGCGGATCGTATAGGTATAACTTGTTCCGGGTTTTGCTGTCTTGTCCGTATAGCTTGTTCCGGTACTCGTTCCTATTGTAC
>Ga0310691_10000343_pt1 | contig 91664 bp, 80 predicted proteins | sample 176DNAGHGlowgp2_FD_203887 | JGI IMG/M metagenome (GOLD analysis project Ga0310691, IMG submission 203887) | Sheep rumen microbial communities from Palmerston North, Manawatu-Wanganui, New Zealand - 1766 DNA GHGlow gp2 (v2) (version 2) | ecosystem: Host-associated > Mammals > Digestive system >...
CGCCAGGAACAACATCCAGCTTTATAAGATCAACGCCATTGACCTTGCCAAGCAGATCGGCATGGGCAAGCGCACCAACACCATCCTCCAGTCTGCCTTCTTCTCCCTGGCAAAGGTCATGCCCGAGGCAGAGGCGATCCAGTACATGAAGGACGCCGCCCTGCACTCCTACCTGAAGAAGGGCCAGGACGTTGTCGACATGAACTACAAGGCCATCGACGCGGGCGCCACCGCCTACGAGAAGGTCGAAGTCCCCGCCTCCTGGGCCGACGCGAAGGACGAGGTCAAGGAGTCCAAGCACACCGGGTATGCCAAGACCGTGAAGATGGTCAACAACATCCTCGATCCCATCGACAAGATGGACGGCGATTCCCTGCCTGTTTCTACCTTCGTCGACCACGCGGACGGCACCTTCGAACTCGGCGCCGCAGCCTATGAGAAGCGCGGCATCGCGGTCTCCGTTCCCAAGTGGGATGCCGAGAAGTGCATCCAGTGCAACCAGTGCGCGTTTGTCTGCCCGCACGCCACCATCCGTCCCTTCGCGCTGAGCGCAGAGGAAGCGGCGGCGGCACCCGCCCAGACCAAGCTTGCCGAGATCAAGGCCGGCAAGGGCAAGGGCGAGTTCAAGTTTGCAATGGCAGTGTCCCCGCTGGACTGCATGGGCTGCGCGGTGTGCATCAGCCAGTGCCCGGCCAATGCCATTGAGATGGCGCCGATGGAGAGCCAGCTTGCCGAGCAGGAAGTCTGGGACTACATGGTTTCCAAGGTCCAGCCGAAGGCCGACATGATCGACACCAACAATGTCAAGTTCAGCCAGTTTGCCCAGCCGTACCTGGAGTTCTCCGGCTCCTGCGCAGGCTGCGCGGAGACGAGCTACGCGCGCCTTGTCACCCAGCTCTTCGGCGACCACATGCTCATTTCCAACGCGACCGGTTGCTCCAGCATCTGGGGCGGCCCGGCTGCCACTTCTCCCTACACCGTCAACAAAGAGGGCAAGGGCCCCGCATGGGCAAACTCCCTGTTTGAAGACAACGCCGAGCACGGCCTCGGCATGTACCTCGGCCAGAAGAAGATCCGCGAGGACCTCAAGGCCAAGGTCATCGACATGATGGCGGCTCCCTCCTGCTGCCCCGAGCTCAAGGCCGCGGCGCAGGCGTGGCTCGACACCTATGACGACGGCGCGAAGAACCAGGCTGCCACCGCCACGCTCATCAAGGAGCTCGAAGAGGACATCAGCGGTATCGACAGCTGCATCGCCTTCCTCGCCTCCGACATGGGCAAGCAGATCTACGGCGACGCACAGCCCGCAGCCCTCAAGGCTGCCGAGGATTCCAAGGCTGCCGGCGGCACGGTCTGCACCTGCGGTGCCTGCCAGCTCGGCGCGCAGATCCTTAAGCAGAAGGATTACCTGAACAAGAAGAGCGTGTGGATCTTCGGCGGCGACGGCTGGGCCTTCGACATCGGCTTCGGCGGTGTTGACCATGTGCTGGCCTCCGGCGAGGACGTGAACATCTTCGTGTTCAACACCGAGGTTTACTCCAACACCGGCGGACAGGCCTCCAAGGCCTCCAACATCGGCCAGGTGGCACAGTTTGCCGCGGCCGGCAAGGAGATCAAGGCCAAGTCCCTCGCTGAGATCGCCATGACCTACGGCTACGTGTATGTCGCGCAGATCGCCATGGGCGCCAACAAGGTTCAGACCCTGAAGGCCATCGCCGAGGCTGAGGCGCACAAGGGCCCGTCCCTGATCATCGCCTACGCTCCCTGCGAGATGCACAGCATCAAGGGCGGCATGACCAACTGCCAGAAGGAAATGGACAAGGCTGTCAAGTGCGGCTACTGGAATCTGTTCCGCTTCAATCCGGATGCAGAGAAGCCCTTCACGCTCGACAGCAAGGAGCCTGCGGGCGGTTACCGCGAGTTCCTGATGAACGAGGCGCGCTACAGCCGTCTGACCCGCGAGTTCCCGGAGAGAGCCGAGAGACTCTTTACCGCCAACGAGGAGGAAGCGAAGAAGCGCTACGAGCATCTCATGAAGCTCAAGGCCCTCTACGAATAATCCAAAACAGCATAAACTTTTGGGCTTCGGCAGAAATGCCGAAGCCCCTTTTTCTCTGAATATATTTCTGTTATCGGAAGTGTTACGCGCGTTTATTGCGGCCCCAGAAGGTGTTGTAGCGGTCCGGCTTCCACCCGGGCTTTACATCCTTGACCGCCTCGGCTGCCGTGATGACAGCGTCGCCGTTGTCGATGTCGATGAGGGTATAGCGGTCGTTGCCCATGCCGAGTTCCTTCATATAGCTGAGCTGACGAAGTCCGTGTCGGGTCTCCACGCGCTCGACCAAAGCCTTTCCGCCGCCGTCGGGCAGGTTGTAGATGAGATCCATGCAGGCGTTGTCCACCGACAGTATATCAAGGGAGGCGAGGATACCAATGTCCGGTGTGACAACCGGCTCGGCGCCGGGGCCTGCGCAGTCGCAGTCAACGGACATGTTGCGCATGGTATTGATGTAGCAGACATGGGGCGCAAAGTGGTCGATGGTAGCCTTGGTGCTCTCGCTGATGCGCTCCATCAGTTCCTCCTCCGCAATGCTCCACATATTGTCGGAGCCTTCGGCGGTGTGGATCTCCTTCTTGCCCACGCGCCCGTCGGCACAGCCGATGCCGATGTTCTTGTTGCTGCCGCCGAAGCCGCCCATCATGTGGCCCTTGAAGTGGGTCAGCACCAGGAGAGAGTCGTAGTTGAGCATGCTTTTGCCCACATGCATCTCGGTAAACCATTTGCCGCCCTTGACAGGCAGGGCTGCCACACCCTCGGCGTCGGTGATGTCCACGGGGCAGAAGGTCCAGCCGTTGATCTCCAGGCTCTTGCGGTGGGCCTCGGTGGTGTAGCGGCTGCCCTCGTAGTAGGTGTTGGTCTCGATGATGGTAGCGTCGGGAAGGCGCTGCTCAATGAGCTCCCTGACCCAGGGACGCGGGATGATGTTCGGGCCCTCGGCCTCGCCGGTGTGCAGCTTGATGGCCACCTTGCCGGTCAGGACGGAGCCGACCTTGTCGTAAATTTTCTTCATGCCTTCCTCGGACAGATCACGGGTGAAGAACACCACAGAGCTGTCGCCGGTACGCTCGTCAAAGGGGACGTACTTGTTGCCGTCCTTGCCGGGGATGGGTTTTGAATTCATTGTGTTTCCTCCTTCTGGGTTCATGGATTGCTTTCAGTTTAGTGATACTGTATCATTCTCCTGACGCCGTGTCAACAATAAAATGGTAACGAAAAAGCGCTGTCCCCCGCCTGTTCGGAGACAGCGCTTTTCTGGTCCCCATATGGGAATCACTTTTTCTTGCGTCCGAAGATGCTGCGGCCCGCGTCGCCGTCGAGTTCGCCCATGGACGCGGCGAACTGGCGCAGCAGCTCCTTCTGGGAGCCGGTCAGGTTCTTCGGCACCTTGATGGTGACGGAGACGAACTGGTCTCCCCTGCCCGAGCCTCTGAGGAACGGGATGCCCTTGCCGCGAAGCCGGAAGACCGCGCCGGGCTGCGTCCCCTCGGGGATGGTGAGCTTGACCTTGCCGTCGAGGGTTGGGACCTCCACCTCGGCGCCCAAGGTCGCCTGGGCGTAGCTGATCTCCTGCTCGAGAAGAACGGAGGTGCCGTCGCGCTCAAATCTGGCGTGGGGGCGCACGATGACGGACACCAGCAGATCGCCGGCGGGGCCGCCGTTGACGCCCGCGTTGCCGCCGCCCGGTTTGGAGATGGTCTGCCCGTCGTCAATGCCGGCGGGGATGTTGACCTCCACCTTGTGCTGGCGGCGGACGGCGCCCATGCCCCGGCAGGTCTTGCAGGGCTGATGGATGATCTTGCCGGTGCCGCGGCACTTGGAGCAGGGGGAGCTGGACTGCATCATGCCGAAGGGCGTGCGCTGGCTGACGGTGACGGAGCCGGTGCCCTTGCAGTCGGGGCAGATCTCCGGCGTGGTGCCGGGGGCACAGCCGGTGCCCTTGCAGTCGGGGCAGGTCTCGATCTTGGCGACCGTGACCTCCTTTTTGCATCCGAAGGCTGCCTCCTCAAAGCTGATGTTCACGGTTGCGCGGACGCTCTCACCCCGGCGCGGCGCGTTGGGATTGGCGCGCGTAGCGCCGCCGAAGCCCCCGAAGATATCGCTGAAGATATCGCCGAAGCCCCCGAACCCGCCGAAGCCATCAAAGCCGCCCGCGCCGTAGCCCGCGTTGGGGTCAAAGGCGGCGTGGCCGAACTGGTCGTACTTCTTGCGCTTTTCCTCGTCGGAGAGGATCTCGTAGGCCTCGTTTGCCTCCTTGAAACGCTCCTCGCAGGCCTTGTCGCCCGGGTGCAGGTCGGGGTGGTTTTCCTTGGTCAGCTTTCTGTATGCTTTTTTGATCTCATCGGCTGTGGCGTCCTTCTTGACGCCCAATACTTCGTAGTAGTCTCTTTTTTCAGCCATAAGAATACTCCTGAAACAATAGTCTATAGACAGCCGTATGAGGCGGAGTGATTTTGCTCCGCCTCAGGCTAAAGTTTTGGTTAAGCGAACGGATTACTTGTTGTCATCGTCCACGACGGTGTAGTCGGCGTCGTAGTAATCCTGGCCGCCCTGGCCCGCGCCGGGGTTGGGGCCTGCCTGGCTGGGATCGAAGCCCGCGCCGGGCTGACCGCCCTGGGCCTGGTACATCTTCTCGGAGATCTTGTAGAAGACCTGTTTGAGTTCCTCGGTGGCGTTCTTGATGGCGGCGGAATCGGTGCCGGTCAGGGCGCTCTTGAGGTTCTGGAGCTTGGCCTCGGCTTCGCTCTTGTCGGCGGGATCGAGCTTGTCGCCCATCTCGCCCAGGGTCTTCTCGATCTGGTAGGCCATCTGGTCGCCCTCGTTGCGGGTGTCGACCTCTTCCTTGCGCTTCTTGTCCTCGGCGGCGTACATCTCGGCCTCCTTGACAGCCTTGTCGATGTCTTCCTTGGACATGTTGGAGGAGGCGGTGATGGTGATGTGCTGCTCCTTGCCGGTGCCGAGGTCCTTGGCAGAGACGTTCACGATGCCGTTGGCATCGATGTCGAAGGTAACTTCGATCTGCGGTACGCCGCGGCGGGCCGGGGCGATGCCGTCCAGGTGGAAGCGGCCGAGACTCTTGTTGTAAGCGGCCATCTCGCGCTCGCCCTGCAGGACGTTGACCTCAACGGAGGTCTGGTTGTCGGCTGCGGTGGAGAAGACCTGGCTCTTGCGGGTGGGGATGGTGGTGTTGCGCTCGATGAGTCTGGTGCACACGCCGCCCAGGGTCTCGATGCCGAGGGACAGAGGCGCGACATCCAGCAGGACGATGTCCTTCACGTCGCCCTTGAGAACGCCGCCCTGGATGGCAGCGCCGATGGCCACGCACTCGTCGGGGTTGATGCCCTTGAAGCCTTCCTTGCCGGTGAGGGACTTGACCATGTCCTGCACGGCGGGGATACGGCTGGAGCCGCCGACCAGCAGGACCTTGGTGATGTCGCTGGGCTGGAGGCCGGAGTCGGACAGGGCCTGCTTGACAGGGCCCGCGGTCTTCTCGACCAGGTGATGGGTCAGCTCGTTGAACTTGGCTCTCGTGAGGGTGACGTCCAGGTGCTTGGGGCCGGTGGCATCGGCGGTGATATAGGGCAGGTTGATGTTGGAGGTGGTCACGCCGCTCAGTTCGATCTTGGCCTTCTCGGCAGCCTCGCGCAGACGCTGCATGGCGACCTTGTCGGTGGAGAGGTCAATGCCCTCGGTCTTCTTGAACTCGCTCACCAGGTAGTCGGTGATGCAGGCGTCGAAGTCGTCGCCGCCGAGGCGGTTGTTGCCGGCGGTAGCCAGAACTTCGATGACGCCGTCGCCGATCTCGAGCACGGACACGTCGAAGGTGCCGCCGCCGAGGTCGTAGACCATGATCTTCTGATCGGTCTCTTTATCCAGACCGTAGGCCAGAGCAGCCGCGGTCGGCTCGTTGATGATGCGCTTGACCTCAAGGCCTGCGATCTTGCCCGCGTCCTTGGTGGCCTGACGCTGGGCGTCGGTGAAGTAGGCGGGGACGGTGATGACGGCCTCGGTGACGGTCTGGCCGAGGTATGCCTCGGCGTCGGCCTTCAGCTTCTGCAGAACCATGGCGGAGATCTCCTGCGGGGTGTAGGACTTGCCGTCCACGGTGACGCGGTAGTTGGAGCCCATCTCACGCTTGATGGAGGAGATGGTGCGGTCGGGGTTGGTGACGGCCTGGCGCTTTGCGACCTGGCCGACCATACGCTCGCCGGTCTTGGCGAAGGCCACGACGGAAGGCGTGGTGCGCGCGCCCTCAGCGTTGGCAATGACGACGGGTTCGCCGCCCTCAAGCACGGCGACGCAGCTGTTGGTGGTGCCCAAATCTATACCGATAATCTTACTCATTGTTGTTTCCTCCTGTATATGTGGTATATTTTTTAAACAAATTGATATAACTTAACGGCCTCAGCCGATCAGTTTGCAACTTTAACCATGGCGAAGCGGACCACCTTGTCACCCAGCATGAAGCCCTGCTGGAAGACCTCCACGATCTCGTTTTCGCCCTTTTCCTCGTCGTCCACGTGCATGACCGCATTGTGAAAGGCGGGGTCGAATTTCTTGCCGAGACAGTCCATCTCGGTCACGCCCAGCTTTTCCATGGTGGCCTTGAACTGGGCCATGATCATCTCGACGCCCTTCTTGTAGGCCTCATCCTCCGTAGGCTGGTTGAGCGCGCGGACCAGATTGTCGTACACCGGCAGGAAGCTTATGAGGGTGTTGGCCCGGACGTCGGCGTAGATGGCGTCCTTCTCCTTTTGGCTGCGCTTGCGGAAGTTGTCGTACTCGGCGCACAGGCGCAGGTACTTATCCTTTTCCGCGGCAAGCTCGTCGGTCTTGGGCTTTGCCTCTTCGGTTTTCTCTGCCTTTTCCTCGGCGGGCTTTGCCTCCGTTTCGGAGGCTTTGGTTTCCTCTTTTATGGTCTCTTCCGGAGCTTCTTCGGTCTTTTCTTCCTTGACCTCTTTCGCTTCGGTCTGCTTCTTCTTACTCATTTCCTGTATCTCCCTTGATGATCAGTTTATTATGCATGCCCTCCGGAGGTGCCTCCCCGCTGCCGAGCTTGCGGGACAGGCCGGCGGCCAGGATCGAAAGCTTGGCGGCCACGGCGGAGTAGTCCATGCGCGTCGGCCCGACCACGCCGATCATGCCTTTGGTATTGTCGCCCGCGTCATAAGTGGCGATGACGACGCTGGAATCTTTCAGTTCCTCGGCCACGTTTTCCGGGCCGATGAGGACCCTGATCTCCCCGGCCTCGTCCATGCTCTGATCCGGCGGGAGGATGTAGCCGCCGCCGGACAGGTAGCCCATCAGGCGATGGGCTTTGTCGGGATCGCGGAACTCCGGCTGGCTTAAAAGCCGGTTCTCGCCGCTGATGGAGGCTGTCGGGGTCTGGGCCTCGGTGAGTACCTCGATAGCGAAGGCCGCGATGACAGAGGTGACGCCCATGGTATCGTCCGCCGCGCGCTCGGTGGAATTGATGAGCAGCGGGGTGACAGCGTCCTCGGTGATATTGGTAAAGCCGGAATTGAACAGGGCGGACAGCCGCTGCACCAGCTTCTGGTCCACCGACACCGGCAGCTTCACCAGCTTGTTTTTCACCGTGTTGTCGCTGAGCATGACCACGATGATGAAGGTGTTGGCATCGACATAGATGATATCGAAGCGCTTGATGGTCACCGCCGTGCGGGTAGTGAGCGCCAGGGCCGGGTAGTCGGTGAGCTGGGAGGCCAGGCGGCTTACGTCGCTGATGGTGTCGTCCAGTTCCCGGAGCTTCTGGTTCATGCGGCGGTTGATGTCCTCGGTCTCTTCGAGGCTGAGCCGCTGCTTTTCCATGAGCTCGTTGACATACATGCGGTAGCCCATCGGGGTGGGCACACGGCCGGCGGAGGTGTGGGGCTGCTCGAGATAGCCGAGACTCACAAGCTCGGCAAGCTCGTTGCGGATGGTGGCGGAAGAACAACCGAGACCGGCATTGGCCGCAATGGACTTGCTGCCTACCGGCTCCGCCGTGCGGACGTACTCGTCAACAACGGCTGCCAGTATTTTCTTTTTGCGTTCACTTAAAGCCATGTCGTCCTCGCAAGTTCCGTTTCATTCCAGCCGGGCGGGTGGTTAGCACTCTCGTCCTTCGACTGTTGGCACTCTTTCCTTTCGAGTGCTAATATAGCATTCCGACCCCGCTTTGTCAAGCCTTCCTATCCTCAGGCGCAGAAAATTCACATTTTGTACAAAAGCATTTTTCCTTTTTTTGTATTTACAAGTTTCAGTTTATGAAGTATTATAGTGACAATAGAAAATTTATTAAAATACACCATAAAGGAGGATTTGTCAATGCATGAAACAATGCTTGAAAAACACTTCAGCGAAGTATACAATAAGTTCAAGCTTCAGTTCTACCGCCGCGTGTTCGAGCTGGTGCGGGAACGAGACGGGTCATTGTCCGCGATGGAGGCTTTTTCCCTTGAAGTGATCTACATGCTGAACGAGCCGACAGTCAGCCAGTTTGCCGATTTTCTGAATATTTCCCAGTCCAATGCCACCTACAAGGTCAACAACCTCATCAAAAAAGGCTATCTGGTACGCCAGAACTCCATGGTGGACAGGCGCGAATACCACCTCATCCTGTCCGATAAGTATTATACATACATGAATCTCTACGCCAATTACGAACTGACCGTCATGCGCCGCGTGCTTGAGCGCTTCCCGGAGGAGGACGTCGCCTGCTTTGACCGTATCCTGCAGGTCATGTCCTCGGAACTGATGAGCGAGTGCAAATAACCCCCATAACGATTTGATTTGCGGAGGATCCAACTATGAGCAAACCTGCAGCCGGGCTGAAGCTCAATTACAAACGCACCTTTCTCATCGGCTTTGCCTTCTTCGGCATCCTGCTTTTGTGGCAGGTATACGATTCCTGGTGTCCCACCTTTTTGACGGACATCTTTGCCAGGCGCATGTACGGCATATCCTCTGCCCAGCTCAAGGCCGGCGACCCGGCCAAGATCCTGAACGTGCAGTGGCTGGTCGGCATTATCATGGCCTGCGACAATCTGGCCGCTCTGATCCTGCTGCCCATCTTCGGAAACCTCTCGGATAAGACGCACACCCCCATCGGAAAGCGCATGCCCTATATTCTGACGGGCACCTTTGTCTCCGCCGTGGCCTTCCCCTTTATTCCCTTCTTCTTCCATCACAACAACATCCTCGGCATGGTGATCCTCATGGGCATCGTGCTGATCTTCATGATGATGTACCGAAACCCCGCCGTCGCCCTCATGCCGGACATTACGCCGAAGCCCCTGCGCGCCAAGGCTAACGGCATCATCAATATCATGGGCTACCTCGGCGGCGCGTTTGCCACCGTGCTCGGCATTTTCCTCAAGCTCTCCGATTACATCAATGCCGCCGACGAGGCGCGCAAGGTTTGGACAATCGAGCTTCCGTTTCTGATCGCCTCCGTGCTCATGGTGATCTCCGCGCTGGTGCTTTTCTTTACGGTTAAGGAAAACGAGCTTGCCGAGGAGATGAAGGACCAGATGGCCGAGGGCGAGCGTCTCGCCGCCATCGCCACCCCGGTGGACGACGATAAGCCCATGTCCAGGGCCAACAAGACCATGCTGCTGGCCATCCTCGGCGCGGAGTTTCTGTGGTTCATGTCCGACAATGCCATCGGCACCTATATCGGCAACTATGTCATTTACTACTTAAACTCCGTGTCCAGCGCGACCATGGTGCTGACCATTGCGGGCGGTCTTGCCTCCGTCGTGGGCTTTGCCATCGCGGGCGGGATTGCCGACAAGATCGGCCGCAAGTGGACGATTTCCTGCGGCCTCGGCATCACGTTCGCGGCCCTCATCATCATGTGCACGGTGGCCCCTACCGGTGTCACCGCCGCAAACGCCGCCCACGGAGAGTTCACCTTCCCCGCCATCCTGTATGTGGTCTGGGCCATCAAGGGCTTCGGCATGGCCCTGGTGCACAACTGCTCCTTCCCCATGGTGGTGGAGCTGTGCTCATCGAAGAAGATCGGCAAGTTCACCGGCTACTACTATGCCGCCTCCATGTCCGCCCAGACAGTCACACCCATTCTTTTGGGTCTGATGTTCAACCGCACCGGTGCCTGGCGCACGCTGCCGGTCTATTCCTGCACGCTGACGGTACTGTCCTTCATCGTGTTCACGGCCCTCGTCAAGAACATCAAGGCGCACAAGGTGGAGAACGTGGTGGGGCTTGAGGCACTTGACGGCGATTAATGTCAAACGAAACTCGCGTTCATTCCCATTTTGAGGTGTCCATGATGAATGAAAACTTCTCCCGAAAGCTAAAAAAAGTCGCTATGCTCGGCGGGTGTGCCGTATTTGCTGCCGGGTTGCCCGTATTCCTGCTGGCCCCCGGTCAGGCCACCAAACGGCAGAAGGCGCCCTTCTACGGGCGGAGCTTCGCCCACAGAGGTCTTCACAGCGAGGATAAAACCGTGCCCGAAAACTCGCTGGAGGCCTTCCGGCTCGCAGGCCGCGCGGGCTACGGCGTGGAGCTGGACGTGCAGCTTACCAAGGACGGGCAGGTTGTGGTCTTCCACGACGACACCCTCGACCGTGTCTGCGGCGTGCACGGGAAGCTTTCGGACAAGAGCTACGACGAATTGAAGCTTCTGTCTCTGTGCGGCACCAGCCAGCGCATTCCCCTGCTGACCGAGGTGCTGGACATCTACCAGGGCCGCGGGCCGCTGCTGGTGGAGCTGAAAACCGGCAGCCGCAACCGGGAGCTGTGCGAAAAGACCTACGCCATTCTCTCCGACTACCGCGGTGAGGTCTGCATTGAGAGCTTCAATCCCTTCATCGTGCGCTGGTTCAAAAAGCATGCGAAGGACATTGTGCGCGGGCAGCTTGCCACCCGGCCAAAGGATTACGGCGACGCCGTGTCGAAGCGCAACGCCTTCCTTTTAAGCCGCTGCCTGCTCAACTTCCTGGCCCGTCCCCAGTTCATCGCCTACCGCATCGGGCACCGCCCGCTCGCCGTGCGCTTCTCGGAGGCCCTGGGCGCCATGCGCTTCGGCTGGACGGCCCGCAACGAACGCGCCGAGCGCGGCCGCGACGCGGTGATCTTTGAGTTTTACCGTCCGCAGCTCAAAATCAAGTGAATCCCTTCCTTTTTGAGAAACGATAGAAAACCGCGGCAGACCCGATTTCGCTTCGGATCTGCCGCAGTTCTTTTTTCTCCGATCAGTTTTCCCGTTGGCACACAATGTTCAGCAGGATCTCCACCATTTTGTCCATGTCCTCCACCGCGATATGCTCGCACGGGCCGTGGAAGGCGGCGCCGCCGGTGCCGAGGTTCGGGCAGGGCAGGCCGCTGAAGGAGAGCTGCGCCCCGTCGGTCCCGCCGCGGACGGGCCGCGTCACGGGCTCGAGCCCGGATGCGCGGATGGCCTTCTCGGCGCGCTCGACAATCTCCATGTGGTCGGCGAGGATCTCCGCCATGTTGCGGTATTGCTCATTGAGGGTGAGGGTAACGGTCCCCTCGCCGTATTCGAGGTTCAGCTCCCGCTCGATCTCGCGCAGGCGCTCACACCTTGCGCGGAAGTGTCTGGCGTCGTGGTCGCGCACGATGTATTTGAGCTCTGCCTCACTCACATTGCCGCACATGTCGGTGAGATGGTAAAAGCCCTCGTAGCCCTCGGTGTATGCGGGGATCTCATCCGCCGGCAGCATGGCGTTTATGCGCATGGCAAGGAGGCTTGCGTTCACCATGATGTCCTTGGCGGAGCCCGGATGCACGCTCACGCCCTTGATTTTAAAGCTTGCCGAGGCGGCGTTGAAAGTCTCGAAGTTGATCTCGTCCACCGCGTCGCCGTCCACCGTGTAGGCAAAGGCCGCGCCGAAGCGCGCAAAGTCCATGAGCCGCGCGCCGTGGCCGATCTCCTCATCCGGCGTAAAACACACGGCGACCGCGCAGTGCGGCCGGTCGGAATGGAGAAGCGTCTCGCACACAGTCATGATCTCCGCCACACCCGCCTTATCGTCCGCGCCCAGGAGCGTCGTGCCGTCGGTGGTGATGAGAGTCTTGCCCACGCTGTTCTTGAGGTCGGGGAAATCCTTCGGGCTCAGCACCCGGCCGGAAGTGCCGAGGACGATGTCCCTGCCGTCATAGTCAAAATGAAGCTGGGGCTTGACCCCGGTGCCGGAGAAATCCGGGGCGGTGTCGATATGGGCAATGAGGCCGATCACCGGTTCGTCTTCCCACCCGGGGCTTGCCGGCAGGAAGGCGTAGGTATAGGCACAGAGGTCGGTGTGGACGCGCTTCATTCCCAGGTCCTGCAGCTCAAAGTGCAGCAGCCAGGAAAAGGCGTTCTGCTTTTCCGTGCTGGGTGTCCTTTCGGCGCTCTCATCGCTCTGGGTGTCGATCGCCGCATAACGCAAAAGACGTTTGTATGCTCTCATATGCGTTTCTCCTATTTATACAACTCCGCAGTCACAAACACTCTCCCCTTGCGGGAACTTCCGCCGATCTCGGCGATGCGACCCTTGCCCGTGCCGCGCAAGGCAAGCACGTCGCCCTCTTTAACGGGGGCGTCGGGTTTCAGGCACTCCGTGTAGTTGAGCTGGAGGATGCCCGCTGCGATCTGGCGGGAAACCTCCGTGCGCGACAGGTGGAAAAGCCCCGCCGCCACAGCGTCAAGTCTGGGGCTCATGACCGTGAAGCGTCGCTCTTCCGTCCTCTTCTCCCGGACGGGGATTTCGTCAAGCGCTATCTCGACCGCCTTGACCCCCCAGCGCCCCACCTTGTCGATGGAAAGCAGATGGCGCAGGACGCTTGGTTGACATAACGCAATTGCCTCATGGCCTTCCACCAGGATATCGCCGACCCACTCGCGCCCAACCCCCATGCCGAGGATGGCGCCCATATAGTCCCGGTGCCCCGGCTCACCGAAGGCGGCGGTCAGGCGGATGGCGCGGATGTGTTCCGAAACGTCCAGCGCATCCGCCTCCATCCAGTCTGGGAGGAAAAAGGCCATGGTGCGCTCGGCGTCCGGGTGGCCCCCGTGAAATACAATTTTTGCCGCTCTCAGGGCCGGGTCATGCTCGAGGGCATAGCGCTCGGCTGGGGTGAGAAAGCCGGTATTGGTGGGCGTGCCGCGGTTTTCACAGCGGCGGGCCAGGTCCTCGGCCCGTTTAAGAATCTCTTCGCTTAACATCCTGCAGCCTCGTCTGATGCGCGTTATAGTTTGTCTTTTTCAGTACCTCTTCAATTTGGTTCAGCACCCATTCGACTTCGCCCTTGAACTCGCCGGAGGAGCATCTGAGCACCCCGGAGCGCAGGGCCGACAGGCGGATGAGGTTGTCGCTGGTCACGACGCGCACGGCGTAGTTTTTGCCGATCTCATCGACGATCCTTTCAATATAGGTGTCGGCGGTTTCCCCGTCCTTTGTGAAGGCGACGGAGATGTTGTGGTACTCCGTGCGGGAACCGGGGTTTCCCGGCGTGCGGAAGCCGTCGAACACCAGCACGAGCTTGGCGCCCGTGAAGCCCGCGTAGCCCGAGAGGATATCCATGAGCCGCTCGCGGGCAAGGTCCAGGCGGTCCAGGGCAAGGGCTTTGAGCTCGTCCCAGGCGAAGATGAGGTTATAGCCGTCGACGATGATATGCTCTTTTCTGCTCGAGATCTGCGAGACCTCGGTCACCGCGGCATTGACCTGCCGGGCCCGGTACTCCGGGCGGCGGATGGGACCGAATTCCCGCTCCATGATGGCCTCCAGCTCCCGATCGTCGATGCTCAGACTGCGCAAGCGTTGAATGGGCCGGGGGACGGCTTCTTCCTGCTTCGGTTTAAGCACGCTTTCGAGATGCATGTACTCCGGCACCTGGTTCCATTTCACGTTCATCCCCGCCCCGTGGGCACAGAAGACGGAGTCAGCGGGGTTATCCTCGTCCCGCTCCGGTTCATAGCCGAGCTCCTCCACAATGCGCTTCTGCTCAGCGCAGGGGCGGTAGCCGCAGGGGGTAAGGCTCAGGCGGCCGCGGCCGTGGGACCAGGCCAGGAGCTCTTCCATATAGTTATTGAGCTTTGCCGCCGGGGCCGCGCCTTCAAGGCGCAGGTATTCGCCCTGATCCTCCGGCGACGAAAAGTCCCCGTTCATGGCGCGGATATCGGTAATGGCCCGGCCGATCTGCTCGGCGGGCACCTCAAGTACAAAGCTGTACCAAGGTTCCAGCAAAACCGAGTCAGCCTGCATAAGGCCCTGCCGCACAGCGCGGTAGGTGGCCTGGCGAAAGTCCCCGCCCTCGGTGTGCTTGAGGTGGGCGCGGCCCGCGGCGAGGGTGATGCGCATGTCGGTGATGGGCGAGCCGGTGAGCACACCCCGGTGCTGCTTTTCGGCAAGGTGCGTCAAAATCAGGCGCTGCCAGTTGCGGTCCAGCACATCCTCGGGCACGATGCTGTCAAAGCTCACGCCGCTGCCGGGCGGCAGGGGCTCGAGTAATAAATGCACCTCGGCATAGTGGCGCAGGGGCTCAAAGTGGCCCACGCCCTCCACGGCATTTTTAATCGTTTCTCTGTACAGGATGCGTCCGGTGTCCAGCTCGATATCGGTATCGAAGCGGTCGCGGACGATGCTCTTGAAGATCTCGGCCTGGATCTTTCCCATGAGCTGCACGCTGATCTCCCGCGCGGCAGCGTTCCACACCACGTGGAGCTGCGGGTCCTCCTGATCGAGCTGCATGAGCTTCGGCAGCAGGAGCATGGGATCGGTCTCCTTGTTTAGCAGCACCCGGTAGCTCATGACAGGCTCCAGCAGCGGGCTTTCCGCATCGGTCAATGTACCCAGCCCCTGACCGGGCCGCGTGGCGCTCAGGCCCAGGGCGGCACAGACCCAGCCCGCGCGCACTTCCTCGGCCGTGTCAAACTTCACGCCGGAGTAGACGCGGAGCTGGCTGATCTTCTCCTCGACGGGATTTCCTTCCGCGTCGTTATACTTCAACAGGGTACGCACCTTGAGACTCCCGCCCGTGACCTTGAGCCAGGTCAGGCGGCTGCCCTGACTGTCGCGGGAGATCTTATAGACCCGTGCCGAGAAGTCCGGCCCGTAGACGGGACACGGGGCATATTTTTCCAGTGCATCCAGGAATTCGCCCACGCCCTCGGTCTTGAGTCCCGAGCCAAAGAAGCACGGAAACAGGGCACGTGAGGCGATCATGTCCCGGATCGTCCCGTCCCTGAGGCTGCCGCCCTCCAGATATTCTTCCATGGCCCCCTCGTCGCACATGGCAATGGCGTCGTCGCGCTCTGGGCTGCCGAAATCGACGCAGCGCTCGGACAGGCGCAAGCTGAGCTCTTGCATCAGGGCATCGCGCCCGGGGCCGGGCAGGTCCATCTTGGTCACAAAGAGGAAGGTCGGCACCTGGTAGCGCTCCAGAAGCTTCCAGAGCGTTTCGGTGTGGGCCTGCACGCCGTCAGTACCCGAGATGACCAGCACCGCGCAGTCGAGTACGCGCAGGGTACGCTCGGCCTCGGCCGAGAAATCCACATGGCCTGGGGTATCAAGCAGGGTCAGGCTCCCCTTTCCCAGCGGAAAGACAGCCTGCTTGGAGAAGATGGTGATGCCGCGCTGGCGCTCCAGGGCATGGGTATCCAGGAAGCTGTCGCGGTGATCGACCCTTCCCAGCTTTTTCAGTTTTCCGGCGAGGTACAGCATCGCCTCACTGAGCGTGGTCTTGCCCGCGTCCACATGAGCCAGGATGCCCAGTACCAGATTTCTTTCGTTCATCATAGCCGCATTCTACCAGCTTTCACCCAAAGAATCAATGAAAAATACGGTGGATTCTACGGTGTTATGTAACCTTTTGCACATTGCATGCAAAAATAAATACAATTTTCTGAAACTTTGTCTATTATTTTTGTCAGAGTCATGTTATAATTAGAGAGTATATTGCAATCACCATGACTATGGATACTTCTACTTTTTATAAAGGGGAACACGCGAGATGAAAAAGATTCTGGTTTTGGAGGACGAGTCCAATATTCGCAGCTTTGTGGTCATCAACCTGCGCCGCAGCGGCTTTGAACCCATCGAGGCCGGCACCGGCGAAGAGGCGCTGGAGAAATGGAAGGTCAATCCCGACATCTGTCTTGCGCTGCTGGACGTGATGCTGCCGGATATCGACGGCTTTGAGGTCTGCCGCCGCATCCGCGCCTCCGGCTCCAAAATGGGCATCATCATGCTCACGGCCAAGAACCAGGAGATCGACAAGGTCACCGGTCTCATGACCGGTGCGGACGACTATGTCACCAAGCCCTTCTCCCCGGCCGAGCTCACCGCCCGCGTCGACGCGCTCATCCGCCGTCTGGGGGTGGACGAGGCGGAGAAGTCCTCCACCGAGATCGTCAGCGGCCCCTTCCTGCTCAACACCCGCAACCGCACCCTTGAAAAGGACGGGCAGCGCCTCAAGCTCACCCAGATCGAGTACATGCTCATCAAGCTCTTCATGGAGAATCCCGGCAAGGCCATGAGCCGCGAGGATATCCTCTCCGCCGTCTGGGGCAGCGACTTCACCGGAGAATTGAAGACCGTGGACGTGAATATCAGACGGCTTCGCATCAAGATCGAAAACGACCCGACCGAGCCGGAATACCTCACCACCGTGTGGGGATATGGGTACAAGTGGGGGTACTGAGCTTCGCTTCGTCGAAATGAAAGCATTTCGACGAGTATTCGGCTCTCTGCGCGCACTCGCTTGCGGGAGACGCTCGCACACTTGAGAGCCGCAAAGTGTGATTTCCGAGGTACACGCCCCCGGAAATCACGGATTATAATTCTTTTTCGCATGCGCGAAAAACTCTGCGAGGCTTTGGCCTGGCAAATACTTTAGGAAGTACGTTTCATGTTTGGCAACTTACGAACACAGCTTTTGCTGTCGAGCATCGCGGCGCTGGCACTACTGCTGATGGGCACCTGGGCCTCGACCCACGGGCTCATGAGCTGGGCCACCGCCATCTACATCGCCGTGTGCGTCTATGTGCTGGCGGTCAATGTCTGGTTTTGGTACTGTGTGGCGGCGCCGCTTGACAAACTGCGCGATTTTGCAAAGCGCATCGCCACCGGCAGCTACGGCAGCAAGACCGAGGACTTTGAACCCGACGAGATCGGATACCTGGCCGAGGAGATCAACAACATCTCCGAGAAAACCGCCCTGGCCGAGAAAACCAGGACGGAGTTTATCTCCCAGGTCTCCCACGAGCTGCGCACCCCGCTGACCGCCATCACCGGCTGGGCCGAGACCATCGCCTATGATCCTGCGGTGCAGGGCGATTCCCTCAGAGGCATCCAGATCATCTCCAAGGAGGCCGAGAGGCTCACCAACATGGTCAAGGAGCTGCTGGAATTTACCCGCATCCAGGACGGGCGCTTCAATCTGCAGATTGAGCTCATCGACATCGCAGCCGAGCTGGAGGATGCGCTCTTTACCTACGGGGAGCTCATGAAGCAGGGCGGCATGAAGGTCAACTACCGCGGCCCGAAGACCGAGATCCCCCTCATCCCAGGCGACTCCGAGAGGCTCAAGCAGGTGTTTTTGAACCTGCTGGACAACGCCATGAAGCACGGCGGCGACGGCGGACGCATCGACGTCGACCTCAAGCAGGAGGAGGGCGCGGTGCGCATCCGCGTGCGCGACTACGGCCACGGCATCCCCGAGGCCGAGCTTCCCCACGTCAAGGAGAAATTCTACAAGGGCAGCTCGAAAAACCGCGGCACCGGCATTGGCCTTGCGGTGTGCGACGAGATCGTCACCCGCCACGGCGGCACCCTTGAGATCGGCAACGCCCCCGGCAAAGAGGGCGGATGTCAGGTGACGGTAAAGCTGCCCATCGGGGCAAAGCTCAACGCCACGGGCAAATAAACTTGCCATTATCGCAACATACAGAGGAGAATGCACATTGAAGAATCCCACATCCTGCAATTTCAAGACATCCATCGGCGGTCAGGCCCTCATCGAGGGCATCCTGATGCGCGGACCGAAGAAGCAGGCCATCGTCTGCCGGACGGCCGACGGGCTTGTGGAAAAGACCGAAGACCTCAAGTTCATCAAGGACCGCTACCCGATCCTCGGCTGGCCGCTCATCCGCGGCTGCGCCATCTTTCTCAGCTCCATGATCAACGGCATGCAGGCCCTGACCTACTCGGCAAGCCTCGTCCCCCTCGAGGAGCAAGGCGAGCCCGACAAGATCGACCAGTGGATCAACAGCCACTTTTCCGAAGAGAAGGCCAAGAACATCATCATCGGTGTGGCAGTGGTACTCGGCATCGCGCTGAGCCTGTTTCTGTTCATCTTCCTGCCCGCCCTGATCGTGAGCCTTGTGAAACCCCTGACCGAGAGCCTTTTCGTGCGAAACATCGCCGAGGGTCTGACCCGCGTGGTGATTTTGCTTGCCTATATGAAGCTCGTCACCTTCACCCCGGATGTCAAGCGCCTGTTTTCCTACCACGGTGCCGAGCACAAGACCATCTTCTGCTATGAGCACGGCAAAGAACTCACGGTTGAAAACGTCCGCCCCGAGTCCCGCTTCCACCCCCGCTGCGGCACCAGCTTCCTGCTGGTGGTCGTAGTGGTCAGCATCCTGGTAAACTCGGTCGTGCGCGTACAAAACACCTTTGCGCGCATGGGCTTCCACCTGCTGCTCCTGCCCGTCGTGGTGGGCATCAGCTATGAAATCAACCGCTGGTGCGGCCTGCACGACAACTGGCTGTCCGCAGCCCTCTCCGCGCCGGGCAAGTGGCTGCAGCGCATCACCACCAACGAGCCGGACGACAGCATGATCGAGTGCGCCATCCGCGCCATCGAGCTTGTCATTCCGGACCAACAGGGCAGCGACGCCTGGGGGAGCTGATCGGCTTTGAAAACCTATAACGAACTGTACATCAACACCCGCAACACCTTAAAGCGCGCCGGGATCGAGGCCTACGCCCTCGAGGCGCGGATCCTGGTGGCTTCTGCCGCCGGCAAGACCGTGCAGCAGCTTCTGCGGGATCTGAGCCTCTACACCACCGATAAGGTGGAGGAACTGGTTCAGGAATACACCGCGCGTCGGCTCAAGGGCGAGCCGGTGGCCTACATCACCGGGGACTGGGAGTTTTACGGCCTTCCGATGAAGGTGACAAAGGACGTGCTCATCCCCCGTGCCGACACGGAGCTGCTGGTCGACCTCACCAAAGAGGCGCTGACGGGCTGGAAAATGGACGCGCGGGTACTGGACCTGTGCTGCGGCAGCGGCTGCATCACCTGCGCCGTGGGCCACGAGTTGCCCGCGACGAAGCTGGTGGCGGTCGATATCAGTGCCAGCGCCCTCGAGGTCTGCCGTCAGAACGTGAACTTAAACCGCCTGACCACGCGTGTCATCTGCATGCAGGCCGACGCCCTCTCCTCCCCCCCGCTGGGGATCGGGAGCTTCGACCTCATTGTGTGCAATCCGCCGTACATTGAAAGCGACGAGATCCCGACGCTCGACCGCTCGGTGCGCGATTACGAGCCCATGTGGGCCCTCGACGGCGGCAAAGACGGTCTGCGCTTTTACAAGAGCATCATCAAATACTGGAAAACCCTGCTGCGCCCCGAGGGGCTTTTGATCTTCGAGGTCGGCGAGGGTCAGGCCGATCCCGTGGCTGACATGCTCATGGCGGCAGGCTTTGCCTCCTGCTCGGTACACAAGGACACCAGAGGCGTGCTGCGGGCCGTCGTGGGGAGAATGTAAAGGACGTACAATATTACTTGCCATAAACATGGCAGATTGGAGAAAGACAATGGCTGAAAAGAAAAAGGTTCCCGCGATCGTCGCGCCGTCGAACGTCGACAGAAAAAAGGCGCTGGAAACCGCCATCGCCAAGATTGAAAAGGATTACGGCAAGGGCACCATCATGCGCCTGGGCGACGATATCTCCGTAAACGTCGAGGCGCTGTCCACCGGGTCTCTGGCCCTGGACCTGGCCCTCGGCATCGGCGGCATCCCCAAGGGCCGCATAATCGAGATCTACGGCCCCGAGGCCAGCGGCAAAACCACCCTTGCCCTGCACGCGGTAGCCTCTGCCCAGAAGGCAGGCGGCGATGCTGCCTACATTGATGTGGAGCACGCACTGGAACCCGCCTATGCCCGCGCCCTCGGCGTGGACATTGACAGCCTGCTGATCTCCCAGCCGGACACCGGCGAACAGGCCCTCGACATCGCCGAGTCTCTGGTGCGTTCCGGCGCCGTGGATGTGGTGGTGGTCGACTCCGTTGCTGCCCTGATCCCCCGCGTTGAGCTCGAGGGCGAAGTCGGCGACACCGTGGTCGGCGCTCTTGCCCGCCTCATGAGCCAGGCCATGCGCCGTCTCGCGGGCGCCATTGCAAAGAACAACTGCACCGTCATTTTCATCAACCAGCTCCGCCAGAAGATCGGCGTCATGTACGGCAATCCCGAGACCACCCCCGGCGGTCTGGCCCTCAAGTACTATGCCAGCGTCCGCATCGACGTGCGGCGCATCGAGACTCTCAAGGTCAACGGAGAGATGGTCGGCAACCGTACCCGCGCCAAGGTCGTCAAGAACAAGGTGGCCCCCCCCTTCCGTGAGGCGGAGTTTGACATCATGTATGGTGAGGGCATCTCCAAGATCGGCGAGATCGTGGACCTCGGCGTCAAGCTGGAGATCATCGACAAGGCCGGCGCGTGGTTCACTGTTGCGGGCAACCGCATCCAGGGCCGCGACAGCGTCAAACAGTACCTCGCCGACAATCCCGAGGTCTGCGACAGGATCGAGCAGGAGATCCGCGACAATGCCCACAAGCTCATGAGCCCCCAGGCCATGAAGGCGGCCCAGGCCTCCGGCCGTGCCGCCGCTCCCGCCCCCGCTCTCGATGTGAGCGCGGCGGACTTTGAAGAGGACTGATCCCCGTTTATGCGCATTACATCCCTGAAACAGGTCACGGCCGAGCATGTGACGGTCCTCTTTGCGGATGAGACGGAAGTCAAATCCACGCTCGGCGTGGTGACAGAGCTTCGCCTTTTCTCCGGCAAGGAGCTGGACGACCGGGACATGGAAGCCCTGATCCGGGATTCCCGTCGGGCGCTTATGCGCGAAAAGGCGCTGGAGCTTGTGTCCCAGCGGCAGATGTCGGAAAAAGAGCTGAACCGGAAGCTGCGGGACAAGGGCGCGGATGAGGAGACAGCGGACTACTGCGTGCAGTGGATCACCGAGCGCGGCCTCATCGACGAGGAGCGCTATGCCGGGGCCATCGTGCGCCACTACGCGTCCAAGGGCTACGGCGAGGGGCGCGTGCGACAGGAACTCATGCGCCGCGGTGTGCCGCGTGAGCTGTGGGATGGCGCGCTGGGCGAACTGCCGGAGGATACATCGAAGCTCGACCGCCTGGTCGCGTCCAAGCTGCGCGATCCCGAGGACCGGGACGCGGTGCGAAAGCTCAGCGCTTCCCTCTATCGCCGGGGCTACAGCGGCGAAGAGATCCGCGAGGCGCTGGAGCGGGCGCGGGCGTCGTTCGAGTACGAGGAATAATGTATGGATAATAGCGATAAAACTTTTGCAATGATCTCGCTGGGCTGTGCCAAGAACCTGGTCAACAGCGAGCAGATGCTGTATCTGATGAGCGAGGCGGGCTATACCCTGGTGCCTGAGCCGGAGGGGGCCGACCTTGTGATCGTGAATACCTGCGGCTTCATCGATGCCGCGAAGAGTGAGGCCATCGACAATATTCTCGAGATGGCGGAGCTCAAGAAAGCGGGACGCCTCGGCGGCATCATCGTGACGGGGTGCCTGTCCGAGCGATACAAGGACACGATTCTCGAGGAACTTCCCGAGATCGACGCGGTGCTCGGTATCAGCAACTTCAAAGACATCGTCTTTGCCGCCAACGCCGTGCTGGAGCGGCGCAGCCTCAGTCTTTTTGCCGACCAGAGCGCGCCGCTGGATGAGATCCCCCGTGTCGTGACCACCGGGCCGGGCTGGGCCTATCTTCGCATTGCGGAGGGCTGCAACAATTTCTGCGCCTTCTGCGCCATCCCCTACATTCGGGGCCGCTACCGTTCAAGAAGCATGGAGAACATCCTGGAAGAGGCCCGGGACCTGGCCGCCCACGGCGTGAAGGAGCTCATCGTCATCGCCCAGGACATCACCCGCTACGGCACCGATCTTTACGGAAAGCGGATGCTTAAGGAGCTGTGCCGGAAGCTCTCGGAAATTGAGGGCATCGAGTGGCTGCGGCTTCACTACCTGTACGTCGATCAGTTCGATGACGAGCTTATCGACGAAATCGCGGGTAACCCCAAAATCGTCAAGTATCTGGACATTCCCATCCAGCATATCCATGATAAGATCCTAAAAAGCATGAACCGCCGCGGCACGGGCGCGGATATCCGGAAGCTTTTTCAGAAGCTTCGGGAGCGCATCCCCGGGCTGGTGCTGCGCACAAGCCTGATCGCGGGTCTCCCCGGTGAAGGGGAAGCCGAGTTTGAAGAGCTGTGCGAATTTCTCCGTGAGGCTCGCATCGAGCGCGTGGGCGTCTTCCCCTTCTCTCCCGAGGAAGGGACTCCCGCCGCGCAGATGGAGCATGTGGACTTTGAGGAAGCCCAGCGCAGAGCTGACCTGATCCTCGAGCTCCAGGCCCCCATCATGGAGGATTTCTGTCAGGGCTTTGTGGGCAAGACCATCGACGTGCTGTGCGAGGGCTTCGACGAAGAAAGTCAGAGCTTCTACGGCCGTTGTTACGCCGACTCCCCCGATATCGACGGCCAGGTCTTCTATGAGGGCTTCGGACGTGAGGGCGAGATTCAGCGCGTTGTAATCGACGAAACCGAGGACGGCTTGCTCTACGGACATTTGGAGGAGGAGTGAGCATGAACACCACCGCCAATAAGATCACCATGGTCCGCGTGGCCCTGATCCCCGTGTTTCTGGTGATGTGTTATCTCGACCACCGCATCGCCGCCACCGTCATGTTCATCATCGCAAGCCTTTCGGATCTGCTGGACGGCTACATTGCCCGGCACTACAACCAGGTCTCCAACTTCGGCAAGTTCATGGACCCGCTGGCAGACAAGATGCTGGTGCTTTCGGCCATGTGCTTTCTTGTGGAGAAGGGGCAGATGCCCGGCTGGGTTGTGGCTGTGATCCTGTTCCGCGAGTTTGCGGTGTCCGGCCTGCGCCTCATTGCCGCCGAGCGCCAGCGCGTCATTGCCGCCGCCTGGTCCGGCAAGATCAAGACCACCTGCACGATGGTTGGTCTCTGCTTTGTGCTGGTGTTTACGAAGTACGACTGGCTGAATATGCTCGTCTCCGCCGTCATTCTGATTACGACTGTATACTCCGGTATTGAGTATTTTATGAAAAATAAAGATGTATTCAAAGATGTAGATTGATCTATAAAGGAGAATCCCCTATGATCCTGTACAATTCCGCCTCTCATAAACGGGAAGAGTTTGTTCCCAACGATCCCAGCCTCGTCAAGATGTATACCTGCGGCCCCACGGTCTACCACTTCGCGCACATCGGCAATCTCCGCTCCTACATCATGGAGGACATCCTGGAGAAGTACCTGCGCTATACGGGCTACAATGTCAAGCGCGTCATGAACATCACCGACGTGGGCCACCTGACTTCCGATGCCGACGAGGGCGAGGACAAGATGCTCAAGGGTGCCAAGCGCGAGCACAAGACCGTCATGGAGATCGCGAAGTATTACACCGACGCCTTCTTTGACGACTGCGCAAAGCTCAACATCAAGACCCCCGACGTGGTGGAGCCCGCCACGCACTGCATCGACGATTACATCAAGATCATCACCAAGCTCATGGACACGGGCTACGCCTACTTTGCCGGCGGCAACGTGTACTTTGACACCTCGAAGCTCGAGCGCTACTATATCTTCAATGACTTCAAGGAAGAAGATCTGAACGTCGGCGTGCGCGAGGGCGTCGAAGAGGATACCAACAAGCGCAACAAGAACGACTTTGTGCTGTGGTTCACCAAGTCCAAGTTTGAGGATCAGGCCCTCAAGTGGGACTCCCCCTGGGGTGTGGGCTATCCCGGCTGGCACATCGAGTGCTCCGGCATCTCCATGAAGCATCTGGGGGAAAACATTGACATCCACTGCGGCGGCATAGACAACGCCTTCCCCCACCACACCAACGAAATCGCCCAGTCTGAAGCCTATCTTGGCCATCCATGGGTAAAATATTGGATGCATGTTCTCCACCTGAACACCACTTCCGGAAAAATGAGCAAGTCCAGCGGCGAGTTTCTGACTGTGTCCCTGCTCGAGCAGAAGGGCTACGATCCCCTCGCCTACCGCTTCTTCTGCCTGCAGAGCCACTACCGCAAGAGTCTGGTGTTCACCTGGGAAAATCTCGACAATGCCCAGGGTGCGTACAACAAGCTCATTGCCCGTATCGCCGCATTAAAGCCCGAGGACGGGGAGATCGACGAGGCCGCCTTTAACGAACTTGACCAGAAGTTCCGCGCCGCCATGGACAACGATCTCAACTCCTCCCTCGCGGTCACGGCACTCTACGATGTGCTCAAGGCGAAGACCAACGATGCCACCAAGCTCAAGGCCATCGGCGCCTTCGACACCGTGCTGGGTCTGAGCCTGCTTGAAAAGGCCGCCGCCAAGCGCGAGGAACTCAAGCGCCAGCAGGTCGCGGCAGGCCAGTTCACCATCGTCTCCGAGTCCGGCGAAGCTGACGCGGAGATTGAGGCGAAGATCATGGCCCGTCAGGATGCGAAGAAGGCCAAGAACTTCGCCGAGGCCGACCGCATCCGCGACGAGCTCAAGGCCGCCGGGATCGAAGTCACCGACATCCCCCATGGGGCCAAGTGGAAGAGAACTTAATCATAAGACGCAGACAGCGCCGCACTTTCCGTGCGGCGCTGTTTTTATTTATCCTACTCCATAGGGATATGTCGAATTGCGATCCAGCGGATAATATTTGTAATTGCTGTTCACCGGGCGGTCGCCGCGGCCGAGCGCCCAGTCAATCATGCCGTACTCAATCGCGTCTGTGATGATGCCGTAGTGTCCGCCGCCTGCACACTCCACGATGGTCACATCGTTGCCGTGGACGACCATGAGCTCGATGGCCCGCTTGTTCATGCCCACGCCGCCGAACTCGAGCAGGTAAAACTGTGTGCCCGCCCTGGCTGTACTGTCGCACTGTTCCGGCGTCATAACATGGCTCTCAACCTCCCAGTGCATGCCGGCGTCGAAGGTCAGCACCCGCTTCGCGGCCAGTCCGTGGTTTTCATACAGGATCGCTGCGCCCTGACAGGCGGTGTAGGCGCCCATGCTGGCCCCGCATAGGACCAGATCGTGGAGAAAGACGTTGTTTTCGATTGCCGCCTGCTCCAGTGCGCGGTAGGAATCCTCCACCTTGTCCGCCACATGGCCGTAGCCGTTTGCGTAGCAGAGCAGCATGATGGCGTTCGGCGGGTCGGGGGCGTAGACGTATTCTGTGAGATAGTTGTTGGCAAGGGCCTCGTCGTAGCCGCCGGGATAGAAAATCATGCAGCCCGTCTCAGGGCCCGCGTCCTTGGGTACGTAGATCAAGCCCAGGCGATGATAGTAGAGGATGCCGCTGCCGAGGTCGGTGCCCGCATACTCAGAGTAGTTCACCGGCTCGTCGGTACCCTCTGCCATGGTGACGATCCTGTCCAGGCAGCGCTGCTTGATCTTCAGGCTATCGCGGTAGTCCCCCAGCTCGTTCCAGCGCTGTACGGCTTCATCCAGGCGGCAGGCGTAAGTCGCTTGCAGGGCCCGGTCATAGAGGGTATCACGGCAGTTGTTCAAGAGCTCTTCCGCGCCGGGGTAGCCGCTCAGGCTTTCCAGCAAGGAGATTGCCTCGGAAAGGCGGTCATTCTGCGCATAGTCCTCTGCCCGACGATAATCGCACTCCAGCGCGCGCATATGCGCGTCCTGATAATCGCCGAGGGCGAGGAAGGCGTCCTTTGCGTCCAGATAACTGCCGGATTCAAGCAGGGACTCGGCTGCGGCATAGGCGTTTTCCTGTTCCTGCTGAACGCGCAGGGCCTCACATTCGGCGGCCTCCGCGCTGAGATTGAGGGAGAGGTAGAGATCCCGCGCCTCCAGGTAGCGCCCGGTGTCCCGGTACTCCATCGCCGTCTGCAGCGCCTCGCTGTATTGTTTGTCCTTCCAGAGCCGCCACCCCACAAGTCCGCCCAGCGCCAGCAGAAGCAGCACCAGCACGGCAGCAAGGAAGCGTTTTGTCTTTTTGCTCACCGGCACGCCCTCCAAATTTATTTACATAATCTAATTAACATATCTTTTTAAACATAATTTATTTTACATATTTTAATCTACGTAATTTAATTGTCGTAATATTAGAGTCATAATTTAATTTACTTAATTTATTTTACATATTATAGTTATCATAATGTGTCCGTCTGTCCTGTCAGCGTGCCGTTTCGCCAGGCAATGCAAAAAGGCATCTTCCAGCCGGAAGATGCCTTCTGCTTTGTGAAAATTACAGGCGCTCCTTGACCTTCGCAGCCTTGCCCACGCGGTCGCGCAGGTAGTACAGCTTTGCTCTGCGGACCTTGCCCTTGCGGACGGTGGTGACAGAGACGATGGAGGGAGAGTGCACGGGGAAGACCTTCTCGCAGCCGACACCGTAGGAGATGCGGCGGACGGTGATGGTCTCGTTGATGCCGCCATGCTTCTTGGCAATGATGGTGCCCTCGAAAGCCTGGGTGCGCTCACGGTTGCCTTCCTTGACACGGACGAGAACACGGACGGTATCGCCCACGTTCATTTCGGGCAGTTCCTTCTTGGTGTACTGCTCGGAGAGAATTTTAACCAGATCCATTGTGTGATCCTTCCTTCATATAGACGTTCTTATCAGAGGGACATAAGCCTTGACAGCGGACCGCCTTTCTCGTGGCTGTACGGTTCATCCCGCACAAGCTCTGGTAGTTTACCATACTTTTCGGCACATTGCAAGTATAATTTACCGGAAAATCTCCATATTCTCCAGATAATTCTCGATCCTCACAAACTTCTCAAAGTCCGGGGCGATCTCCGGTCCGAGCTGACGCAGGGCGTCGGCGAGAAGGGCAGGGTTCAATGTCGGCTCCTGGGCGGAGATAAGGGCATGGAGCCTGACCTCCCCCTCCCCTGCCGTGAATGTGATCTCCCGGATAGCGGGGCGGATATCGCTCTCGCCCACGCCGCGCTTGGTCTTCTTGGTGATGACGATGGACTCCCGCGCGTAAAAGTCTGTCAGGGCCTTCGCCATCTCCGCCGTATTGCGGGCGTCATATTCAAAGCTGCCCTCGATCTCGAGGAATTTCAGCAGCGCGATCTTGCTGACCTGCTCATAGCAGTCGGTAACTTTGATGCCCTCCGGCATCACAGCGGTGAGCCTTGCGGGCAGCTCCTTCAAGTCGGCACGGTCCTTGAGGCGAAAGTCCATGATCTCGCAGTGACTCGCCACGCCCACCGACAGCGGCAGGGCGATGGAGATCTGCGGGTGGGGGTTGAAGCCCTCGGAATACTTGAGCTCGTACCCCGCGCGGGAGAAAGCCCGCTGCATGGTGTGCATCAGGTCAAGGTGGGAGATATAGACCGCGCGCCCGGTCTTTTCAAAACGAAGCCTGAGCTTATCCATCACACTTGCCTCCTTCCATGAGTCTGAGCGCCCCGCAGGCCGAGCACTGGTGACGGCAGTCCGGCGAGAGCGTGGATGTGTAGCATTTCTCCCGCTCGCGCTTTAGGTGGTTCTTCCGAACGCCGACGTCGATCATGTCCCAGGGCAGGATCTCGTCAACATCCCGTTCCCGCTCGGCATAGAAGCCCACGGCGAGGCCGTGCCTGTCCATGGCGTCCATCCAGCGTTGGAAGCTGAAGTAATCCGTCCAGGCCTCGAGCCTGCCGCCGTTTCGCCAGACCTCTTCCAGCACAGGGCCCAAGCGTCTGTCTCCGCGGGAGAGCACAGCTTCGACCACACTGGTGTCCGCGTCGTGCCAGTTGTAAACTACGTTGCGGGAATTGATGCTTGCCCGCAGGAGATTGACGCGCCGCAGATACTCTTCCTTTGTGATCTGGGGCTCCCACTGGAAGGGACTGTGGGGCTTGGGGATGAAGCAGGAGGTGGAGACCGTGATCTTCACGCCGCGGTTTTTGTTCTTCGCGTTTTCCCGCCAGCAGTGAAGGATACGTCCGGCCATGTCCGCGATACCGACGATATCCTCGTCCGTCTCGGTGGGCAGGCCCAGCATGTAATAGAGCTTGACCGAATTCCAGCCGCCGGCGAAGGCAATGGCGCAGGTGTGAAGCAGGTCGTCTTCCGTGACGTTTTTGTTGATCGCATCCCTGAGGCGCTGGCTGCCGCCCTCAACGGCGAAGGTCAGACCGCTTTTTCGCACCTTCTGGAGCTTTTCCATGATCTCCATGGAGAAGTTGTCGGCACGTAAGGACGGCAGCGACAGACCGATGCTGCGGCTCTCGCAGTAGTCCAGCAGCCCGTCGCAGAGCTGGGGCAGCGGGCGGTAGTCGCTGGTACTGAGCGACAGCAGCGTCACGTCCTCATGGCCGGTGTTCTTCAGGGCCTCGATGCCCTGTTTGACCAGGGTCTCATATTTTTTGGCGCGGATGGGGCGGTAGATATAGCCCGCCTGGCAGAAGCGGCAGCCACGCACACAGCCGCGGAACAGCTCGAGGTTGACCCGGTCGTGCACCACCTCGGTGGAGGGGACAATGGGGTTTACGGGATAGGGTGCGGAATCGAGATCCACGACGATGCGCTTTGTGACACGCTCCGGCGCGCCGTCCTTCGGGGTGATGGAGGCAAGCGTCCCGTCGTCGTTGTAAGCGATGTCGTAGAGGGAGGGTACGTATACGCCGCCGATCTGCGCGGCCTTTCGGAGGAAATCGCGCTTAGACCAGTTTTCCAGCTTCGCGGTGTGGAGCAGGGCCAGCAGCTCGTTGTTCATCTCCTCCCCCTCGCCGATGACAAAGAGGTCGACAAAGTCGGCCATGGGCTCGGCGTTGACGCAGGCGGAACCGCCCGCAAACACCAGGGGCAGCAGCTCCGTGCGATCCGCGCTGTGAAGCTTCAGGCCCGCCTGATCCATCATGTCCAGCACCGTGGTGTAGGCCATCTCATAGCCGATGGAAAAGGCCAGGGCGTCGAATTTGTCGAGGCTGTCCCCGCTCTCCAGCGCGTATAGGGGCAGACCGGCCTTCTTCATTTCCTCATACATGTCGCCCCAGGGGGCAAACACCCGCTCGCACCAGACATAGTCGAGGCTGTTCATGGTGTGGTACAGGATGCTCATGCCGAGGTTTGACATACCGATCTCATAAGTGTCGGGAAAGCAGAAGGCCACGCGCAGGTCTGCCTTCTCCTTGTCCTTGATGATCTGATTGTATTCGCCGCCCGTATAGCGCGCAGGCTTCTGTACTTTGGGCAGAATGCGTTCCAGTTTTTTGTCCATAGTTGTCTCCTGTAATTGGATTACGGACATTCTATATGATTTTTGTTTGATTGACAAGTGTTTCCTTCTCGTTTTGGAAAAGCAGCAGCCAGATTGCGGCGGCAAGGGGCACGGTGCTCTTTTTCCATGCGGCAAGCACCACGCCGCCCAAGAGCAGCAGGGCGAGCAGGACGGCGCTCACCGCCCGGCAGAGCCGTTCCCCGCGCAGATTTCCGAGGGCCAGGACACAGAGCCTGGAAAACACCTGTCCCCCGTCCAGCGGTTTCATAGGCAGGAGATTGAAGGCGCTCAGCAGCAGGCTCAGCCCCGCGCTCTGTCGGAGCCACTCGACGTCCGTGAGCCCGCCCAGGGCATAGACCGCGCCGCCGAGGGGGCCCGCAAGCGCCGCCAGGATGTGCCCCGCCGGGGTGCATGTACCGTCGTAGCGGATGCAGAGGCCGCTTCCATCGAGGGAAAAGCCGGTGATGCGCTGCCCCAGCAAATGCAGGGCGAGGATGTGGGACAGCTCATGGACAAGCACCGGCAGCGCAGAAATCGGCAGCAGCACAAATCCGCCACGGTAATACAGGCACGCGGTCAGCAGCACAGCCGCCAGACTCAGCATGATGTTTCTGCGCTGCATGCAATCCCTCCCCTCTCCTGTGAGTATAGTCACCGGAGGCGAAGAATATGATAAGAGCCCCGGAACGCTCCGGGGCTCTTAAATCTGTTTTTACTTCCAGTTCTCCACAAAGATTTTCATAACATTATAGAGTCTCTCAGTGGAGGAAATGCTGAGTCTCTCGCGGACGGAGTGTACCTCGCGCAGATCGGGACCGAGGGACACGCAGTCGAAGTCCGGGCGCTTTTCCAGAAACAGGCCGCACTCGAGGCCGCCGTGGGTGGCGGTGATGCCGGGCTCTTTGCCGTAGACCTGCCTGCAGGCGGCAGCCGCGGCGTCGCGCAGGCGGGATTCCTTCTTATAGGCCCAGGCAGGATAGGGGTCGTGGGTGTTGAAATCCGCCCCGAAGAGGGCACACAGGGCGCCGAGTCTCTCGGCCAGCATGTCCTTCTGGCTGGCGATGGAGGAGCGGAGGCTGAAGTAGAGACCGATTCCCTCTTCCTTCGTGTCGATGACGCCGAGGTTCAGGGAGGTCTGCACCAGGCCCGGGATATCCATGCTCATGGCCTGTACGCCGTAGGGGGCCAGCAGCATCATGTTGAGCAGCGCCTTCGTGCGCGCTTCGGAGAACACACGCTCAGCGGCAGCAGCGGGTGATGCCTTCATTTTAAGGCCGGGATCGGGGGTCAGGTACTCGTTCTGGAACATGGCCTCGTCGGATTCGCAGAGGGACTCGAACACCTCCGCCTTGTCGGATGGGACGGCGACGACGCTGCGGCAGTAAAGCGGGATCACATTCGTAAACGTGCCGCCCGCCATGGAGGCGACGCGCAAACCCGTCTCCCGCTCAGCCCGGTAGAGGAAGCGGCCCATGAGCTGGGTGGCGCTGGCGCGGCCTTTGTCGATCTCGGCGCCGGAGTGTCCGCCCTTGAGCCCGTCGATCACGACCTCGTAAAAACAGGCGTCTGCGGGTGCTGCCTCCCAATCCGCGGGGAACAGGCAGTCGGCCCGCATGCCGCCGGCGCAGCTCACGGTGAGGCTGCCCTCTTCCTCGGAGTCGAGATTGATGAGGTTCCTGCCCTCGAGCACCGACAGATCCGCGCCCAGGGCACCGAACATGCCGGTCTCCTCATCGGTGGTGAAGAGCGCCTCGAGGCGCGGGTGCTGCAGGCTCTCGTCGTCCAGCAATGCCATCGCGATGGCGACGCCGATGCCGTTGTCGGCACCCAGGCTGGTCTTGTACGCCTTGACCCAGTCTCCGTCCACATAGAGCTTCAGTCCGTCCGTCTTCATGTCGATGCCGCAGTCGGGCTCAAAGGCGCAGACCATGTCGATGTGACCCTGGAAAATGAGGGGCTCGGCGGCTTCATAGCCGGGACTTGCGTCCTTCCAGATGATGACATTGTTCAGATCGTCCTGCTTATACCGAAGTCCGCGCTCCTGTGCGAATTTGACGCACAGATCGCTGATCTGCTTTGTGTTGCCCGATCCGTGTGGCACGGAGCAGAGCATTTCAAAGAACCGAAAAACCTTTTCGGGCTTGAGGCCCTCTAATTTTGTCATGGTATCCTCCTGTTAAAAACATCCCATGCCGGGGCATGGGATGTAAATAGTTTGTTTAGAACTCCGCGCCGGCAAGGACATCTTCCTCTTCGGTGGGGATCTCCTCGTCCTGCATCTCGGCCTCGGTGGGTACGGAGACAAACTCAGTCATCCATGCCTCTTCGGGCAGGCCAGCCATGTAGCCGGGGATGTTCACAATAATGCCGTCCATATTGTAGGGCAGCTTGAGGGCGATGTCAACGGTTTCCGTTTCGCCGCCTTTTTCCTTGATGAGCTCGAGGGTCATGGAAAAGCTCTGGCCAATGTTGGTGGCGCTGGTGCGCTCCTTGGGCTGGAGCTTGGACAGGCGTTCGCCGTTTACATACACGGTTGCACGGTAGTAGGGCGCAAAGGTCTCGCCGTCAAAGTCGATGCTCTTGTTGTCCACGTACACGGTGTGGCCGCGGCCGATGACCATCATGCAGGCCGCGATCGCAATCAGCAGCGCGATCGCGCCGAGGCGGAAAGCCAAACGTCTCTTGTTCATTTTGCCGCCTCCTCATTCTGCGCCGCCTGGAGCTGCTGGGCAGCCGCGCTCTTGTGCTTGCGCTTCTTGGTCTCGTACATGATGAGGGCCACAGTGATGACTGCGTAAGACACGAACACACGGAAGTACTCGCCGATCATAGAGTCGCCGGTGATCATGGCGCCCGCCTTGGGGGCCACAATAAACATGGTGTGGAACAGCACCACGCCGAGGAAGACGTTTCCGATGGAGGCCTTGTCCACGCTCGCGCCGCCGACCAGCAGCGCCGCGATGCAAAACATACCGATCTGGGAGTGGGAGCTGTAGGTCGCGATGTTGCCCATGTTCTGCAGGTAGATGACCATGCCGAAGCCCGCGAGCACGGTGGACATGACGATGGAGATGATACGGGTACGCTCGACATTGATGCCGGCGTCACGTGCGACATTCATGTCCTGGCCCACGGCGCGCATATCCTGGCCGAGCTTGGTCTTGCGGAACCACACGATGAACAGGCACAGCAGGGCGATGATGATAAAGGTCAGTACCGGGACCTTTACGCCGCCCACGCGCACGGCCAACAGGTTATCCAGGCACTGGCGCATGTTGAGAAGCGACACGGTGTTGCGGATGCCGTAGCCGCGAGGCAGCTTTACGGAGAAGTGCTTGATGGGGATGATGGAGCCCATCATGTACAGCACGATGAGCTGGTAGATGCCGTTCATGAAAAAGCTGATGATGTAGGAGGTGATCATCTCGCGGCCCTTGGCCATATTGAGGATCTTGCCGCAGAAGGCGCCGAGCAGGATGGAGATGGGGATCGAGAGGATCATCGCCAGCACCACGCCGGGGATGCCCCAGATCTGCCAGTCAGAGACCAGGATCAGGGCGATCTCGCCCGCCATGGCGCCGAGGGTCATGCCGAAGTTCAGACCCATGCCGGACATGATGGGGATCAGCAGCGCGAGGATCAGGAAGATGTTGCGCCCCATGCGGGTGACGATCTCGTTGAGCAGATAGCTGAAGGAGAAGCCGGAGATGGGGATGCAGACCGCGCAGATGATGACGAACATGATCGGCACGGTGTTGTCACGGAGGAAGGACAGGACTTTATTCTCTTTTTTCATTTCGTCGCCTCCGTCTTTCTGGTCAGTGCGTAGAGGATCATGCCCTGGGAAGCCACGACGCGGATGACCTCGCTCATGTCCATGTGGATCATGTTGTTCATGACCGTCGGGGTCATGGTGACGATGCCCTGGAAGAGGAAGGTGCCGATGATGACGTTGGCGATGGTGGCCTTGTTGACGGTAGCACCGCCGATGAGAATGGCGGACACCGCGGGCAGCGCCATGTAAAACGGCGCCATGTAGAGCTGAATGAAGCCGAAGCCCTGCTCATACACCAGGATGCCGATGGCGGCAAGCCAGGTGGAGAGGATGACGGACAGCATGCGCATCTTGTCCACATTCACGCCGGCAGCCCTTGCGAAGGTGGGGTTGGAACCGACGGCAGTCATGGCCGTGCCGGTCTTGGTGTGCAGGAAGGCCCACATGCCGAAGGCCAGGACCGCGAAGAACAGCAGCGTTCCCGTGGGGATGGAGAGGTTCCCGATGTTGAGCTGCAAAAAGCCCGCCAGCACCTTGTCATAGAAACCTTCAAGGGAGATGGTGGTACGCAGGCCCTTGCCCGCAAAGCCCCAGACCATCGTCGGGCTGTGGTACGGGAGCAGCAGCCACATCATGCACATGAAGGACACGGAGCTGAAGCCCACATAGGTGGCGATCATCATTTCACCGCCCTTGATTTTGTTGAGAAGCCACCCGTACAGGCCGCCGAGAACCACGGCGAAGGGCGTAGCGATCAGGATGGCCATGAGGAAGCTCAGCGGGCCGGTAAAGCCGAACTCGATGGAGAGGGTCGCCCCCAGAAGGCCCGAGATGATGCCGAGGGGCAGGCCGAAGTTCAATCCGCAGCCGGAGTGGATCATCGGCACCATGGCCAGCACCATGATGGCGTTCCAGCTGAAGCGGTTGATGGTGTTGCTGATCTGGGTCCAGAAATCCGCACCCACAAAGGGCGCCGCGATAAACAGGAGCAGCAGGAAAGCCGCGATGATGAGTCTCGGCAGGCCGAAGTTTTTCGCAAAGATATGCAGCCGGTCGCCTATCGTCAGATTGGTTCTGTCTAATGTTTCGTTCATGCTGCCCTCCTCACTTTACCATGCTGACCATCAGCATGCCAAAGTCCTCCGACGGGTCAGTCGCCGGAAGGATGCCTGCGATCTTGCCGCCGGAGACGATGGCGATACGGTCGCAGATGGATCGAAGCTCCTCAAGCTCAGAGGAGATCATGACCACGGTGACGCCGCTCTCGCGGTTGAACTGCCGCAGCGCCTCGAGCACCAGAGCCTTGGCGCCCACGTCGATGCCGCGGGTCGGCTCGGAGACAAAGAGGAACTTGGGCTCGAGCGCGAAGGCCTTGGCAAGGCAGACCTTCTGCTGGTTGCCGCCGGAAAGCTCCTTCGCTTTCTGCTTGGAGCCGGTGCACTTGATTTTGAGCTCGTCGATGTAGCGCTCGGTCACATCGCGGATGGCCTTCTCGTCGCGCCACTTGATGAGGCCGCCGAGGTAGTTCTTCAGGAACTTGTTCTGCACCTGCATGGCCGGGAAGGCCACGTTCCATTCCAGGCTCTCATCGAGCAGCAGGCCCACGCCGCGCCGGTCCTCCGACACGAAGGCCAGGGAGGAATCCAGGCACTTGCGGGGGCTGTTGAGGGGGATGGGCTTTCCGTCGAATTCGACGGTGCCGCCCGCCTCATAAAGGCCCATGATGCCGTTGGGGATGCCGAGCTTTCCCTGACCGGCGAGGCCGCCGATGCCGAGGATCTCGCCCTCCTTCACGTCCAGGCTCACGTCGCGCACAGTCTCGCCGGGCATGTCGACCCAGAGCCGCTTGATGGACATGATGGTCTTTGCATCAGAATGATCGCGTATATCCGATTTGGCGGCGGTCGCAACGCTGCGGCCCACCATCCATTTAGAAATCTCACTGACATCGGTGCTCGCCGCCGGAACGTCCGCAACGACGAGACCGTCGCGCATGACCACGACCTTGTCGCACACCGACAGGATCTCATGCAGTCTGTGCGTGATGAAGATGACCGCGATGCCCTTTTCCGACATGGAGCGGATGGAGGCAAGCAGGGCCTCGGCCTCCTTCTCGGTCAGGACGGCGGTCGGCTCGTCCAGGATCAGGAGCTTGAGCTGGTCCTTGCTGAGCTCACGGGCGATTTCGGTGAACTGCTTGTGACCGACGGGCATGTCGCTGATGACCATGTCCTTGTCGATGTGGAAGCCCATCTTGTCGATGGCGGCCTCCGCGCGGCCGGTCATTTCATTATAATTCAGCGTGTCGAGTCTGTCCCCGAAGACCTCGGAGATGATGTTTTTCTTTTTCGGCTCGCGGTTTAAGAGGATGTTCTCGGTGGCTGTAAAGCCCGGGATCAGGGAGAACTCCTGGTGCACCATGCCGATGCCGGCTGCCAGCGCGTCAAAGGGCGTGTTGAACGTCACCTTTTCGCCGTTTATGAGGATGTCTCCCTCATAGCCGCCGGTCTCGCGGATCACGTCCATGCCGAAGAGGATCTTCATAAGCGTGGACTTGCCTGCGCCGTTTTCGCCGCAAAGGCCAAGGACCTCGCCCTCGCCCAGGGTGATGTTGATGTCCGTCAACACCTGGTTGCCGAAGAAGTCCTTTTTGATATTGCGCATCTCCAACAAGGGAGTATTTGCATTTGCCATATCTGTTACCACCTATGTATACGATGAGGGGAGGGAGCGGAGCCCCCTCCCCTTTTGTCTTGCTGAAAAATGCCTGGGAAAGAATTACTTGACGGTAAAGTACTTCTCGGGGACCTCAACAGAGGTGGAGCCCATGTAGTGGCCGGGATTGCCCATGATGTAGGTATCCTGGTACACGAGGAAGGTATTCTCGGACTTTACGCCGGTCTCCGCGTTGGTGTAGTTGGAGCCGTTCCACTCAGCGCCGGGGGAGAAGACCTCGTAGGCCTTGGCGATGTCGTCGATGTCGAGCAGCTCGCTCTCGCCCTTGATGACGTTCAGAGCGTGCTGGGCAAGACCGGCGGACACGGTGTAGCCGTAGGAGTAAGCCCAGGTGCCGAAGCGGCCAGCGCCGCCCTTCTCAACGATGGCCTGCTCAACCTTGGCGAGGATCTTGGCATAGTCGCCGGCCTCAGCGGTCAGGTCGATGCCCAGGGCGCCGGGGTAGCCCATGGTGGGAGAGGGCAGGTCAGCCTCGACGAAGCATCCGCCGTACTCGAGCAGCTGCTTGAGCAGAGGCTCGGTGTGAGCGTCGTTGGTGCAGAAGAAAGCGGAATCCTTGCCGTACTTCTCGATCCATTCGGGAGCCTTCTCAAGGATGTAGGCCTGAGCGCCGGCAACACCGACATCGGTGGTGGGGTCGGGAGCGGTCTCAAGGACGAACTGCATGCCGAACTCTTCGCAGGCAGCCTTCATGATGGCCACACGGCGGCTCATGGTCTCGTAGGACATGTGGCGGGGGAAGGAGATGTGGACGAAGGTGTTGCAGCCCATCTCGTGCGCGGTGCGGATCATCAGGTAGCCGCGGGCGACGAAGTCGTTGTTGCAGACGAGGTCAGCAGCGGAGCCGATCTCGGGCAGGTCTTCGTGGGACTCACCGGCGATGCAGAGGATGTCAGGGCGACGCTCTTTGATCTGACGGAAAGCCTCGGTGGTGCCGGGAACAGCCTGGTTGACAATGATGGCCTTCATCTTGGGGTCATCAGACATGTTGACGATGGTCTGGATGGTGGTCTCGAGCTCTTCGGTGAAGTTGTCGGGGTAGATGGCCAGCTTGACCATATCCTCGCCGTACATCGCCTGGAAGGCCTCGGCGCCGCGGCGGTCGTCTTCGGACTGGGAGACAGAACCGGTGATGATGCCGATATGGATGTCGTCCGCGTCATCCGCGAAAGCGGTCTGGGAAGCGAACAGAGCGAACACCATGGTCAGCGCGAGCAGAAGGGCAAGTGTCTTTTTCATGTTTTCCTCCTTGTTGATTTCGGAGGCCCGTAAGCTGTCCGGCATCGCGCCGGGCTTTCTGGATACGGACTCTCCCCTTTTTATTTCCCGGGGACACATGACGATCCCCGAAATACTTTATTACTATATCACAGCAAAGCGCGCATTACAATCTTTTTTTACAGTTTATTCCCGCATTTTCGAAGAAGATTTCAGCAGAATATGTTTTATGTTAATAGTTTTATGTTTACTTCTTGCTTTTTGAACATAAGGTAAAAACACAGGGCCGCCGAATGGCGACCCTGCGTTTGTGGTCGGAGTGCGGGGATTTGAACCCCGGGCCTCTTGGTCCCGAACCAAGCGCGCTACCATCTGCGCTACACCCCGAAAAATTCGATTGCTCTGTCTGGACAGCTTTTATATTATAAGCACTGTTCAGGCACTTGTCAAGCAAAAAATAGCATGTCATCCTGAGCATAAGCGAAGAATCCCCCGGTTTTATCATACCATACGGGATTCTTCGCTTACGCGAACATCAGAGATTCTTGGCGGCTTGCCGCCTGGAATCTCTATGTCCTTTGGAGAATGACAGGCAGCCTGTCCTTATCTCAGGCTGTACTGATCATCCTGCCAGAAGTCGGTGCCCTTGACGCCGTTGGCATTGGCGCGGTAGGCGGGCAGCTTGCCCTTGCGGCGCTGCCACTCGTAGTCGCGCAGGGCGGCGACGGCGGGCTTGGCGAGAATGATGATGACGGGAATGTTGATGATGACCATCAGGGCCTGGAGAAGGTCCGCCGTATCCCAGGCAAGCCCCGCGGAGATGACCGCGCCGGCGAAGACCAGGGCGATGGCGATGAGGCGGTAGACCAGCATGAAGGCCTTGCCCGGCTCCTTCTTCATGATGAAGCGCAGGCAGCCCTCGGTGTAGTAGTAGTTGCCGATGAGGGTGGTGAAGGCGAAGAGGCAGACGGCCACCGCAATGAAGATGGGGCCAAAGCTGCCGAGAGCCGCGCCCGTGCAGGCCTGGACATAGGCGGCACCGGCTGCCTCGGCGGTGGGTTCCACGCCCGAGAAGAGGCAGAGAAAGGCGGTGGCGGAGCAGATGAGCAGCGTATCGATGAAGACGGAGAGCATCTGCACCAGGCCCTGCTTTGCCGGGTGGCTCACGTCGGCCGCGGCGGCGGCGTTGGGAGCAGAGCCCATGCCGGCCTCGTTGGAGTACAGGCCGCGCTTGATGCCCCACATGACGCAGGAGCCGGTGAAACCGCCGAAGATGGCCTTGAAGTCAAAGGCAGACTGGAAAATACTTTTGAACACGGCGCCGAAGCTGGAGATGTGCGTGAAGACGACGATCAGGGAGACGATCACGTACAGCACGCCCATGATGGGCACCAGCACCTCGGTCACCTTCGTCAGGCGCTTGCCGCCGCCGAGGACACAGATGCCGAACAGGACCGCCAGCACGCCGCCGACGATGTAGGAGGTGTTCTCATTGTAGAAGCCGAAGCCTGCGAAGGTGCTCTGGGTATTGTAGGCCGCGAGCATGTTGTAGCCCACCACGTAGGTGAGGATCAGGACGATGGCGAAGACGACGCCCAGCCAGCGCTGGCCGAGGGCTTGCTCCATATAATAGGAGGGGCCGCCGTAACTGCCGCCGTCATTGTCGCGCTTCTTGTAGATCTGGGCGAGGGTGGACTCCACGAAGGCGGAGGCGCCGCCGAGGATCGCCGTGACCCACATCCAGAAGATCGCGCCGGGGCCGCCGAGGCAGAGGGCCGTCGAGACGCCCATGATGTTGCCGGTACCGACGCGGGAGGCCGTCGAAACCATGAGGGCGCCGAAGGATGAGGTGGCGCCGAGGTTTACGGGCTTTTCCTTCACGACACGGATCGACTCGGCAAAGAGGCGGATCTGCACGAATTTCAGGCGGAAGGTGAAATAAAGTCCCGCCAGGATCAGAATAAGCGGCACCACATAGGGCTTGTACAGAATACCGCTGACGGCATTGACGACATTGTCGATGGAATTGAGCATACTCTTTTCTCCTGTTTGTATAGTATCGCAAAATAGCTATATTACTATACTTGATTTTCCAGTTACATGCAAGCCCCAATTTCCCGATAAAAAAGGAGCGTCAGCCATGCGCTTTCGCCCGCTTTTTCACTATATCCGGTATATGCTGTCTGTCAGAACCACTACATAAGGAGGCTGTTGCCATGCAGGCACTGCGAACCCGGCCGGGGATCCGGCGGGGAAATATCATATGGCTGCCGGCGGAGGACATCGCGCCCAACCCCGTCCAGCCGCGGAAGCTGTTCGACGAAAAAGCGCTGGAGGAGCTTAGCCAGAGCATCAAAAGCTACGGTATTCTCAATCCCCTGACCGTTCGCTGCCGGGGCGGGAAATATGAGCTGGTGGCCGGCGAGCGGCGCTTACGGGCGGCGAAGCTCGCGGGGCTGCAGGAGGTCCCCTGCATCCTGCTGGACGTAAACATGGAGGACGCAAGCCTCATTGCGCTGATCGAGAACCTGCAGCGTCGGGACCTGGATTTCATTGAGGAAGCCGTGGGCCTCTCGAGGCTCATCGGCATGTTCGGCATGAGCCAGGAGGAGGCGGCCAGACGCATCGGCAAATCCCAGTCGGCGGTGGCAAACAAGCTGCGCCTTCTGAAGCTGCCGCGGGACGTGCTGGAAAACTTGCGCAGCTACGGCCTGAGTGAGCGGCACGGGCGCGCCCTGCTCAGGCTCACCGACCCGAATGCCCAGCGCATGGCGCTCGAGTACATCGCGGCAAATTCGCTCACCGTGGCGGCAACCGAGGAATACATAGAGGCACTGCTCACCGCCCCCGCCGAGGAGGCGGACAGGCCCGAGCCGAAGCGCACCCTCATCCTCAAGGATGTGCGGGTGTTTCTCAACAGTCTCAACCGCTCGCTGGATCTGATGAAGCAGGGCGGCATCGACGCAGGCGTGAAGCGTGTGGAGACGGAGGATTCGCTGATCCTCACGATTTCGATTCCGAAGAACCGTGCTCCCGTGCCGTGATCCCCGCCTCGGTCGCAACGAAGTCCATCCAGACATCGTGCTCGTCCATGGGGAGGGCATCGGCCAGCATCTGCCCGTAGCACAGGCACATGGCCGGGCAGGCGTGCAGGTGCAGGAAGCGGTCGTAATAACCCGCGCCGTGGCCGAGGCGCGCGCCGTCAAAGGTCGCCGTGATGCAGGGTACCACCGCAAGATCCAGCGTCCCCGGCTGTGCAGCCTCGTTCGTCTCGGGCGGCTCGGGGATGTTCAGCGTGCCGGGCCTGAGCTCTTGGAGGCCCAGGATGCGCACGGCCTTCATGGTCCTGTCCGGGCAGCACAGGGGCACATAGACGCGCTTGCCCTCGGAGAGCGCCGCCTCGATCAGCGCGCGGGTATCCGGCTCGGCCCACATGCTGACATAGATGAATATGTTCTCCGCCTTTTGCCAAGCCTCGCTGTATCGCACAAAGGCGCGGATGGCGGAGTCGGCAAAATCGCGGTATTCCCTTGTGAGATTTGCGCCGCTGGCTTTATAGCTGCAGCGGAGTTTCTGTTTTGTCTCCATGTCACACATCCAGTGCTGTTATCTCGTCCAGTCCCTCGCGGCGGACGGCAATATTGCTCTCGCCGCCGCGCAGCATCACGACCGGCGGGCGGCCGAGGCGGTTATAGTTGGAGGCCATGGAATAGTTATAGGCCCCCGTGGTGCAGACAGCGACGAAGTCCCCGCGCTTTATGTCGGCGGGAAGGCTGACTGCGGGCTGCAGGATGTCGCCGCTTTCGCAGCAGCGGCCCGCAAGATCGAAGACCGCCCGCACCCCTCCCCTGTCGTCGGCGTGCAGTACGGTGTACCGTGAGCCGTAAAGACAGTAGCGCGGATTGTCGGTCATGCCGCCGTCCACGATCACATAGTTCTTGAAGCCCGGGATATGTTTGACAGCGCTGACCGAGTAGACGGTCATTCCCGCGTCGGCAACAATGCTGCGCCCCGGCTCCATGAGGATATACGGCACGGGCAGCCCGCCAGCCGCGGCGCGCTCCCGGATATGATCGGCAAGGGCTGCGATGCGCCCGGGAATGTCGGCCTGCTTGTCGGAGTCCACATAGCGCACACCATAGCCGCCGCCGAGATCGAGCGTCTTTGTCACATAACCAGTCTTCTCTTTCAGTTCGCGCATGAAGGCCAGCATCAGGTCGACAGTGTCCTCAAAAACACTCTCGTCAAAGACCATGGAGCCCACATGGCAGTGGAGGCCGTCGAGTGCTACGTTCGGCATATCCAGGGCGGCGCGGACAAAATCCAGCGCTTGGCCGGTGCCGATGGGGACGCCGAACTTTACGTCCACGCGCCCGGTGTTCACCGCCTCATAGGTGTGCGGGTCGATGCCGGGGGTGACGCGCAGCAGGATCTTCTGACGCATTTGGCGCTTCCCCGCCTCGCGGTCAAGCGCTTCCAGCTCCTCATACCCGTCCACCACGAAGCAGCCGACGCCGTGGTCGAGGGCATAGCGGATATCGGCGTCGGTCTTGCCGTCGCCGTGGAACCAGATCTGTTCCGCCGGAAAGCCCGCTTCGAGCGCGGTGTGGATCTCACCGCGGGACACGCAGTCGACACCCATGCCTTCCTCCTTCATAATGCGGTACATCTGCTTGAAGGCGCAGGCCTTGCTTGCGTAGAGGGGCAGAGCGCCCTCCCCGAAGGATGCGCGGAAGGCATTTTTATACATGCGGCAGTTGAGGCGGATACGGTCCTCGTCCATGAGGTAGAGGGGCGTGCCGTAGCGTTCGGCCAGCGCAGAAACGGACTGTCCCGCGAAGAACAGCGCGCCGTCTGTGCTGCGTGTGATGTTTGAGCATATCATGGGATCACCGACTTTACCGAAATTTCCTGCGCATTTTAGCACATTACCGAAGTAAAGTCAAGAAGTATGCTTCGCCCGCGGCGGCCGTCTTCACTTTTCGATGCGGATGATGGCGGTGGCCTCCTGGGAGATGTTGCCCGCGGCGTCCTTCGCACGGTAGCCGAAGTAGTCCTTCCCCTTTTTGCCGGTGCGCGGAGTGTAGACGATGACGCCGTCGTCCTTCAGTTCGATGTCGCCCTTGACGGGGTCGGTGGTGATCTCGAAGCAGACGATGTCGCCGTCCGGATCGCGGGCGGTGAGTTGCGCCGTGAGCGGGGTATTGCGCCGGGTGCTCAGCTCCAGATTGTCACATTCCGGGGCGCTGCCCAGAGCCTCGGCACAGGGCGCGAGCGCGAAGCCAAACAGCAGCAGCATGCTCAGCGCGGCGGCGGAAATGGCGGTGGTTTTCACAATTCGTTCCTCCCTTTTCTATTTCGCTGCCGTTATCTTCTGCGTTTTTTCGGGCGTTATGCAAAACGCTCTGGAAAATTGCCGAAAACTGTGGTAAACTGTTTTCATCAAATTTGAGAGGTAACTGCCATGGAAATTTCCGCTCCCGCAATGTGGATCAACCAGGCCTTCGCAGGCTTTGACACATCCATCACCACCGCCGTACATAAGCTGTACGAGCTTGCAGGCGGCTTCTTCACCCCGTTTTTTGAGGGCGTATCCTTCCTCGGCAAGGGCGGCATCTGCCTGATCCTGCTGTCGCTGCTGCTGTTGTTCTATCGGCCGACGCGGCGCTTCGGCACCGCAATGTGCTTAGGCCTCGCCATCGGCTGGATCGTCACCAATCTCATCGTCAAGCCCTGGGTCGCGCGGCCAAGGCCGTATGTGGACGAGTCCAGCATCTTCTACCAGTACTGGCTGCTGGTGGGCCAGAACGTGGAGAGCGACAAGAGCTTCCCCTCCGGCCATACCACCGCCGCCTTCGACTGCATGACGCCGGTGTTCATCCTGGGCAACAAAAGACTCAAGGCGCTGGCGCTGGCCTTCGCGATTCTGATGGGCATCGCCCGCATCTACCTCTGCGTCCACTTCCCGAGCGATGTGCTGGGCGGCATCCTGGTCGGCATCCTCGCCGGCTGCCTTGCGGTGCTGATTGCAAAGAAGCTGCCGCAGGCCTGGTACGAATGGGAGATCGGCAAAAAGAAAGCCCAGGCGGGCAAACACGAAATCGGCTGAATATGATTTGTCCCTCCGGAAATCCGGAGGGACGTTTTTTATTTCACGCGCAGTTTATTGACCAACTCCTCGTCACTGTCGACCATGATCGTTTTGTAGTCGGTATAGATCACCTTGCCGGGCAGGGCGCCGGAGGGCTTGCGCACGAAGCGCAGCATGGTGTAGTCCACCGGGATCTTGCCGCCCCCGCGGCCCTGGGAGTAGTACGCCGCGATCACCGCCGCCTCCTCGATGCACTTGTCCGAGGGCAGCTCCCCCTCGCAGCGGATGAGGACGTGGCTGCCGTGGATCTTCTGGGTGTGGAGCCAGTAGTCCGTGCGGCGGCCGAGCTTGGTGGTCAGCTCGTCGTTTTGCAGGTTGCTGCGCCCGACCAGGATCTCCCTGCCGTCGGTGGAGACAAAGCGCAGCGGTGCCTGGGCCTTGACCTTCTCGCGCTTTTTCCCGGCGGATGCCTTGATGTAGCCGGTATCGACAAGCTCGCGTCGAAGATCCGCGAGGTCCTTTTCGCTCTCGGCGGCGCCGATGAGCTCGAGCACGCTGTTGAGGTAGTCAAGCTGCGCCTCACCGTCGGCAATGAGCGTTGTCAGATGCTCGGCGGCCGCCTTGCGCTTGTTGTAGTCCTTGAACATGGCCGCCGCGTTCTGCTGCGGCGTCTTGAGAGGATCAAGCCTGATCTCGATCTCGGGGCAGTCCGGGTCGTAATAGTCCTGGCAGCGCAGGACGCTGTCGCCCTTTTTGAGGCGGTAGAGATTGGCGGTGATGAGCTCTGCTGTTTTGCGTACGCCCTCGCGGTCCTCGCTCTTTTTCAGTTCCTCATAGCGGGCGTTGAGCTTTCTCTGCTGGCGGTCGCGCACGGTGCGCACGGTTTTGAGAAGCTCATGCCCGCGCCGCCGCTGCTGCTCGAGTTTGTCGCGGCCGGTATAGAAGCGGTCGAGCATGTCGGAAAAGCTGTCGACCTCCTGGCACTGCAGGGCGGCGCCGTACTGTTTGAGGCGCATGAAGCTGAAATCGGCGGGCTTCTTGCCGTCAAAGTACAGATACGGCCGCAGTTCTCCGGCCCTCACGCTCTCCGTGAAGGCGTCGAGCATGGGGGCCAGCAGCGTCCAGTCCCCCCCGCAGCGGAAACCGAGTTCCCGGCACACGAGCGGCGAAAGGCCCGCGAAGCTCTCGAGCAGCCACTTGTCGATGGGCCGGGTCTTGTCGGCCTCTTCGATCAGGGCGTGAAGCCGCTCTGCCTCCGTTTCCAGCAGGGCGGGCTTGGTCTGGGGCGGCACGTCGCGGTAGAACATGCCGGGCAGCATGCGGCGCTCCGCGTCCCCACCGTAGTCCATGCGGCGAAGGCAGTCGAGGATGCGTCCCTCGGCGTCGACCAGAATGAGGTTTGCGCTGCGGCCGATGAGTTCGGCAATGAGGGTCTTGCGTCCCTCCACGCCCATCTCGTCCCGGGTCTCCAGCTCCAGCTTCAAAACGCGCTCGTACTTCGGCTGCGAGACCGAGAGGATGCGCGCGCCAACAAGGTGCTTTCTGAGGAGCATACAGAACATGGGCGGCTCGGCGGGATTTTCAAAGGCGGACTTTGTCAGATGCACACGGGCGTTGCCGGTACCCGCCGCAATGAGCAGGCGCAGGTTCTCGCCTCTGCCGCGTAATGCAAGCAGGATCATGTCCCGCTCCGGTTGCTGGATCCTGTCGATCTTCGCGCCCGCGAGCTTTTCGGATAATTCACTTGTCAGGGCCGACAGGCAGATGGCGTCAAGCGGCATGGGTCATTCCTCCGTAATGGCGGTGAAGAGCTCTTCGATGCGCTTTGTCTTCCCCGTCAGGTACAGCCAGCCGAAGAGGGCCTCGAGCCCGGTGGCGGCGTGGTACTGGGCGATGTCCGCGTGGTGGGGCGCGGAGTTTACCTTCGTGTTGCGCCCGCGCTTGTAGACGGCAAGCTCGTCCCCTGAAAGCATCGGCAGGAGCTTCCGCACCGCCTCGGCCTGGGCCTCGGCCCGCACACGCTCGACTGTGAGCCGGTGAAGCTGCATGACGGGCGCATTCTTTTCCCGACAGAGCATGGAGCGCACCAGCAGCTCATACACCGCGTCCCCCACATGGGCCAGGGCCAGCATGTTGATTTGGTTTGCGTCCTTTTCGCTCAACTGCGGAAACAGGGTTTCCATTCGATTTCCTCCAAAAGAAAGGGGCGTAAATACGCCCCTTTTCATGAACTGTTGATTTAATAATCTGTCATTGCGAGGAACCAGTGCGCACGCTGGTGACGTGGCAATCCGCCCGCCGGAGGCACCTCAGTCTATTTGAGATTGTAACTGGTCGCTGGGAGAAACGGATTGCCACACCAGTGACATCGGTCACTGGTTCGCAATGACAGCGTTGGACGTTTTCTTTTCAGTTCTCGTAATCTCCGCCGTCCTCGTTCATCTCGGCGGCAAGGGCCATGTCGTCCCCGCCGAGACCGTACTGGGCGGCGATCTGGTTCCAGCCCTCGCGGTCTACGATGACGGAGCGCGGCTTTGCCCCCTCGTAGGGGCCGACGACGCCGAGTTCCTCCATCTGATCCACAATGCGCGCGGCGCGGGAGTAGCCCAGTTTGATGCGTCGCTGGAGCATGGACACGGAGCAGGACTTGGTCTCGAGCACGACCTCCACCGCCTGGGGCAGCATCTCGTCGTAGCCGGAGTCACCGCCCTTGTCCTCCTTGGCGCTGCTGCCGGAATCGCCGGAGCCGCCCTTGTCCTCGGCGGCCTTGTTCATGAAGTCCTCGATCTCGGAGTTGCGCTGGCTCTCGCCGGTGTTCTCCTTGATGAACTGGATGACCTCCTCGCGCTCCTCGTCCGAGACGTAGGCGCCCTGGATGCGGATGGGCTTGCCGATGCCCACGGGAGAGAAGAGCATGTCGCCCATACCGATGAGTTTTTCGGCGCCGCCCTGGTCGAGGATGATGCGGCTTTCCAGCGTGGACGAGACGGCGAAGGCAATGCGGGACGGGATATTTGCCTTCATAAGGCCGGTGATGACATCGGCCGACGGACGCTGGGTGGCAATGACGAGGTGCATGCCGGCGGCGCGGCCCATCTGGGCGACGCGGCAGATGCTCTCCTCCACGTCCTTGGAGGCGATCATCATCAAATCGGCCAGCTCGTCGATGACGATGACGACCTGGGGAAGCGTCGGCTCACCCACCGTCAGGCAGTGCCGGTTGTAGTTTTCCAGATCGCGCACGCCGATCTCGGAGAAGAGGCGGTAGCGCTTGAGCATCTCGACCACGGACCACTGCAGGGCGCCGGCGGCCTTCTTCGGGTCGGTGACCACGGGGACATAGAGGTGCGGGATGCCGTTATAGACGCCGAGCTCGACCATCTTCGGGTCGATCATGATGAGCTTGACCTCGTCGGGCCGGGCTTTATAGAGCAGCGAGAGGATCAGTGAGTTCATACACACGGATTTGCCGGAACCGGTGGTACCGGCAATCAGCATATGCGGCAGCTTTGCGATGTTGCCGACAATGCCCTCGCCGCTGATGTCCTTGCCGATGGCAAAGCTCAGCTTGGACTTGGCGTTTGCAAACTTGGGGGTGTCGATGATGTCGCGCAGGCAGACGGTGCTGACGATCTTGTTCGGCACCTCGATGCCCACGGTGGAGATCTTTTCAGGGATGGGCGCGATGCGCACATTCACGACGCCGAGGGCCAGGGCCAGGTCGCCCGCGAGATTGGTCACGCGCGAGAGCTTCACGCCCTGCTCAAGCTCGATATCATAGCGGGTAACCGTGGGGCCGCGGGTCACGCCCACGACGTTGGAGGCGATGCCGAAGCTGTGCAGCGCACCCTCCAGCCGCTCCTTGTTGACCAGGATCTCCTCCCGGCTGTCGCCGGAGGCGGCGGTTCCGCTTCTGAGCAGTTCGACCGGCGGGAAGACATAGTCGGGCGCGTCCTCGGTAGCGCTGATGGCGTTGGCGACCGCCTGGGTCTCGGCACTGAGCTCATCGCGGCTGAGCTTCTGGATCTTCGGGGGATCGGAGATTTCGGCGGAGACAGTGGCACGCGCGGTGGGCTTGACACTCACGGGCTTTTCCGCCTTCCTGGGCTTTGCCGGGGCGGCCTTGGCCTCGTCAAAGGTCTTGATGTCGATGCCCGTCATGGCGGCGGCTTCCTCAACGGAGAGGGGCACAACACCGTCCGTGGCCTTCTCGCTCACGACCGTGATCTTGGGCTTTGCTCTGCGGGGTTTGGGCTCTTCCTTCGCCGGGGCGGCGGTGTCCAGCAGGCTCAGGGCGTCATCCTCGCCGAGGGGGATATCCGCATTATATGCCCCGCGCTGCACGCGCTCGATTTTCCGTCTGTTGGCCGGGAGGCTCCCCGTGACGGCGGTGATGGGCGTGAGGGAGTTTTCATACATGCTGGGGTCATACTGGGCCTGCATCTGGATTTTCACCCGGTCGGCCACCCTGTCGGCGGTCTTCTTCATGCTGCCGCTGAAGGCGTAGACGCCGCACACGACGGTCAGTACGATCAGGACCGGCAGGGCCCCGTAAATGCTCAGTGCGCCCTCCAGCGCGTAGGCCAGCAGCCCGCCGAAGACGCCCGCGCTTTCAAGCTGCTTGCCGTAGTCAAAAAGCATGTCGGCAATGGACATGAAATTCGCCTTACTGAAATCGAAGGGGTTTTCAAAGAGGCTGACGATGGCGGCGACGAAGATCGGGATCAGGAACGCGCAGAAGCAGCGCAGCGCCACCGGTCTTCCCTTGTGGAAAAAGAGGATGTAGCTGATGGCAAGGAAGATCGGCGCGGAGATCCAGTAGCCCCATCCGGCAAAGCCCTTCACCAGCTCCGAGAAGAAGAGAACGAAGGCCCCCTCGTTGCGAAAGTAGCTGATGATGATGACAAGGGTCAAAAACAGGAAGAACACGCCGCCGAGCTCGCGCCGGATGGGAACGACCGGTTCCGGGGGATTCATGGGCTCGGGCCGCGCGCTGCGCTTTTTGGTGCTCGCGCTGCTCTTGGCCTTGCTTGTTGTTTTCTTTGCGGTGCTTTTACTTTGTGCCATGAAACAAGAGTCCTTTTCAGAAGATTAGGTACAGGATGATGGACAGCACGCCGATCACCCAGCAGTAATAGGAGAAGCCGCCGAACTTGCGCCTTTTCCCGATGTAGCGCATGAGATGAATGGACAAAACGCCCATCACGAGGGCCACCGCCGTGCCGACAAGATAAGCCGGGACAAAGGACCAGTCGATCCCGTCGCGCACTGCGTCCCCCAGCGCGAGGATCGCCGCGCCGAGGACGGCGGGGATACTCAGCAAAAACGAAAAGTTCACCGCCACATCCCGCCGAAGGCCGACCGCCGTGCCCGCCGTGATGGTCACGGCCGCGCGGGAGAGGCCCGGGATGGTCGCCACGCTCTGGCACAGGCCGATGATGAGCGCGTCGAACACCGTCATGCCGCCCAGGTTCTTCTTCCCCGGCAGCATCCGGTCCGACACGTACAGCAGGCAGCCGGTCAGGATGAGCATGACGCCGATGAAGACGTTGCGCCCGTTGAGCAGCACCATGCGGCTGTTGATGGGCAGGGCCAGAAACAGCGGGAGCGTGCCGAGCAGGAGCATGAAAAAGCAGCGCGCCGCGGGGTAGCGCTCCTTTTCCTCCCCCGCCAGGGGGCCGTAGCCCGCCATGGCGACGAGCTCAAAGTACATGGCGCAGATCTCCGGCCAGTAGACGATGCACACCGAGGCCATCGACGCAAGGTACAGCAGACACTGGAAGAGCATGTGTCCCTGGGACAGGTCGGAGAGCTTGAAGAGATTGTTGACGATGGAGAAGTGGCCCGAGCTTGACACCGGCAAAAACTCCGCAATCCCGTGGATCAGGCCCAGCAGCACCGCGTTCCAGATCGTCATCTTCCGCACCTCCTTCCGTTGGCTTCATAATTATTGTAAACCACATCATAACACAAAGTTTTTTCAAAAACAAGTGTCTGAGAGTCCATCCGCAATTCCCTCTTGCAAGCGGGCGTTTTCTTTCGTATAATGTGGGCGCAAAAAAATAAACGACAAAGGAGCCTATCATATGTACTGCACGAGAAAAGTATCCGACGATCTGATCTGGGTCGGCGCGGACGACCGGAGACTGCCCTTCTTTGAGGGCGTGTACGGTGTTCCCGACGGCGTTTCCTATAACTCCTACCTGCTGCTCGACGAGAAGACGGTGCTGTTCGACACCGTGGACAAGGCCGTGTACGGCGTGTTCCTCGAAAATGTCGCCCATGCCCTGGGCGGCCGGGGCCTCGATTACCTCGTCATCCACCACATGGAGCCCGACCACGCCGCCACCCTCGAGCTGCTGCTGCAGCGCTACCCCGAAGTGACCGTGATCTGCAACGCCAAGGTCAAGGGCATGATCGCCCAGTTTTTCCCCGCTCCCCTGACCGAGCGCTTCCAGATCGTCAAGGAGGGCGACAGCTTCTCCTCCGGCCGCCACAGTTTCACCTTCCTCATGGCCCCGATGGTCCACTGGCCCGAGGTCATGATGACTTACGACGAGACGGCCAAGACCCTCTTCACCGCCGACGCTTTCGGCACCTTCGGCGCGCTCAACGGCCGCCTTTTTGCAGACGAGGTCGATTTCTTCGCCGAGCACCTGAATGAGGCACGCCGCTACTACACCAACATTGTGGGCAAATACGGCACGCAGGTGCAGGCTGTTCTGAAGAAGGCGTCTAAGCTCGACATCGCGCTGGTCTGCCCGCTGCACGGCTTTGTGTGGCGTGAGGGCTTTGACAAATATGTGGAGAAGTACCAGCTCTGGTCCACCTACGCCCCCGAGGAAAAGAGTGTGCTGATCGCCTACGCCTCCGTCTACGGCCACACCGAGAACGCCGCCAACATCCTGGCGGCAAAGCTCTGCGAAAAGGGCGTAAAGGTGCGCATGTACGACACCTCCGTCACCCCGGCAAGCTACATCGTGTCCGACGCCTTCCGCTGCAGCCACCTGGTCTTTGCGGCCACCACGTATAACGCGGGCGTGTTCGTCACGATGGAGACCCTGCTGCACGACATTGCGGCCCACAATCTGCAAAACCGCAAGGTCGCGCTGATCGAAAACGGCTCCTGGGCCGCCACCAGCGGCAAGGTCATGACCGAGATTCTCTCCCCGCTCAAGGGCATCGAGATCCTTGAGCAGAAGGTCTCCCTCAAGTCCGCGCTGACGGACGCGCAGATGGACGAGCTGGAAACCCTGGCCCGGACCATCGCGGAAGATGTAAAGGCGTAACTTCAAGCACGCAAACGGCATGGTTTTTCGCCATGCCGTTTTTGCATTTCCTGAGGAAAAATATTGCAGAGGCGAGAGGGCCTGTGTTATAATGGCTTCATGAATACTATTGATTCAAAGGAGGTTTAAAATATGGAACAGCAGGTGAGACGCCTTGTCACCAGAAGCGACTTCGACGGTCTGGCTTGCGCGATGATGCTCAAGGAGCTGAAGCTCATCGACGAGATCAAATTTGTACACCCCAAGGACGTACAGGACGGCAAGATTGAGCTTTCAAAGAACGACATTACCACCAACCTCCCCTACGATCCGCGGGTATCCATCGCCTTTGACCACCATGAGTCCGAGCTTGACCGCCTCAAGGCCATCGAGACCAACGGCAAGCTCATCATCGATCCCAACGCCCGCAGCGCTGCCCGCGTGGTGTACGACTACTACGGCGGCAAGGAGACCTTCCCCCGCATTTCCGACGATCTGATGGAGGCCGTCGACAAGGGCGACAGTGCCGACTTCACCCTCGACGAGATCCTCAACCCCACCGGCTGGGTGCTGCTGCACTACCTGATGGATGCACGCACGGGCCTGGGCCGCTTCCATGATTTCCGCATCTCCAACTACGATCTGATGATGGAGCTCATCAACTACTGCCTCGACCACGACATCGACCAGATCCTCGAGCTGCCCGACGTCAAAGAGCGCGTGGACCTCTACTTTGAGCAGTCCGAACAGTTCAAGGCGCAGCTCAAGCGCATCGCCAAGGTCTACGACAAGGTCGTCGTGCTGGACCTGAGAAACGAAGAAGTCATCCACGCGGGCAACCGCTTCATGATCTATGCCCTCTACCCCGAAACCCAGATCTCCGTGCATGTGGCCTGGGGCTTCCGCAAGCAGAACACCGCCGTCATGATCGGCAAGTCCATCGTCAACAAGGGCTCCGATGTGGACATCGGCGAGCTCTGCCTTAAGTACGGCGGCGGCGGACACCACAACGCCGGCACCTGCCAGCTCGATAACGACGTGGTCGACGAAAAGCTGCCCGAAATCATCCGCGCCCTCAACGCGTAAATGCCACCGTCCCACGAAGAACCGGCACTCCCCTTTCTGTCCTGGAAGTAAGTATTTCTGAATAGAACATCATTTTAGAAAAGGAGTGTGTATTCATGGTCATTCCGACGATCCATTTCCACAGCGATTACAGCCGCATCCCCCTGCGCATCGCCAAAGGGCACTTTGCCACCAACCACAGCCATATCAACTACTACATCGACATGACCTACACCAAGCATCGCCTGGCCGAGGCCAGGCAGGCGGCGCAGGAGCTGGTCATGAAGCTCAGCCATTCCCTCATCATCGACACGGTGCTCTGCCTCGACGGGACCGAGGTCCTGGGCGCGTGCCTGGCAGATGAAATGACCACCGCCGGCATCCGCACGACAAACGAGCACAACACGATGTACGTCGTGACGCCGGAGTACACCTCCGCCGGACAGATGATCTTCCGCGAGAACATCGCCCACCTGATCCGAAACCGCCGCGTGCTGGTGCTGGCCGCCTCGGTCACCACCGGCGGCACGGTGCAGTCCGCCATTGAGACCATCCACTACTACGGCGGCGCCTGCATGGGTGTCTGCAGCATCTTCTCGTGCCTCGACGAGTGCGCGGGCCAGCCCGTGACCGCCATCTTCCACTCCGCCCAGCTTGAGGGGTATCAGTGCCTGCCGTCCAACCAGTGCCCGCTGTGCAAAGAGGGCAAGAAGCTCGACGCCCTGGTCAACAGCCACGGCATCTCCAGTTTCTGAATAATCCTTAATCCTGCCCCCGTTCTCTGGACATGCACTATGCCGGATGCTATAATGGGGCCACCGACAAAACAAGGAGGAAAAGATTATGAGCGATATCAACAAGATCAACGACGAAGAACTGCTGAAGGTTGCCGGCGGCCGCCAGAGCGATCTCCAGGTTGCCTATGACGTCATCGACGGCCGCTACGGCAACGGCCAGGACCGCGTCAACCGCCTGCGCGCGGCCGGTTATGACCCCGCATACATCCAGTCCATCGTCAACGCCATCCTCAAGCAGCAGCCCCAGAACCCCTGGTCCGGCCGCGATCCCTACCTCGGATAATCCGCACACAGTCAAAAGGCACAGGCACTCCGCCTGTGCCTTTTCTTTTTCTTGCAAGCAACCTTTGTTTATAGTATACTTTTCCCATACCTGCTCAAAGGCGGGAAACAGCTGCGGGGAGTGTGCAGTATGAAAACCTTATTCAAAAACGGAACCATCTACGACGGCAGCGGCGCAAAGTCTTATGTCGGGGATGTGCTCATCGAGGACGAGCGCATTTTGAAAGTCGGCGGCACGATCACGGATGCGGCAGACAGGGTCGTTGACCTCACGGGCTGCCAGATCTGCCCGGGCCTCATCGACGCCCATTCACACAACGATTTCTTCTACGACCGCGAGGATGCCGAGAAATTCTACCGCCCCTTCATCGAGCAGGGCATCACCACGCAGATCACCGGCAACTGCAGCTTCTCACCCTTCGGCATCGACCCCGACACCCCCTACCGGGACAAGATCGGCGGCGGTCTTTTTGACGCCCTCGCCCCGTGCAGCTTCGCGGACTTCAAAAAGCGCGCCGAGGGGAAGCTTTATGTAAACCTTGTCCCGCTCATCGGTCAGGGCTCCGTGCGCGCCGGCATCGCGGGCTACGATCCCGCGCCCTTTACGCAGGCTCAGATCGAGCAGGAACTTTCGCACGTGCGCGAGGCCATGGAGGGCGGCGCCTTCGGCGGTTCCTTCGGCTTCATGTACGAGCCGGACCGCTACGCCAAAGGAGACGAGATCCTCGCTTTTGCCAGGGAGATCGCCAAATACGACGGCATCGTGACCATCCATCCCCGGGCCTGCTCCATCGTGAGCGCGGATTACCCCCTGCTGACCAAAAAGTCCCACCTGGAGATGGGCCTGGACGAGGCCGTGGACATCATGGAGAAGTCCGGCTGCCGCCTCGAGTACAGCCATCTCATCTTCACCGGGCAGCGGAGCTGGAAGCTGCTGGACAAGATGCTCGCCACCTTCTACCGCGAAAAGGCCAAAGGCTATCCCATCGCCTTCGACAACTACGCCTTCCACTACGGCGCTTCGGTCATCACGGTGGTCTTCCCCGAGTGGTACGCCCAGCTTACGAAGGAGGAAGCCAAAAAGCCCCTCAACCGCTTCAAGCTACAGCTCACCATCCTCATGTACCGCAAGGTCCTCGGCATCGACTGGGACGACATGGTGGTGGCCTACATCTCCGACGAGCACCCCGAGTACGAGGGCAAGACCATCCCCCAGGCGGCAGAAGAGGAGGGGCTTTCCAATCTCGACATGTATCTCAAGCTGGTGGATCTGTCAAAGCGCGCAGGCAGCATCTACCTCGGCAAGTACTATAACGACGATATCGTGCACCGGCTCATGGAGGACGAGCTCTCGGTCTTCATGACGGACGCCTGGGTGGAGGAAAAGGGCCTGCAGAACATTGCGGCCTTCCAGACCTTCCCGCAGTTCTTCCTGCTGGGAAAGCGCTGGGGCATCCCCATGGAGAAGATCGTGCGCAAAATGACCGGCGCCACCGCCGACCGCTATCAGATTCCCGAGCGCGGCTATCTGAAAGCCGGGTACAGGGCGGACATTACGGTGCTGCGTGCCGATCAGCTCAAGGTCGACGAGTCGAAGCCCGACTTCACCCCCGGCGGCATCGAGCATGTGTACGTAAACGGCGTCCCCGTTCTGGAAAACGGGCGCTACACCGGCGGTCGGAACGGCAAAGTGGTGCTCAAGCCGCGCAGATAAAGCATACAGTATATCCTTTGGGGCAGGTCGGCATCCGCCGGTCTGCCCTTTCTCTACGGGCATTCACTGTGGTTTTTCCGTGTTTCAAGATCATTATTATGAATTATTAAGGTAGCCATGCCGGGCGTTTTGTAGTATAATAACGCCCGAGCTCAAGCAGAGCTAAACGAGGTAAGCAATATGAAGAAAAAACTGATCCCGGTCCTTTGCATGATCCTGGCTCTGACGCTGCTGACCGCCTGCGGCACACAGCAGAAGACGCCGGAGATCGTCACAGTCCCGGTCACACCGACTGCGGCGCCGCTGCCGGCACCGACAGCCGCACCCAGCTTTGCACCCGCACCCAGCTTCGCGCCGGCCCCCGTGCCGACGCCGATTCCCGCCATACAGCCCACACCCTTCCCGACGATGGCACCCACACCCTTCCCGACGGTCGCGCCGACGCCTTATCCCACCTTTGCGCCGACGATGGCCCCGTCCAATCTGCCGCGCATCACCAAGGATCCGACGGATGAGACCGTGGCCGAGGGCGGCAAGTGCCAGTTTGTGACGCGCTACCAGAACGCCGAGCTTGCCGAGTGGCATTTTGTCAGTCCCGACGGCTCGCTGGACGTCACCTACAAGGACGTGCAGATTCAGTTCCCGTCTCTGAGGATCATCGGCGGCAACACCAAGGACATGACGCTGGAGAACATCCCCGCGGCTCTCAGCGGCTGCCGGGTCTACTGCCGTTTCAGCAACGCCTACGGCGCCGTCAACACCGGCTCCGCCCTCATCACGGTCAGAACCGTCCCGGGTGTGACCCCCGCCCCCGTACAGCGCCAGGGCTTTGAGGGCCGCTGGGCAGAGGAGATCGCGGGCCGCGGTCAGATCACCATGACCTACCGTGCCGAGGGCAGTGTGAACGTGGACATCCGCTGGGGCGGTTCTGCGTGGCAGAGCTATCGCTGGCAGATGTCGGCCAACGTCTCCGGCTACGACACCATGAGCTATAACGACTGTCACTCCTGGGTCGAGACCTATACGGACGATCAGCATTACACGATCACCGACGAGGCTTTCAACGGCAGCGGCATCTTTTACATCGTCGACGGAAAGCTCCACTGGCACAACGACCAGACGGGTGAGGATTCCGTGTTCATCCCGGCCTGACGGGGTGTGACGATTGTGTGATTCATGGTGTGATATCTTCACGCCACAATAAATATGAAAAGGAGTATGGAAAATGAAGAAAACACTCGCAATGATGCTGATGCTCTGCATGATGCTGACAGCGCTCGGCGCCTGTGCGTTTGCCGATGGCGGCTACCAGATTCAGGTCATCGACGAAGCCGGTTCCCCCGTTGAGGGCGTGATGGTGCAGTTCTGCTCCGACGAGCAGTGCCTGGTGGGCAAGACCGATGCCAGCGGTATCGCCGCCTTTGACGAGCCTGCCGGTACTTACACCGTCCATCTGCTGAAGGTCCCCGCCGGCTACGCCAAGGACAGCACCGAGTACGAAGCTCCCGAGACCCCTGACACGGTCGTTCTCACCGTCCATCCGGAGGGTACCCCCGTCCAGGCTTCCGCCGCGGCAGCTGACAGCGCAAAGCCCGGCGCAGCAGAGCCCGAGGTCATCGACGTGCCCCAGCTCGGCCTGCATTATGAGACTCCCGAAGCCCTCCGCGATCTCAAGGGCCAGGTCACCCTGGATGCCGACTTTGTCGACGAGGGCCTGCTGAACATCCCCGTGAGCTACCTCGCTGTCTCCAAGGCCGATTACGACGCCTACATGGCTTTCTATCAGAAGGCTGTCGAAGCTGTCACCAACGGCAAGGACATCCCCACCGACCCCGATCACCCCTCCTGGCTGAGCGGCTACGAAGAAGCCCCCCTCTATGATCTGTACATCATCAACGGCAACCGCGGCGAGAAAGAGCTGCTCGCTTTGCTCAACGACGCCTACGGCTTTGAGGCTTCCGATTTCTGCAACTTCAAGGAGATCGGCTCCGACGGCGAAAATCACTTCTTCCTCGCCCAGTACAATGGCGTTGTGGAAGCCGCCGATGAGATCAAGTCCGTCATCGGTGAAGAGTTCTGCGATGAGTTTCTCAAGCTCTTCCAGGATCCCTCCGCCTACCTTTCCGGCCTGAAGCTCAGTTCTCCCGAGTGGCCCGACACCAAGAAGGTCGGCGATGTCCTGACCCTCAAGACCACCGATCTCGACGGTAACGCAGTCGACAGCACCGAACTCTTTGCCAATGCCAAGGTCACCATGGTCAACTGCTGGGCGACCTGGTGCGGCCCCTGCAAGGGTGAGCTGCCTGAGCTCGGCGAGATGGCCAAGGAGTTTGAGGCCCAGGGCTGTCAGCTCATTGGCCTTTGCACCGACGCGATGGACGACGATGTCGCCGCCGAGGCCAAGTCCATCCTGAGCGACGCGGGCGCCGGCTACCTGAACCTGCGCTGCACCGATGAGATCAAGAAGGATCTCTCCCTCATGGCCTACCCCACCACCTTCTTTGTGGACAGCGAAGGCAAGCTGCTGACCGCTCCCTTTGAGGGCGCCGATCCCGACACCTACCGTGAGATGCTCGCCGACTGCCTGGCGCAGCTCGGCTGATCCCACATCACGACAAGCGCCCGGATTTCTTACGAGATCCGGGCTTTTTTATTGCTTGCATTCGGGTTCAGATGATTTATAATAGAGATAATGAAACACACGGGAGGGAACGGACATGGCGGGCAAGACACAGTTTGAGCAGTTCATCGCTGAGGAAGTCGAAAAGACCCGGGGCCGTCTGGTGCCGGTAAAGGCATCGCTGGCGGAACGGATGTTTGTCCGGAAGGCGCACTGGAAAGACCTGCACCCCAACCCGGACGATGAATTCTGCTTTCCCTCCATCGGCCCGAACTATGGGATCATCTCCAGCTATGAGCAGATGATCGCGACGAGCCGCCGGGTCGGAAAGGCGCTCTGGCCCGAGCCCATCATGGTGGAAAAGGTGCTCCCGGCGGGGTATATGATCCTCAACGGCCACCACCGCTGGGGTGCGGCAGTGAAGATGAACTACAGCCCCCTGGCCATCTCGATCGTGAATCTGACACAGGAGACGGACGTGGAGCGCATGATCGCCCGCTCCCGTCACGACAGGCGCGTGACGCTGGATCTGGACGAGCTGGTCTTCTGCAGAGACGGGGAAGAGGCCGAGCCGCCCCTGTCCTTCCCCTTCAGCCGCTGGTATAAGCGGCGCATCCGCCGCGGCATCCCGGCCCTGCTGCACTACCTGAGCAAGCTCGACTACGACGTATGGGCCTACAGCTCGGACTACTTCTCCTATGAATACATCCGCGCCTACTTCCGGCATTACTCCGTGCGCCTTGACGGCATCATCACCGGCATGGGGCGCAAGGGCAAGGTATACGAGGCGGCAAACAGGCGCATGTCCAAAATGCTGTACAATCAGTACGGCGAGACGCTGCACATCGACCGGGGCATGATCCTGCGCACCGGCAAGAACGTGAAGCCCTACGAGGTGTACAGCATCGAAGCCGGGGACGATAACTGGGTGCGGGCCGTGATGAAGATCGTCGACAGCCTGAATCCGAAAGAGGCATAACCGAAAGAGGCATAAAAATGAGAGTATCCTTCGATCTGGACGAGGTGCTGTTCGTCTCGCCGAAGACGCACAAGACCGAAGCGCCCCTCCCCTTCCCCCTGCGCAACCTTTTCAAAGAGCGGCTCCGGTTTGGCACACCGGCGCTGATCCACGCCCTGCAGGACATGGGCTACGAGGTGTGGGTCTACACCTCCTCCTTCCGGTCGGAGGCTTACATCCGGCGGCTGTTTCGCTGCTACGGCGTGAAGTTCGACGGCATCGTCAACGGCGAACGCCATCTGCGCGAGGTGCAGCGCGACCGGAAGGAGCGGCTGCCGCAGAAGGTGCCGAGCCACTACCGCATCTCCCTGCATGTGGACGACGAGTCGGTCATCGTCACTTCGGGCCGACAGATGGGCTTCAATGTCTACCAGCTCGACGCGCAGGACGACAACTGGAAAGAGAAAGTGATCGCCCGCGCGGATGAGATCCGCCGGCGGGAGGAACAAAACGAACGGGCCAGCAAATGCTGACCCGTTAGCTTGTCAAAAAAGTCCTTATGGGGACTTTTTTGCCTGCGCTTTTCCGCCGAGCATTTTGCTTGAGGCAAAATGCTGAAATCTGAAAAGTCTTGAAATTCAAGTCTTTTCAGACGGCGGTTTATTATATTCGAGGCGGGCCTTGCCCCCTCGAGCTCCCCTGCGGCTCTGTTATCGTACACCGTCACAAGGTTTTTTGACAGTCTCACGGGTCAGCAAATGCTGACCCGTTCCGTTTTGCTTATTGAAGTATCAGTCTTTTCGCGCCATCCCCGGCTGTGCGGCCTTTTTGGCCTTCTTGTCCTCGTACATGCGCTCATCGGCCAGGGCCATCACCTCGTCCAGGTCATAGTCCCTTTCCCCGAAGGCCAGGCCGCAGGCGATCACACAGGGGATGCCGCCGTCCTGGAGATTCAGATCCGCAAGGCCGCGTTCCCAATTGGCCTTGATCCGCGCGGCCCCCGCCTGATCCACGTGCAGGGCCACGACCAGGAACTCGTCCCCGCCCACGCGGAAGGGGATCACATTGCGCGCCGCGATTTTCTTCAGGCTGGCGGCAGCCTTCCGGATGAGCCGGTCCCCGGCCTCATGCCCGAAGTGATCGTTCATGTACTTGAGGTTGTTCAAATCCATGTTGAACACCGCGATGGTATCCTGATTGCGGAAGAGGCTCTGCTTCATCTCCAGGAATTTGCCCTTGTTGAGCAGACCCGTCAGCTCGTCATGATCCCGCTCTTCCTTCAGTGTTTTGGAATAGGCCGAGATATCCCGGTACAGCTCCGTATAGACGCTGGTATCCGACAGATGGTGCATCTGGATAAGCTCTCCGTCCTTTTCGCAGGTCGACGTGACGACCATATAGGTCTTCGAGCGCTCCGGGCGCAGCAGGTCCCAGATCTCCGCGCGCTGTCCGGCCGCGGGCGGCGGGCAGGCCGTCTTCCAGTTGGTCCTCTCCTGCCGGACAAAGGCGGTCGCCTCGTCGTCGTACAGGATCCGGCCGTCGGCATCCGTGATCAGGAGCGCGCCGATATCGTCCTTGTAAAAACGCAGAATGTATTCATCCATGATGGGTCCTCCTGTTTTGCGGTGGGCTCATTGCGCTTATTGGCGGCAGGGGCGGGAGCAGCGCAGGCTGCTCCGCGCCCGTGCCTGACGGCGGTCATCAGTAGTCGCGGCCGATGAAGTTCTCGTCCAGGGTCCAGCCGCCGATCGACTTGCCGGACACGGTGGCGCCCACGACCATGGAATAGTAGTTGTCGCCGCGGGAGTCGGAGATCACAGCCGTAGAGAGGTAGTAGCCCTCCGGCAGCAGTTCGCGGGTAACGGCGGTGCGGGCGCTGAAGGTGATCTTCTTGCCCTCGACGTAGCTGGTCTCGCCGGTCTTGTAATCGGTCTGCTGATAGATGGGGATAATGGTCTTGCCGGCCTCCGGCTGCAGTCTGGAGCGGGTGCTGGCAAAGGAGTTGACTGCGTTGCCCGTCTCCACCTTGCGGATGCTGTTGATGGTGCAGGCGCCGGTATCACGGCTGCAGGAGATCATGAGGTAGGCCTCGTCCCCGTCATAGGTGATGTGTGCCTTGTACTCGGTGGCCGACGGGGTGGAGGATACGATCTCCACATACAGCGGCTGGCCGTTGAGGCAGATCCAGGTCCCGTCAAACTCGCTTGCAAGGCCGCCCTCGCCGTCCAGGCTCAGCACCGCCTCGCGGCCGTAGTAGGTGATGGTCCTCGCGTCGGCGTCATATTTGCCGACCTCGAGCTGGTACTCGCTCATCAGGTTCTGAAGCCCCGCCTCCACGGGGATGACAAAGCCCTGGGCGTCGATGGCGGGCTCGGCCTTGCTGAACTCGGTGAAGGGCGTGATGTCCAGCACCTTGGGCTCTGCGTCGGTGAGTGTGGCGACATACTCCTTCATCTCGTCGTTGAGGCAGCCGGCCTGCTTGTAGAAATACAGGGCATTGACGCTGTCCTTGTCGCTGATGTCATAGACATAATCGAGGTAGCAGAGCAGGCCGCCGACCTCGTTGACCTCGGTGGGGATGTAGACGGCGATGCCGGTGGAATCGGCAAGGGAGCCGCACTCACGGTGATAGAGCACCGCCTCGCCGATAAGGTCCTTGATCTTCGCGCACTGCTCGGGATAGCTGTCGATCATGTAGTCGGCGTAGTTGCCGAGGTCGACCGTGTTGAAGACATTGGCATTATCAAGGCCGTAGCGTGTGGCGCGGGCGCCGCAGCGGCCGATCTCCGCGAGCACACCCATGTCCTTCACCGCGTCGACAAGCTGGGCCTCGCAGAGCTCCGCATAGGCGTCATAGAGCGCGGCGGTCTTCTTTGCGTCGATCACGGACATGGTGGTGCTGTTTTCAAGATCCGGGAGGTTGATGTTCTGGGTCACGTAGTAATCCGTAAAGGAGTCCACGATCTTCCGGGCGACTTGGGCCGGGCTCATGGTGGGATCGTCCGTCAGGGCCTGCAGCCAGGGACCGTAATCCCAGCCGTCGCCGGGGGTGGCCTCTTCGCTCACGCAGTAGTAGCTTGCAAAACCGTCGAGAGCGTTTGTCACCTCAAGGCAGCTCATGAGGCAGGCGTCAAAGCCGATGATGTCAAAAGCAGGCTTTGCGCTGTTGGGGCGGTACACGTCGGAGAGCGCTTCGCGGACGTCCTTGAGGCTAAGCATCTTGCCGTAGATGGAGTCCTGGCCGTAGCCGAAGGGGCCGCCGCCGTGGTCCCAGAGGACCAGGATATTGTGGTCGGCGGGGTACTCATCCCGGCAGAAGCGCAGGAAGCCCGCCAGGGTGTCCGGCTCGGACGCGGGCTGCAGCGGCAGATCCGCCACCTCGGTGAACTTGCCGCCCTTGTAGAGGAAGCGCTGGGTGCGGTTGGGGTTAATGAGATCGTTTGTCCAGTGGGTGGCGCCGCCGGTCTGGATGACGATCTGGACATTGTCCCCCCACACGCCGGAGGTCATCTCCGAAATGTCCGCCGTGGCCATGCCCGTGCGCTCGGAGACATGCACATCCTGTGTCACCACCGTGGAGGAGGCCACCGGCACTTCGGGATAGTAGAAGAACTTCGGCATCTCCAGGCCGTTGTCCGCAAGCTCGGTGTTGTAGCGGCTGAGCTGGTCCATGGCTTTCATCCGGCTTTCATCTGCCGTGTCCTGTGCCGCGTCCCGCGTCATGACGGTAGTCATGTAGGACAGATCGTTCTCATGGTCGTCCTCCAGGTCCGCGCCGACGATGTAGACACTGACGGTCCAGGTCTCGTCCGCGTTGGATTTCGGCAGGGCGTCGATGCGCGCGGCACCCTCCTCGTCGAGGGGCGAGAGCACATAGATCTGCTTCTTCTGCTCGTCCGTCAGGGGCTTGTTGCGCTGCTCCATGATGCTGGCCTGCAGAATGGGGACCACGATCTCGCTGAAAATGGTCTCCATGTTTGCCGTCAGCACGCCGAGAACGAGCAGCAGGACAAATGCGACCTTGAGCACCTGTTTAAGCCCGAGGTTCCACACCTTCTTCGGCCAGGGCGCATAGCGGTAATACTCGCGGATCTCCTGCTTCTTTGCCTTCTTCGCCGCTTTCCAGCGCGCGCGTTTTTCCTTGCGGGTCAGCTTCTCCTTCTTCTCGGGAGCGCTGCTTGGGGTCTGATTGTTTTCGTTCATTTTGATACCTGCACTTTCTTGAGTTTGCCTGTTGCTTTGAACTATTCCGGAGGAAAGCCGCCGGCCGGACATCACGATCTGTCAGGTCCCCTCCTGCGGGGGTGTTCTGCCCTTGTACGTAAGGCACAGCATGGTCAGATCGTCAAACTGGCTTGCATCGCCGGTGAAGGCGTCCACATCCGCCTTGACCCCCTCGAGGATGCCCTGGGGGCTCATCCCGGCGCAGCGGTTGAGCGCGGCGGTCAGCCGCTCCATCCCGTAGAATTCACCGTTTGCGTTGTTCGCCTCCGGCGCGCCGTCGGTATAGACGAAGATGGTGTCGCCCGGCTCCATTTGGATCTCGTAGTCGCGGTATTTGGATCTCGCCATCGCGCCCACCACAAGGCCGTGTTGATCCTTATACACGCGAAATCCCCCGTCGCCGCCGCGGATGATGGGGTACTCGTGCCCGGCGTTGGAGCACGTGAGCACGCCGGTCTCCAGATCCAGGATGCCGAGCCAGACGGTGACGAACATTTTGGATTTGTTGTTCTTGCAGATCTCGGCGTTCACGGCGTTCAGGATCTCGCTGGGGCTGCCGCCGAACTGGGCGCGGTAGTTGATGAGGATCTTGGACGACATCATGAACAGCGCCGCCGGTACGCCCTTGTCGGACACATCCGCGATCACGGCGGCCAGATGCGTGTCGTCGATGAGGAAAAAGTCGTAAAAGTCGCCGCCGACCTCCTTGGCGGGGGTCATGCTGGCGTAGAGATCAAAGTCCTCCCGGTCAGGGAAGGCGGGGAAAATACTCGGCAGCATGGCCTCCTGGATGCTGGAGGCGGTGCGCAGCTCGGTGCTCACGCGCTCCTTCTCCGCCGTCACCTGCGTCAGGTGCTCGGTGTAGTCCACGATGCGGTTTTCCATGGAGCGGATCTCATGATAAAGATCGCTGATCTCATCGTTGCTGCGGATATCCAGCTCGATGACGTCCTCCTTGGTGAAGGCGCGGTCCTCCTTGGCAAAGCGGGTGGCGGCGTCGGAGAGCTCGCGCAGGGGGCGGATGGCCGTGCGCCGGAGCACGGCGACGCTTGCGGCGATCGCGGCGGCGAGCAGGACAGCCACGAAGACCAGGCTCTGCTGCACGAAAGAATAGCGCTCGCGCACGATTTCGGTCATGGTGAAGTCGACGCCCGCGACGGCGACCGGCTTCATCGTATCCCAGTTCATGACCGGCTCGATCGCGGTGAGAAGCCAGCCAAAGTCCGAATGGTACACGATCGGCGGAACACTGACATTCCCCTCGTAATTGTTGAATTCCTCTATCGGTGCCTCCGTTGTGCCGATATAGAAGAGACCTTCGTCCGCGTCGGCGATATTGTAGGTCACATTGCCTTCACAATACTGGTAATAGGCCGCATCCACGTCGAAGTATTCCTTGATTGAAAGAAGCCCGCTGATAATGGCGTCATAGTCATCCATCAGCGTCCACTCTTCATAGTTGCTCTCTTCCTCAACACCTTCGGATGCTGCTTCAAGGGCCCGCTCGTCGTTTCCGAATGCTGCCCGCACGTCTTCATCGTCGAGATCATTGATCGCATACCAGCTCGGCTTGCTCCTCAGCCAGTCCGCGATGAGCGTATCGTCACCGGCGGCAAGCGCTTTTTCCCGGACCGCGCGGTATTCCTCCGTATTGACCGTATCCCAGAAATGGATCAGCAGCTCGTAAAGTATGCTGTCCGCACAGGCCTGGGCGGCATGCTGGACCGTATTGTTATATTTGTCGTCCACCCGCTGGCAGAAGACATAGTAGCTGATCGCCGTCAGGCCGAGCGCCACCACCAGGATGCTGCAGATCACCAGCACGCTGAGCTTGAGCTGCATGCTGATTCTGCGCGGCTTTTTCATTCTCTTGCTTTCACTCATGGCAGCGTCTTTCTGATGGTCAGGATGTTCTTCCCGTCCCGGTATTCATAGCGCACATCGTCCATGCTCTTCTTGACCATGAAGATGCCGAGGCCCCCGATCTTCCGCTCCCGGGCCGGGAGCGCCACATCCGGGTCGCCGCGCTCGAGGGGATTGAAGGGCCGGCCGCTGTCGGCAAAGGCGATGGTCACGACGCGCGGCTCACACTCCGTCTCGAGCCGCACCGTCACTTCCCCGTTGTTTTCGTCGTAGCCGTAGCTTACGATATTGCTGTAGATCTCGTCGATGGCGATGTCAATCTGGGCCTCTGTCCGCATGGGACAGCCCAGGCTTTCCAGCTCCCGGTTGACAAAGTCGATGACGGCGGGGATGTTTTCCCGCACCGCTGGCAAAGTCAGCTCTTTCATGGGTTATCTCAGACGATGGTCAGGATCTCCAGAAAGCCCGTTACATCAAACACGTCGCGGATGATGTCGTTGACATTGCACAGCTTCATGGTCTTGCCCTGCTCCTCGAGCTCCTGCTCGAAGGTCAGCAGCACGCGAAGCCCTGCCGAAGAGATGTAGTCGAGCTTTTCGCAGTCCAGCATGAGCTCGCTGATGCCGCCGAGCAGTGGGCCCGCCTCGGCTTGAAACGCGGGCGCGGTATTGGTGTCGAGCCGCCCCTCCAGGGCGATGGTGAGGGCAGTCCCCTCCTGCTTTTTCGTAATGTTCAGCATATTGTATTCCTCCGTTGTTGATAAGTCTATCTAAACTCTTATTGAATCAATACTGATACTGCCCGCGGAATCTGCGCAGGGCGTAAAAGGTGACAAAGCAGCTCAGGATCTCTGCCGCGGGCCAGGCGCTCCAGAGACCGGGGCCGCCGAAGAGGGCTGTCAGCCCGTAGAGGCAGGCCGTCAGAATGATAAAGGAGCGCACGAACGACAGAAGCCCGGACACGACGCCGTTACCGAAGGCTGTGAAGAGACCGGAGCCGAAGATGTTCATGCCGATGAACACGCAGGCCGGCAGCACGAGCAGATAGCCGAAGGAGGCGATGTTGTAAAACTCGCTGCCCTCGTCGAAGTAGATGCCGACGATCGCCGGGCGCAGCACAAACAGTACCGCCATCGTCACGACACCCAGCACCAGGTTCCAGTAAATGCTCAGGCGGTAGACGCGCTTTCTCATCTCGGTATTGCCGCTGCCGTAGTGGTAGGAGAACACCGGCTCCACCGCCGAGGTGTAGCCCATGAACACCATGGAGATGAGCACCTGCACATAGGTGATGACCGCCAGCGCGCTCACGCCGGTCTCGCCATAACAGCGGTAGGCCAGGTGATTCATGAACAGGACGGTGACGCCCTCGGCGAGATTGGAGATCATATCGGACGAGCCGTTGAAGCAGATGCCGCCGATCTCTCTCATGTCGGGCTTTGCAAGCTCCAGATGGTAGGAGCTCTTGCGGGCGATGGAGTAAAACCACACGGCGTAGGCGATGGTGCTGCAGTAGCCGATGACGGTGGCGATGGCGGCGCCCTTGATGCCCATGTCGAGCTTCGCCATGAACACATAGTCCAGCACGCAGTTGAGTACGCCCCCCACCATGATGACGACGGCGGCCACGACGGTCTTGCCCTCGCCGATGATAAGGATGCCGAGCTCGGACTGCAGAAGGATCGCAAGGGAGAAGGTGCTGAGGGTCAGATAATAGGGGCGCAGGTATTCGATGTTGCCGTCAGTCGCCCCGCACAGGCGCATGATGGGATCGGCAAAGGCAAGGCACACGGCGGTGAAGACGATGCCGCAGAGCACCGTGAAGGTCATGACGCGCGAGAAGGTCTGACCGGCCTCCTTACGCTTTCCCTCGCCCACCTTCTTGACGATGACGGCGTTGCCGCCGGTGCCGATCATGATGCCGACGGCGATGAAGAGGCTGATGATGGGATAGTAGAGGTTCACGGCGCTGATGGCAAGCTCGCCCACATAGCGCTCGATGAACAGCCCGTCCACCATCTGGTAGACCCCGATAAAGACAAAGGTGAAGATGCTGGGGGCGACGAATTTGAGAAGCGACCAGAAAGAAAATTCCTGGGACAGCTCTTTTTCCTGATCCATTTTCTGCTTACTTCTTTCTGCTGAAGATGCCCGCGATGGTCTTGAAGAAGTTCCGGTGATCGTCGAGCTTGTTGCGGATCTCGCCGATGGTCACGTCTGCCTGGGAGTTGTGCGTCACAAGGGCCTGGGCGAGCTTGACATAGATGTCCTTGAAGCGCTCCATGCTCTCCTCCTTGTAGCGGGAGGCGGCGAAGTCGATCATGAGGGTCAGGCCCTCGGCCCCGTCCAGGATCTCCATGTCCAGGATGGTCTGGCTGGCCGCCTGGTTCTGGCGGATATCCACCATCTCGATGTCAAAGCCGTCCATGCCGCCCATGTCGCGGATGTCCTGCTGGTAGAGAAGGTAGGCGCACTCGCCTTCGCTGACGGCGTTGCGGCTGTCCACATAGGGGTAGCAGCTATGCTCGATGCCCTTCTGCACCTGCTCGTGCACATCGGCAAAAACATTGCGCAGGGTGTCGGAATCCTTGAAGCGCAGGCCCACCGGCAGATCACGGAAGAGAAGGCCCACGGTGGTCATGTTCTGCATATCCTCGCGCCCGTTGTAGATCCAGGAGATCTTCACGTCGGGGACATTGTTGTAGATGGAGATGGCCAGGGCCGCCACCGTGATGAAGAACTCGTTGCGGCTTATTTTGTACGCCTTCTCCATGGCGTTCATCTGGGGCTGCAGGATGCCGAGGGGCGCAAAGAGCTCGCCCATCTCGTTGTCGCGGGACTCATGGTCGATCTTCGGGTAGCAGGACCAGTCGATCCGGTCATAACGGTTTTCAAAGTAGCGGCGGCTTTCCTCATAGAAGGCGGTGTTCTCCGCTTCCTCGCGCCGCCGGAGCATGAGGTAATAGAAGTCGGGATCGGCATCCAGGCCCATGTAGGTCTTGCCGATATCCGACATGAACACCTTGAGGGAGGTGCCGTCGAACACCGAGTGGTGCACATCGAAGAAAACATAGCCGGCCTTCTCGGTCTCGAACACGCGGCAGCGGCAGAGCCGGCCGCCCACGATCTTGAAGGGGTAGACCAGGGTGTCGCGCACATAGCGCATCTCAAACTCCGTGAGCTTTTCCACCGGGATGTCCCAGCTCTCCTCCGGGTGCCAGGTCTGCACCAGCTCGCGGTCTTTATTCCACGAAAACTTCGTCAGCAGGGCCGGATGCCGGGCGATGACTTTCTTGAGCGTCTCGGCCATCTTGTGCATGTCGATGAAGTCCTTGTCCAGCTTCATCATGGAGTAGAGGTTATACATGGTGGAGTTCGGGGTATAGAGCTGGTAGTCCACCATATAGAGCTGTTCGGTGGTAAGGCGGTGCTCGGTCTGCCGCGCCTCCCGCTCCTTCACTTCGGGGGCCACGCCGTCATTGTCGGCGAGGCTTTCAAGGTAGAGCTTTGCGATCTTCTCCGGCGTGCGGCCTCGGAAGACGAGCCCCGCGTTCAGGCCCTCGAGCGCGCATTTGCCCACAAGGTCGATGGAGCCGAGGGAGTCGCCGCCGAGCTCATAGAAATCGTCCTCAATGCCGACCCTGGAAAGGCCCAGCACCTCGGCCATGGCGTCGCAGATGGCCTTTTCGGTGTCGTTCGAGGGAGCCACATAGCCGGGCTGGAAGTCCTTCGCGTCCGGGGCGGGCAGGGCCTTGCGGTCCAGCTTTCCGTTGGCCTTGAGGGGGACGCTGTCGATCTTCATGAAGTAGGCGGGGATCATGTAATAGGGCAGGCGCTTGAGAAGCTCCTCCCGCAGAGCCGCTGCGTCAAACTGCACGTCCGCCGTATAGTAGGCGCAGAGGTAGCTCTTGCCGTCCTCCTCAAAGCCGCGGGCCGCGCACCAGTCGATGCCGAGGGCCTGCTTGACGGCGGCCTCGATCTCGGCGGGCTCGATGCGGTTGCCGTTGATCTTGATCATGTCGCCGCTGCGGCCGAGCAGGATGTAGTTGCCGTTTTCGTCCCGGGTGGCAAGATCGCCGGTGTGGTAGACGCCGTCGACAAAAGCCTTCGCCGTCTCTTCGGGCAGGTTTATGTAGCCGCGCACATAGGGGTTACCAAAGCAGAGCTCGCCCGTCTCGCCGTCGGCGACCTCTTTGCCGTCCTCGCCGATGAGCGTGATCTTCGTGTCCACCTGGGGCTTGCCGATGGGGCAGGTCTCATAAGGCCTGTCGATCTTGAAAAAGCCCACGGCAAAGCCGCTCTCGCTGCAGGCGTAGATGTTGATGAGGTCGAGGTTTTTGTTGTAGAGGTTGTTGGCAGGCTCGCTGCCGACAAAGAGCATGCGCAGGAAGGGGCCGGTGTTGGTGCCGATCTTGCGCACATACGACGGGGTCAGGAAGGTGATGGTGATGCGCTTGGTGAGAAAGAACTTGGCAAGCGCGGAGGTGTTCTTGATGGTGGAGTAAGACACGATGTAGTTCTTGCCGCAGTAGACGTTCAAGGCTGCGAGGATGACGATGACGGTGGCGACAAAGTTCATCGGCGCAAGGGTCGCGAGCCTGTCCTTCTCGTTGAAGGGCACCACGCCGTCGACGCGGATGGAATCGATGGCGCGCTGGAGATTGCCGTACTCGTGCAGGACGCCCTTGGGGTTGCCGGTGGTGCCGGAGGTATAGATGGCGTAGGCGGCGTCATGCTCATCCGGGGTCTCATGGCCCTCAAGGGGGGAGGCGCGCATGATATCATCCCAGTTGTCGATGCTGATGTCCAGCTTGCAGCCGCAGTCGCTGCGGATGTAGCTGATGCGCTCGGGGGCATAGGTATCCTCCACCAGGGCCCAGGCGGCGCCCGCCTTCCACACGCCGATCATGGCGATCACGGGCAGCACGCCGCGCGGCAGGTCGATGAGTACGAAGTCCTCTCTGCCGATCCTGTTGGCCTTGAGCCAGCCGTATACGCGGGCGGACATGTCGTCGAGCTGCTCGTAGGTGATGCCCTTGGAGTGCGCGTCGTCAAACAGGATCGCGGCGCCGGGGCTCTTCTCTCTGTATTGCTGAAGCTTGTCTATGATTGTTTCCATCTATCATTCTCCTGTCTGTCCATATTTTCCCTTATAGTATATTATCACTCGCCCCATCGGGGCGCAAGGGAAGATTCAAAAAAGTTTGACTCAAAGCTGGCTGGAACTTCCATTTTTTCATTGACTGTGTGACAATTCTGTGATAAAAAATTTGGTAGAATCTATTTGCAGGCAGGAGCCGAAGCAAACATCAAAATCTGTTTAAAGGAGCGTACCATCATGTCCGAGGAAAAGAAAGTCATCGACGAACAGGAAGCCGAAAACGTTTCCGGCGGCAGCGGCTATATCCGCAAGGTCATCTGCTGCACCTGCGGCAACGAGATCCAGCTCACCAACCCCATGTACACCGAATACTACAACAACAACGTATGCCCCATCTGCAAGGGCAGGCTCAAAACCTGGTAAGCCCGTAAATCCAAACGGAACAAGCGAAGGTAAAGATGCCTCCGCTTGTTCCGGGGACTTTACATTCCTTTGTATATCAGACCCGGAAGGGTCTTTGAATTAGGGAAAGGAGAAATCATCATGAAGAAACTCATCGCAATGCTTCTCGTATTTGTCATGCTGTTTGCGCTGTCCGCAACCGCCATGGCCGACGGCGAAAACCCCGGTATGCAGACGCTCAGCTTCATCACCGCCTGGAGAGCCATTCTGTCCAACAAGCTCAACGGCGACTTTGTCAAGGTCGGCGATCTTGAACTGGACGTCTGGGTCCCCGATACCCTGACCCTGCAGACCGAAATGCCCGACGACACCTACCTGCTCTATAAAGACAGCACCGGCAACATGACCATGCAGGTCCATCACGTCGGTCTTGACGGCTTCTCCACCCTTGAGGAACTGGAGAAGCACATTGTCGACGAAGGCGGTTTGAGCGATGGTATCCTCTGGGTCAACGACCTGAACGTCCTGGTTTACGAGGACAAGGCCAGTGACAGCATCAACGGCGTCATCCGCATTTCCGATGACAACACCGGCGTGGAATTTTCATTCACCGGCGTTTCCAATGAGGAGATCCATTCCCTCGCCTCCATCATCATGTCCACCGTCCAGCGCCACACTCTCGATACGGAAGACGTGGCCCTGATGATCGACGCCGACCTCAACAACACCTGGAGCGAGTGCAGACACGTCACCTTCGCCGAGGACGGCAGCCACATCACCGTCAACATGTGGGACGCCAATGTCACCGCCGACAACATCAAGAGCGTCAACAACTGGGATGCCTTCAAGCAGGACAAGCTCGACTACTACAATCTCTATACCGAGATCCTCGCGCGCCTCGGCCTGGAGAACGTCGCGCTGACCCTCAATGTCACCGATCCCGCGGAAGAGACCGTCTTCCTGAGCGTTGAAAACGGCGAGTTCACCACCGACATCTCCGCCCAGTAAACAGCAAGCCGATAAAACAGCAGCCGCTGCCCGAAAGGACAGCGGCTGCTTTGTTTTGCTTGCCGTATTTGGATCAGAACAGGCCGTTGATGAAATCTGTCATGGCCTGGCGGTTATAGAGGTTTGCGATATTGTCGATGTAGTAGTCCGGCTCAACGCCCTGGTCGATGTCATAGAAGGAGCCGTTTTTCAGGAAGGACATGCGCTGCGGGGCGGAGAACTGGAAAACGGTGCCGTAGGCGGTGGTCGCCGGCTGTACGACGCAGCTGCCGCCGCCGGTGGTGCGGCCGATGAGTGTGACCTTCTGGGAGGACTTGAGCGCCGCGGGGACGAGGTTGCCGCAGGAGAAGCTGACCGGGGAGACCAGGCAGTACAGGTGCTTGTCGGCCACGGTGTCGTGCTCGTCAAACGCATGGTCGAGGTTTATGTCCGCGCGGTAGACTGCGGTGGAGGTGGCACCGGTGGCCATGTTCTTGACGCTGAAGGGCGCGTCGCCCAGGAACCAGGAGAGGACCACGACCGCCGCGTCCACGGCGCCGCCGGAGTTGTTGCTCAGATCCAGCACCACGTTCTCAATGGGGCTGCCCTCGCGGGTGATCTGCTTGTGGGCGTCAATGATCTGCTGGACGGTGTCGTTCAGTCCGTCCTCTTCGGTGGCCTCGTAGTAGGCTGAGCCGCTGTAGTTGGAGGTGAAGTGGTCAAAGGTGATGTAGGCGGTGTTGCCGACCTCCTCATAGTCGAGCCAGCCGTCGGGATAGGCGGCCGTACGGGCGGCACCATATTCCTCGCTGTGTTCGTGGTACTTGCGGTTTGCAATGCCGGTGCTGTTTGATACCGACTCAAAGCCGACGAGGTAGGAGTACTCATCAAAGACGGAATGGAGATCGTCAAAGTAGTAGTCAATGATCTGCTTGAGGGCATTGTCCGCGTCGACGGCGCTGGGGCCGCTGAGGACCTCGTCAAAGCCAATCTGCCAGAACAGTTCGCGGAAGCTCTTGATGTCGTGAGCTTCCTTCAGGCCGTAGAAGGTATCCAGCAGCACGCACAGTTCGTTATAGCTGTACTCGCCCAGCTCCTTGCTGCGCTCGCCGGTGGGAGCGCTGTAATAGATGTCCGCCATCTCGGTGAAAGCCTGCTCGCTGTAGTCATAGAAGATGTTGTCGCTTGCCGCGAAGAGGGCCTGGCCGTTGAAGACGAAGCTCACCTGCTGATTGAGCAGCGTGAAGTCGCACAGGGTCTGCAGCGGAACATACCAGCCGCCGTCCTGGGCGATCATGTGGATGTCGTAAGCCGCCAGATTCACGGTCAGCTCATCGCCGTAGCGGTCAAAGGAGCCCAGCTTGTCGCGCATAATGAGCTCGGCATTGCCGTTTTCATCGGTGCCCTTCTCGCTCACCAGGTCGATGAGGGTGGAGTCATTGGAGTCGTGCGTGAAAGCGTCGTAGTCGGTGTAGTGGAGCGTATCCTTTGCAAAGTCGAACTCCATGGTGTAACCGTTCTCACGCTCATAGATCACCACGTTGCCCTTGTGCTCGATGCTCAGGCCGTAGTCTTCATCCCCGTTGTCGGTGCAGACAAAGTACATAAGCTCTGCCCAGTCATTAAGCTCCATATAGGGCAGGTCGTCGACGCCGTCGACGAAGTAGAGCGTGATCTCCTGATTCAGCTTCTCTTCTTCGGTTGTGCCCGCATAGGTGGTATAGCTTCTCGACACGATCTGGTGTTTGCCGTCGGTCTCGGCGTACGCGGGGGCCGCGCAGGCAAGCAGCAGTACCGCTGCCAGCAGCAGCGCGAGGAATCTGCGGGTGATATTCATGCTGTTATTCCTTTCTTCGTTTAAAATAACATTACTCCGGTAGGGATTGGCCTGCCGAAGTAATACGTTTCTGATGTACTTGATCACGGAGCCTTGGTGGTCTCAGTGGTGGTCTCGGTGTGGGCGCCGTCGGTGCCGACCTCGGTGGTGGTGGTCTGGGTGGTGGTGGTGCCGTCAGCATCGGTGGTGGTAGTGGTCACGGTGGAGCTGCTGGAAGAAGTGACCTTGCAGCCGGCCAGCGCGAAGACAAGCAGCGCAGCCAGAACGATGGCTACGATTCTCTTGGTGATGTTTTTCATCTGTTTATCCTCCAATTTCTTGGTGACTATTTATATTCAGCCGGAATCCGGCGAATATACGGTTTAATTGCCTGAGCCCGCATGGAACTCAAAGTTTATGCTTCCGCCGGTACCCGTGCCGTTTTCTGCGCCGCTCTCCGGCACAGTCTCGGTGACGGCCGTCGGCTCGCTCTCGCTCGGGCCTTCGGAGCCGCTGCCGCCGGTGAACTGCATGACGATGAAGGCGACGATGCCAAAGGCGAACACGCCGATCACCATGTACATGAAGATCTTCATAAAGGCCATGCTCTCCTGATGGCTCTGCTCCCGCCATGCGCGGCGTTCCTCGCGGCGCACTTCCCTGCTCTCGCTCATCTGCTTGCCGAGGAAGCCGAAGAAGGAATCGGCGGTGCCCTTCATGTCGATGGTGACTTTGTCGACATGCTCGATCTTCGCATGCTGTATGTTGTAATTCTGAACAGCCTTTTCCACGATGAACGGGGTATTGCAGTATTTGCAGACCGCCGCCTCCTGCGTGGGGTCAACCTCCAGCGCCGCGCCGCACTGGGTGCAGACAGCCGGTACAAGGCGTGCTCTGAGATCGTTTTCGTTGCTCATTCCCGGATTGCACCTCTCCCTTTTTCAAGTCGGGTACGGGACAGCGCTTGTTCTGTCGCACAAGCATCCCGTATTATAACATCATTTCCAGTTATTTGGCAAGTTTTTTTTGACGTTTCACATAATGACCATATAATGACTGTATGACGGCGACACGCCGAGGGGAAAAAGCCCCTCGGCGTGTCGTATTCTATGCACCTCAGAACCAGTAGTTGCTGTACTGGTCGGCGTAGTAGTCAAGCTCCTTCTGCGTGCGGCGGTGTTCGCTGACGGCGCGGCAGATATCCACATACTTGCGGGTAGTCTCGCGGATGCGGCTGCTGAGCTGACGCATGACCTGCAGGAGCTTTTCGGGCTTGTCCTGAAGGTAGGCGCGCAGATCGTCCTCTTTGATTTCGGCGACCTCAGTCTCGTCCGTGAGGGCGACGGCAGTGGCGGAGCGGGGATAGACCTCAATCAGTCCCATCTCGCCGAAGACCTCGCCCGCTTTGAGCACGGCGATCTGCTTCTCGCCCGCGCCCTGGTAATCCGTGTAAATGCCGATCTCGCCGCTGAGGATGTCATACATGGCCCCGCCAAACTCTCCCTGACGGAAGATGATCTGGTCCTTGCTGAAGGTAATATCTTTCATTGCTGCTCCTCCTCCGTTCAGAAATAGGGGTTGTAATTGATGTAGAACTCGCAGAGCTCGTTGAGCCTGTCAAGCAGGGAATCGCTCTTGCTGCCGCCCTTCTTCTCGGTCTCCACGGCGTCGTATACGGTGTGGGCAGCGTTGATGTAATCCTGGGTGGTCTTTCTCAGGCGGTTGCACATCTGCTGCATGAGGTCCAGCACCTTGGCAGGGTTTTTCTCGAAATAGGCGTTGAAGTCCTCTTCGGAGACGCGGGTGACGATGGTGTCCTTTTCCAGAACGACCGCCGTGGCCGAACGGGGCGCGTGCTCCAGAAGACCCATCTCACCGAACACCTTGATGTCGCTGCCGTTATAGAGCGTGGCGATCTGCTTTTCATTGGGGCCGCCGTAATCGTGATAGATCCCGATGCCGCCGCTTTCCAGCTCATACATGCAGTCGCCGGGATCGCCTTCCCGGAAAATAACGGCGCCGCGGTTGAACGCCATGGTGTTATTCATAGAAATCCCTCCGTTTTATCAGTGTTGTGCGTTGTATCCATGTGCCGCGGGGCACACGATGTTTGTTTTATTATAATTGTGCTTTCCCGGAAAGTCAAGCACGGCCGAAGGAAAACCGGTCACTTCGCAACGGCGCGGCGCAGATTTTTTTGCATTTTCATTCATAGGATGTCATGGTATAATGATGGAAATAATTTGTGGAGGAACGCTCTGATGACAAATAAGCAAAAACCTGCCGTGCGCCGGGGAAAGCTCCCGCTCAGCATGGCGCTCGCACTTTTAATGCTGCTTACCCTTTTCGTGCCGGCCTTTGCGGATGAGGGTGCGCTCATCGTGGAGGACGGGATGATGCAGCCCATTCTGCAGTATTCCGATCCCCGCGCCGCTGACTACTCCAACGCCGACAGTGAGATCCTGCGCTTCTGCGTGTATGTGGAGACCGACCATGACACTGACAGCGACGGCCTTGCCGACCTTGTAAAGGCCGTGGTGCAGGTGCCGCGCGCGGCCGTCGAGGGCAGGTACAAGGCGGCCACGATCTATGACCCCACCCCGTACTCCGCAGGCATCTGTCAGGAATTCGCTGAGAGCAACTATGCCTTGTATGTAAAGACGGGCTTTGACTACGAGCGCCTCTATCAGCCCGGCCAAAAGCGCAGCCCTGCGGGAGAGAGCTCCGCCATGGAGGCGGCCCTCGCCGCAAATCCCGCCAGAGACTGGAACTACATTGTCCCCGTCAGCGGCGATATCGGCTGCAGCAGTCTGCAGGATTACGACTACTATCTGGTGCGCGGCTTTGCGGTAGTGTGCGCGAGCGGCATCGGCACCTTCGGTTCGGAGGGCTTTGAGCTGTGCGGCATGGACCTCGAGCGCGACAGCCATAAGGCTGTGGTCGAGTGGCTGCACGGCGACCGCGTCGCCTACACCGACAAGACCCACAACATTGAAATCAAGGCCGACTGGTCCAACGGCAACGTGGCCATGACGGGCTGCTCCTACGGCGGGACCATGCCCTTCGAGGTCGCCACCACCGGCGTGAACGGTCTCAAGACCATCATCCCCTTTGCGGGCATTGCAAGCTGGTATGACTACACCAACTCCCAGGGCGCCCCGATCCGCTTTGATGTAAACTTTGCAGACTATCTCTCCGCCTTCAACTGCGGCGGCACCTTCCTCGATAACGACTGGACCGTGCAAAACGACGACTACGGCTCCTGGCTGTGGCAGATCGCACAGGACCAGGACGCCACCAACGGCGACTACGCCCCCGTTTGGGCGATGTCCGACTACTCCGGCGACTATGAGGACATTCAGTGCTCAGCCCTGGTCGTACACGGCCTCAACGACTTCAATGTCACCACCAAGCAGGCGGACCTCATGATGCAGGCATTCATGAAGGCGGGCAAGTGCGCAAAGCTCGTTCTGCATCAGGACGGTCACAACACCCTCGACAACAAGATCATTAACGGCGAGCTCTGGCAGGAGCTCATGAACAAGTGGCTGTCCCACTGGCTCTACGGTGTGGAAAACGGCATTGAGGACATGCCTGCCGTGTCGGTGCAGAGCAATGTGGACGGAAGCTTTACAAGCTATGAAGCATGGCGCGCTTTCCCGTACCACGAGATCCCCAGTCTTGCCGCGACAGCGAAAACCACGGTCAATACCGTGGGCTTTGCGGAATATTCCACGGAATTCCTCAGCGGAGAAAACCCGGATCTTGTCGGTCTGAAGGGCCAGGAGATCTTCTACGCCACGCTGGACGAGCCCTACGCGGGCGTGTATCTGCTCGACATTCCCGAGGGCACGACCATCATGGGCGTGCCGGAGGTGCACTTGAAGCTGTCCACCCCGGTAACCGACAAGGACGGCCTGATGATCACGGCAGTGCTGGTGGACTACAAGGCCGACGGTACGCCCTTCAAAGCCTACATGACCAAGGACAGGCTCGATAAAACCCTGCCGGTCAAAACCGTTGACAGCTTTGACTTGGGCGGCGGTCTGGGAGAGAGCGACATCCTCGAGTTTGTACAGAGCATCACACCCAGTAAGTGCGTCACCTTCGGATGGACGGATCTCTGCAACCCCGGCTGCGGATACGATTCCAGCGATTACACCGAGTCTGTCGATCTCGAAGCGGGCAGGGAATACGACTATACCTTCTACATGCTGCCAACAGCCTACACCGTGGCTCCCGGGCACAGGCTCCAGCTGGTCATCGCGGCCTGGGATCCCTACCGCGCCTTCCTGGACGAGGACTACGAGCTTGATCCTACCCTTCCCTCAGAGTACTCCAACTTCAACTACAGCTTTGTAATCGACAACACTTCCCTGCACGTCATCGCTCCCGTGGCGGAATAAAGGAAAGCGACAAAAAAGCTGCTGTCCGGACGGACAGCAGCTTTCGCATTTAATAACTCACATAGCCGATCATGTTATCGCAATCGTCGTAGTAGTATCCGTCGTCGCTGACCCAGAAGGTCGCGCCGCAAACCTGGCAGCAGTAACCGTTCTGCGTGCAGCCGTCTTCCATCCACCAGACGAAATTGGGCTCATACTCGTTGCCGCAGTTGGGGCAGATGATCTCATGGCCGACGGCATAGCCCTCATGCTCCACGAAGCCGCCGCTGACCTGGCGGATCTGCTCGTCGCTGAGCTTGACAGGCGCCTCAATGCTTTTCTTCTCGATCTTTGCGCCGAGTTTTTTTCTTTCTGACATTTTCGTTCCTTTCCGCCCGCTGTATGTGGGCTTTTTTCTTGCTGCCGTGCTCCGATCACGGCGATGTCCGCAGAGATCGCGCGCAGCACATGCGCAGCCATTTTGGAATAAATATACTCCCCTGCGGGGAATCGTGTCAACGTAAAAAGGGGGCAAATAGAAAACAGCGTTCTACCCCATACAGGGAGCATAAAAACCGGAGGACGGCTTTCGTCGTCCTCCGGCTGTTTCTTATCGGATCAGAACTTGACCTGGATCGGTTTGCCCGCATCGAGCTTGTTGGGGTCCTGAATGTTGTTCCAGCGCATGAGCTGATCGGTCGAAACGTGGTACAGGGCCGCGATCTTGTCCAGGGTGTCGCCCGGCTGGACCTGGTAGCGGAGAATGGTGCCGCCGCTGACAGCATTGAGATCGTCGTCGTTCATTGCTACTTTATTCATTGTCATTGTTTTTTCCTCCAATTTCTTGATTCAGGTGTTTCCCTTCCTGCACGTATACAATAGCACAGGAACTGTCACACAAGTGTCACACTCGATCAGTCATACGCGATGCCGCCGCCAATGTTGTTGCCGTCTTCATCGAAATCCATCCAGGAGTAAAGAGGCTCATCCATGCCGATGTAGAAATCGAGGTCATCGTCATGGTAGCTGAACTCGCCGTTCTCGTTCTCGTAATAGTTGGCACCGGCCCAGCCGCCTTCGCCGTACTCGTTTTCATAGTAGTTGGCGCCGGCCCAACCGCCGCCGTTTTCCTCGATCTGCTGGTTGCGGATACGCTCGTCATAGGTGGTGTAGGGCAGATCGTCCCAGTCGATGATGATCGTGGGGTCATTATAATACCACCATATATCCGGAACATCCGTGGGGCGGACGGAGGAGCCGTAGATATCGACGGAGTAGATGTTGGAGGCGCTGGGGCTGTTTTCGTAGTAGACCACGCAAGAAGCGCCGTCATAGAAGTAGCCGGAGACGTTGCACTTCCAGCTGTCGACATACACCTGTGTGCCATTGGTCAGGTTGATGGCGTATCCGCCGCCGCCCTCATAGGCGGTGCCGCTCATGGAGCCGTAGACCGGGGTGACCGGGTTCTTGGCGCCGGAGATGTAGACATAGGTCACGTCAGAGCCGTTCCAGCTCACGGAAGCGGGCGCGCCAACATAGATGTCGCCGTCCACATCGCACTTGCCCCAGGGCACGGTGCAGGAGACGGTGTTGGCGACCCACAGCGTCACGCTGCTGTAGTTCCAGTCAGTGACGGAGGCGGAGTAGGCGCCGCTGGGGGCGGAGCTGTTCTTCTTGGCGGTGATGTACATGAAGGCGGTGGTGGTGCGGGCGGTCTGTCCCTTGTAGTAGAAAGTGCAGTAGGCGCCCCAGCCGTTCATCGCGCTGGTGACATTGGCGACCGAGAGCGTGGTGCTCGATTCGCCGGTGACGTTTGCACCGAAGACGTTGCGGAAGCTCTGAACGGAGTACTCGCCGCCGTCGGGGGCGACCATGGTCCAGGTCAGGGACTCGAAGGCGTTTGCGCAGGAGACAAACAGGGCCGTCTCGCCCTCGCTGCGGTTTTCATTGGTGGGGTTCTTGGTGACGGTCAGGTACACCGCCTGCACGGGCGCGGGGGCCGGGGCAGCGGCAGGAGCCGGGGCCGCAGTGGGCGCGGGGGTGGCGGCGGGCGCCTGCAGGGCTTCGGGCTTCGGCACGGGGAAGACCTCGGTGGGGGCCTTCACGCCGGAGAAGACGGAGTAGGCGTCGATGAGGTTCATCTGGTCATCGAGCTTGGCAGTGGTCAGCCACTGGAAGTTGGTGCTGCTGCGCTCGCAGCCGGCAAAGGCGTTGACGCCGGCAGCGTTATACTGCTCGGGGGCGATGGCGACACCGTTGGCATCGGTGTGGGTGACGTTTCTGGCGCCGCCGATAAGCTGGGTGTGCTCCACGGCGAAGGCCTCATAGCTGATGACGCCGTCCTTGAGGTGGTAGGCGCTCTTGCTGGTGTAGACGTCGGCGGGGGTGATGACCACGTTGTCATAGAACAGGTAGTCCCATGTGCCGGTGGTCGTGTTGTGGAAGGTGTCGGCCACGTCGGTCAGGATGTCGGGGAAGGATTCCTCCGGGTCCTTGGCGAGGGTGCACTCGGTCAGGGACTTGCGGTCGGCGCCGACTTCCCAGACCTTGAGGTTGGTGGAGCGGTCCTGCGGGTGCTGGGACGCCGCAATGAACTCCAGACTGCCGTCGTGGTCAAGATCGGTGACGGTGTAGTACCAGGTGTTGCCGTCGTTCTGCTTGAGGGAAGAGACCTGGCTGAAGATGTAACTGAGCTGGTTGTCGATGTCCGTGGGGGCCATCGTGATGTTCTGCAGTTCTCCGTCTGCATATGCGCCCGCCGACGCCAGCACGGCCATGGAGGCCAGCATGGTCAGGACCAGCAGGTACGCAAGGATTCTTTTGGATTTCACCATAGTTCCTACTCCTTTACTTTTTGTCCGCGGCGCATGTGCCGTGTGCATAACTTCTTGCCGCTTTTGAATTATAACACAGATTTGCCAGAAATTGTAGAGCATTATGTGAACATTTTTTCTTAAAGATTCTTAACTGCGCTTCCTTGACGCGCAGCGCTCCCGGCGGGTATAATGGAGGCAACGAACATTCTGCGGAGGGCAAAGCCATGGAAAAGCTTCTGCGTCAATTCAGGCTCGAGGGGCGCCCCCTCTCCTGCGAGCGCTACGGCGAGGGGCACATCAACCGCACCTATCTTGTGGTAACGGATGCTCCGCGCCGCTACATCCTCCAGCGCGTGAGCCGCGCGGCCTTTCACAACATCCCGACCCTGATGGGAAACATCGCCGCCGTCACCGCCTTTCTCGCCGCGCAAAGCGACGATCCGCGCGGGAGTTTGCACCTTGTCCCAACCGTGGACGGCGCGCTGTGGCACCTGGACAGCGAGGGCGAATACTGGCGCGTCTACGATTTTATCGAGGACAGCCTCTGCCTCCAGGCCCCGGAGAGCCCCGAGGATTTTTACCAGAGCGCCGTCGCCTTCGGGAGCTTCCAGCGCATGCTGCACGAGTTTCCGGCCGAGACTCTCTATGAGACCATCCCCCGCTTTCACGACACGCCCGACCGCTATCGGAAGTTTCATGCGTCCCTCTCCGCCGACCCTTTGGGACGGGCGAAGGATGTGCGGCCGGAGATCGACTTTGTGCTCGAACACGAAGCTGAGGCGGGCTTTCTGCTGGCCCTGCTGCACGAGGGGACGCTGCCCCTGCGTGTGACGCACAACGACACCAAGCTCAACAACGTCATGCTCGACAAGGACACCCGCCGGGCCCTGTGCGTCATTGACCTCGATACCGTGATGCCGGGGCTCACGGCCTACGACTTTGGCGACTCCATCCGCTTCGGCGCCGCCACCGCCCGGGAGGATGAGCGGGAGCTTGACAGGGTGGGCCTCGACCTGAAGCTCTACCGCCGTTTCTGCGAGGGCTTCATCCCCGCCTGCGGGGCGCTGACAAAGGAGGAGATCGAGACACTGCCCATGGGGGCAAAGCTCATGACCCTCGAGTGCGGCGTGCGCTTTCTCACAGACTTTCTCGACGGGGATACCTACTTCTCCGTGGCCCGGCCCGGCCACAATCTCGACCGCGCCCGCACCCAGTTCAAATTGGTGAAAGAGACCGAGCAGTGCTGGGATGAGATCATGCGCATCGTGCGGGAGGTGTAAAAATGAAAAAGGAAATGACGGTTTTTCGCGCCGGGGCCGTTCCGGACTGGGACAGGGCCGAAGCCCATCCCCTGCTCCCCTGCCGCTGGTCGCCGAACCCTCCGCCGCATGTCACGGTGCAGGCCCTGTGGTGCGAAGACGCCCTGCTCGTCCGGCTCTGCTCGGATGCCGCCCCGACGCGCGCCGTGAACACCGCGCCCGACTCTCCGGTGTGGGAGGACAGCTGTCTCGAGTGCTTTTTAAGTGCCGACGGGCGGCGCTATATGAATCTCGAGGGCAACGCAAACGCCGCCATGCTCGCAGCCTTCGGGCCGGACCGGCACGACCGGCGGCGGCTCCGGGACATGGGGGTGCCCCGCCCGATGCTGGAAGCTTCCGCCTGCGGCACGGGCTGGGAGGCGGTGTACACCGTCCCCAAGGAGACGCCGGCGGCGCTTTTTGGAGTCGGGCTCACGGAAGGCCTCAGGCTTTACGCAAACTTCTACGTCTGCGGGGATAAGACCCCCCTCCCCTGCTACGGCTCCTGGAGTCCGGTGAAAACCGAAACCCCGGACTTCCACCGTCCGGAGTTCTTTGGGATGCTTTTGCTGGGATAGGCTGGCAATCACTTTATTACTGCTCAGAAGACATAAGCTGCGCAGATCAAGACCCATTTCTTTCCTGTTCGAGAAAAGAAACGGTTCTTGGACTCCAAAGAAAGTCGACCAGAGGAAGGGTCCTCTGGACTCCTCTCTAAGACGGGGAGTCCAAGGGCAAAACCAGGGTCGCCGCTGTCTAAGTGAGGCGTGGCTTGGGAGTGCCGTATTCCGCTCGTCCGCTGAATTGTACTTCTGACCAGGATTGTACCACGCAGCCAACCCGCGGCTCGCCGGTCACAAACCCATGCAGCGGCGCGAGCGTTAGCGAAGCCTTCCGCGGACGGATACGTCACAAAGCTATTCTACTTCTGACCAGATATCGGAAATCTGCGTTATTCGCGAAAGAGGGGTTAGGACATTGCAAATCTTACCCGCGTCTCAGCGCCTTTTCTTTCTTACACCGGGCGCGGCGCGTTCTTTCTTTTCGGCAAGGCGAAAAGAAAGAATGGGGGGCGCATCACGCAGCTAAAGTCCTCTGAGCAGTAAACACAGAATGACAGATATAAAAAAGCGGCACGGGAGACCGTGTCGCTTTTCTGATTGTGTTTGGTTCAGCCCTTGACGCCGCCGGAGGTGAGGCCGGAGGTCAGGTGCTTTTCGATGCTCATGAAGAGGAGCACCACCGGGATGGTCGCCACGAGGGAGGCGGCAAAGAGGTACTGCCACTCGATCATGTTGAAGCTGGAAAACTGCGTGATGCCCACGGTGATGGGGCGGTTTGCGGCGGTGGAAATGAGCACCGTCGCGATGGTGTACTCGTTCCAGGCGTTGATGAACACGAAGATGAGCGCCGTGACGATGCCGGGGGCCGCCATCGGGATGAGCACCCTGGTCAGCGCGCTCACCGTGCCGCAGCCGTCAATGAGTGCCGCTTGCTCCATCTCCGGCGAGATGGACACGAAGGTACCGCGCAGAAGCCAGATGGCAAAGGCCTGGTTGAAGGCGGCGTTAATCAGCATGAGCCCCAGGACGCTGTCGTTTAGGTGCAGGGTGTTCATGAGCTGGGAGATGCCGATGAGCAGTACCACGGGGGAAAACATCTGGCTCATGATGACAAAGCCCAGAAACGCCTTCTTGCCCTTGAAGTTCATGCGCGCCATGGCGTAGGCCGCCGGGATGCCGCAGAGCATGGCCAGCACCGTCGCGCCCCCTGCAACAAGCAGGGAGTTTAAGAGGTAGCGCGGCACGCCCCGGTGGATGATGTCCGTGAGGTTTGACCAGATCCACTTGGTCGGGAAGAGGTGCAGGAAGTACATGTCCAGGGTCTCGGCGTTGGAGCGGAAGGCCGTGATGGTCATGACGTAGTAGGGGTAGAGCGTCATGACGCAGACCACCACCACGAAGAAGTAGAGCGCCGCCTTCGCCGCCGTGCTCTGGATGCTGCCGAAGCGAAGCTGCACGGCGGCAAGCAGGGACATCCCGATCGCGGGCAACAGGAGCCACAGCATGCCAGAGTGCTTCATGTTAAGCCCGCCGAGGGCCTTGCCGATGCCGTCGCCCATCTTGCCCGCAAAGAGCAGGCGATCCATTTTGGCAAAGAGGGCGTCCTTCCCCTCGGTCAGGAGCTCGGCATTATAAAGCCCGATCTGCCGGGAAAAGGTGTAGTTGTTCATCAAAATGAACACCGGCACCGCGAGCAGCGCCAGCAGCAGGCATACCGCCGCAAGATTTCGCAGCAGCGCGTGCCATTTATCCAGATAGTGCTGCATCAGGTCCAGTGTGCCGACCGCGCCCAATAGCGTCAGGAGCAGCGCGAAGGCGAAGAGGCACAGCATGACCGCGAGCACCGCGGAGGACGCAAAGCCCATGCCGAGAAGTGACAGGGGGCTTTTGCTGATGCGCTCGTTGACGGTGAAGGTGATGAGGGACGTGGTCTCCCCCTTGGAGTTTACACGCTCCAAAATGTCCTCGCCGATCTCGCACTCGAAGCCCTGGGTGCGGTACTCGTCCGCCACCGCCTCGACCTCGGCCCGAACGGTCCGATACTTCTCGTCCCCCACGAAGGTGTTGGGGGATTTTTTCGTGTAGACATTGGCGTTGAAGCTGTAAAGCGGCATGGAGAGCAGCACCATGCTCAGGATAATGCCGAGAACGACCAGAATGAGCGCCCGGCGGTTTGAGCGGAGAACATCATGATCTCTCATTGTTCATCCTCCTTCCGCATGACGGTCATCATGTAGATGCCCGCGCACAGGCACAAAATCAGAAAGCCGATGACCGACATGGCGGTTGCGGGCCCCTTCCTGCGCTCATAGAACGACAGCATATAGAGGTAGGTGATCATGGTGTCGGTCTTGTTGGCGGGGGCGCCCTTGGTCATGGTGTAGACGATGGGGAAGGAATTGAAGACGTAGATGATATTCAAAACGGTGCTCACGGTCAGGGAGGGGCGCACCATCGGCAGCGTGATGCGAAAGAGTTTGTCCCAGAAGCCCGCGCCGTCCACCGTGGCCGCCTCGTAGAGGGAGGTGTCGATAGACTGCAGGCCCGACAGCACGCAGAAGGCGACGAAGGGGACCGTCACAAAAATGCCGACGCCGCACTCCCAGATAAACTCGATCTGATAGCTGGAGCGCCAGTTGATGGCCTGTTTGATGATGCCGAGGTTTAAGAGCACGCTGTTGAGGCTGCCGTACTCGTACTTGATGATGTAGTTCCAGACCGAGGCCTGGATGACCAGCGAGGTCGCCCAGGGGAAGACCAGGATGGCGCGGGCGATCTTGCGGCCGCGGAACTTCTGGTTGAAGACCATGGCGATGATGAAGCCCAGGACCGTGGAGATGCCGACCACCGAGATGACCCACCAGAAGGTATTGAGCATGACGGTTTTGAAGGCGGGCATCTGCACAGCCTCCTTGTAGTTCTGAAAGCCCACAAAGCCGCCGATGACGCCGGCCTTGGAGATCTCACTGAAGGAGAGCTTGAAGACGATGAGGATGGGAAAGATCACGAACACCGCGATCAGCAGGATACTCGGCAGCAGCCAGATATACGGCTCCCATTTGTTTCGGTTCAGGGGTGAGTACATGGTTTGCGCCTCCCTTCGGAATACGCGTGAATACGGAAAGGAGCCGGCTGAAAATCAGCCGGCTCCGTAAGAATGCGGATTATTTGACGAGAGCGGCCTGGAGATTGTCGAGCTCCGTCTGGATGTCGGCGCCGGTCAGAGCAGCCTGCTCGGCGGCGATGACGCCCTGCTTGACCTGGTCCCACTCAGCCTTGGCGGCGGGGTAGAACTGGCAGGTGCCGAGAACGTCGAGCCACGCCTCGAAGCTGGGATCGGAGGCGACAAGCGCTTCAACGGCGGAGTTGACGGCGGGCAGGAAGCCTTCCATGCTGACCCAGCCGACATAGTTCTCGGGATCATAGAAGAACTTGAGGAACTTACCGATGGCCTCGTTGCGCTTGGCCTGGTCGGGGGCGGAGTCGTCCTTGAAGGCCATCACGCGGTCCATAACGCCGACGGAGGAGCCGGTCTTGCCCTCGTTTGCGGGGATGCCGGCGGTCGCCATGTTGATGCTGCCGCCCTTGTCAGCGACGTAGGTGGGGAGCTGGTTGGGGGCGATGAGCATGGCCATCTTGCCGGCAGCGAACATATCCTGCAGGTCGTAGCGGGTCTGGGTGGCGGGGTTGGGGTTGGTGTAGCCCTTCTCGATGAGGCCGAGGGCGAACTTGATGCCTTCGACGTTCTCGGCGGAGTTCACAGCCCAGTTGCCGTCGGCGTCGACGAAGCCGCCGCCGTTGCCCCAGGTGTAGTACGCGAAGGCAGCCTGGCCTTCATCGGTGGTCAGGTCGATGCCCCAGGGGTAAACCTCGCCGCCGTAGTAGTCGATGATGGCCTGGGAGGCGTCCTCAAGCTCTGCCCAAGTGGTGGGCACTTCCACGCCGGCTTCCTTGAGCATGTCCACATTGTAGAACAGGGCGCGGGCAGAGGCCAGATCGGGCACAGCCCACACGGTATCGTCAATGACGGACTGGGCGATGAACTGGGGGAAGAAATCCTGGAACAGATCGTCGGGGCAGTAGTCCTTCACGGGCAGGAGCAGGCCCTCGTTTGCGTAGTTTGCAAACACGTCGATGTTCAGGATGTCGGGCGCATTGTTGTTGGCAATGCGGGTGTCGACCTCGGTGTACACGTCATTCCAGGAAACCACGTCCAGATTCAGCTTGATGCCGGGGTTCTCGGCCTCAAACTTCTCAACGAAGTTTGTGCCGTTCATGCCTTTGCCGAGGAACCAGTCGTTGGTATTGGGGCCGTACTGGCAGATGATGACGTCGAGTGTGATCTCATCGTCGGCAAACGCGGCGGGAGAGCACAGCAGCGCAAACACCATGGTCAGCGCGAGCAGAAGAGCAAGCGTCTTTTTCATGATCCAAATCTCCTTACAATAAGATGTGCCACCGAAGTGACAGTTATATTGTACGTTCGTCCCGTCATTTTGTCAATAGAGCGGCCCGAATTCTTCTGGTTTTTAAAGTTCATTTTGTGCACTCTCCACAAAGTCTGCCCTCGCTTTTCTGGTATTTGGACGAAAACACGCCGTCGACCCATTCTGTACCGGTCGGCGGCGTGTTTTTTGATTCTTATTCGGTTTCAGCCTTCAAGCAGCTCAAACTTGTATTCTGCTGTTTGCATGATTTTGTGTACTGATAGTCCATTAAAAACATTATTTCCGTACATAACATGTCGAAAACAGGAATATTATTTTATTTTTCCATTTTTATTCTCTGCTGGAGTACATAGAGAGCCTTAAAGGACCGCAAAGGTGTGCATCATACCGCGGAAGCGCGCTCCACAGCCCTCGGCGCTTTCCTGTGTGTAATGCCCCCAGGCAACGAAACAGCCGTCGTCAGCAGGAATAATATAAACCATCTGAAGCTCCCAGATGGACATCTGCCCCTCTTTATCCAACTCGCCCCTGAGATCGATGCAGTCGCCTGCGCGGTCCAGCGTGTATTCCCAGCGAGAGACATTATATTGCGCAGAAAGCGTCTCAGCAACGGAAGCGGCCGTCGTTTCGGCATCATCCGAACTGTGCGTAATCTCGAGATAAATCTCGGGATTGTCGGGGTTATCCCAGGCCGAGATGAACCGTTCACAGTCCGCTTCACTTTGTCGTACAAAATTCTCGTAGTCGTAGCCCATCTCAAAGCCGAGCGCGTCGTTCCGGATCGCCTCATAATGAACGGTCTGTTCCGTTCCTTCGAGTGGGACAGTTCCCTCAAAGTGTTCTCCGGGCTGCAGAGCCAAATCGGATTCCGCCGCTGCGGCGGGGTCAGCTGCGGCAGCCGTTCCATCTGCCGCCTTCGTGCCGATCCATGCCGTTCCCGTAATCTTACTCTGCGCGATCACTCCGACCGTATATTCGCCGGGTTCAGCGGTAAAGGCTGCACTGTCCCCACCGCTGACAGACGTTTCATAGGCAGCTTCTTCGGGGAACTCATCTGAGCCAAGCACACCTGCCATGAAGCGGAGGGAGAGCTTCCCATCCTTATCCATACCGGTTGCATCTATTACGACCTGCTCGTTTTCGCCAACGGTCAGATAGCCAAGACCCATGCTGTCTTTGGGGCCGCGGTCTGCAGTGATGCTGATACTGTTATCTTCATTTGTGCTCACGCCGAATACGGGCTTTTGTCCGCAGGCAGAAAGCAGGAGAACCATGGCGAGGAGCATCAGAGACAGGCTTTTCTTCATTCTTTTCATCATCAAATCATTCCTTCCCATTTGCAAACACATTTCCTTCCAAATCCCGAGTTGTCTATTTCAATCCTGTCGCCTTGATCGCGCCGAGACAGTGGATTGATCACCGCTTTATCGCTTATTGATATGTCTCTATAGCAATTCAGCTTCAGAATCAGGTCGATATGTTTTTGCTTGATCTCTTCTATCCGATCGCCTTGCAGGAAAACCTTTTCAACCGCAAAGGATTGTCCCGGACTGTCTTTCGGCACCTGTGACGGCAAGATATCAATGATCCAGTATGGGCATTGAAGCAGTTCTTGCGATCATGCAGCGCCAGTATTCCCGGTACAGGTCACGAATCAATTCTGCGTCATCCATTTTATTCCTTCTGTTCCGCCGGGTCAAGCATGCGGATCACTTTTGCCGGAACACCGCCCACAACGGCATAATCCGGCACGTTCTTCGTGACAACCGCGCCTGCCGCAACGACCGCATAGGCCCCGATCGTGACGCCCGGGCAGATCGTGACATTCATGCCCAGCCACGCGTTCTTCTTGACCAGCACTTTTCCGTAGGTGTAACGGGTGTGCCGCGCGTTCATGTCATGGTTGATCGTGGCGATCCTCAGTCCCGGTGCGGCCATGGAGCCGTCATCGAACTCGATCCCGCCGGACGCCGAAAGAATGGCGGAGTGATTGATGAAAACGCCCTTTCCGAACTTGACTCTGTTCCCGAAATCGCAGATAAACGGGGTGAGGATACGCACGTCATCCAGCTTTCTGCCGAACAGCTCTTCCAGATAGCCAACATAGGCAGGGTCATCGGGCATCGTGGCGTTGGCCTTGGCGCAAAGCGTTCTGGCGCGCATCATTTCTTCCACGGCTTCCCGGAAATAGGCTTCCCGGGTGTCTGTGGGCCCGCCCCGATCCATCAGGTCGTATACATAGCCTTTTTGATAATCCATCTGTTTTCTCCTCACAGCAGGCCGTTTGCAGAGAGCCAGCGCTTTACTGCCTCTTTGGAATTGGCCGCGCTGCTTCCCGTGATGGCCAGTCCGCTCTTCACAACCGCGCCGGGGCATGCGCGTTTGATGTCCCGCTCGCTGCCGCCCATACCGCTGCCCTCGTTGGTGCAGAGCGGCAGGATGGTTTTGCCGGAGAAATCGTAATGCTCAAGGAAGGTGAAGACGGCCATCGGCATGGTGCCCCAGTAGTTCGGATAGGCAAGGACGATGGTGTCATACCCGTCGATGGAGTCCGGCATGGAAACCAGCTCCGGCCTGGCCTTCGCCCGCAGATCCTTCTTTGCCTCTTCGATGCAGGTCATGTAGACCGGCGAGTAAGGATTCTTCATCTCGATTTTGAAGCTGTCCGCCGGGAGCAGTTCTTTCATGATATTGCAGACAATCTCCGTATTGCCGACCTTCACATAGCGCATCGCGCCGCCGAAATAGTTCTCATCCGCTCTGGAATAGAAAGCGATCAAAGTTTTGGCCATTGTTTGTTCCTCCTGTTTTTGTTCTGAGTCCATTATACGCATCAACTATTGCATTGTCTAATTGAAATGCTGTATAATCAATTGAATTCTTAAATAGCAGGAGCAAACGATGACCACGAAGCAGATCGACTATTGTATAGAGCTTGCCCATACCCTGAACTTCAGCCGGGCGGCGGAGAATATATTTGTCAGCCAGCCGACCCTGACCTATCAAATCAAGCTGCTGGAAGAAGAGGTCGGCTTCCCGATCTTTGAACGCAGCGGAAAGGGCGCGGCGCTGACGCCTGCGGGAGCGCAGTTCGTCTCTTTCCTGGCAGGAATGCGGGAAGACCTGAAGCGCGCCATCGAACAGGGGCAGAATTTCAGTGCAACATACCGGGACAGCATCTCTATCAGCCTCATGGTTCGACAGGCCGTATATTTTCTCCCGGAGGCTATACGTCTTTTTTCGGAAACAAACTGCGACGTTCAGATCACGCCTGTATTCCAGTATGAAAACGGCGTCGAGTCCTTTCTGAGAAACGAAGCAGATATCCTGTTCGCGCTGAAGGAGCAGACGAAACAGATCCCCGGAATTACCGTCCAGGAGCTGTTTGAAAGCCGCGTCTATCTGATTGCGGACAAAGACGATCCTCTTGTCGGAAAGAACACCATCCGGGAAGAGGACCTCTACGGACGCACCCTGATGGTGGGCGGCGGTTCGCCTCCTGCGCTGAAAGCAGTCCAGCACCGATTGATCAATTCCGGGAAGATCCGATATTTCAACAGTCCGGACCACGATACGACACTTACGAATGTTGCCGCCGGCAAAGGCGTCTGTCTGGCTCCCGGTTTTCTGAACGACCACAGCGGCCAGTTTGCATGGATCCCCTATGACTGCGAAGAGAGCTTTTCCTGCGTGCTGTGCACTCACAAAGCGGATAAGAGGCAAAGTTTGTCGTCGTTTATCGACATTCTGAAGGGCCTGTATCTGGAAGCTGTGGCATTCCCGCTGTAAGGACAAGGCAGAATACTCAAATCAGCACACCGCCCAAGTGGTCGATCTCGTGCTGGATGATCTGCGCCGTGAAGTCGGTGCAGGTTTTGAGACGGCTTTGAAATTGCTCGTTCAGGTATTGCACCTTGATCGAGCGGTAACGCTTTGCCCTGCGCGTGCCGGTCAGCGACAGGCAGCCTTTACCCTGGATGTGTACGGTCACGTGTCAGACCGCATGCAGCGTGAAAGCGCAGCCCGTATGGAGCAGTATATTTCAGGCGTTTCCCGAATGGAACCGAGTATATAATATGAATAATCCCCTTCCGGGCACAGCGAAGTTTTCCACACAAAGGTGTCAGCGAAAGCAAACCGATAGTGTCACAATTGTGATCAAAAACACGGCCGAGGATTTTGAAGCGGCAAAAGCTTCCCACAAATGCAGAAATCGTCTTGAAACGAAACATTTCAAGACGATTTCTGTCTGTGCTGCACCAAACGGTGTCCAGAGAAGGGTATTTGCGCCAAAAGGTGTCTAATTATGTAAACCTATATGCGTGCTGTCAAAGCTTGTTATGCGCTGTAACCTCTTGCAGAGATTTCTTCTTTGACGCTTTTCCTTCCGCTGCAGGGTAACCCAGCGGGGCAACGGCTATGACCACATAATCATCGGGTATATTCAACAGTCTGCGGACCTTCTCCGGCTGAAACCAGCCCAGCCAGCAGAATTGCAGGCCCTGCGAAACAGCCTCCAAGGTCATATAGGACATGGCAATGGCGCCGTCCATGCTCCGAGCGCTCTGCCCGCAAATCATGGTGCGGTCTCCCGTGGCACACTCTACAAGAATGGCCGGTGCAGTTGCGATCCATTTCTGCCCTTCACATGCGTCGACCATCTCCCGGATCAGCTCCGGGTCTGTCACGATGATGTGCTTGTTCAGCTGCTGATTGCTTGCGGTCGGTGCCAGCCGCCCCGCTTCCAGGATCTGTTCGATCTTCTCGGGCTCGATCGCCTTCTTTGCATAATTGCGAACGCTGTATCGCGCCCGGATGGCATCCATGACTTCCATTTTGTCGGTCCTCCAATTCAATGTCCATGGGGTTTCAAATCAAATAACTGTCGTTCCAAGATAAGATCTGCCCGCACCAGCAGAACAAGCGTTACCGTCAGCGGCAATACCGCGACCCATATCGCTTTTTCCTGAAGCGCACTGCAGCACAGGGTGAGAAGCAATCCGCCCAGGAAGAATACCGCCACCATGCGAAAGTGCTTCCAGGCGCGGCTGCGTGCGGCGGGATCCTTCTTGCGGATCGCAGTTACCGTCCAGATCCCGGTCTGCCGGATGTGATTGGTCACAAAGGTCGTCGCCATGGGGATTCCCTCCGCTTGGCGGAAGGTGTTGTACTGCATGGAGCAAAGAAAGTTGATGGTCACCTGCACGATCTGTGCAGGCCATGTCAGCGGAACGAAACCCAGAAGGAACAGGATCAGGATCTCAAAAGCGATGAGGCAGGTATCCCAGCGCAGAAAGTTTCTGTGCCGGATCCTGGACGGCAATGCTTCGGAGACAGCAGCTCCGGCAAAATATGCGGTAATGGGGATCAGATAATAAAACCCTTTTTGCCACTGCCCATGCCCGAAGGCCAATGCCATCAGAACCACATTCGCCGTCTGGGCGTTGCAGAACACGCCGCCGCGGAGGTTGTACGTGTAAGCACCCATCATGCCGCCCGCAAAGATCAGCAGCTCAAAGATGTAGTACTTTTCACAGGTCAGATATAGGGCCTGCGATTTGTTTTCCCGGCTTTCCACTGTGTTCAGAACTTTTCCTCAAAGAGCTTGTACAAGCCCTCGTACCCGATCTGAGCGACATTGTTGGCATAGTTGTTGTTTTTAAGAGCGTGATCAGCAAAAGCCGCGATCTCGGC
>Ga0310691_10000345_pt1 | contig 91291 bp, 137 predicted proteins | sample 176DNAGHGlowgp2_FD_203887 | JGI IMG/M metagenome (GOLD analysis project Ga0310691, IMG submission 203887) | Sheep rumen microbial communities from Palmerston North, Manawatu-Wanganui, New Zealand - 1766 DNA GHGlow gp2 (v2) (version 2) | ecosystem: Host-associated > Mammals > Digestive system >...
AAAGACCGCTATAGAGATTGTTGATAAGATTTTGAAGATTTTCAAAGGTCTTCCGTTTTGGTTGAAACCTGGCACAAAGTCTTGGGGTAAGACTTCGATCGAACTTGACAACGGGTCGAAAATTTTGTCAACAGCAACAACAAATACGGCATCGATCGGTTTTACGATTCATTGTGTTCTACTTGACGAGTTTGCTCATATTCCAGCTAACATAGTGAACAATTTCTGGAGATCTGTTTATCCGACTTTGTCTTCGTCTAAGGTTTCTCAGTGTATAATTACATCGACACCCAATGGAACAACCAATAAGTTCTATGAACTCTGGTCTGGTGCTATGGAAAAGAAGAACACATTTTACCCGATCAGGGTCGATTATTGGGAAGTTCCAGAACATGATGACGCTTGGGCTGCGAAACAACGTGCTAATTTTGGAGATGAGGAGTTCGCCCAAGAGTTCGAGCTTCAGTTCAACAAGAACTCTAAGATGTTGATGAAGGCTAAGGACATGGACTTCATGGATCGTTTTGTTAAGGATTATGTCCATAAAGAAGTTTATGTAGGGAACCAGTATGCCAACGATGAACATATTACATGGCATCCAGACTTTGATCCTAATAATATAGACGAGAACGATCGGTTCATTTTCCTTGTTGACATATCAGAGGGAAACGGAGATCCAGACGAAATCATGCAGACTAAGGAACGCACGCCAGATTCAAACGCATTTACAATATTCAAGCTTGTTCTTAATTCAAAGGCAAATCTTAGGAGATATTCCCATTTGAGTTGTTCACCGAAGGATTGTGTAAGATTCGTTCAGGTTGGAAAGTATACATGCAGTTCTGAGGATGAGGTCCATATGGCAAAGGTGTGTTCGGCCCTCGCTTATAATTTGTTCAAGGATCACGAACGCAGCAATGTGAGGGTTATGGTGGAGATGAATTTCAACGGCAAGTCTTTCTTTGAGGAGTTCCGCAGGCACCAGTTCTATACGGATTCTACTGTGTTGAAGACGTATCACAAGAAACCCATCCCTGGTGAGCATCAGAAAAAGAAGTCTGGTTTCAAAACGACTTCAAACAAGGAAAGCTATTGTATCAAGGGCAACAAGCTTATATCTATGCACAGGGTTATTGTAACATGTAAGGACACTTTCAACCAGATGAAGTCGTTTGGTTATGTGAGAGGTAAATTGAAGGGGATTGCTTGCCACGACGATCTATCGATGCCAGTGTTCAACCATATTCCTAGGATGCTCGACGAGTCCAATTTCGTGAACTGGATAGAGGAGTATCTGTATTTCAACGCAAACAGGAGCAAGGTCTATGAATTGAACGAGATTATACAGAAATGGGAGATTGATAACCCAGAGATGAGTGATGGTGATTTTATGGAACTTTTCGGAATGGATGAAACCGTTAATGAATCTAGTGACTTCGTTGATTTCGAACATGTCACTTATGGAACTGGATTTTCTTATCCTATGCAGCAGAACGCATACGGGCAGCAAATATCATATGCTTCTCTTTTGAACAGATAAAACGCTTTTTTGTTATCTTCTTTTTCCGTATATTTGCATCATAAATTCAAATATAGGATATTTTGAAAGAAGTAGAGTTACCGAATAGTGTCAAGTTCAGATATTATACGCCTAAAGAGCTGAAAGCCCATCTAGACGAGTTTATCATAGGTCAGGACGAAGCGAAGAAGATCCTGTCTGTTGCTGTCTATAATCATTACAAGCGCATATTGCTTTCTTATGTTAACCCAGATGCCATGGTTGAGAAAAGCAATATCATCATGGCTGGTCCAACTGGTTGCGGGAAGTCTGCAATGATCAGGTGCATCGCGGATTATATGGGTGTGCCTTGTTATATCGCAGATGCAACGACATTGACACAGGCTGGTTATGTTGGGGATGACGTGGAGTCTATCATAACAGGTCTTCTTAGGAAATGTGGGTGGAGTGTCGCCCAAGCGCAATATGGGATCGTTTCCATAGACGAGATTGACAAGTTGGCTAAAAGAGGAAGCAACCAGCATATTTCCCGTGATGTCGTTGGTGAAGGTGTGCAACAGGCTTTGTTGAAAATGGTAGAAGGTGATTTGGTTGGTGTTCCACCGCAAGAGGGTAGGAAACATCCAGATCAACCTTTGATTTATGTCAACACAAAAAACGTCCTTTTCATAGGTACAGGAGCTTTTTCTGGTATAGAGGACACTATCAAGTCAAGGATCAACGCAAACAAGATAGGGTATTCTATATCTTCAAATAGCGGAATAGATGTTGGATCGGAAGATTTCAATCCGTTTGACTATCTGTCGCAGGATGATTTGAAAAAGTATGGAATGATTCCAGAGTTCATAGGAAGGTTTCCTGTCATATCTACGGTGAATTCCTTGAAAAAGGAGGATCTTGTCAGGATATTGACTGAACCTAAGAATTCTCTTGTGAACCAGTACAAGCTTATGATGTCGTTGGATGGGATCGATCTTATCGTGACAAATGATGCTCTTGAACGTGTGGCAGAAATTGCTTTGAAGATTGGAACTGGAGCGCGTGGTTTGAGATCCATGATGGAATCCGTATTGAATGATTTCGTTTATGAATATTCTGATTCAAACGATTCTTCTTGCTCCGATGAAGATGGAGAAATTAAACTTGCTCCTTTGGAAATTACAAAGGATGATGTAGAGAAAACCATATCGAAAAGATACGCAAATTATCTGGAGGATTAAAGCAATGAAAAAGAAGACAATAATAGCAATAGTTGGTCCATCTGGATCTGGAAAGACAACTCTTTCTTTATTTCTGTATGGAAGGTATGGAATACCTTATGTGTGTTCATATACAACAAGACCCATGCGGGATAGAGAGATGAATGGTGTCGAACACATATTTGTCACTGAAAACGATGTTCCAGATCAATCGGAAATGATTGCATACACGGTTTTCGGAGGATATCAATATTGGGCAACGAAGTCTCAAGTAAAGGATGTTACGTCATATGTGATCGACGAGAAGGGGTTGGTTTATCTTATGGAAAAGTTTGGAGATGAGTTCAACATATTTTCTGTGTATGTCACCAGAGAGAACAATGATACAGATCAAGAGCGAAGGGACAGGGACAACGATAGGATTTTGTTTGATGAATCAGAATACGATCTAATTCTTCATAACAATTTCCCTACAAAATCTGAAATGTGCATAACGGATGGTGAGCTTATCGTTAATGCTTTAAAAGATAAAGGGATAGAAATAAATTGTTAATAAAATGCCAGTAACAAACAAATTATTCACGGAGCTTTTCAGGGCAAAGTCCATAGACAATATGGTTCTTCCCGACAGGGTAAGGAACGCTGTGAGCAAGGGTCTTGTTCAGAATATGTTCCTTTATGGACCTCAAGGCACTGGGAAAAGCACAATTGCCAGAATCCTTGTTGAAGGGTTTGATGTGTTGAAGATTAACGGTTCTTCAGAGAACGGAATCGATGTCATACGAAATCAGGTTGTCAGTTTCGCGAGTGCTGTTTCCCTTGAGTTTGGATCGGAGAAGATGAAGGTCATATACATAGACGAGGCAGATGGACTAACAGATAATGCTTGGGATGCACTTAGAGAAACTATCGAGCATTATGCTGGTTCCGTTAGGTACATTTGCACATGCAACAAAATCGACAAGATTCCTGGTCCGATCAAGTCAAGGTTCGAGTGTATCCCTGTGTTTCCAGTGACAAAGGACGAGGAATCCCAGATGATCGCTGGATATTGCGCATGGGTTGGGCAGATTCTTACAGCGATCAAGGTTGAGTATGATAATGAGACTCTTGAGACTTTTGTCAGGAACAGTTTCCCAGACATGAGAAGCATCCTGAATTCGATTCAGTCTCTTTATACGCAGGATATAAAGATTCTGAATAAGGATGCCTTGGTTAAGACGTTCGATTGTTCGGACTTGTTTAATGTGATAATAAACGGATCGGATCCAGTGGAGAACTATAAGTTCGTCATGTCCAACTACGCTTCAAGTCCAGACGACGCGATGCTTGAGATAAGTAGATCGATTGTCGATTTCATCCGTGTGAATTATCCTCAATATACTCCTAAGGTTCCTTATCTCATTACAACGATTGCTGAGTACATGTTCCAGCTGACAACTGCTCCAGACAGGGTGTTGGTGTTGCTTGCATGTATGTATAAACTTCAAATGGTATTGAAATCATGAGTGAAGGGAATACAAATAAGATAAACCTTATCCTTGACTTCAACAATTTTGCCATGAGATCCATGTTTACATGTAATTTCATGGATCCGACGATCAAGATTAACAACTTCGACACGGATGAAGAATGCCGAATGCTTGTTGAGAAGATTCTTCTTGATATGTGCAAGGTTGTAAGGATGTTCTCGCCGAAAAGGGTGATCGTGTCGTGTGATTCAAAGTTGCCTTGGAGAAACGATCTTTATAAGGATATCGACGGTGAGACGTATAAGGGGACCCGTATAAAGGATGAGAAGAAGAACTGGAAGAAAATCTATGCGACATTAGACGAACTCAGGGACATACTGAAGGACAAGGGGTTTATTGTCACCCTTATCGATAGGACGGAGGCAGATGACATTACAACTATGTGGAAGGAGCATCTTTTCTCTATAGGGGAGGATGTTGTCATAGTGTCTTCCGATATGGACTGGGTCCAACTTGTTGGCATGAGCCAAAAAGGTAATGTTTGTGTATGTTTCAACCCTATAGCAAATAACAAGGGAAGGAAACATCTTTATATGGATGAATCAATCCAAGATTGGCTGAACCAAAAGGATACGACGGATATCTTTTTCAGGAACTATAATCTGACGAGGGCTACTATTAACAAACTTCCATCGATCGACGTCAAGGTTGATTTTGATGTTATCGATCCAAAGAAGGTTCTTTTGAATAAGATCATGGCTGGAGACAGATCCGATAATGTGCCCGCGTTCTGGCACTACTACAGGAACGGGAAGAAGCAGAACGTGACGGAGCTGAAGGCAAGCCATGTATTTGAGTCCCTTGGTATCAGTACGTTGGATGATCTTATCAAGGCGAATGATGATCGATTGTTGAAAGACGCACTGGAGAAGGAGATGAAACAGGATATCGATCTTGACTTTAAGGAGAGGATGGATCGCCAGAGAAAACTTGTTGAATTGAACAGTTCTTTGTTCCCTAAGAAGATTGTAAAGGCTTTCGCTGGGATGGTCGATGATGCGATGAATCAGTGCAGCGTGAATACGGCAAGCGTTCGATCTGACGAAATATTGAATGGAACCAAGTATGCAATCAAAAAGGCTCCAGAGGGAAGGTTGAATTCCGTGTTTGATGACATAGATGCGCTTGGGAAGTTCTCTTTCCCGTCAAATAAATTATTCGATTGATTTAAATTTATGAAGGGAACAGTAAAAATAGTTCGCGATAGTCGAAATGGAGTTTACAATGTTTTTTGTAAAAATTATTTTTGGCAAAGATGGAAACCGTTGATCGTCAACGGAAAACAATTAAGTTTCAAGTCATTCAAAGATTTTAGCGACATAACAAAGATAGAATCGTTTGGTGAAATTCGAATAAGGGTCGAAAAATATCAAGGAATGTAGTTTGCCAAATAGCGAAATTTCCGTATATTTGCATCATGAAAGAATTGAATAATACTGGAGAATCATTCAATATAGTTGACGATGATCAATGTCAGATCGATGTAGAGGTTATTGAGGAAAATCCGAAGGGAAAGAAACAGAGTCCGTTCGTTGCAATAGTTAACGCGCTGTTCATGGATCCGAACTATATCTATAACCTGACATATGAGACCGCAAGGCAGAACATATTTATGGTGTTGAGAAGGCTTGCGATCAAATATCCGATCGAAGCGAATGTGTTCAACGACGGTAAGGTGAACGCATTTGATGTGTTGAAGTTCTGGTCTGATTTCCTTTACAACGGTGTCTCGGTTCCGAGATGGACATACACGGCTGGTGCTTCCAAGTCAAAGGCAGTAAAGTCTGATGTCACACAAGATCAGATAAGACTCTATAAGAAACACTACGACATAACGGATAAGGAGTTTAGTGACGCGATGCGGTTCTTTCCAGAGGAAACAATAAACGAGATAAAGGAGATCGTCGCTTTCTATGATCAGTTAGAAAAATTTAAAAAGGAAAATTAAAATGCAAAAGTTGAGTTTAATTTCCGATGACTTGAAAAAACTTGTTGATGCAAGTCTGTCAACAGCAAATATAAAGAAATACGAGCTTTGTTGCATGAATAGGTTCAACATTGGGAGAGTTATCGTGAAGTGTGTTAAGGGAGAAAAACCAGTAATAGAGCTTCCAGAAACTGCGAATAAGGCTTACATGAAACTGTGGAAAAATGACGTAGGAAGCGTTTTGGTATCCGAGTTGAAGAAAGAGACGCCAGAGTTGTTCGAACTCGTTACGGCGAACTTTAGGGCACTCCTGAAGAAGATTTCCGACGATGAGTTTGATGCGTTCAAAGAGAAAGGCTTTGTTCATGTAGTTTTGGCTGATTCTAGATATACGATATTGAAGGCTGTTGGCCAGAAAAAATCATATAGCGAGTCATCTGATGATTATGATTTTGAAGATGATTTTGACGAAAGTATGAATTCATCACAGATTATAGAGCAGGATGAGATATATAAAGAGCCTGTTGCAAACGATAGTTATCAACTCTTTTAAAAATACAATATAATGCAAAAACTAACCAAAGAATTGATCATTGGTGATAACAGGATCACCCATCAGGAAAAGATTCAGATCTTCGAGGAACTTCTTAGATCAACTGGAAGGCAAGGGATCGATCAAGTTATAGACTTTGCCAAGAGAACTGATTTTTACACAACACCAGCTTCTTCTAAGTATCATTCGAATTACGATGGCGGATTGTTAGATCATTCCCTATGCGTTTATGCAATTGCCGAAGAATATTTGACATCGATCAGTTCTTTCTCCCCAGATGTCGCTGAGAAAATGGATCATAATAGTGTTATCATTTCTTGTCTTTTGCACGATTTTTGTAAGATCTGTTTCTACAAGAAAGGCCAAAAATGGAAGAAGGATGAGACGAATTCGTGGGTTCAATATGATTCATATATAATTGAGGATACGTTTCCTATTGGACATGGAGAAAAGTCTGTAATTATGTTGCAAAGTCTCGGTTTGCAAATGACTGCAGAAGAGATGCTTGCTATCAGGTTCCATATGGCTGGGTGGGGTGATGAATCTAAGGAATATGCGGCTTCGAGGACAAATGCTTTGAAGATTTCTCCATTGGTTCATCTTGTCCAGATGGCTGATTTTTCTTCGTCAATTCTTTTTGAAAAAACTATCGAAATTTGATTTTTTGGTTTAAATATAATTCCGTATATTTGCAGTAAGAAAAACATAAACGTTAAAATTCAAAAATATGTTAGATTTAGACAAAATCTTTAAGACTTTCTTGAATATGTTTGGGGAGTCTAGCTATTCAAAATCGGATTATGATTCCTATCAGGAAAGTGTTGTTGACGGAAAACGTCATGTAACCTATGGGTTTAATGGTGATTACGATCACGAAAAGATGAAAGGTGCAATCATCAAGGCAATGGCCCATTGGTGTAATTTCGTAACTGTTTCCGATGACTTCGATTCGTTTGTTATCACATTTGTGTTTGACGGAAAGGAATGTTTCCATTTCACATGGGATAAGGAGACAAAGAGATTCCTTACGGAGGATCCAGATGGAACCGTGTTCGCGTACAATTTCGCCACTGGTACGATTGAACAGTGTAATCCTATCTCAAATACTCAGTGCAATCACGAAGAAGATAACGAAAAAAAGAATAATTCTATTGATTTCTGTGTACCAGAGAACAAATGTGATGAAGAACTGCCTAAAAACAAAAATCTTGCTAGTGTTATCAAAGAGCGTATAGAATCTTATGATAAAACATATGACATCAATCCTTGTGATGGATGTGAGTCGTTGTTCTGTCCAGTGAAAGCGATTGATATGTTTATTAATAATATCCAAAATAATACGAATTACGCATCCCTTCGCGACGAAGATGGTAATGTCACTGGTTTGGTTACCGATGTGATTGAACTTATTTCAGATGACGTTGAATTTCCCCTTGATATGTCGAATATAGACATCTACAACAAATTGTACCATGATGAATCAGATCTTCTTGATGCTTTTTGTGAGGATTTCGTTGAGCTGTATGGATTCACAAAGTGTTATTGGGTCGCCAATAAGGATGAAATCGGAAACGTTGTTCAACTTACAGTGAATTGGGTGTTCTGAGCATATCAATATTTATAAAATGAATATTTAAATGATCAGGGGAATTGATAAAGTTCTCCTGATCTTTTCTAAAAACATAAAATCAAATACATAAATATGTCTAAGATTATCGGTATAGATTTAGGTAGTACCATGAGTGCTGTTGCCGTATGTCAGAACGGCAAACCAGAAATTATCGTGAATCAGGACGGCGAAAGAACAACACCGTCCGTTGTCGGATATGGCAAAGATGGTGAAATCAAGGTTGGCTCAGCGGCAAAGAGACAAAGTGTTATCAACTCAAAGAGCACGATCGAAGTCATTAAGAGGTTCATTGGAAACTCATGGAAAAAGACAAAGCAATACGCAAAGGACTTTACGTATGAATTGGTGGAAGGCCCTAATGATTCCGTAAGAGTCAAGATCGGTGAAAAGGAATATACCCCACAGGAAATCAGTGCAGAGGTCTTGAGGAAACTGAAATCAGCAGCTGAGGATTTCCTCGGCGAGAAAGTGGATGGTGCCGTTATCACGGTTCCAGCTTATTTTGATGATCAACAACGTACAGCAACGATCGAAGCAGCCAAGATTGCTGGTCTTGACTGCAAGCGTATCATCAACGAGCCAACAGCGGCTTGTCTGGCTTTCGGATATGACAAACCTGATAAGACCAATGTGATCCTTGTCCTTGACCTTGGCGGGTCAACGGCTGATGTCTCCATCATTGAGATGGGTGACGGCGTGTTCGAGGTCAAGTCTACCCAAGGCGACATGGTTTTGGGAGGACGTGACCTTGACAATGAGATTGTGAAGTGGATCGTGGACGAATTCAACAAACAGTTCGGATATGATGTGTCCAAGGATCCTATGGCGTTCCAGAGAGTCATCGAGGAAGCTGAAAAGGCAAAGATCAGTCTTTCTTCTTCGGTCTCGACAGAAATAAACATGCCTTACCTTGCTGTTGTCGATGGTCTCCCGAAACATTTTGTTGCTACACTTACAAGGGCACAATTCGAACGTATGGCAGAAGGGTTCATGGCAAAGGTGGAAAATCTTGTGAAAGGTGCATTGAGTGCAGCCAATATGGGAACATCACAAATCAATGAGGTCCTTCTTGTCGGAGGAACGACACGTGTTCCTTTGATTCAGGACTTTGTCCGTAAGTATTTCGGCAAGGAAGGAAACAAGTCTGTCAATCCCGATGAAGCAGTAGCTTTGGGCGCAGCAGTACAAGGATCGATCCTCGCTGGTGACATGGGAAGCGATCTTGTGCTGCTTGACGTTACTCCGATGAACCTCAATATCACAACACTTGGTGGCGTCGCAACAGTTATGATTCCAGCAAACACTACAATCCCTACCTCTCATGATAACATATTCTCGACGGCTGATGATAACCAAACATCGATCACAGTTATCGTTACGCAGGGAAACAGGCCGATCGCATCGCAGAACAAACAACTAGGTTTGTTCAATCTCGATGGGATTGCCCCAGCCGAACGTGGTGTCCCTCAATTGAAGGTTACGTTCGATATTGACTCGAATGGTGTTCTGAGTGTCACTGCAAAGGATATGGCGACCAATAAGGAACAGAGTATTCGCATAGAGGGTTCCTCTAACTTGAGTGATGAGGAGATCGATCGTATGCGTAAGGATGCTGAGGCTCATGAGGCTGATGACAAGGCTTATACGGAGAAGGTTCAAAAGAACAACATGTATGAGACTCAGATTTTCGCTGCGGAAAAGACATTGAAGAACAACGGGGATGACATTAGCGAGGAACTGAAGACAGAACTTCAGGAAAAGACTGACGCTATGAAGGCTGTGTTCAATGTCAACGAGTCTGACAGGGACATGTCTGCTGTGGAATCAGCATCGAAGGCTTTGCAGGAAATCCAGTGGAAGGTTAGCGCGGAGATTTATAAGAAATCCAATCCAGACGCAAGCGTTGGTGCAAACCCGTTTTCTGGACAAGGTAATCCTTTTTCTGGGTTTGATTTTGCTCAAGCGCAGCCTCAACAGTAATTTTATTGTTATTTTGGAAAAGGATCGATTAAATTTATTTGATCGATCCTTTTTCTTTTTTTATATTTTTTCCGTATATTTGCTGTATGAAACGTGAAAGAAAATATTTAACCAAGGACGAGATGAATCTTTTGTACAAATATGGTATCAAAATTACAAGAGACCGTTATGATGTGCATGATTTATTGTCCATATTGCCATATAAGTGGAAAGAAGGTTCTAAGAAAAATAGAGATGAGCATTGGGAATATATCAACTTTTATAAGGATGATATTGAATGGACATGTACAACTCCATATTGGCAATATGAGGGTGCTTGTGGATTGGTTGGATGGAACATAGTTCATGGCGAAACGTTGGTTGAATGTTTGTTTAACGCTGTTATTAGATTGGCTATTAACGACAGGACATCATTACATGTTTCAAAATTGGCAAAGACTGGCTTTTTTGCTGATGATCTATATCATGTGACAAAAGAAGCGATGGAAAGATATTATGCAGAGTAGGTTTATTTGGCTCGCGGTTGACTCAAATGGAGATGAACGATTAACTTCAAATCCATGTGGGTTTCAGAGATTTTCTCCAAAAGCGTTTAATGAAGGAGATAGATACGAAAATAAGAAGGTTGTTTCATATGATCAAACGATTCTTGACCATGATGTTTGGATTGAATATCATGATTCGGATGATATTCCTAAATTTGGCGTAGTTCCACGTTGGAACTATCTTCCAAGGGGGACGATAGAAAAGATAATTGGAAGAAAACTAACATGGGAAGACGAACCAGTAAAAGTGACAGAAATAGAAAATGATTAGCAGTTATAAGGTTATAGAAGAAAGACTTACACCAAGTGGTCGTATAGAATATTTGACTTTGCCACTTTATGTTTGGTTGACTGTTGATGAGGTTGAAGGCCATTCTAAAATGATAGCAAAACCTCAATATTCTTCAAAAATTATTCATGGTATTCATTCGTTTGTAAATCTGGAAGATGCAAAAAAATGGATGGTTGAAAATTTTCTTGGTTATTATGCCACAAGACCAGCTATCTATCGATGCGAGTCCGAAGAATCTAAATGCCATATAGAGGATGGAAAGGTGATTTCTGAAGAGATTCGTTTTTGTGAACCGTTGTTTCATATGGTTAACGGGAAGATTTCCGATTATGTAAGGATGACAATTCCAGAGAAGAAAAAGTCTTCTTATGGTATCATTTACGAAGAGTCTGAAATCACTGGGGATGTGTAAAAACTAAAGAAAATAATTATATGGAATACGAAGATTTTATGAAGAATTATAATAAAATGCACAAATGTTGCCCAGTTTGTGGATCAAAGCATCATTTAACAACACTTGTTGCATGTTTGTATGATCAAAATCATCCAGAGAAATATGTAGATAGGAATAAAGTAGAGTGTTGCAATTGTGGATGGATAGGGATTAAACACGATATGGTTCCAGAAATAATAACTGGTGTTGAACTAATCGCTGAAGAGAGAAAACGTCAAATCGAAAAAGAAGGCTGGACCAAAGATCATGATAAAGAACATTATCTAGGACAACTTGCTGATGCTGCAGTTTCATATGCGTTGACAGAAACAGAAAGAAAATAAATCTGGAAATTATACACTACAGATGAGAACGTTCCTGATGTGCCACCAATTTGGCCATGGGAAAAATCTTGGTGGAAGCCGACACCTAATGATAGAGTAAAGGAACTTGTCAAAGCTGGAGCATTGATCGCTGCAGAAATTGACAGATTGCTTGAACAAAATAAAGCCGCCAACTGAGTTGACGGCTTTCCTTTTTCTGTAACTTCATCTTATTTTACATATCGTTCGAAATATTTCAGTATTGCCCTGACGTATATTTCCACGATCGCATCAAATCCTTCTTTACTCTTTAAGAACAAAACGTTATCGATATTAGTCATGAACAGGGATTCCACAAGTACAGCTGGTATGTCTGTCTCTTTAAGGACAGTGTAATTTGCCTCCCAATCCTTGTCCCCGTCAGACGTCTGTGTAGATATTTGTATTCCATATCTTGGGAGAATCTCTTCAGCTGCTTCATAGAAACAATCTGCAAGTTTATCTCCAGCTGTTTGCCCAATAGATGTAAATGCAGACCAGTAAGCAGCATTGTTCCCCGTATCCCACTTGTCTCCGTTTCCGTGTGCATTGACATGGCATGATATGAATATGTGTTTCAGTTCTGGATATCTGTTCTTCATTTCGTTAGATCTGTTTGCTCTTACCATAACTGGAACGTCATAGTCGAGTTCTGGTGTGACCATGTACGTTTTAAATCCGAGTTTTTTCAATCTTTCGTTTACGGCTTTGGAAACTCTCCTGTTGTATTCATACTCGTATAATGTAAGTTCATCTACTGTATGGTTCCCGTAACTGAGTCCTATCAGCGCCGCTGGGCTTCTTTTCCCAGCTGTTGTGCTCGCGTGACCGTTATCTATATGTACCATGAGTTTTCCGTGATCTTTCATTTCTTGTTCTGGTTCGTTTTGGTCCACTATTTGGGTTGATGCTGAAGAATCGATCCCACTGGGATCTTCTGTATGCTGTGGTTCAGGATCGATATGTTTTTGTTTCCATTTTTCAAACAAGGATCTGAAAATACACATTATTTTTTATATTGGATTTAATGTTAATCTTATTGCTCTTGAATCACCGTCTTCTTCATAACTTAATTCGAAATATGTATTCCCTATACAATATAATGTACAGTTTCCTATTTTTTTAGGTTGTTTATCTCCAATTGTGATTGTTACGTCTTGTAATTCAATAGTCTTATCTTTTGTTAATGTACAATTTCTGTTTTGTGTTTTTCCATTTATTGTAACGGGAGTATATTTCTCACCCCATGCATAAAATGTTCTGTAAAATATTTGTTGACTCTCGTTTTCTTTTAGAATGTTGTTTGTGTATTTTTTGATAAAGGAATCTGATAATGGTATATATGTTCTTTGTTCGTTTATATTTGTATTAATCCAAGATTTGTTAAAGATGGTATTTTTCATCTTTTCTTCGTCGTTGCAATCATATTCGGTTTGCATTAATTTTTTTCCGTTTTTGTTGTTTATTTGAATAAGAACTGAGTTTTTATCGACAACGCCAAGTCCAACAAATATAGTATTTCCGTTCTTTCCTTTCAGTGAATAAGTTCCAGTGATATTATTCGTCCCATCCCATTTTGTGTAACCGTATGATAACAATTTGTTTTGCAATGAATCTAAACAATTATTGTAAGATTCGTTACAATTTTCGTTATTTGTAACATAGTCCGATCTTTTGATAATTTGTTCAGATGATGGTGAATATTTTATCCATTCATTGTATATTATTGATGCGAAACATTCTTTGATGTCATTAACGATTCCTGTGCATCCGATCGCTATTGTGCTCATTTTTGTTCCTTTCGGAAAATCTAGGTTTCTGAATGCCCAGTCTGTTAGATCCCTGACACCATCAACAATCCCGATATACTCATATTCATCCTCGAATCCTGGGATTTGTGTAAGGATGATGTAATTCTTCAGATCGTCGATTTCATTCATTTCGTTCTTGAACTCATATATACCAACTTCACTCCAGAGTTTGATGACATATACGCTACCGTTTCTTGATTTGCATTCTCTCCTGACTTCAACGATTTCATCAACAGTATCAAAAGTTAGGAGTTGTTCTTTTATGTTTGTCATTTGTATAAATTGGCTTTCTCTATTTATCGGAATTCCGTATATTTGCATGAGTAAAGATAGATATTCGAAATGGAAGAAAAAGATAATTTGAATCAAGAACAAGAAATCGTTCAACAAACTGAAGTACAACAGGTTGATTGGCATGAGATGTATCTGAGATCTGTTGCGGATTTCACAAACATGAGAAACCGATACGAGAAGATGTTATCGGATTGCAATAGATCTGGCATAAGAGAAACAATAGAAAAGGTTGTTTCTCCTTTGTTCAATGATATTGCCCGTGGTATGAAAAACGGTGTAGACGGGTGTGATCTTATGTACAAGAATTTGTATAATAATCTTCGTTCGATAGGAATTGAACCGATCGGGTGGAATATAAAATATGGAGTGTTTAACGAGGAGACAATGGAAGCGATTGGTATTTATCCTACGGATAAATCTGAATATGATAACACCGTAAGCGATGTTTATGAATATGGATTTTTCGATGAAATAAACAAGAAGGTTATTACTCACGCTAAGGTTGTAATTTATAAAAAATAATTGATAAAGATAAACAGGAGAAATAATCATGGAAGGAAAAAGAAATTACTATGATGTTCTCGGTGTTCAGAAGAATGCCAGTGAAAACGAGATAAAGAGTGCTTTCCGTAAACTGTCCAAGAAATATCATCCAGATGTTTGTAAGGATACTGATGCCGAGGAGAAGTTTAAGGAAGTGAACGAGGCTTATGGTGTATTGTCGGATCCAGAAAAGAAACAGATGTATGACACATATGGGACTGTGGATCCTAATGATATCAGACAGCAGGATCCTTTTGCAGGTATGGATCCGTTTGGAATGATGCGTGGATTCGGAATGCGTCGCGGAGGACAGGTAAAGGAAAGAGGCGGTGACTTGAAGATTCAAATCGAGCTTTCTTTTGATGAAATCTATACTGGAATACACAAGAAGATTAAGATGGGTAGGATGTGTACTTGTCATAGATGCAATGGTTCTGGGAGTGAAAGCAATTCCACAGGGACATGTAAGAGATGTGATGGTCATGGAATGGTTTATGAGGAAATAAGGAAGGGGAATTTTGTCCAGCGAAGTATGCATCCTTGTCCAGATTGCCATGGGACTGGAAGGACAATAACGGATCCGTGTCCGAATTGTGGAGGAAGTGGTTTAGAAAAGAAGACTGTTGATATAGAGTTCGATGTTCCTGCTGGCATATATGATAATTCATATTTCGTGATCGAAGGAAAAGGTAATGCTGGTCCACATCGAGGTGTGCCAGGTGATTTGCTTGTTTTTGTTACTGAGAAGCCTAATCAATATGGATTGAAGAGAGATCAAAAGAACAACATCCTTTATAAGGTAAAGGTTCCTTATAAGACAATGATTTTCGGAGGAGATGTCAAGTTGCCGTATGTGAATGGAGGAACAAAGAAGATTCACATAGGTGAAGGAACCGAGTCTGGAAAGATTGTCACATTAAGTGGTCAAGGGTTCCCAGATCCTAACAATCCGAGAATTAAGGGAAATTATGTCGTTGATGTTGAGTGTGATATTCCAAAGCCAAGCGATTTGAGTGAGGACCAGAAATTTAAGATAATGAACATCTAAAAAAACGATCGATCATATGTCTGTAAGTTGATCGATCGTTTTTCTTTTTATGTAAATGCATCACTCGTCTTCTTCACTAAACGCAGAAGATATTGTTCGTTTTTCCCCGTTTAATTCGACATTAAATGTGTACTCATCGTTCTCCTCGTCATATATTGCTGGTTCGACCTTGTCGTACCATTGCGGTATAGATCGTTCGGAGAACTCTAGACAGAAGAGGTCTGTGTCAAAATAAGTATATTTCCCCTTTGATTCTACGATGGGGTATCTTGAAGATCTATCAGATATTGAATCAAACCTTAAACCTCCAAGATATTTGTCACAAAAACTTTTTCCACTCGACAAGTTTATGATGTCGAATTTTCCATTTTCGTCTTCAACATAGCATATACTTTCGTCTTCTGAATGTTCTTCTACACCAAAACGACTAACAGGAAGAAGTTTGCAATTTTTAAGAAGCAGATAATATTTTCCGTCTTTTTTTATTTCAAGGATCCTTTGTTCCTCTCCTATGATGTATATACTTTGAACAGGTTCATCAAGAATCTCACGTAAATATGAGTCTTCAGAGTCGTTAAGACCAATGAGATAAATGTTTTTGTTTCTTTTCAAAGCGACAATATATTCCCGATCGTATCCTGTTATTTCTTTATCTATATAAACTATATCATCGAACCAATCTTCATCATAAAGTTCAAGAGTGTCGCATAATATAAGATTACATTTTCCATCCGTTCTTTTAACATAATCAATCATTTCAACGTCTGGAATAAATTCATTGTTTATTTTTTCTGCTGGCTTATCAAAGAACCTGCGGCCTCCTTTACCTACCATATTATATCCTTCATCTGTCCTTACATAAATCATCTGGATATAGTCACCTATTCTCTTTGTGTCGTAAGTATAGATATTCTCAAATATCAGTTGCATATTATAGTTGTATATGTTTTGGCTTTTGCCATATTTAGATGCAACAGTTATTACAAAAACAGGCTCTTCTATGTTTCCATCTCGATCATATTCGTGTGATTTGCGATACATAAGGGTAACGTCGTCTTCGTCGATAGATTCGACACTATCAATGATAACATTGTAATTCTTGTCCAGCACTTTATTGCCATCATCCGATTCCATATATAGGAAATCTATATTGTTCTCGAACTCTCTTATCTCTATGATGTCTTTCATTTTGTAAGATCCATCCATGTTCCACAAAAACGGGTATTCTTCATCCTTTATGTCATATGGTTCTACAATAAAATCACCATTGTATAGATCTCTTATATATGCCCATCCGTCAAAAACCAATCCGTTTTCAGAAAGAAGATTGTCGTGCTCGCTATCGTATTTTCTGTCAATATGTTTTATTAAAAAGAATTTTTCTTTTGCTGTTGATTTTTTGTTAAGGTAATAAATGTTACTTATAGGTTCTGGGGTTAAGACCTTTTTGTTGTCGAAACAATACACAACCTTATTGTTTTCATATGATGAATTTGTTTTTTTGACGATAACACATATAGAAAATCCTCCATTGTCCATATAATATGTTTTTTCAATATCGTCTGCTAATAATATGCCTTGATCAACAACAGCATTTATAGCCTCTTGTGTGTTATATTCGTTTTCTGACACGGACTCTTCGAGTCTGTCTTGAAGAATAGATTTTGCTTTGTTAAGAACCGTTTTGTTCTCAATGTTCTTTCCAACCCTGTTCATGTAGAAAGTAAGTCGTTTGATGGCTTGTCCAATGTCTTTTGAATGTTTAGATAGATAATCTGCTATGTATTTTGGTGATTTGGATTTGAACAAACCTTCTTTTGGCTCCCATTTCGTGTCAACGTCGGATAATTGTTCTTCATTTATGACGTTATTCTCAACAGGAACGATCACATCTGGGTCAAAAATACACAAAGATTCCACATCGAATATGGCTAAACCTTCATAATATTCATCATTGTGTTTTAATCCATCTCTTATACTCCAAATTGCTCTGTCTGTTACGAACAATCCATCATATCCGTTCTTAATTAATTCGTCATAGTTAATGTAGTGTATTCCAAATCGATCAACCAAAGTTGATGCGGCAATAAGATCATCTTGGGAGTCGATTACATAGATTCTTGCATTTTCTGTTAATGTGAACAAGAAATGACTTGATAATCTTTCCACACGAAAATCCTCTTCCCTGCACCATTTTTCCCACCCGTTATTTGTTAATGGACATGCCCATAATCCACCAGTGTATTTCTGGAACATAAATCCATGTTTATGGTCTGCCAGATTATTTGGGCGTAAACGTTCGAACCTGTTTCGATCGAATCTGTCGGATCCATAAGTGACAAAAATCCAATTGTTGTTGAACACAATATTATCGTTTTCCGTGGATTCATACATCACGTCATCGTCATCAAGGTATTGATCGGAAACATACCTCATTGATGTCTCTGGCGGATTGTTCTCTATATATTGAATGTAGTCGTTTTCCTGATCATGATCGATTTCGTGCCACATTTTTTCAATCTCTTTAGGTGGTCTTTTGTATTCCTTTATTGCTTTTTCCTGTCTTTGACGAATTTCTTCACTTGTTAGTTTGTTGTATCTAATGGTCTCGATTATGTCGTTTATTCTTCTTCTTCCGAATGATGTGTCAAAATAACCCTCGATGATGGATATAGGGTATATGTTTGCTCCATCAGAGTTTTTATATTTTCCGAAAGGGTATTTCAAATAAGTCAGAATCGCAGTCGTCATGTCTGCGTCTATGCTTTTGTCAATCTTTCTTCTAAAAAAAGAAACGACTTCGTTGAACCACATCCAATTTTTATTCATAAAATATTGATTATTAGTTTATTGGAACATTAGGAACCAGTCTGGATTTTGTTGTTTGTCAATATATTCCTTAACTTCATCCAGATATTGTTTGCCAAGGTCCATGAAATATGTTCCTATAGTGACTCCGCCAACGAGTGTAACCTCGAATGTTTTCAGTACCCTGTGGATTTGAATCATGGTTTTCCCTATGCATTGCTTTAGAAAATAATAGTCGTCATAAAGGGCAGAGTCTTCTATCTGGACATAAACCCTGCACAGGACTGGAGCGATAGGATCGTGGCCTATGACTTTCAGTCTCTTTGTGTTCAAGTTGAACTGGAAGTTGATGTCGGTAAGGGTGAATGATCTTGCCAAATCGAACCAGCTATAGCTAATTGTACGACCAGTAATGATGTCCGATGAGAAGGGGGAAAGCCATAGATCGGATCCCATGACCCTTTCTATGTTAAGGTCTGGATCGTTGATTCCAAATAACCTGCTTCCGTCCTTTATCTCCCTGAATTCTTCTATACCCCAGACGCAATCTGGAAATTGAATGGTCCTTGATGCACGGAATTCTGGAGTTCTAAACTGGGTGACTGGAACTATTCCGTATCTTAATTCAACGGTGTCCCTCCAGTTTCGGAAAACATTGCGTTTCTCGTTGTCTATGATACGTTCGATCTCATCTTTTTTCACTTCTATCTGAAGTGATCCAGAAATAGTTATTTCATCTATTATATTTTGGACAAAATCATCTCTTGTCATTGCTTGCAAAATGCCTTTGTTTATTTATCTGAACGGATAAATAACGAAAATGATTTTGTTTAATATAAAAGTGACATTTGTTTGAATATGAGAAGAGTAAACGAAAATTCATCCATTTATGATATAAATTCAGATATGAAAGAGGCTTTCGAGGCCGTTATTAATTCTAATCCAAATAATTTAACCATAGATAACATAGATATAAAAGGATCCTATAAAGTTAATCTTATAGATTGGACCGCTGGGGTTATTTATATAAACGATTATGGCCACGAACGTTGTGCTGTATATTCTTTTAATGATCATAAAATAATAGTATCAGATCTAGAAAATGTTGATATAATGACAGATCCAATATGTCATAAATTAAAAGGAAATTCTGGTACTATGGTTGCTTTGTTGGCAGAAAAAAACTATAACAGTAATCGTGTATTTTGCCCAGTTAATAGAAACGGAATAATGTTTAATGGAAAGAAATGGTTCTGGATGATTGATAGAATATGGTCTAAAAATGTTGTTTTTGTCGGTAGAGATTTTTCTGATGAACATTCTTGTACAATATTTAATTTATCTGGAGATGTTTTGTTTTATGAAAAACATGTAAATATTCGTTTATTTACGTATGGGTTTATAATTTATCACGGAGTTCACGATACATTAAATCCTACGATGGGGAATAAAGAATCTTGGGATAATATTACAATTTATGATAAGAATATTAATATTGTTCAGGATAATGTAGATGATATTATTTGGGAGAATTATAATATTGAACATAATAGTTATTCTATTATTATTGCGAAATCAAAAGATCTATGTTGTGTTTTTGATCATAAGTTGCGATTACTTTATAGAAATATAGATAACATAGAAATTGTTGATACAATATTTTATCTTGGTCATATTCAGTTTAAAATTATTATTTTTAAAAATAAAAATAAATTGAATATTTTAAAAGAAGATTATGAACTTATGGTTGGAGATTTTGATGATATTTCATCTTGGTTTGATTCTATAGATTTTGAAAGTAGTGGAAATTATGGGAAACAAAGTAAAGACATAATAAGAATTTCAAAAAATGGAAAAGAGAAATTAATAAATGCGTTTGATTTAATACCGTTTGGGGATCGATGGTTTGATGAAATAGTTTTGCTGGATTCAGATAAAACATCATTTAGACGTGTAGCCGCTGTAGCAAACAAAGATGCATGTAATTTGATAGGTATTGATATAGGGGATCGTAAAACTTTTGGTAAATATATTCTTGATGAATTTGTTGATGATATTTTTGAATATAGAAATATTATTTTTGTTGAAATAGATGGGGATAGATATGCATTGTGGAGATTATTAAAACAATAATTATTTTTTGTATCATGGACAGTAATAGACTAGATGCGAAACCAGAAATGAGAGAGGCTTTTGAAGCTGTTATAGATGCTGGGTTTATAAAAGAACATATGATCGACATCAAACAATCATATAAAGTTGATCTTATTGGTTGGTCCGTTGGAATCGTTAAGAGACTTGGTGGAGCTTCTCAGGTATTTGTATATTCTTTCACAGATCATAAGATATTGATAACAGAAACAGATAATGACGGAGTGTTTTTTGATCAAAAATGCTATAAATCGTATGATGATTCAGAACTTTGTACATTCTTTGTTCAACAATGGAAAGGAAAAAACCTTTTATACTGTCCTGTAAACAAAGACGGTATTATGTTTGGTGGAAGAAGATGGTTCTTACAGATCGATCGAGTTTGGGGTGACAAGGTAATGTTTGTCGGAAAGGATATTTTTCTTTCATGTGTGGTTTTTGATATTGACGGTAACGTTTTGTTTGAAAGTTCCGTTTCGGATTATATGTCAAACAAAGGTGGTTTATTGATAATGGAGTTAGGGAAAAACTCATCAATAATGTTTGATAACAACATGGAAATTGTTGTAGATAAAATAAAGAAAACGTATTTTTTAAAATATAATTATTGTGATAAACCAATATCAGCTAAGATTCATGAAAAGACTTTGTTTATTGCGGAAACAAAAAATAAGAGTTTTATATTTGATGATAACTTTAATATTCTAATTAAAGATGTGTTTATTGTACAGAAAGTGAATACGGTAAAATCTCATGGAAACATAAATCTGAGTGCAATTTGGGTAAGCAAAGACTCAAAAGAGAATTTGTTTGGGCAAAATTTTCAACTGGTTGATGGTGACTATAACGATACGGCAACATGGTTTGATTCTATTAAGTTTGTTGAAAATGGTTCTAATGTGATAAAAATATCCAGAAACGGAAAAGAAAATCTTGTAAATGAGTGGGATTTGACACTTATATTTGATGAATGGTTCGATGAGATCGTACCGCTCAAATCAAACAAAACGTCGTTTAGATATGTTGCTGCAGTTGAAAATAAAGGTCAAATTAACCTATTAAACATAGATCCTTTGTTTTTTAATGATTTTAGTAAACCAGTCACCAATATTCGTCTCGATGATATATTTGAGTATAAAGACATCATCTATGTTGAGATAGACGGAGACAAATATGCTCTTTGGCGACTCTTAAAAAATAACCCGTAATTTTATTTTTTCTTCGCCAAGTTCATCACTTGATTGAACACTTGGAAACTACCAGTCAGTTTCATTATTTTTCCTCTCCACTTAAAAACTATACCTTCGCTCGCATACACACTTGTTGTCTCTCCAAGTCTGAACAGAAGATATTCTAGTTTGTCAAGATCTTTTTCCGAACCAGTTTCTTCTATAGCGGAAATGGCATCAGTTATGCTCTTTTTTATTTTAGATATTGCTTTGGTTTGGTTTTTGTCGTTTATCGTACCAGAAATGTGTTCTATGACGTCGTTCCCTATGTTGATGAACAATGTGTCGATCGGAAGCATTATTCTCTTCTGTAAAGTTTTTAATGATGTCTTTTCATAGCTTCTAACTTTATCCGTTATATAACAGTCTTTCATAATCTTGTTAATGATCTTCTTGTCTGGCTTGTTCCAACCAGACCACTTTCTTGCAATAACATCAAGACTTTCTTGAGAATAATCTCCGAATGGTTTGTTGTGTATGATGTATTTTCTTACCGCATTGTATCTATATTTTGCAATCGTATCTTCGTCTGACAGTTCATATTCATCCATGATATCATGCAGGTCATCCATATATTTTGGGAACAAAGCAGAGAAATCCCTTGATTCATCCATGATGATCCTTGGTGTTACATTTGCCCTGTATCCTGAAGCTTCCTTGTTTGCGTCTTCGATAGCCTGTTCTATCGCTATGGAGTCTGGCTCTATGTTTGGATCCTCAAAAATCTCATATTGCGTAGGATCGCCTTCTTTTCCGTATTTGACACATGTAGTAAGCATTGTTTTCGTATGGAAAGACACAAAGTTCTCTGGGTATGGTATTACATTTATGTTTTCTGAGTTTACGATTTCCACACTGATCCATGTCCTGTATTTTAGACTATCGAGTCCGTCGTTGTAGTTGAACAGTTTCTTTGGGTCCTTCAGATTGGAGAAAACTTTCTTTATCGTGTCTGCCCCTTTGATAAACGATTCTTTCGTGATTTCATTCCATCCGCTATTGTTCTTTATGTCGTCGATCGTCATAGGGTCTGTACACATGTGCCTTTTGTTCCGTGCGAATATGATTCTTCCTGTGTTGTCAACAGAAGCGAACAGGTTTATTCCGTCGATCTTTTCCGTTACGTCATCCAGTCTGCACCAGAATATGTCATGGATGAGATCCTCTATATCCTTGAAAGTCATTTCGTCGTCTTCCCATGCGTGGTTAATATGACCCCCAGCTGCAGTTTCGTTGACTGGTCGAACGCTACCGTTGGTGCAGTTTTTTAGTGTATTAAAATATTGTTTTAATGCGAAGTCATCTACTATATTTTTATTGTCTATGATGTATGCTGAGCGGAAATTGTTGAAATCGTCGTTTCTTACATCCATCCTGACAACTCTGGATGATATCGGTGTGTAGTTATATTCGTCGTCCCTGTTTCTGTATATTTGTTTACGAATAGGATCAATGAATATAGCTTTAACCCCTGGCGTGAAATATTTCCCATCGTTTGAGAAGTTGTTTGCATAGTCGATCGATCTCGTTATATCATCATCCTTATCTGCTGCGGCCATCGCATATATACCATCACCAAATTCCTTTGTTGCTGTAAGGTTATACGCAAGCTTGACTGGACTCTGGTTATCAGATACAATCTGATGAAAGTTTCTGTATTCTCCAAATATGGATTTCAAGAAGTCCATAGTAGGAATAACTGTAAATCCTTCTCTTGGTTTTGATGACAACAGGACATACACATCGTTTTCTGGGGTCGACAGGAGTTCGTGTATAGCTTTTATATGTCCACCGTGTACTGGTTTGAACGATCCAGGGACAAGGATGAATTTTCTCATTTCTTTGTGGTTTCTTTGATTGTGAGCCACTTTTTCATCGGGCATTCTGAATCCTCCGATTTCGTCTTCGCTTTCAACAGACAACCGCATATGTCACAGAATCCGTGTGAATTGTGATCGCAGGTTTTGCATATCTCGTATCTTTCATCAAATTCTCTCTTGTATTTGATGTCGGATATGAGATCAAGTAGCATGTTTGTCCAACCTTGCCATATAAGTCTGATTGTGTTGAAAAAGTTTCTCATTGGATTATTTATCAAAAACGGCCAATATCCTATAAAGGAAATGGCCGTTGATGTAAGGTTGGAATGGAAGTTCAAATAGCGGATTTCTTGACAGTGAAAATAATGGCACTGTCTTTTGTACCACTGAAATCCTGCCACGATTCGCGTGTGGTTCCATTCCGCAAGGAGTTTGCGTAATCGTATGCCAAAGTCCTGATGTCGTTCAGTTTTCCGATATATCCGTTCCTCCTAAGGACTTTGAATACTAGATTCCCTGTCGACAGTTCGAAGGATTTTGACTTGACTTCTTTTCTCCTTGTACCCTTTATTTCGTCGAATAGATCGTTAGCGTCTTTTAGAACGTTTTCTATCGTTTCGCTGCTTATCCCATCCGTAATTAGTAAGAATCTTTCCTCTATGAAATCAATTTGTATCATAAATGAATCTGCCATTTCTTTGACCTTTTCGTCGTCTATTTCAACAGACATTTTTTCTACAGATGGCTCTATGATCCATTCATCCGTTAATATAGAGTATACTCCACCTGATGAATATTCGTCGTTTTTATCTTGAACATATATTTCAACTGGATATCCGTATACTTTAAGTCCAGAATGTTTCAGATTCCAGTTTGTTTTAAGTTCATAAAAGAAAGCGTCGACAAGTTCTTTATTATTGTCTACATCTTCAAAATCTACTACTATGTGTAAATCTATGTCAGAATTTTCTTCGTCCCAGTTATAATTTGCGATCGATCCAATGATAACTACATCTTCTATGCCAAAATCAGAAACATCGAAAGAACTGATGAAATCTTTTGCGATTTTAAGAAGTTGTTTTCTGACGAATATGTCGAGCTTATTGTTCTTCCAAATATAGGGGTTGAGCGATGCTTTTGGATGAAGTGATGATGTGTCTATGTCTTGTCTATTTTTAAGCATTTCTCTATTCAATAGAGGCATTTCTCTATTTATTTATATTTGACATATCCAGTATACACTATTTCTATATCAAATATATTATCAAAAGTTGGAGCGTTGATTAGCAATTTGTTACGTAGACAATGTTTGATCATCTCAAACACGTCTTTCGCGCTTAGTCCGCTTTCAAGGATAGGAATGATGAATGCGAATCTGAATTTTGCAATACAGACATATTCAAAATAACGCAATGCTATGATGATAGTGGAGTTCCTGTCTATCTTGGATAAATCGAAATGATCCTTTTCTTTCTTGACATCAAATTGATCGTATTCGTTGAATATCAGAAGTCCAGTGTCTTGGAGGAGATTTCCAGTTTCTATAGTGAAATCTGGAGTGTTCTCAACATGGAGTAGGGGGTTCTCGTTTGGATCGTCTGTGTCTGGTCTTGTTTTCTTTCTGCCTTTCTGTGACTTAGGCTTCTTTTTTGTATCATTCATTTTTGTCTAGATTTAATTTTAACTTATAAGAATCTAGACATTTGTCTAGATTCTTGTCTAGATTTTTTTGTATAGTTATTTTTCGATTTTCAAAAAATGTCCGTATATTTGCAATGTCAAAACAAATCAAAAAATGGATAAAAGAATACATTTCCATCACATTAAAAAGAACGAAATATCTCTTTTTGTTAGAGCTTTTACGGATCTGGAGAGTGGAAACCATTTGTGTTGTAAGAGAAGCCCTGAACAAATTTCTGCAATAAATGAGGTGTGCGATGTATTGGAGAAGGATGACTCTAACAGAACAGGAAGAGACGAAGAGATATTGCTTCTTGAAAAATTATGTACAGATTACTATTGGTGCGTAGCTAATGGATACGAAAGCTTGAATCTTGAAAAAATCAAAACTGATGAATAATGATAGAGAAATATGCAAGTGGAATATTGCATCCAAGCGAGGTGTATGCTCAGTTTAAGAGTCTTGATATATTTGATCAAGAAGTTTTTCTGCAAATGTTACTTGATGATGAGGATGTAATGTCAAGAAATACAGATTTCCGAAACGCTATAAATTAAACTAAGATAATTATATGAATTACTTTTATTTAAGTGACAACAAAGAAGATCTAAAAATTTCACGCGATTTGGCGATCGATCTTCTTGAAACTGTAACGGACGAGAGGATCCGTGAAAAAATTCAGGAGGATCTTTGGGATCTAAATGACGCTATCAATCGGGATGAGCCTCCTGTCGTACTTGAGGAAAACATTGAAACTTTATCAGAAAATGAAGAAATTTGACGCAAAACGTGAGGAGTATCGAGGTGCTATAAAGCAGCTCATGGTGGTACGTAATCTGAGGATGATTAATCTTGCTAATTTCAATGTATGGGCTGGCAATAAACCAAGAGGGATCGAGAATGTTCATTCAGTAAAGATCGATCTTCTCACTGGACAAATTAATGTATTCGCCAACGGTGCTGGAGCAAAGGCTGGCCCTGTGATTGATGACGTGTCAACAGAAACATATAAGAAGATCTACGATCGTGTCATTGAAGTCTTTAGGAGTGAAGATTACATCAAAGCTTCCGAAAAAAGGAACATACTCGTAAGAGTTTCTCGTTAATGACAGATCCTATTGTAAAATTCATTGTTACAAGGAACTTTAAAGAAGGTGATGAAAATCTGTTCGAGTTGACAGTTTCTGTTGTTATGTATGATCCTATAATCTTACATTTCAATTTGTTTGCTAACGGAATAGCAGACGATGTGAAGCGAGTTCAATATGCTTTTACGATAGACTCTATCAGAGATCTCATCCCTACTGTAGGCATCCATTATTATGCTGTTTATTTTGTGGAACATGTCTTTGGAGAGTTGTTCAAGGACACAACAAGATACAACTTCAATGCCCTGAAGAAATATCACGAGGATTTCGGAAAATTCATACAAGAAGTGACACAGAATCTTGAAAATACGATCGACGAGGTTATCTCACCAATAAACACAACAAATAGACAGTGATAAAGAAAATCATCAAATATATCGCATTTCCATTTGTTTTTCTTTGGATTTGTATCGCATATGGAATCTATTACTTTGGTAGAGGGTTTTGTTATGTTGGTAATTGGATGACTGGATGGAAACTGGATAAAAGTGTTGGAACTATAGAAGTAAATTAATCAGAAAAACGATCGACGAGGTTATCTTGTCTTTCAATAAAAAATAAATGTTAAATCTTTAAATCAACAAAATGAAGAAAATCTTTTTTATGCTGACCCTGTGCTTGGGTCTTATTTTTGGTGCAACTGCACAGAATGTCGAGAAATCAAAATTATTTGACAATGTTTATGTCGGTGTTGATGGTGGAATTGTTTCACGCATCGCTCAACCTGAAGGAAGCACTTTCTTTGGAAGCGCATTACCTACGTTTGGGATCGAATTGGGAAAGAACGTAACTCCAGTTGTCGGATTCAGCATTGCCGAGCAAGGCCAGTTTAATTTTACAGACAAGAAAGTTGTAAGGTTGAATACGATTTGTAGTGTTAAGATCAATCTCAACAATCTGTTCGCTGGATATTCTGGAAGCCCTGATGTCGTAGAGGTTATTCTTGTCCCAGGAATCGGTTGGATGCATGATTACTATAACCATCAAGATCCTAATTACATTACTTATAACACTGGATGTGAGGTTAATTTCAATCTCGGATATAAGCAGGCATGGCAGATTGGGCTGCGTCCATCAGTCGTCTGGAATAATCGCGAAGGTACAGGAATGGGGTTCTATAAGAGTAAGGCTGATCTGAGAATTGTTTGTGGGGTTGTCTATAAGTTCGGATATAAGAACTCTAAAGGAAAGACTGTTCATAACTTTACTTTGGCAGAAAAAGGGGTATCAAATAGCGAGTATCAACAACTGAAGAAAGATTATAACGATCTTCTGAATAAGACTCCAGATAGTGTAGTCGTCGAAAAGACTGTTGTTGTCGAGAAAGTTGTTAACGAAGCGGTTCCTATGGATATAGTTGTTTATTTTGACAAGGGAAGTTCTCTTATATCTCAATTGAAGGAATCCCAGATCGTGGCTTTTGCAAATGCTGTTAAGGACGGTATGACGGTCAAGGTGATCGGCTCAGCTGATACTGGAACTGGAAATGCTGAACAGAACAACACATTAGCTGAACAACGCGCAAACGCTGTTGCGGATATCCTTTCTCGTAACGGTGTGAGTAATATTGAGATCGGCGTGTCGCTTGATGTTGACAAAGATCCTTCAACAAGTCGTTGTGCAATCGTTGAGGTTGTTCGATAATTTTTATTGCGCATTATTTGGAACGGCTGGAGTCTTTTTGAAACCAGCCGTTTCTTTTTTGAAAAAAATATTTCCAGAAACTTTTTTGCGAAGAAATAATTCCGTATATTTGCTGCGCAAAACAAACATTGTATATGTTATTTGTAGTATTCATATTGGTTATTTTTTGTATAATCTGTATAGTCAGAGAGACAAATAGAAAATTACAAGAGAAAAGAGTACAAGTAGGTACTGTAATGAAAAACAGGCACAATGGTTTCTATGTTGTAGACATAAAAGGAAGGAAGTTCAATGCGGAGTCTGTTGACTGGGACATTGCCATAGGTTCAAAGGTGACTTTACAAATGTATTATGGAATGCTTCATATCACTGGTATGTTCATTAAGGAGATGGAAGATGCTGAAATTGTTTCGGAGATTAACTAATAAATTATAAATCAATGAGTTGGTATACAATACTTTTTATTGCATGTATCTTGACAATCGTCGTTAAGGCTGTATTGTCTTGGATTGTCGGAGACGTTGATGTTGACGTTGATGTCGATGGTGATGTCGATACGGATCTCGGAAGTGTCTTTTCTTTTAAGGGGATTCTTCATTTCCTCACAGGATTCTCTACATATTTGACAATGTGTTCACGTTACATCACTCATGGCAACATGACTTTTGTTGACTATTCGATTGCTTTTCTTGTTGGTATTGGTCTTATGTTCCTTCTGTACTGGGTCTACAAGCTGATGAAGAAGCTGGACAATGTTCCAGATCAGATTGATGATTTCGAGGGACATATTGGAACAATCTATAACAATCTTGGTAACGGATCATATGTCGTGTCAGTGAACACTTTCAACGGCACACATTTCCCGACAGGTGTTTATAACCCAGAGACTCCAGAGGAAGCTGACAGCCTGATTGAAGGAACCTCTGTCTGCTTAGGTAAGATACGTCAGGATGGTTCATATGAAATTATAATTAAATAATCCACTTATTACAAACCTATTTAAAATTACAAAATTATGTTTACATCAACAAGTGCAGTAATTCTCACAGTTTTCGGTGTGTGCGCATTCCTTGCGGTCATCACCATCATCACCCTTCTTGCTCGTTACCGTAGAGCGGCACCTGATGAACTCCTTATCGTTTTCGGTAAATCTGGAAAACAAAAGGTTAAAGTTAAAGTTAAGGACAAAGTCAAGGCTAAAGACGCTGATGGAAATGATATCGAGAAGGAAATTGAAAAGGAAATTGAAGTCGTAGCTCCTTCAAAGATCTTGAATGGTGGAGGAACATTTGTGTGGCCCATTATTCAAGATTATAAGAAGATGTCCATGGCACCTCTTCAAATCAAGGTCACAGTGGATGGTATTGACTCAAATGCTATCCCGATGCACCTGCCAGTGGTTTTAACAACGGCAATTAGTCGCGACAAAGAGATTCAACAGAATGCTGCTATTCGTTTTTTGAGTGCATCTTCGCAAGAGATTCAGAAGCAGATTTCTGAGATTCTTATCGGTGAAACTCGTGCTATTATGGCGACGATGCTTATTGAGGAAATTAATGCTGAACGTGGAAAGTTCCTCGGTAAGGTTAGAGGCTCGCTTGAACAGGAACTTGCAAAGGTTGGTTATGATGTAACCAATATTAATATCAGCGAGATTAAGGATGATGTTGATTATATCACGAACCTTGGTAAAAAGGCCGCAACCAAGGCACAGGCTAACGCTGAGGCTGATATCGCTGAACAAAGAAAACAAGGTAATGTGAAGATTGCAGAAACCAAGAAGGAAGAGGCAATCGCAGTAGCAGAAGCCCAGTATAAGCAACAGGTAAAGGTAAATGAGACAAAAAAGATGCAGGATGTTGAGGTTGCCAACATTAATCGTGAGAAAGAAATTCAACTCGCTGAGGCAGAGAAGGAACAGGAGTCTGGTATTGCCGAACAGAATGCTGAAAAGGTTGCTAACATTGCTAATGCGAATGCTGAAGCTGAGTCAAAGAAAGCTGAGGCACAAGCCCGTCAGATTGCCGCTGTAGCTGAAGCGGCAGCAGATGCTGAGACAAAGAAAGCCGAAGCTGAGTCGCGTCAGGTATCTGCAGTAGCAAAGGCTGAATCACAGGCTGAATCAAATAAGGCTGCAGCCGAAGCTGAAAAGAAAAAAAACGTGGCACAATCTTTGGCTGATGCAGAAGCTGCAGAAAATGAAGCAATTGCGAAGAAACAAATTCGTATTAATATTGCTAAGCAAGAACAGGAAGCTGAGACAATTAGGGCTACTCAGGAGAAAGAGGCAAAGGCTGCGCAATACGAGTCCGAGAAACGTCAGAAAAAAGCAGAGCAAGACAAACTCGCTGGCGTTGCAGAACAAGAGGCTAAGATTGATGTTGCAAGTGCAACAGCAAGGGCTGGTAAGGCAGAGGCAGAAGCTGTTAAGGTAACAGAGACAGCTAAAGTTGAAGCTGAGATGTCAGTTGCAAAGACTCTTCAGGAGAAACAACTTGAGGTTAATAAGGTTAAGGCTGCAGCTGAAGCGGAGATGCTGAACGCTACAGAGATTGTGCCAGCACAAAAGGCAAAGGAAAAATTGGTGATAGAGGCTGAAGCTATTAAGGATAAGGCAATCCTTGAAGCAGAAGCTGAAAAACAGAGAATCTTAAAGCAGGCCGAAGCTGATGCAAAGGCTGTCCAGATGAAATTGGAAGCAGAGGCTGAAGGTACTCGTCAGAAACTTCTTGCCGAGGCTGAAGGTGCGAAGGCTCTCGCTCTCGCAAAGGCAGAAGGTATCCAACAGGAAGCCCTAGCCCCAGCCATGGCATTCGAGAGAATGATTCAAGCTGCTGGATCACCTGACATGGCAGTCCAGTGGAAGATGGCAGATAAGTGGGATGCTATTCTCGGTGCTCAGGCCGCTGCTCTTGAGAGAATCCAACTCGGAAACGTTACGGTATATGGAGACTCCAACACTGGAGCGGAATTCGCTAAGAGTTTTATCAAGAACTTCGCTCCTGCGATCGACATGGTTAACGGAGGTATCAAGGACAAGATTGCTTCGCTGTTCGGAAAGAACCAACCTCAGATCGAGCAAACCAAACCTGAGGAATGATTATCGTCCCATAATCGAGATGAGGGTGTTTCTAGAGAAACACCCTCTTTTCTTTTTTGTGTAAACTAAAATCCGTATATTTGCATCAGGTTTCAACCAAATAACTAAACTAATGTCAAATAAATGAAAACAGGGATGATAGTATACGATAAAATTGCAAGACACAATTTCCTTTGCGAGGAGTTGTGCAAAAAGCTTGTCGATGCTGGAATCGACATGTCTGACGCTTCATATTACTTGATTAAAGTGGATGGTGTTACATATGTTTCACCAATGCCTAATATAGAAATAACAAACAACACGATTGATGGGGATCCTATTCCTACATACACCTTAGCTGACATGATCTACAAGATGAATGAATATCCATTTAAAAATGGAAAATCATTCGGACCATTGGGTTTTATGAAAGATGCACCGTTTTATAGTTTTCACTATCACACGTCTAACGAAATTGACGCGAATGTTGAAGGAGTGTCGAGGACACCGATCGAAGCCGCAGCATATTTGTTGATACAATCCATGAAAAACGGGATAAATGTTAACTTTGATATTAGGGGAAATACGATGAATAGTAGTGAAATAGTAAGTTTTGAACAAGCAAAATCTCTTACTTATATTCGTGAGTTTGATACAGTAAGATGCAATGCACGATATAATTCGAAGACGAAAGATCTTCATATTCTCCCAGAAGAAGTTAATTGCAGCAATTCGATGACTAAACAATGGAGGGGAGATCATTGGGAATTCGATTATTACACCGCTCCAACAAAAGATCAGGCTATTAATTTTCTTATGAGTCTTTTTATGCGTTCTCAAAAATTTTAAAAATAACAGTATGGATAAAAATATAGTTTATGTATCTCCAACAAAAGAATGTTATTCGATCGATGACATCTATGTTACACAATTCAAACCAGTGTTCACTGTTCAGGATGAACGCGGTGAAAGTATAAGCACGACGCATGACGCTTTTGCTGTTTATCAGAAATCAACAAACAGACCGTTGGACACTTTTAACGGATTCGGTTATGGAACAAAGGAAGAGGCTGAGAAATCGATCGAAGGAAGGATGGTGGCCATTCTTTCGACAGATGAACCTATTGTAACAGATCATTTCAATTATCAGTCTGTAGAGGAAGTCCCGACTATCCTTGAGGAAGACATGGATGCCATGAATAGGAACCTTATCCTGATGAAGCTTGAATACTACAGGTTGTGCCTGTTCAAGGAGAATCATGCCGATTGCGGAAAAGGCAGGAACCACGGGACGATTGGTGCAGGGTACAGGATTGTTTTCACCTACAATGCCATTGGTAGATCTGTTACAGTTGAATGTCCGTTTTGTGGGCATAGTGCTGACATTACGGATTATTCCGCTTGGTAGTAGTTTCTTTATAAAGGTATAATCCGTATATTTGCACACACAATAAAAAAGATAAATCTATGTCAAAGTCACAAATTCTAACAGATGATGGGAAGCATGTCAGAATCTTGACAAATGTCCAGATTGACAAGAATCTTCCGAAATACAAGAAAGCCGAGGAAAGGAATGCATCAGACGAACGTTATCAGATGAGCTACGCAAACATGAACAATCCTTATCTAATCAAAGAGATGAGGGATACAATGACTTATGCTAACCTGAAGAGGATTGTTAACGAGAAAAATTCGGATATAGAAGATTTTAATCTTACCGTAACAGATAGTGTAAACGAAATTATCAAACAGACTTCTATGAATGGATTCACGTTTGCACAATCAGAAAACTCTGTGATTAGTATACCTGTATACAGAAATGGTTCAAAAAGTTTTAAATTGTTATCTGCAATAAGGTAGTGGATTGCTGACAAATTTGGAAAAAAACATCAAAAAGAATTGAACAATGAACAAAAAGATAACGAAAAAAAGTTCGATGTTCTTGCGTTTTTTTCAGATATTCACGATCTACTTGATGACGAACAATCTAAGGTTTATATCAACAGGGTCTCAGACATCATCGAATGTATCGGTCTTGCAGAGATTTCGGGACAGATTGCATATAAGGAGAAACTCATGCGTATGCTAGTAATCAACAAACTTGAGTCAATCTTATATGCAAAGGGCATGTACAAGGTCCTGAACGAGAAAGCTATCATCAAACTGTGCAAAAATAGTCCAAGGGCCTTACGTTTAGACTATATATCCAATTTCACAAGGACAATCCCTATCGATGTCATTCGCAAGAAGGTTTCCGTCGACAAGATGCAGATTTTTGATAACTATGCAATCCTCCATTTCGATCCAGATGGAACTGGAATCGAAAAAACAGATAAAGAAAAGAAAAAAGAGATTGACGCGAAGCGTGATCCAATTATGTTCGGTTTGATAGCTGGTTCCAACAAGTTGTACTTCATTTCTGACTGGATTGACGATAAGTGCGATCTCACTCTGGATAAGGTGATAGAATTGACAAGCAAGGAGATTGTTGAATCTGGTTTCTTAAAGGAAGATGCTGAAATCGAGCAATCATAGTGAACTGTGCAAACTGTCAATCTCAGGTGATGGATACTGTTGCTGTAATTGCAGATATAGGGCCGTGCTTGAGGTTGACAGTTTTCCTATGGGATATTATTGTACATGTCCAGAGTTTACACATACTGTGCAGTTTATAGGATTCACTGGACATTCAATGTGTGAATGCCATCAACATGTTGATGATTTAGAAATAAGAATAACTAATTGAAAAAGAAATAACTTATTATCATGGAAGATAACAATATGTCATTAAAGGAAAGATTCCTTGAACTTGTTGAAGATTATGTCGATGGGACAAAGTCTGTAAAGAAAATGGTGGAAAAAGAACTCATCAAGATATGCGAACCGATCATCAGACTAAGGTATGGGATAGCGAAAAAATACAATCAGGAACTTGTGGAGATCGGACACGACTACGATCCATCATCTGGACAGATCGAACGTGTCTATGAAATAAAGGAGCCTACATCAACCAACCCGAAGATCGTGTTCAAGTACAGGGATCTCTACGAAGATGAGCATAGTAATGTCACGGAATATAAGGCTTATATAGAATTTCCATCATCTTGGTTGGAATCAGATGATGCATTAAATTTTGAGAAATTTTGCAGGCAAAAGAAAATCGACTATTTAAAAATAGCTATTTCTTACCAGAGACATCAAGTCGAAGATATGGAAAAGGAACTGGCTGAACTTCTCGTAGAAGGTAATGAAGACATTAATTGAAATCGTTTTTGCTATTATCTTAATCGTTGTTTTCTTCGTATATAAAGATCGAATTTTTAAAAGGCTCCATATATGTCCACATAAGGCCGTAAACATAATTTATGAAGAGGCGATAATAGATGGAGAACATCATACGTTTAGGCACTATGTGTGCTTTGATTGCAACAAGACTATCAAGATAGAAAAATTACAATAATTCTGAAAAATCAACATCATGGCAACAATTCCTAGAAGATTTTACCAGCATATCGATCCACGTTGGAAACTTTTGACAGAGATAAAGTTTATCGATTCTATAGATAAGTATACGGATGGAATTGTTCCAGCGATCGTTCCTGTCCAGTTTTGTAAAGGAATTGGATATCCAATCGAAACCCTTGCTGTATTGTGTGATGTTGCAATGAACAGCGATGGATCGTTCGCCGTCCGAATGAACAGGAATTTCTGCTGGACAAAGGAGATGGGTCGATATGGAGAACATGATTGGCGTGTTTATCCGTCTGATAATTTTCCAGAACTATATGACATTGACTGCATATCACTTGAAAGTAGATTAGTTATGGCTTTGGGTGTATCGTGGAATATGGAAACTATGGAGATGCGAGACATGGACTATTCACTTACAACATATGATCTTTATGAAAGGAACAGACTGAGGGAAAGTTTCTCTATGGATCCATTTGTCGAAAACAAAGAAGCGAAGGATTTTTAAGTCCTTCGCTTTTTTGTGTCTTTTTTATTCCGTATATTTGCATAGTAAAAAGATTGTTCATATGAATAATAAGACAGAAGAACTTTTAGAAGTCGCTGACGTGTATGCTGCTAGGCATAATCCATCTGATATGTATTACACAAAAGATGGAGTTCCTACAGGTATTGGAGTAGAATTGTCAGATGCTGTGGTCTTTGGTGCGAGATGGATGGAGAAGAAGATCCTCGATAGATCCATGGACGAAGGGACTCTGGTTGATTGGTATATAAGTTCGATCGACGAAACTATTCCTCCGATATGGACGCCAGAACATATTTCAGAACTTTTGAAAGATTTCTATGTTATACCAAAATAATAACGACAATGACTGATTCAGAGAAAAATTTATATGTCAGCAACAAGTTTCTGACTTGCATGGTTGATTTCGGAGACTTCAAGAAGGGAGAGAACTATTGGCTCGAATATGTCGGAGACGACACTTATGTCGTCAGAAGCGAAGATCTCCTTATTAACATGAAAACCGTGATTAAACCATATCAGCTTTTATATTTCATTTATATCCCGTATGGAGACAAGGGGTATACGAAAAGATTGGTAGAATGGCTTTCGCGTTGCTTTTATAGTGTAAGGACGTGGGGTCTCCTTGGCAACGAATCTAATGAACAATTTTGCACAAGAGAGGCTATATTGGCTTTTAATGAACTAAATGGACTATTATGTTCTGGCAAGAATATGATCGACATGTCGAGATGCCCTAAAGAAGATACTATTCCTTGGGAATGGCATTCTCCAGACGGAAAGGTTTTCGCAACAACATCAGGTTTCCATAATCCAAAAGGATTATACATACTCGCGGAGATTGCAGAAAACGAATATGAAGGATATTATGTCACACATGGTGATAATAAAATCCTGATCAATAAAGATGGGTCTACCGATCCATGGGAATCTGAGAAGATCGGAGACACAAATTGTGATAACATAATGGAACAAATATTAAGAATCAATGAAATTAGAAATAGAAAATCTAACGAACAATATGCAAATGTGATGGGACAAATTGTAAAAATTCAGAAACATGAAAACTAAGTTTATATTAATCATTATTTTATTGTTGGTGGTTCTGTCGTCATGCCAAGTTCCTATCGAAAATTACAAGGGATCGATCGTCATTGATAAAGAAGGGAAAACGCCTTCTGGATATAAAATTGTAATACAAATAAACAAAAAGTATGGAGCTATTGATAGAACCATATATGTTTACAAATATGATTATGAACGATTCAAGGTAGGAGATACAATAAAATGAGAGTGGAAGATTTATCTGACGTTAAAGATAAGTTCAACGAGGATTACGATGCAGAGATCATATCTTGTTCTGTTGTAGTCAAAACGAAATCTGGTGATATACATTCGTATTCCCTCGATCAATATGGTGGTTTTAACCAAGTTTATCCATAAAATTGATTTTTTTCTTGCGTCGTATCGATCTTTTTCGTATCTTTGCCGCGTAAAAAATAAAATGAAATGAAAGCTAAAGTTATCGAAACTGGAGAAATCGTAGATGTTTTCGCGTATCCTACGATATATCAAGAAGATGGTCAAGGCCCTGATAGAAGGGAATGGTATGATGACGAATTGGAAATCATACGTCCGTCTATTAAGGATTCCAAAAATAATATCGCAAAAGAATTGGTTAGGTATCTTCCATATTGCGATGACATATCAAAAGATACTAAAGAAAGATGGATTTCTTGGCTCAAAACCCAAGACGATCAAAATCCTGCAGACATTAAGCCACATTGTCCGAACGGGAGTATTCCTTACGACAGAGGGTTTGAAGAAGCTCAGGAATATCTAAGCGAAAGGGGTTTTGACATTCCTTGGAACGATTGTGATGTTTTCGTTGATACGAGGTACGTCACACAAACTATCGCTAATGTGCTAACATGGGCGGACGAACATCCAAAAATATAATATGAATAAGGAAGATATACACGATCTGAACGGTAAGACACCATCGATCGGGGACATGATAGCTGTTTCCGTAGGATGGATGACCAACGATTCTTATATAGCAATAGCCACTGTGGATTCTTTCACAGAAACACCAAAGACAGTGACAATGAATTTCTCCATATCAAAGTCTGGACTTGGAGGATATGGGGATTATGGAACAATTCGTAAGTCTTCTTTAAGGTTCCCATCAAAGCACACAAAATTTATAATCTTATAGAAATGGAATCAAAAGAACAAATTCAGTCATGTGAAGAGTATAAGATCTACAAAAAAAGGATCGAAGATGCGGCCAAGAGGTATTCGTGGTCACACGACACGATCGGTGTGGACAAGGAAACTTTCGAAACAGAATCATTCAAGGGTAGACATATAAATGTAAAAAATGAAGTTAGGATTCCAGTTTTCCATGAGATGGAAGTTGCAGTCAAGTTCGGTGCAAACTTTATCATCAGGAATATGTGGATTTCCGTTGATGAAGATCTTCCTCCATATGATAAATCTGTTATAGCTATTGAATATGATTCAGATCTTCCATGGGAAGAACAACGAATATTGTTCGCTCACAGGAGCGAAAATCCAGATGTCGTCACAGACAATAATAAGTTCTGTGTCTATCCTCCAGCGATCATGAAAATAACACATTGGATTCCAGTTCCTTATCTGGAAAAGAATCAGAACAACTAAACGTCACAAAATGTCAGTACAATATTTAGGTTGGACAACAATTAAGCAGACGGAGAGTCTCTTGAACGCTGGACTCGATCCAGATACAGCTGATATGTATATACCGCAAGATGACAGCACTCCTGTAGTAATCGATTTTTCTCTTAAAGAACACCATGCATATTATCCATGCTGGTCCTTGGGAAAGCTTATTAGTTTGATTCCAGACTATATTTGGAACGAGAATGGATATGATATGTTCTTCCATTTGCAGAACAACTATATCAATTACGAACATTTTGTAAAGGAAAAGGATTTTTATGTCAACGACTTCATTTCTGCTGGTAAAGGGATTGTCCAGAATGTTATAGATACTATAATTTGGTTATTAAAGGAAGGCTATATTAAGAAAGGACATTAACATGAGAAGATATATAGACGAATATTATGAGTTGCCAATATATCAAAGATATTCAGTAACACCAGAAAAAATAAAGGAGATTGTCGTTAAGATGCATGACGAAGGATCTTCAACAGAAGCAATAGTTGAGCATCTACAAGAAGAACTATATCTTTTCTTGGACGATGAAGAAACTTCTTGGGAAGCAACCGTTGTGAACAATATAATAGAAAATAAGCCCGTATTGAACAGATTCACAAACATAGAATTTTGAAAATGACAACACAGAAAAAGAAAGAGATCGAGCTTGAAACCGCCAGCTGGTTCGTGAACCTCTCTGGCATATTCGGCCACCATTACTTCTTCCTGTATGACGAGTGGAAGAAGGTCCCAGGGTTCCACGAGACCGACGCTGCACAAATTATTGCAGCTTTCCTGCATTACTGGTTCCATAACAAAACTGGATACTTCACTTGTCCGATCGGTGCTTCGTGGTTCCACGAGTGTGACGAGGAGTCATACAATGCATATATCTCTCAGTATATGCCAGTTATCAGTGCATACGAGGATTGGAGCGAGAGACAGAGGTAACAAACATCAACAACAAAGGAAATGACACAGGAGCAAATCACACAGAAGGCTTTAGAAGTCTATCCTATTAGCAATGTCCGTAACACACTTGGGTACATATACGACGAAAACCGTGACAAAAGGGAAGGATATATCCAAGCATTAACCGAGATCGAGTCGATGCCGAGTGTCAAAGGATGGCTGGTGAGGGATTGGATTGGAAATTTTCTATGTTTTTTCAGAAAAGGAAAGCCAATCACCAAGAGAGAAGGAAGATGGGAAGATAATGATGGACAAACTGGGGAGATATTGGGTGCCTATTATTCTGACAAAATAGATGACTTGACATGGAATTCAGAACCAGTCGATGCAGAAATCATAATTCGTACAATATAATGCCGATAGACTATAAATCATATTTCCAGTCAAAAGAAACAGAAAGGTGGTTGATCGCAGTTCTGAACGATCCATATGATAACAGCTATATAAAAAATGACACAACAAGAAAAGAAACAGTTTAAGGAAGGTTTATTCGGATATCTTCCGTTTGGATTAAAATGTGTCGCAACAGCAACCACTGTTGATCCACACCATGTCGATATGGATGGATTCTATAAAGAAGTCGACTTTGATGCTGATGTTGAACTCTTGTCGATCGATATCATAGTTGATCCTCTAAATGATGATCAAGGATTGTATGATTTCGTTTTCGAGGAACCTTTTACTCTAAATGAGTTTATTCCATATCTTCGTGGCTTATTCAGCATAACAAACGAAGAGAAAATATTGGTGTTCGGATCTGAAGAATGTGATGGAAGATATTGCTATAAGGATTATCTTTATGTCGGTGACGGAATGTAATTTTATAAAAAATCAAATAAAACATGGCAGACAAAGAACTTATCAAGAAAGAAATTGAAAGACGGATTGAAAAATATGGGCCTGACTTTAAGACGCCATACGATGCGATGTATCAACTGTTGACTTTACTTGACTTAATCAACTCCCTTCCAGAAGAACCTGAAAGCGAGGATTTGGAAGAAGAAATTGAAAACTATATCAAGGATAGTCTTGCTATTAAGTTCCCAACAACAGACAAGGATCAAATAAAGGCTGACATCAGATATATCGCCCGTCACTTCGCTGAATGGCAGAAAGAAAAAGATTATAAAATGTATGCTCATATGTCTTTAAAAGATATACATGATGCTTGGCAAGAATTAAAAAAGAATAAGCCAGACATTGAAAAATATCCTGCTATTTGTTTTCAAAAAGGTGCAGACTGGAGAGAAAATCAGATGAAAGAAGCTCTCCAAACTGAGTATGAAAAAGGTAGGTTTGATGTGAGAGAGGAAATGATGAAAGATACTATAAATGGAATAATGGACTGTGATGATGATAATGAGTGGATTGAAATTACAGATAAACTAATTGTAACACCATCGATAGCAGGAAACAAAGTAAAAATAATCATCGTTAAAACTGAACAACAATGAGCAAGATTGCAGAACAAAAAGCATTGAAAATTGTAAAGCAATATGATTATCCTTGGGATACAGGTTCTATATTTAAAGGTTATGTCCAAGGTTACGACCAAGCCATGCAAGACTTATTGGAGAAGGCTTGTGAATGGCTAATGCACAATAATGACTGGCATGATGGTGAAGTAGACTTTTACGTCAAGAATTTCAAAAACTACATGCAAAATGAAAGCGAGAATTAAACACTCAGATAAAATCATTGATGTTGAGTATAATATTTTCGGATGGCTTTTTGATAGTCCAGAATGCAAAAGAATTTTTAATACAGAAGAACTTGATTTTTTTGATAGTGACAATATAGATTGGCAATCCTTCCGCAATCAAGTGGCGAAGGATATTTTGTGCGTTGTGTTTGAGAAGGCAATAAGCAGCGGAGATTTATTGTCGATTGGCTCAATACTAAACACCTCGACTACAGAGGATCGATCGGCAAAGGTATCGCACTTGACGCTAAAGACATGTATAACAATAAAACAGAATAATAATCATGGATTACGAAAGAAAATACAAAGAACTCGTCGACAACTTCAAGTCCGTGCTGAATCTTAGGGCAGTGAAAGAAAACGGAACAATCCCAACAGAAGACGTGAGAAAACTGATTCCAGAATTGCAAACCCCAAATGACGGGGAAATAATAAAAGAACTTATCGACTATCTTGACGTCCAAGACGCTATCGCAAAAGGAAAAGATTCCGACTTCAAAAACTGGATCGCATGGCTGAAAAAACAAAACGAAAAAGAACTAGACACAAGATATAACTATCTCGAAGAATTGATCGCAGCCGACGACATCTATCAAATGGCCATGAATGACGCAATGCTAGAAGAAGCAAAAACAAAGGCCATGCAAGCACTATCGAAACTAGAAATATCAAAACTATTATTCCAAGAACGAGAGGGAAAAGGGTGTACTGATTTGATAAAAGAATTAAATAATTATATTGAAAATACACCAGAAAAACAACGCGAAAACGATTGGAATGAACTTAAACCATATAGTAATCCAGACTCTAATAAATTTAAAGTTGAAGGCTATCAAAGTGATGATGGAAAGATGGAACATCAAATTGCAATAGAAACAGTTAATGCATTGTATCATAAAAAGCCTGCTGAGTGGAGTGAAGAGGATGAAGAAATGTTTGACGCTGTTATTGCTGATATACAATTTACGCAGAAAGCTCATAATCACGAAGTCAACCAAGTTGTTTATGAAAGAGAAATTGATTGGCTTAAATCCATCAAAGACAGAATACAACATCAATCAAAACAAGAATGGAGTGAGTATGACAAAATCCAACTTAGCGAAGCAATACAAATGATTGAAGCAAATGGTACTTGGATTAGAAGTAAAGATGCTGTTAAGAAAGTATCAAATTGGCTTAAATCCCTCAAGCCACAATCAAGTCTATATGATAAAGGTTATAACGATGGTTATTCTGCTGCAAAGTATAACAGTTGGAAGCCGAGCGAGGAACAGATGAAATGGTTAAAAGATGTCATTGAAACCGTCCCTATGACTTGTAGGCAGCAAATTTCATTAGAATCACTTTACAACGACCTTAAAAACTTTAAATCATGACAAAAGAAGAAAAAGAATTACTCCTTAAAGATATTTGTTCAAGATTACCGCATAGAGTAAAAGTGAACATTTCGGCATCAATCAAATATGATAACTACATTCCATCCATAAATGATGCCACTATTATAGCATTAGACCTTCGTAACGAAAGATGTAACTTTAATGAGTTTTATTGGGATAAAGAAATTGTAAATGTTCGTCCATATCTCCGTCCAATGTCAAGTATGACTGAGGAGGAAAAATCTACTTATCTTTCGTATTGTGAATGTGATGATGGTGATTATACAGGTGAAACTATATATTTTGATACTATAGAGTCTTTTGACTATCTTAATCAAATTCATGTAGATTATAGAAACTTGATTCCTAAAGGTCTTGCATTAGAAGCACCAAAAGGGATGTATAATATTAAAACTGAATAATTATGGAACAATTTTCATTAGAAAAATGGCTCCAAGACAAGAGTCGTAAAATCCGTACAAGAGACGGTAGAGCAGTAAGAATACTTTGTACTGACGCAAAGGCAAAAGATGGTTGTTGCATAATTGCAGCAATAGAAACAGATGGTGAAGAAGAAGGCTACCAATTTTTTAAGGATGGTACAGCTTATTCAAGTAAATCTTCAATAGAAGATTGTGCTGACCTTTTCTTTGCAGACGAGAAAAATGAATTAACGGAGTTTGACTATGCAGTTTTATCAATAATTTCAGACCACAATAGTCATACTGATTCAATTGAAGCGTTTGCAAAAAGAAGCTCAAAGAAACTTCTCGACTTGGCAAGAAAGCAACTTGAATCGAACTATTATGACATGGGTAAACAAGATGCCTTGAAAGACTTGCCGAAGTTAGAAAAGACTAAAGATGTGATTGACCCAACAATACCAGTGATGTACACTAATTCTGCATCAATGAAAAGCTATGTGGAATATAATGGATATAAATTATGCATCAACGATGTGTTTGAGAAACTATCAAAAGAAGAACAACAATGATACGAGAAGAGACAAGAACACAATGATCTCACTCCTGCAAAAGGAAACAGGAATGGGCTGCATGGATCTAAGCAAAAAATCGGCACTTTCCTCGAAGCACTAAAAAGAATATCACACCAACCCTGCGATGTAGGACTAAGAATGAAAATAGAGTGAGAGATGTATCCACTAAGATAGTCTATAAAAAACAAACCACCATCCCTCCCATAACATGAACATCATAGACCATATACTCCAAAACACTAACCTCACCCCATACAAAATATGCGCCAGATACAACATCATCAACGAACCAACAATAGCCATCCCACTGCTATCAGACCTCACACCCCAAGAAATCTCCAAACTATCCCCCTCACTAACACACCACCACGACAACACCATCTCACAAATCACCACCCAAGAACTCGACAACCTACTACACATCATAAACATCCCACTGGAATTCCACCCCGTCACCCTGCCACTCACAATCATATCCTCCAAACCACTACCCCTCACCGCCAAACCATCACACGAAGAACCGTTCATATACATAATATCCCCATAAACCCACAAAAACACACCGTACAGACACTTTACAACAAAAAACACCCACCAACCCCACCAACCAACCAAAAACCCCTCCACAACCACAAAAACGACCTCCATACCAAATAAGATCGATCACCCACTCACAAAAATACATCAAAAAACCAATTTTTCAATAAAAACAAAAACAAAAACCAAATTTTTCCAGAATTTTCCAGAATTTTCAAAAAACAATACAGAACAATTAAAACAACCAAAACAAACAGGATCGATCCAAACCATAAAACCCCAACCATTCTAAAACAAACAAAAACACAACCAACAATAACCACACAAACAACCAACAATATAACAACACCCATATACGAAGTATATGGAATACACAAAATATACACCAACCATAACATATCCCAATATACCAATAACAATAATACTATACACATCACCCTATACCCCCATATATATACCCATAACAATATAACCAAACCCAATCAATCCAGATAAAACTATTATGGAAATGATATGTACATTGTAAATCAATGACTTAATTTGTTTTCCCACCACATTTCCATACAAAAACACCCCCGTCAGCGCCACATCTGGATCGATCCACTATCAACAACACACAAACACCTGTAAAACAATATTATAACCGACATCAAACAAAGGGAAATCAAACACCTGAAAATGGAGCGATCGATCGCCCTGAAAATCAACTGGTTATCAATATCCTTGAAAGAAAGTGTTTGACATACAACAAGTTATACAAATGAGGGGGATCGATCTTAAAAACGAAAATTTAGCACTTTTTTCTTGGTTAAATACCTGTGTATCAGGATGTTAGATGGCACTTCCGAATACCCTTTTTTAGGGCACTTCCGAATACCCTTTTTTAGGGCACTTCCGAATACTACTTCCGAATATTAGTTTTAGATCCCATTGGGATCTCTAATCTGGACGAAGTTATTGATTGCACTTCCGTTTACAATTCCGTTTACACTTCCGTTTACACTTCCGTTTACAATTCCGTTTACAATTCCGTTTACAATTCCGTTTACAATTCCGTTTACTAATTCAAAGTGTTTCATGTGAAACGTTTAATATAAAACGTTTATTATCAATGAGTTAGAAAACTTATATGAAAATATAGCATATATTGGTATAATGAATCATATAACATGGCATTACGATCGATCACATTATAGGTTCCCAATGGGATCGTAACTGGTGATTTTGGCGTTTTGATCGTTGTCATATATGTCTTTTGGAACTAATATGTTGGTGAATCCCTTTGATGTTCAGTGTTTTATGATCCAAATGGGATCGATCTTTCGTGTTTTTCTGTTTCTTCACATATCGTTTAGCCGTCAGAATCGTGTGCGGGCAAGGTTCCATGCATGGTTGTTCAGGGCGAGGATCCAGTTGGGATCTTTCCATCCACGGTAAGGATATGTTCCATGATGCCAAACATCAATCATGTGAAGGGAAAGATATAAAAATTTCTGAAAAATCTTTGCACGTATTGGTATTTTCCGTATCTTTGCATCGTAATTAAAATCTATGGTTATGAATAAGAACGTATGTTTGTCAAAGGGTTGCCCTTATTTGGTAAAGAAGACAATTTATTTTCCGTGGTATGAGAAGATGTACATGTGTGCGAAGCGTTTCATGGTTGACGTGAGCAAGGTTGTTGGATGTGAAAAGTGAATGATTATCAATTGTTTATTTTCGATTGCTTATAGTCGTCCTCTGTCGGGGGCGACTTTTTTGCTGATTACCCTCAATGGATGGTGAACTCATGGGATGATCGATCGGTTAGATGGATCCCAATGGGATCGTAACCTGTTGACATCGAGGTTGTTGACGAAGAAGTCCTATGACTCTTCTTGTTTTTCTATAGTGCTGGTTGCGAAATGTTAAAATCATGATTGAAAAATGGCGATAAACCCAATAAAAAGTTTGTCGTTTTCGAGGTGTTTTCTGCATTTATTAATTTTTATTAAGATTTATGTAAATGATTGATGTTTAATGATTTACGATGATGCGAGTTCAAAAAGTCCCCTATAGGGGAAAATTGGTTTTTTGGGTGTGGTTTATGGTTGTTTTTTGAAATGTTAAAAATGGTGTCCGAAACTGTTGATGGAACGAGTGTTCATGTCGGCGTGTTATCGATCCCATTCGGATCCGTGTCTGGGTTGGACATCCGACGGGGGTCGGTTTGGTGACGGACGACTACTACTTCGTCCGTCGTGATCTGGTTATGGATCCCGATGGGATCTGTACTGGATCTTCCCAGCATCGTTGTCTAGAGAGTGTCTGCATGGGATGCGCAGAGAAATGGCCTGCCTTCTGGGGAAGGATCCGAGTTGGATCCAATACTGTTGTGGATGCATGGGCCTTCATGTGAGTTTCCTGCTCATGCATGGAATTTCCTGGGTGTCGGATCCGAGTGGGATCGATCCCGTCGAGTCCAGAAAACCTGCGTAATTTTTGGTGGATTCTCTTGACCCGTCCAAAAAATTTTCGTGACGCTGTATAGCTGGGTGTCGGATCCGAGTGGGATCAGTATCCTGTGGGACCTTCTTTCTCCCTGTATGAAAATTTTTCAGATTTTCCTTGACACGTGTCATATTTTTCCGTATCTTTGCCGAGTAATTCAAAAACATAGAGTCATGAAGGAAATATTGAAAGTGTTCTTTATATTGCTTGTTGCTGTGTTCGTTGTTCCGCTGCTTTGGTTGTTAATCAAAGAGATATGGTGGCTTATAGTCCCGTTGTTCGCTGGGATTGTGATCGGTGACATATTTTGGGTTGCCGTGCTCGTCATATCAATAGTTGTGATTATATGGGCTTTGGCGAGCTGAAATTTGGTTTCGCTTGTTTCATAATCGTTTAATTGTTGGCGGTGGCCGATTCCGAGTATCGGGGTCGGCCATTCGTTTTTTGAAGGGCAATCCGACACTCATTCGGGGCAGGCACTGTGGGAGGATCCCAACGGGATCGATCCACGCCGTGGACAGACAAAGTCGCGGGTATCACCGATATGCCTCTGATGGCCATCCAGCTGGAATTCGGATGAGGATCCCAACGGGATCGATCGGGACGTGCCAGCATATTCTACGTGTTCTTGGCAGTGGATGGGTATGCAAGAAATAGGCTTCACTCTTGACTGGAACGATCCGATTCGGATCCTTACTGGGAAAATCCAGACTCTTGTTCGGGAAGGCGGCTCTGAGGAAGGTGTCCCGTGATCGAATATCGGATCCGATTCGGATCCTTCTCTGTCAAGAAAAAGTGGAATCTCCGTACATGGTAGGATTCCAACGTCTGGTTGTTCAGGATGCAGATCCTAACGGGATCGATCGGCTGGGAAACCATTGTTTTGATCGATCCAGATTTTTTCTGTTGATTGTTTTTGTAAATTATTGTAAAATAATTAGTTACAAAGATTAGAAAAAATAATTGAAACTTTTTTGAAAAAATGCTTGCCAATTCGGGAAAAAGTTGTACCTTTGTAGCACAAACAAAGGGGGAAACCCCGAAGGACAGACAACACAATTATCAACAATCTAAATTCAAAGTTATGGAAAACAATATCGAAACCATCACAATCGCAATCAACGGAAAGAGTTACAGACTTGTAGAGGTCAGCGCGGAGCAGGCAAATGGTGAGAAAACCATGTGTCTTGTCACGTTGGTGACACCTGTCGGTGGAATCACCAAAGCATATCCATTGAAGGATATTTGCGTCCCCGAGGGGACATACGACAACGAGGGCGACCGCTTCATCGTGCGCCACTGCACGGACGCGGAGTTCGAGGAGTACAAGAAGCACGCAAAGGAAATAGAGGAGCCAGCCATGCTGCTGCAAGTCCTGCTTGACGTTGCATTGTCGGAAATCGACTGCTAAACTGATTTTTGCCATAATTTTTTAGGTCGGGGTTGTCCCTTTCGGGGGCGACCCCTTCCTTTTTTTGTGTGTGTCGGCAAGCAACTTCCGTCGGCAGGAATAAAGGCGGATGCTGGGCAGGATCGATCCCGTTGGGATCCCGTCCAGCCGACGAAGACTTCCATGAGGCGGGAGGTTACTTCGGTGAAGACACATCGATGGACATCGATGGGACGATCCAACTGGGATCCGTCACGGCGGAGGGTACCACTCTCTATGTATGTCTTCTTTTCTTCGGCATTTCTTCGGCATTTGGTGGCGGATGCGGATTGGCCCCAGTAAGGATCCCAATGGGATCTGTGTCGATCGAGAACCATGACTGCATCCTTTCTTAGAATTTTTCTTGGTTTTTGTTTTTGTAAATTATTGTAAATTAATTAGTTACAAAAATTAGAAAAAATAATTGGAAAATTTCTCGATTTTTTATCCGTTGTATTGATATTTTTCCTATCTTTGCAAAGTAATAAAATATTGTTGTAAGATTATCTATAAGAATCTAAACAACTTGTGTTAAAAACAACAAAGACATAGTTATAAACCATCAAAAATTAAAGAGTTATGGCAAAACAAATTACAAAGTCACAACTTCAAGCAATGCTTGAAAACATTCAAGGCGAAACCGAAATCACAGTCACAGTCAAGGGCGAGGTCAAGATGAACAAGACAAACAACCCTTTTTACGAGAAGCAGGGTCGCGCTTGGGTAGCGAAGGATAATGTTGAGAAAATACAAACGAGCGTGTACGCTTTCGGCGGATCGTATGAGGAAAGGGTCAACGAGGCTCTCGTTGCAGACGGAAGCGCAGGCGACTTCAAGGCCGCTTCGTTGCCGTGGGGCGAGTGGATTGTGGAGGGCAAGACCATTTCCCACAACGGCAAGGTGTACGCCCGTTGCTACATCGTGGAGGGAAAATCGTCTGTTGTTTCAGTGTCGTACTTGGTCAACGGCAAGGAAGCCACATCGGAGCAGGAGCAGAGCATCAAGGACTTCACCCCAGAGAAGAAGCCGAGCGCGAAGCAGGAGGCCGCAGGGCTTGAAAGTGGAAAGCAGGTAATCCCCAATAACATCGACTTGGACAAGGTTGTCCGCGTTGAGGTTGACGGGGCGGAGTACGAAATCGCATGACGGAATGTCAGTGACAAAATGTCAGGGGCGGCTCACTTGGTGGGTCGCCCTTTCCTTTTCCATTCCAGACAAGACCGACAGAGTTGGTGGAGGATCGCTGAATCGGATCCCATCGGGATCGATCGCCCTGGTGAATCCAGGGATGTCTGGACATCCCCTGGTATCCCGTCCAGTTCGGATCCCATCGGGATCGATCACTGTCCAGCATTCACCTCTTCCTCCTGCCGAAAAATTCAGCAAGGTTTTTTTGAAAAGTTTTCCAGATAAATATCCTGATTTCTTCTATGATTTTCCCACGGAAAATCCCATCGGGTTTTTCTTCATTTTCCCCGTGGGTTTTTTCCGTGGTTTTGGGCGGGGATTCCAGAGACTGGCCTCCCCGCCTTCTTTGTCTGGCAAACCCCCCCAAGAGATGTGATCCGTGAAGGAAGTCATTGGATCCCAATGGGATCGATCCTGTGGCCATCTCGTGTTCCATCTCGAACACGGCGTATTATGGATCCCGATGGGATCGATTCAGAACAGGTCCCCTTTCTTATTCCTTTTTCTGTAAGTTTTTGGTAATGTTTTTGTAAATTATTGTGAATCAAATTGTTACAAAGATTATCAAAAATAATTGAAAAAAATCTCTCAAAATACTTGACATATTGATTTTTTTCGTATCTTTGCTTCGTCAAACGACAAAGGGAAACAAACAATTTACAAACAATCTAAAACACAAGACTATGGCAAAGCAACACAAAATTTACTGCGAAGGCTGCTATTGCAGGCCAATGCAGGTAATCGACAAGAACGGCAACACGGAATGGCGTTGGGTGGTGGTCACATTTTCTGACGACTGCACCGAGAACGGCGAGGAAGTGGACATCAATGTCAAAGCGAAAACCGAGGAAGGGCTGGTCAATTCATCCGAGAGCGAGGACAATGGCGAAACCGAGAAAATCGTCAAGAACTCAATGACGATGAAAGACCTCTACAAGGGAATCCCTGGCCTCGACCCAGACATGGACGAAGACATCTGACGACTTGTCTGTCCAGCATGACAAGATGGCCGACATCACTTTGGTGGTGTCGGCTTTCCTTTTTCGTCAAGCTGCTCAGGAAAATCGTGATCCTTCGGTCCAGATTCTGATCCCATTGGGATCCAAGACGCTGGATACCAGACTCTTGGATGTATGAACTCGGGTGGTCAGGACGACCTTGAGTCTGGAAAGGTTCCCGTGATCTGGTATGGATCCGAGTGGGATCGATCGACAGGTCCCGTCGAGACTCTCTTCTTTGACGACAGGGTGGTATTGAGTACATGACGACATTGATCCTGAAGATGTACTTTTGATCTGGTATGGATCCAAATGGGATCGATCCTGTCAGAATCTTGTTCTCTCGATGTCGTGCCTGTTAACTATTCGGTTCATTGTGCAAGATTACTCTCACGAGATACTCAACCGTCGGTTAATCCGTTGGATCCCAATGGGATCCGTGATGACCGACGAAGTTTTCTTCGTTTTTTATTCCATAATTTTCCAGAAAAATTTTTTCCGTTTTTTCTTGCGTGGTATTCGGAAAATACTTATCTTTGCATCGTCAAACTTAAAATAAGAAAAACTATGGAAAAAAGAAACGGAAAATTCGTGGGGAAAAAGGACATTCCCTTCGACAACGACAAAATCGCGGACATTCTTCAACTTAAATGCCGCATACTTGAAATGTTCAGGTCGCGCAATGTTACCGTAAGTTTCGCCCAGAACATTCCGAACGAGAACTACTATACAGCCGCAAGCGACTTCTCTAAGCTGATGAGTACGGAGCTTACAGTCAGGTTCAAGCCAGTTACGTCAAAGCGTGGGCTTGTTCAGAGGGGGGCTGGTTTGTGCAAGCGCAAGGTGTCGGCGATCGATCCTTGCGTGCATATCATGTTCTACAACCAGCAGGGAATCGACGAGGTGACTGGTGATAGCGAGATACAGCCTTGTGTTTTCATAGGGGTTCATGGGTTTCAGGAAAGGGGATACAGGAAACATCATTGGGCAGACTATTCTCCGAAGCCTTCCTTCGGCTATGGATATGAAATAGAAACTTTGTGGCAAGATGCGGTCAAACCAGCTATGAATCAAATTTGGAACGACATCAACTTGCTGATAGAGTGATTGTTATAGAAGCAATAAGGTAACGGCTTGGGCTTGTGTCCGAGCCGTTTCTTTTTTGTGTGATAGTACGTCTTGACACAGATGAGTCAGTGGATGCCCGTCGATCAGATCCCGATGGGATCCGTTACAGTGGGTTCAGGATCACCATGAGTCCGAGGTTGCGATTGACTTGCTTGATGGACTTGGACGTCAATCATCTCGATGCCAGCTGGTTAGGATCCCATTGGGATCGTAACTGGGCATTCGCTGCCGATTCGATCGTCGAATTTTTGTCGAATTTTTTCTGAAAACAAAAACAAAAAAATCCGCACAATTTTTGTACGGATTTTCTTTGGGGTTTTTCTGGAATTTATTTCGGGAAAACCTCGTCAGCGTATGCTGTGAAAGTGTTGCCGCTTTCTCCTTGCAGGGTGTATTCCGTGCAGAACGCACCATCCTTGATGTCGGTTATCGTGAAAACCTTGTTTGCATCTGGTGTTTCCCCGTATGCACCGAACCTGACTTGTTTGCCGATTGTGAATTTTTTAATATCCATTGATTTTCATATTTTTGTCTTGTCAACCGAATAATATTGTTTCCCGTCTATATATTCAAGCTCACACACGAACTTGAATTTTCCCCTTCTGTAAAGGTGTGCAGTGAAAGAACCGACGAATACGCTGCGTCCAGCAACATCATCAATGTTCCTTCCGCTTTCGCATATTATGGAACTCCGTTCTTTGTTGTAGCAGAATGTCCCCAAGGAAAGGGCGATTGCGTAATCATGTGTGTTTGTTATTTCCATTATTCCGTTTGTTTGATGATGCAAAGATAAGCATTTTTCCTATACCACGCAAGGAAAATCGTAAATTTTTTCATGGAGGTCCAACACCCGTCGATCGTTTCGGCCTCAGTATGGATCCCATTTGGATCCTATACGATCCAGAGCATCTCCTCTCATATCCTCGTTGATCGATCAACTGTGATGAACTCGAAGAAATGATCCTTCCGTGATCGATCAGATCCCATTGGGATCATATCATATCACGGCGTCTTCTTCAGACTCAAGGTCATCATCATACCAAGTGATGTCCACATCCAAGAGTCTGGTATCCAGGCATTTGGATCCCATTGGGATCGTATCGGGGCCTTCACGAGTTCACTGCTGTCGTTGTATGCGTTGTCATCTGGTTAATGTAAAAAGAAAAGCCGATCCAAAATTGGATCGGCTTTCATTTCGTGTGGGAATGATTGGGTTTAGTCCACTTTCTTGAATATAACTGACTTGCCGTCGGTTCTTGATGTTTTAGAGCAAAGCCCCACGACCTGCTTGATGTCTGGCCTGTTCATGCATTGGTGTCTGCACCAGCATTCCCTGCAAGTTCCAGTTAGGTCTTCTACGACTTCAAGCGTGACAATCGTATCTGGCATATAGGGGTTATGTACGGTTTTCCTGAATCTCTCCCCTATCGGTCTTGTCATGTTGTCCATTATCTATTCCTCCTTGATTTTCACATTAAGAATTGTATTCCTGTGTTGCTCCTTTATTCTTGGCCTTGATTCCCAGTCAAGAATCTGGTACAACAATACGAATGTGCTTATTGATAGGCAGTTTTCTCCTTCATGGATTGGTTCAACGCGGTTCCAGCTCATGCAGTGCCATTTCATCTGCCTTGCCTTTTCAACATTTGCTTTTTCGATCGATTGGTTTATGTCGTCAAGATGTTGTCTTGTCATGTTGACGGTAATTGTTTGCCTATATACGGTTCCGTCTTCACCGTATTTTGTCATGTAGTTTACAGTTGTTTTCATTTTCATATCGTTTTGATGATGCAAAGATAAGTAAAATACCAATACGTGTCAAGCTTTTTCCCCAATTTTTTCAGAAAATTTTTTTCGGAAATTATCTGGAAACTTTCCAGAGATTCTGGTCGGGATCTTGCGGCGGGATCGATCCCAATCGGATCCTTTACAGTTAATCTCGATGTTGATGAGGATTATGTCTGAAGTTCGTCGGGGTGCCCTTGGCTGGATCGATCCAGTTGGGATCCAAGCACGCCGAACGATCTGTCCTGTCGATGCCCTTCACCGATCGATCAACCCTGATCCGAACAGAGAGGATCCTGACTCAGGTCATCACGGATCCGATCCCATTGGGATCCAATGGATTACATGACGGCTGAGCATCTCGTGTGAGTATCATGGCAAGAAGTCGTCTGGAAGTTTTCCGTGGCCTGATCGATCCCGTTGGGATCAATACTGGACGAAGTAGGATCTTTGCTCATCGATGTAATGGTTGTCCAACAGACTCTGAAGTCTCCTCATCTGTATGGGATCCTATTGGGATCCATACTGGCCATTCTGCGCGGATGTCTTGTACGCAATACTGGATGCGGCGGCAAAAAAACGAAAAGCCGATCGACCATTGTATTGATCGATCGGCTTCCCTTATGATTGGAGCTTGAACACTCACCAAAGGTCTTCAAGTTTCAGTCGCTTGAAGTTCCTTTCGTTCTCGATTGCCGTTTCCCAGTCTGGTTCCGATTTGCGGTAGACCAACGCGCTTTCGCCTTTCTTTGAAAGAAGCCGTATCTCCATGATGTTTGTCCCGTCGTGGTGAAGCCCGTGTACATAGACGCGGCCATTGTCATAGACCACTTTGTAGTCTTGATAGTCGCTCGAAGAATTGAGGGCTTCCTTGATTGCTTCCGAGAGGGTCTCAAATGTTTTCTCGACATATCCTTTGTGGTGTCCGTCCCAAAGTCCCAAGTCGAAGGTGATTACATAGTGGCGGATTCCTTTGTCGGCAGTGGAATAAGAAAGGTTTGTGAAGAAGTCCTCATAGTCGATATATTCCTCGTCGCTTACCCAATCATAGTATTCTTGCGAGTCTTCCTTCGCTGGTTCGATTTCGTTTGCTTTGCACCATTCTACATACATTGCATAGTTGTAGAATTCCGTGCAATAGTTTGTTCCGATAAGGGTTCTTTCCTTTTTGTCTTGTTTGCTCATGATTCAGATGTTTTTTATTGTTTGAATTATGATGCAAAGATACGACTTTTTTCTTAATTGTCAAGCGAAAAACGAAAAAATTTATCTTTATTCTTTATTTTTTTCTGGAACGATCGATCCTGTTGTCCGAGATGGCGATCTGTCTTGGATCCCAATGGGATCCGTTACTGTGGAAGTTGTATTCTTGGGGGCCTTTCTTCAGGATGTCCTGATAAGCGGGGACTAACTCATATCTGGAAATTACCTGGCGAGAGATCCCAGTGGGATCTATCGGATGGGAGATTCGGCTGTTGGCCTTGCCGACTGCTGTTGATCATCCTGATGTTCTGGATGGTGATCCTGAACGGATCCAAATGGGATCGATCAGCGGGCCGAAGGTTCCTTTTACTTCAGGTTTGTGTCGGGACGAAAAAAGACAAAGCCCGCTGGTATTGTCTCCAACGGGCTTTCCACGAATATGAATAATGAAACAAGAGTTATGGCTTGATGTCTTTCAGTATGATTGATGCTTTTATCCAATATACGGCTGGTTCCGTCTTGACGGAGATTTCCAACCCGTTGTCGTTCTTTTTGTAAGGGAACTTAGACTTCGACATGATCGTTCCGATGAATTTGTCAGCTTTTTCGTTGGCATAGGACTTTGCTCCTTCCTTGCTCGCGAAGATGTCACTGGACACCGTATCACCGAATGGGGTGTGTTCGATTACTGTAGCCATGTATATGGGTTGAGGGTACTGTTCGCTTTCCGACAAATGTTCATACAGTTTGTTTTGTTCGATCGCATTCTCTATCATGGACTTGATTTCCTCTATGACGGAATCGCTGTCCTCGTCGTCTGGATCGTATGAAGGTGCTCCATGTAGCTCACCCCAATATCTTCCGTCCTCTCCATGGACGTCATAGAACGATTGATCCGTGTTGCAGTCATAGCATTGGGTCAGTAATAAGCTTTCCCCGTTTTCCGTGATGATTCTGATTCTGATTCTGTTTTCCATAGTATGTTTGTTTTTGAATTTGTTTGACGCTGCAAATATACGACTTTTTCCCGAATTGTCAAGTATTTTCCTTGAAATTTTTCCGAAAAATTTTTCTCAGGATTTTACCCGTATTCTTTCTAGGATTCCGATCAGAAAAAATCCAGATGGGATTCGACAGGTTGCCCACGGGTTTTGGGCAGGGAAAGATCCCGTTGGGATCTATCTGGGTGTGGACGTCGTGGGATGTCTTTTGTAAATTGCGTCCGACTCAGAATCATCACATCGTTTCTGTGGAATTGATCCTAATAGGATCTGGAAAGGGGACGACGATCTGTGTTCCTCTGTTTCTTCTGGATCCAGCTTTTTTGCGGACAACAAAAAAGGGGTTGCCATGTTATCGGCAACCCCTTCTCGTGATTAGGGCACGGCACGGGATTTCTTATTTGTTTTTCTTGTAGTATTTCGTTTCCACTACTTTGATAAGGACATGATCGGTGGAATAGCATCCGTCCATCCAGATATTGTAGCAGTCTGGTGTGTCGGTGAAGTCGTCCTTGCATGACTGGTTGTTTGGATCGATCCAAAGGTTTCCAGCTTCCGATAATTCAATATATTCGTCGCGTTTCAGTTTGAGTGCGGCGCGGGCGTGTTCCCTGTCAGAGAAAACACCAAGCGTTTCCACGGTGTCTTCGTCACCGTTGCAGCATACCGAGTGAAGCACCGCATAGCATGGTGTCCCCTTGCCGATGACGTTCTGTTTTTGGGCATTTGCTATCTGATCGCTTATTTCAAGGATTTTATCGATTGAAAGATCGTCGAAGTCGATCGGTTTCCCGTTGTATTCATATACTGGTGTAAGCCAGTCAGGTCTGAGGTAAACATATTCCCTTCTTCCTATTTTCAGTTTGCCTGTGATTTGTTTAGCCACATTGTCGATGGCGACGGCTTTGAGCTGTTGTGCCTGTGTCTTGATTTCGTAGTTCTTCATTGTAGTCTTGTTTTTGAATTATGGTGCAAAAATACGAAAAATATCGATACGTGTCAAGTAAAATCGAAATTATTTTTTCTCGATCGATCGCTGTCCACGGCAGTGGAGCCAGCTGTAATCCTGATTTGGATCCCACTGGGATCGAAACTGGGCCGAGTGGGTCGACGCGGGCGCGTGCGCGAGTGCGCGTGCGTTTCTTTTACTATTATAATGGGATAAAAAATAAAATAGAATTTTTCGTTTTTTACTTGACAATTCAGATTTTTTTCGTATCTTTGCGGCGTGAATCAAACAGAAGTATAACCTATCAAAAACTTACAACTATGGGAAGAAGAAAATACAACGAGATTGAGAAGGCGCAGTCCAAGATCAACAAAGGGATCGACGATCTCTATGCAGCTGTATGCGATCGTGTCAAGGATATGCAGGAAGCTAATGGAAAAGGTTATGTCGACACGCAGGACAAAACCAAGGACACAATCTATTTCCTTGCATACGACAGCGAGGCTGTAAACGATATGCACGAAGGCACTGTGTGCGGTGTCCGTGCGGTGCGTAACGGAAGCGGTCTTGATCTTCAATTTGTGGGATCGATCGTCAATGTGTATTTTGATCAAGAAAGCTTCGACGACTGTAACCGCAACTATGGAGATAGCAACGATATTGTAGACTACAACGGGTTTGACGGTGAATGGGAAGAGTCTTGGCAATATGTCAAGAACCACGATCTCATCCTCTATGTGCCTACATTGCTCTCCATCGCGGAGTCGATAGACCAGTACATCTGACAAACATTCATTTTTTCATAACTGCTTTTTCATGTGCGGCGATCGATCATCTTCGGTCTCCGCACTGTTTTATGCCAAGAACCAGAACAAGGAGTTCATCCTGTTGGTGACCCAGTATGGATCCCAATGGGATCCTATTTAGAGCCGCCAGATCCCGTCGGGTTTTATTCAAATAAAAAATAGAAATAAAAAATTGATTTTTTCTTGGATCGTATCGATATTTTCCGTATCTTTGCAGCGTAAAATAAAACGGAAAAATAAACCAAAAAAGAAAGGAAAAAAACAATGAGCAGCGGACATGAATTGCCTTACAGAGGCGAGAGCTTCAAGATAGTTGGTTGCAAGAATGCAATGGAGAAAAACACACGATCGATGTTTCCAGATCCTAAAGACAATATCGGTATATGGGTCGATTATTTCAGGATCGTCTATGACAGGGGTGAACGGATTGAACAAGGATTCGGTTCGGATTCGTTTGTCAGTTACGACAACGGGTATATCGGTATAGAGTGTGCCGATCGTTTCCAGACAGTGAAGGAAGCGGAGGACTTTATCAAGGTAAAGAAAAGTGTGGTAAACAACTGGTATCGTGGATTCGGCATCAGGAAGACCGAGTACGATAAATCAACGGGAACTTACACGCATGAGATTATCAGGCCATGTGAGGCAACCAATAGCGTCACGGTCGATCACCTTAATTGAAAAAAAAAGACTTGACATTGATATTTTGCTTATCTTTGCATCGTAATTCAAAAACAACAGAGCTATGGAAACTACAAACAGAAAATGGTATCGCTCCGACTTCACGGCAAAGGGGTTGTTTGACAACACGGATATTGATTCGGAATACTACACGGCAGAGAGTGACGCGGAGGCGATCGATCACGGTAAGGAACTCGCGGCAAACGGGGTTGACTTCGCCGACATCGGTCACATCGACATCAAGCTGACCTATATCGCGGAGGTTGACGACACGCAGGAAACTTGGCCAGAGAAAAGAACTGTTTATTATTGAAAAACAAAACCAGAATTTTTCAGAGAAAAAAGATCGGGGGAACATCCAAAAGTTCTCCCGATTTTTTTATTTGGGAAAATCCAGAGAAATTCCCACAGGGAATACATGGCGATCGATCCTGAACTGGATCCCACTGGGATCTATCCAACTTTCTCATCTTCAGAGTCTTGGATGCCATGTTTCATGTGGAACAAAAATTTTACAGAAAAAGCTTGACACGTATCGATATTTTTCTTATCTTTGCACCGTCAATTCAAAAACAGAGTATTAACCTATAAAAGAAAAGACCTATGAAGTACACAAAAATTTTAAGGACTGTAGCCGATCGTTTAGACACTCAATACGGAGTGTTGTTAACCGACGGAAGAATCATTTCCCTTTACAACGAGGATAACCAGTTTTACCTGAGATGGGACTTCCCGATCGATCTGGAAACGATGACATACGAACCCCGTTTGGCTGACGAAAACAATGGGGAGATTTCCCTCAACTCACTTGACAGAATTGTTATCGCAGGCGTGGTCAAGTGCTATGACGAATGCAACTATTATCATGGCACATATCCAGAGGATTTCACCTGCCCAGAGCAGGAACGCTTGGAGATCAATCGTATCGAAGCCTTCTTCAAGGATAACGGTTATAATGTGTCAAGAGAAGCGATCGAACACAATTTCAACGCTTGGCTCGGTGACATGAAGTCAGGCTACCGTGACGACATCAACGGATACCACCTGTTCAGCCCGTGCGGTTGCAACCCGTTGTCAATGTGTCTGTCAACGCTCAACACACTGTGTGACGACTGGCAACAGACATACACCTGCTGAGTTTTGCTCATACTCATATCATATTGTTTTTTTCCGATCGATCACACCCAGTGGTCGATCGGTTTTTTTATTATCCTTTATTCATCTTTATTCTTTGATGGAGCATCTCCTCGTCAGGCTGGCGCCAGTCAGATCGATCCCACTTGGATCCATATCGACACGGATACATCCTCCTCATCCCAAGAGTCTGAAGACGAACCAGTTAGGATCCCACTGGGATCGATCCTGTGCAGCTGTGCAGGATGTCTGCACACTTGGATCTTTTTCCCAGAAAATTTCCAGAATAATTTTGTAAATTATTGACAGATAATAAGTTGGAATATATTTTGAAAAATAGTTGAAAATTTTCTTGGAAAAAGCTTGCCAATTCAGATAATTTTCGTATATTTGCATCGTCAAACGACAAAGGAACAAACATTATCATTAACATCTAAAAAACAATCAACTATGGGACAGTATTATAAGCCAATCGTCCTGAAGAAGGACTGGAAAAACGAGGAACAACCGATCGCTGGTACGCTTTCGCCTTATGACTATGACAACGGCGCGAAGCTCATGGAACATTCCTATGTAGGAAACAGTTTCGTCAAGGCCGCTATGAAGATGATCGATCTTATCGGTCAGGGAAATGCCGTGCCTTTCGTCTGGTGCGGTGACTATGCCGATCCAGTCGATACATCAAACCATCCCGTCACGAAAGATAAAGACGGAAATCTCGTTGGTGGAATCGATTTGTATTCGTGTGCTTGCGCATGGCTTGGCGAGGACAAAAACAGCAAAGAGTACGAAGATCTGAAAAATACTCTGCAAAATGTAAGCACAGATGAAAAGTGTTACATCATCAACGAGACGAAGAAGCAGTTCGTGCGCATCCCCGATTATGATAAGGACAAGTGGTTTATCCATCCCCTTCCGATCCTGTGTGCCGACGGCAACGGTCGGGGCGGCGGAGACTACGGCTACTATGCGTCAAAGAACATGAAGCTTGTCGGAACATGGGCACATGACGAGATTCGTCTTGCCGAAAAGAAATCCGACACGGAGGGCTACGAGGATTGCGGCTGGATTCCAGAGTGCGAGGAATAAGGGTTCAACCGACTTTCATAACTGACTTTGGGCGATCGATCCGATTAAGGATCGATCGCCTTTTCTTTTTCAGAGTGTCAACCCAGACGCAGTATCCCGTCGGTGAATATGGCCCCAGTATGGATCCCACTTGGATCGATCGATACGGATTCGTCTTCAAAAGTATCCTCCTGATTTTCAGCAAATTAATTTCCAGAAAAATTCAAGAAAAATTTCCAAGAAATTTCTTGGATTGTATTGGAATTTTTCTTATCTTTGCATCGTAAAATAAAACAGGAAAACTAACCTATAAAATAATATGAATATGAAGGACAAACTTTTATCTCATGAATCGAAGCTGCAATCCGAACTTGCAGCAATCATGGAAAAACGGTGTGCGGTCAGGAAGGAACTGGAATCCTTGACATCATCAATGCTTTTCAGAATGGGCGGATCGATCGACATTGACAACATTGATTCTCCATTATGCGTGTCGTATGACGGAGGCAACCATCCAGAGTACGCATCCGATCTTTATGCCTCAGTGGAGACTGTCCGTGCTGTAGGCGGATCATTCGAGGTTGACCTGAACGACTGTGAGCCTAACGTGTATGCGGATCGTCTGTCTTTCGATGATGTGTGTGCCGTACACGACGCTATCGCTGGATTGTACAGAAGCTGCAACGCTGTTATTTTCGACGCAATCTTAGATGTATTCGGACCTTATATCGAAAAGATCTTTACCAGCAACGGCACGAGTCCTTATAATATAGAAGTGTCTGGCGGAGCTATCAAAGTTTTATTAAACACAACAGATCGCAGACATTTTCAGCAAACAAAGATCGATAGTATTGTCTGCAAGTTCCCAGACAGGATCGATAGCGGAGAGTTCCAATATGATCCGAGAAAAAAACCTATGCTTGTGTTCAAGTTGACGGAATAAACATAAGACTGAACCATAATTCTCGACACATACTTGCTTTTATGGAAAAGTCCCGATCCAATTCGATCAGGGCTTTTCTTTTTTATGCAAAGACGAAACCACGACTCATCGTTCATTCTTTACCGAAACTTCAGGATCCGACTGGGATCCTTGAATTCCGATCCAGATCATTTAAGCTGCGATCTCACGCGATCGATACAATGTTAGCCGATCGATCGAATAATCATACATCATAAGTTAAGTATGTTATATACATGATAAACAATATGTTATGAATATAATCGGACAAAATCGGACAAAATTCGATCGTGAACCAGAGCATTTGATCGCAACTTAAAAGGATCTGGATCGGTTTTATGATCCCAGAGGGATCCATGACCTGTGCAGGAGTATTCTTTATACTTCTTGTCAAAATAAATATAGAAACTTTCCTATATAAAATAACAGGAATTTTATATAGGAAAACTTCAAGAAATTTCTATGGAAAAATTTTATACTTTTGATGGAGAGAATATTTCCGAAGACGACATAAGGGGAGTGTTCTCGGAAAACCCAGATTGCGGCATGGCTGTCGTATATACAGAGCGTACTGGTGGAAGGGAACTGGTTAACGGAAGGATGACATGGATCGATCGCGTCCAGACAAAGGTTATTCCGTTCGCTAAGAGGAAACCAGCTTTGGACTACATTGGGTTCCTGAGATCCCAGACGAACCGATCGATCTCGGACATGCACATAGAGGTTGCTGACTGAAGTGAAGAGAGCTGCTGGCGCTGGTTAGGATCCCAGTGGGATCCTTTCTTGGACCGAGGAGATGGTCGTTACGGGCGATGATCGATCGTTGTCGAAAAATATCAGAAAAAGCTTGACACGTATTGATATTTTTCGTATCTTTGCACCGTCAAACAAAGTAAGACTAACCGATCAAAATCACAACATTATGGCAAACTGGGCATTAGTAACTTATAAATGCGAGTGCAGGGACAACCAGCAGGCTGAGGCTTTCACCAAGCTTCTGGACAAACTGAAATCTTTGCCGAAACCATACGCCGAATCAGACTTCGGAAACCTTTGGATGGGATGTGTGGTGAAGGCACTGGGTGGAGACCCCGACGAAATCAAATGCAGGGGTAAGATATTTGATGACTACGATATTGACGGAAATGTGGTCACTCTCGTCACAGAACAGGCTTGGAGTGAGCAGGAGGAGTTCCGCCACCTTGTTGAGGAGACGTATCCTGGCATGAAAATCTGGTATTGCTGCGAAGAGTCCAACGAAGGCATTTATTGCACAAACGACACGGAAAGAAAGTTCTTCAAGAGCTGGTACTACCTTGACTACGAAGACGGAGGTGAGTATTTCGACACAATAGAACAGGCTGCGGAGTTCGTCAGCGACAAGATTGGTATACCAGTCGAGCCTACGATCGAATCGATCGAGGAAGAGATTGAGAAATACCAAGAGGATAACGACTGGTCTGACGAAAGCTGGATGAATTTTTACGTATTCGATATAATCGACGACTGACAAAGGTTGTTTTCATAGGTTCAAATATTGTTTTTCCGCTGGGTTTGGTTTTCATTCCCAGCGGTTTTTCTTTGTTGCCGACACAAAAAACTCTGAAGTGGCAGGAGATGAGCTGATCTGGATCGATCCCATTGGGATCCGTTTCTGGGCCACGGGTGCCTTCGGCGTTCTCGGATCCAGATGGGATCGTTGGATTCCAGAATTTTTCTTGGAATTTTTCTGGAAAATTTTTTCGAGATTTTTCTTGGATCGTATTGATATTTTTCGTATCTTTGCATCGTCAAACAATAAAACAGAAAACACTATGAAAAACATTGAAAAGTATTGTCCTGTATGTGGACACAAGTTCGTTCAAGGAGAAAGCGAATACAACAACGAAACGGCTAACACTGACTATGTTTGCACAGAATGTGGTTGGGAAGGAACTCACGATCAAGTTCTCGATACTGACAAAATCATCGAGGATCTTGTTGATGAAATCGACAATGAAGGCATTGAAATCACAACAGAGGATGCAACCAACGTAATTAAGGAGATCCGTTGTGGAGAAAGTTACGAAAACGCGATCAAGTCGATCGTCAACGGAATACTGGATTGTCTCGGCAATGAAGATGACATCGATCTTTCCGACAAGCTCCAGACCTACAATGGAAGCTACAACAAGCGCACCCTCAAAAAAGATGGTCTTTGTATCGTCACTTGGCCAGATTCCCAATCGCTTTGCGAGATGGAAAATTTCTGGGAACACGCTTGGCTTATAAATGACGACTACGGCCTTAGAAGGTTCGGATCCTGCGCCTATGTCGTTGAGGAGGACTGGTACACGGAAAATGACATTATTCCAAACGATCTGGTTGATACGATTAGGAGAGCCATTGATCGAATTGGATGCAACGGATTAATCAATGTTGAAAACGACGGGATCGAATTATGTGATGGTGAGGATCCAGAAGGAAACCCAGAAGGGGAATGGCACTATGTCACCGAGATATTGCCTTGTGGGTTGAAGATGGACAACGGGGATTTCTATGAATACTCGGATCTGTCTGAAAGTGAACTTGAAAAGGTGCTGGACTATGTAAACGGTATCTGATATAAAAAAATAAAAACAGATAAAACCGATCGATCACAATTGGGTGATCGATCGGTTTTCTTTTTATAAACTATTCGGACGACAGATATGAGCAGATCGCATGGAACATGAGATCCCAGTGGGATCAGACTTCCAGTGAAGAAGACTCGTCGAATTCAGAAAAAATAATATAGATTTTCCTTGCGTGGTATCATATTTTTTCGTATCTTTGCACCGTAATTCAAAAACAGGAACAATATGAAAACAGAACAGCCAAGATGGGAAAACGATTCCCCAATTCAAATCAACATCAGTATCAATGTGGAGAACGGAAAGATCAACGGAGCGAGGGAGTTCGCCGATCTCCTTTGCTCGAAACATCTTCACGTCAAGGGCTATAGGATCCGCTTCACACAGAAACGCAACAACAAGAAGATCGTTGTCGTAGAGGCCAACTATCATATAATCGGAACTATTGACATACGCAAAGGCTATGTTTTCGGGAGCAATTGCATCATGTATGGTTCACCAGACAGGGAGAACGAAGGCAGCAAACAGGTAATCTCAGTACTTTTCCACGACGTATGCGGAATGAGAAACGAAATCGCCAGAGTGGAGAACGGTATGCTCAACACGTCCGACATCGAGCTTGCCCAGAGGATAGTCAACATCTACTCGGATTTCGTCGAGAGGATGATCGTACCAGTTACAAGTGAAAACTCCAAGTTCGACAAGATCTGCGACATAGTGTTGTCACTCAAAAAGTTTAACGGAAGGATTGTCGTCGACGACAACACAAGACTGGATGCCAACGCCAATGGGAAACCAATTATCGTGAAGATAATCAAATACGGTGGAGTGTGTGACAACTATGGGGAAGATCACTTCTTTTATGAACTGGACGACAGATCCCTTGAATTAATAAAGGAATACATCGAAAGACAAAGATAAACGGCATTGCATATTCTGTCGCCGATCGATCGCAATTGGGTGATCGATCGGCTTTCTTTTTTGTGCCACCCAGAAATATCCCAAGAGGAAAGGATGATGCTGAGCTGGACGGGATCCCACTGGGATCGATCTTGGCCCCAGATTTTATCGCGGAAAATTTCCCAGAATTTTTCCCAGAATTTTTCTCGAAAAATTTTTCTGGAATTTTCTTGGATCGTATTGATATTTTTCGTATCTTTGCACCGTCAAACAACAAACAGAAAGGATATTTGGAAGATACGAAAAAAAAAAACAGAAAAAAGCTTGACACGTGTCGATATTTTCCGTATCTTTGCAGTGTGATTCAAAAACAAAGTATTAACCTATAAAAAACTTACAACTATGACACGGAGAAAAAACTTACTGTCGACTGAGGACGAGATAATCGTCACGGACAAGATCAACAACGAGATTTACCTTACTGGGAAATTCATGGACGGGGAAGCCGATCTGAAAGACGAGAACGGAAACCCAGTCAAGATGAAATACCCAAAGTATTCTGAACTTACTGGTGAGCAGATAGAGGAAATCGAGTATTTTTGCGATCGATCGCTCATTGAGTACCAACAGGTTGCAATGGTTTTCGGGGAAGTTTTCCCGACATCTTGTTAAGTATAACAATCAAAAAAGGAAAGGACAATACAATGACACATTTCCGTACATACTGCATAGGAGACTACGACGAGAACGACCTTTGCGAGAAGTTCAGCGAGTTCACGACAGTGCCACCTTATGCCGATGGCAATGTCTGTGGAGAGGACATCATGCAATTTATTGATTTTTACACAAGTGGAAAAAATACAAATTGTATTAATGGAGACATCAATGTTGCACATAAACTTGGGCCAAGATCCCGTAAACTGTTTGCAGAATGGACCGATGCGAAATCCAATGGCGACACCGATCGAATGAACGCAATCGTCAAGGAATCGATCGACACTGTGTTCAAGGAGCTTTACAAAGCGTTCGGCTATGACTGGAACCATAACAAATGGAAATTCAACGATCAGGGTGTGCTGGAGAAATGGAGTACACGCAATCCCAACACTGTCTTCGACTACTATCAGGAGATCGATCAGACAACTCTCGGCGATATGGTGGATCCAGATCTTCGCATAGCCGAATCATGCGGGTTCTTCAACGGCCCAGAGAACACTTACACGAAGTTTGACTGGGTTGGATGGTTCGGAATGTCGGAAAGGGAAGTTGACAACGAAACGGCGATCGACCTTGTAAGAAAGGCGATCGAGGGACTGCCCCCAGACACACCAGTCTACACATTCGACTGCCACATTTAACACGACTGTTTTCCATAGTCTTTATATTGCTCATTTTTGCCCGATCGATCACATCCCGTGACCGATCGGGTTTTTTATGCGACATGCACGGAGATCGTTCTTCGGGAAGGAAGTCTTCGGCCCCCAGATCGATCCCAATGGGATCCCTTTGCCGTGGCATCTCCAAGGTCAGGTTATCCTCACCCATTCCCATCCTGAAGAACGGATGTTAAAGGGGACTCTGTCCTGAAAAGGATCCCACTGGGATCGATTCTGTGCGGATGACATCCGACGGGTTTCTGAACCAGAATAAAATTTTTTTCGGAAAACACTTGACATGTATTGATATTTTCCGTATCTTTGCACCGTCAATTCAAAAGAAGTACAAACATATAAGACAAAAGAACTATGGAAGACAATCTGACTAAAATTGTGCCATACGGTCCGATCGATTTACACGACAATTTCACGATCAACCACATCAAGATCGAAGTGAAATATTGGGATCACAGGATCAAGGTCGACATCACACCTATCATGATCAACGATATATCATACAGTGTCCATTACGACGGAAAGCAAGAGCATCAGGGGTTCTTCGTGAACGTACTGCAATGTTCGAGAAAGTCGAACAAAAAGATGGATCTGATCGCACGCGCACTCTGGCCTTACACCGATCGAATCGTCGAGCTTTTCGGACAAGGGAAGTTCGCAGAAATCACCAACATTATCACAGCACTCGTTAAAGACTTAAACCTTAAATAAAATGTTAGACATAGAAAGAATAATGGAGAAGATTGGCCCGCAATTGACGATCGGAGACAAGCGTACCGTCATGATCGTCCTTGATGCAGTCAACGATCAGCTTTCGGAAACGCGCACAAATGAGGATATGTTCTGCATCTATAACAAAAGCGGCATGAGAATGTTCCAGTACGGAACAGGATCGTGGTGCCACATGAACAGGACACTGAAGAAAGCCGAGTCCGACTATCCAGACGCAGGGTTCTATGTTGGAGAAATTGACGGCTAATCCAAGAAATCGGCAGAACTCCATTCAGCGATCGATCACGATAATGTGATCGATCGCTTTTCTTTTTGTCAAAAACCTGAGAAAACCAATGGCGTGCTGGCGTTGGTTAGGATCCCACTGGGATCGATCTGGACGGATCCGTCTTCAAAAGTATCCTTCTGATTTTCAGCAAATTAATTTCCAGAAATTTTTTTGAAACTTTTTTGAAAAATTTTCGGAAAAAAGCTTGCCAGTTCGGGAATTTTTCGTATCTTTGCATCGTCAAACAAAGAAAAAGACATTAACCAATAAAAGAAAACACTATGGAAAATTACAAGAAAGCATTGGAACAGGTAGGGATCGCCTATTTAGGAGGGTTGAAACACTCGGCAAAGATGATGAAGTCGTTCAAGAAGAAGGTTGCCACGTATTGCATATACCTTGCGCCTGCCGATCTTGCTGGACGGACTGCAAAGGGTACGCGGATCAACGTATGCCCGAAATCGCAGCACTGTAAAGCGTTGTGCCTGAACTCGTCTGGCCACAACAAGGCCGACATCCTCCACAGGGGGATCAAGCAATCGACCATCAACCAGTGCAGGATCAGGAAGACCCGCCTGTTCTACAACGATCGTAACCTGTTCATGGAGATCATGATACACGAGATCGAGAGGAGCCGCAAGTATGCGGAGAGTCACGGAATGGAGTTCTCGATCCGAATCAACGGAACGAGCGATCTGTCCCCAGAGCTGTTCCGCTACAACGGAAAGAACATACTGGATATGTACCCAGACGTTCAGTTCTACGATTATACCAAGGTTTTCAGCCGTACAAAGCTGCAAGGTCTTTATCCAAACTATGACATAACATTCAGCTTCGACGGGTACAACTGGGAAGATTGTGAAACCTACCTGAACCGTGGCGGGAAGGTGGCGATCGTATTCGACTCGGAAACCATGCCCAAGACCTACAAGGGGTTCAAGGTGATCGACGCAAACGGATATGATATGCGCTACATGGATCCTAAGGGTTGCATCATGGGTCTGGAGTTCCATCCGATAGCCATAGGCGGGAAGGTCTGTCACGCCAAGGAAATCGACGATCCCTTCATCGTGAAAACCGAAAACAACCCAGACGTGGATTTCGGCCTGTAACGGGGGATAAAAACGGAAACGCGGGCGATCGGTCACATTGTGATCGGTCGCCCTTTTTGTTTTTTCATGGAACTGGATCGATCGGACGAAGGAGATAGCGGATAGCGGAAAGCTGTATGGATCCCACTGGGATCCTGACTGGACGGATGGAACCTTTCTCTGGGTTTTCTTCCAGATTTTTCCCGAAAAAAGATCGAGAAAAATTCCAGAAAATTTTTTCAAGAATTTTCTTGGATCGTATTGATATTTTTCGTATCTTTGCATCGTCAAATAAAAACAGAGATATTAACCAATAAAAAGAAAGGAAAACAAACCATGGGAAAAAAGATTATCAGAGCAAACGACGCCGACAACTGCGAATCGATCATGATTACATTAACACGGGAAAAATACCCGATCGCCTTCAAAGCTAAGTTAGAAGAGCTTATGGAAGAAGGCGCGTTTGAAACGGAAGACGAAGCGATCGACTGGATCGAGTCCAACCCGATCGAATTGGAAATCTATTATGAAAAGGGGTATGGCCTTTTCGCCGTGGAATCCGAAGCCGTGGAGAGCAACGGGACATATTCCCCCTACACAAAATCCGAGATTGTTTGCGATTAAGAAAGGAGAAATGTCATGGGTTACAGATTACATGTGGTAAAACGACAGGAACGGTTCGGGGACATCGAGGCGTTCAACTGGAAAAACAACGAGTTCGCGGATCTTCTCACAACGATCGGCTGCGACATCTGCGGTGACGAGCCATACGATCGATTCGAGTGCCTGAAGTCCGAATTCAGGAAAGCGATCGGCATCGTCAAGCTCTATTCAGAGAAAGACAGTCTGACGGAAGAAGACCTTTCCGCGACAGGGATCGATCCAGGCTGTTTTGACATCGACGACATCAATGAAATTCTATCAAAAACAAAGGACGAACTTGGGTACACCCCGACAGAGCTTGTCAGGGTCATGGAGCAGTTCCTTTCGGAATCCGATCCAGATGGTGACTATATCATTTTCGTCGCTTGGTAAAAACGGAAAAAATAACTTAAAACAAGACAATCATGGAAACGCAAAGACCTTATACACATGAAGAGTACAAAATCGCCCTTAACGCCACGCACGACTTCCACACAAGATGCTACGAGACCGTAAGGGAATATCTCGAAGGCCATGGGATGATCAAGATCGATCCAGACCAGTACGATGAATGGAGATTCGATTTCCTTGAATACGATGAAACCATGACAGTGCATGAGATTTGTTTAGACGATGACATATATTTTGTGTGCTACACATACAACGGAGATCAATATATTGTCGATTGGTGCCAGATCAACCACGACATGGTAATCACGGAGATGATCATGGATCTCGTCTATAAACTTTCGGAAGAAGAATAAACACTTTTGACACGCTTACTTTTCGCTTGGGGCGATCGATTACAATCTGGATCGATCGCCCTTCTTTTTTACCTTGATTTTGGAAATGAACTTCAGCGGGTATCCGCATGGCGATCGATCCCAGTGGGATCTTTTCCCAGAGATTATTTCCCAGAATTTTTCTTGGAATTTTTCTTGAAATTTTTTTCGGGATTTTTCTTGGATCGTATTGATATTTTTCGTATCTTTGCAGCGTCAAAACAAAACAGGAATATTAACCATTAAAAAGAAAAGACTATGCCAAACTATGTTAGAGCAAGAATCACGGTCAGTGGTGACCAGAAGATGATCGATCAGCTTGTCGATCACGTCAAAACCACATTCACAGAAAACGGGAAGGAAACCGTAATCCCGTTCGATTTCAACAAGATTATCCCTATGCCAGAGTCTTTGGACATCATTGACAGCTCAGACGGGCATAACGGGATGAAATATCTCCTTCTGAACGGCAAGTCGAGCGTCGGGGTCACAGGGGATGATTTCGCGTTCCTTCAGGAAATGGACAAGATCAGGAAAACAGATCCGAAAAGGTTCGACGATATGATCGATCTTGGTCGAAAGTACCTGCATAATATCGCGGAACACGGATTTCCGACTTGGTACGGATGGAGAGCCAAGAACTGGGGGACAAAATGGAATGCGTGTGACACCCAGACGGACGGTAACGGTTGTTTCGAGTTCGACACGGCATGGGCTTTCCCTTTCCCAGTGATCGAGAAGCTTGCCGAAATGTATCCAGACCTTGACATCGACTTCATATATGCCGACGAGGACTGCGGATGCAATACGGGGGAAGGGACATTCTCTGGTGGCGAGATCGTCGAAGAGGAATACCCAGATCCATGCACTGAAAGCGCATACGAAATCTATGACGAGTGCTGGCAGAATGAGTTCTTCTACAAGGATCCAGACGGGGAATGGAGATGGCACGACGACATCAAGGAAGACTCAGACGGCATAGAGGAAAGCACAGACCCGATCAGCGGTGTTCTCGAAACCGAATAGCTGAACTGGCCTGACTGCCCAGCAAGGCAAAGGCGATCGATCCTTATAATGTGATCGATCGCCTTTTTTCTTTTTTGTTCATAAGACGCTTGCATGATGATATGATGCGGGGGCCTTCGATCGATCCCACTGGGATCCTTTCCACTGGAAAACTTTTGGGTTTTATTCTGGAATTTCTTTCAATAAATATCAAAGAAATTTTTATGGATTTTTTCTTGGATGTTTCTCGGAAAATCCGTATCTTTGCAAAATCAAAAAAGTTACATTATGGGACAGACATATAGCGTGAGCATGAACGTAAGGTTCAGGGACGAGGAAAAGGCTAAGGAGGCCTTGCAGAGGAAAATAGGAATGGCAAAGGTTGAACACACAAATTACAACCTCGAGCATTTCAAGGAACTTGGAATAGGGACGGACACATTGCCCGATCTCATGGGGATATTCTTCGGGGGATGGAAAGGTGTCCTTAACTCAACACCAGCTGGATACCTGTATGCCGACTTCGATGCGAGCTATGGTTGGGAAAGTGTGATGATGGAGGCTTTCGAGGATATATCACCGTTCCTTGAGGATGGATCGTTCATCAAGATCTGGCCAGACTATGGATGCGACTACGGCATTGTCGAGAACGGCACTTGCGTTTGGAGGGAATGAACTTGGAATAACAGTTATTGTTTATTATATTTTTCTTTTTTCTGGGCTTCCACTTGTCTTAGGGGGAGTCCAGTTTTTGTTTGGATCGATCGGAGGTCAGCCATATCGGTTCCCGTTACTGGACAGCGTATGGCTGGGTCCGTCATGGATCCCACTTGGATCGATCGTGCTGGGCGTCCACACTTAATCATGGGAACTTATCCGACACAGGAAATTTTTCTTTGGTTTTTCTTGGATCGTATTGATATTTTTCGTATCTTTGCACCGTCAATTCAAAACAGATACACTAACAACCATTAAAAAAGGGAACAAGACATGGAAACAACAGAGAAGGTTTCAAGGAGAATCAAACGGATGTACGGTTCCGCTGCGCTTTATTACGTCAGAATGTACTATGCGGAACGCGAGATCGACATCCTGAAATGCGACAAGGGCAGCGACGAGCTTGCGGCTATAAGGATTGCCGTAAAGACAGCCAACAAGATGACATACAAAAAAATACCAACCGATCAGGCTTCTCTGAGGGATTTCTTCGCCGACAGATATAAGGACGAGATGAGAAGGAAGTCGATCGAGGATAAGGAGAGAAGGGAGTCCGAAGAGATCCTCAACTCGATCGAAGGTTTTCTTTCCATAGAGGATGGCGCGAACTCCTATGTCCCGAAAGGAAGATACGGGAAGGAGAACCGTATCGAGGTCAGCGAGGAAAAGGATTACAACGGGTATTCCAGAAGTTGCAAGTTCACGATGATTCGTAGGCGGGTCATAATCACAATCAAGAGGGGGTACACGCTCCACAATGTCGGCGGTCTTATGACATTCGTAAAGGGGGAGAAGATCGATCGTTCTGGAATGGGCTGTGAATGGGCTGTTCAGGGAAGATCATACTCCGATGTTGTTATGCACAAGGGCTATCTGGTGAAGGGGGAGCATATAGAGGCGAAAAGCCTTGCTGAGGCAAGACGCATCAATTCAGAGCATCGGGGAAAGATTCTTGCCAAGTTGCTTGAAGACAAGTCGAAAAGGGAAAAGCTGGAAAGTTCAGCAAAGAAAGTGGCCGTCACCGTTAATGACAGTCTGGACAGCGGGAACTGTATGTTCGGGACAATGGATTTCAAGGGCAAGGTAGAAAGGGTTCTCGGACACACGATCGATCATCTCTCTGGGGATCTTGTCTTGAAGTACGGGAAGGTTTTCCATGTCGAAAGTTACGCGGAAAAAGCCGTGAGGGAGGCCATAAGAAAATCAGGGAAAAATAAATGAAGATTTTTCTTGGATAATATCTGGAAAATTCGTATCTTTGCACCGTCAAAACAAACGAGAAAAAAAATGGAAGAGAAAAACAGAATAACAGGAAGGTATTTAGAGACAGCGAAATGCAGGACAATCATCTCGATAGAGACGAAGGACTGCGTGGAGATCCGTGAGATCAACGACACGATAGATAGATCAGCCGATCAAGGATTGATTTCCGCTCGGATAACAGTCATTGACACAACAGCAGGACACAGAATCGCATGGTATTTCAAACATTTGGGATATGACGCAAAATACGATGCCGTGACAAAATACCTGTCAATATCATGGGAATGAATATAAACAGTAAAACGATAAAATCATGGAAAAGAGAAAAGTTACATTAAAGAGAAAGGGTAAGGAAAACAACAGAATCATCAGCACATTAGATGAACTGAAGGACCTTTTCGGAATATTCGTCGGGACAATCGTCTGTGGCAACTCCGACGGGGAACCATGCGGAACAGACGATGGAAAATCCACACTGCACACGATGGATTTCGACACACCCCAGTGGTACGGATCGATCGAGGTCTGTGGGCTGGAATGTGTCAAGATCGGATCGGAGATCGACAGTAACGCAAGGGTTTTCGTCAAGCAGAGGGGCAAAGACGGCCTGTGCGGAATCCTGATACCGTTGAAGGATATTCCGATCGAGACGATTTCCGAGCTTGCCGTCGATCTCTCAGAGACATTCGGATACGGGGACACCATCAACCTTGTGTTCTCCGACTGTGTCAGCGACATCACCCATATTTGATAAAATTGTTTCCATAGTTTTTGTTTTCCAGCCGATCCTGCCATTGGGTCGGCTGGTTTTTTGTTTCCAGAAAACAAGTTCTGAACTTCAGCGGGTACCCGCAGGACGATCGATCCCACTGGGATCCTGTTACAGTGCGAAGATCGATTATTCTTGCCGTGAAATTTATAACAGTTACAAGAATTTTTACAAGAAAAAATATGTAAATTATTGTGGATTAAATTGTTGAAAATTTCATAGAAAATAAATGAAGATTTTTCTTGGATCGTATCGGTATTTTTCGTATCTTTGCAGCGTAATTCAAAAACAGAACAGCCATGGAAACGAATGAACGGAAAAAATTGAACAACAAGGTCGAGTTCACAGGATGCGGAAAGTCGATCGTAATGAGGATGTCAGATCCCGAATTGAGAAAACTTCGCGTGTATTCGGAAAAGGACAATAGATCTGAAAAGGAAATGATGAATACAGGATACATAAGGAACTTTTCCCTGTACGCGCTTTTCGACTACGCGATCAAATCCAGAAGCAAATGCGGACGGATACGCGAGAATTTCCCCTATCACGATTTTGAACTTATATATTGGACACTTCTATAAAAACAAAGCAATGGAAATAAAGAGGACATACTGGCGCAACATCTACAACAACCAGTTCAAGCCAGAACTTGCAAAGAATATCGGAAACTTCATTATCCAAAAAGGGACGAGACAGGACGACGGTTCAATATCCTTCGTTCTGAAAGACGGGATCGATTTACCGACTTCTAACGGGACTGTCGTGTCGGTCAAGACGATCAACACAACTGTCAGGAACAGGAAGCACAAGGGAATCGAGTCATTGAAGCCAGACAAGGTCGTCATGGTTTACCCAGACGCAAACGTGCCGATCGAGTACCTTACCGTGGATTCGATGATGCTTCTGCTGGACGCGATCGATCAGCAGGTGTTCCCTGTTGACTTCCGATCACCAATATTTCCATGCCTGTGAAAATGTAATAACTAACCAAAAGAAAGGGAAAATGAAATGAAAGTATTGAGGAAAATCATAATCACTGATATTAACCATCACGATCTTGTGAATCTGTTCAGTACGGCACTGACAGGAAGCGACATGCTTGGGTGCGACTACGACAAGGATTTCTGGAACGGGATTCCAGACAAAAAGAAGAAAGGTCAGTGCTTCGAGGATCACATCGCTGATGTATTGATTAACGGAGGCAAGGTGTATGTCTATGATTACTATGCCAATGGTGAGCTGCACAACGAAAAAGGAACGATCCTTGAAGACGACGATAACGGGAATGCAATGTACGAGCTTACATTGCAGGACATCGTGAACGGACTGCAACGCGCGGCGGAAGGTGATTTCAAGTGGGACGATCCATGGGAACGCGCCGACGCGAGGGAGAAGTTCGACGACTACATCGACGAGGGGGAGTATGGGAACTTCGATCTGGACGGGGGAGAGGTGCTTATGCAGATCATCTTGTTCAACGAGGTTATCTATACCTGACAAGGGAATCTTTTGGTTTTTGTGTTTCATGTTTTTTGTTTGGAAGCCTGCCTTCGATCATCGGGGGCGGGTTTCTTTTTGTTGAATCGATCGGTTTCGCGACACAATGTCGCGGAAGCTGTCGCGGAAAGAAGGATCCCACTGGGATCCGACTTGATCGATCCCATGGACTTCTTCCAGAAAATTTTTTGAGAAAAAGAACGAGAAATTTTCCAGAAAAATTTTCAAGAAATTTCTTGGATCGTATTGATATTTTTCGTATCTTTGCACCGTCAAAACAAAAGGAGGACACAACATGACGGACAAAGAAATGGTAGAGGCCATCAGAGCCGCTTTGACGGAAGAATGCGCGGTTGACACATTGGAAAGGTGCATGGAAACCTTGCAAAAGATTGTACGTATAGTTTTCCAATAACACAAATAATATCACGCATGAACGGATTAACTGCAACACTTATCGCAACGACGGCGATCGCCCTTTTCGAGGCGATACGCTTATCGTCAAAGAACAGACGTCTGAAGGCCGAGAACAGGAACATGAATAGGTTGATCGATCATTACAAGATGATGATCAATTCCTTGTATGGATGCAATGTACCAGACGAACAGACTGGAGACACAGACGAAAACAGAAAGGGGGAATGAGCCATGACACAAGAAGAGAAACAACTTTTGCTCCGAGACCTTTGCGGAAGGTTGTTGTATGGAGTATTTGTTGAGTATGATTATGGTGATGGTGTAAAAAGGGCAACTAAAATTCATGGAAACTATCTCTATCTTATGATGTTAGGTAAACTCCAATGGAAGGATTTTAAGCCTTATCTCCGTCCAATGTCTTCTATGACAGAGGCGGAAATAGAGGAATTAAAGGAATTAATGGGAACTGATGAGGTCAAACAATATGGATTCAGTTATTCAGGTCTTATTGGTGAATGCTTTGGCATGATGTATGATGATTGTTCAACGATTGTAGATTATCTAAATTCCCACTATTTGGATTATCGCGGGTTGATTCCCATGGGATTGGCCTTGGTAGCACCTTATGGTATGTACACTACCGATCAAAACAAAAAACCATGACACAAGAAGAATTATTCGACAAAGTTTTCAGCTGTATCCACGGGTGTATAGACGGAACATATCTTCATTGCAATATAAAGGATGGAGTATGTAGATGTGATCATTGTGAATACTTTAAGACAGAACTAAGGGAAGCATACGATCAGGTTCTGGACGCATCGAACAGACTCAGTGCCGCCCAGCAGAAGCTTGGAAGGATAGCGAGTGATCTGATAGGGGTTGAAGTCGTGGCCGACATCTGCGGTGGAGACGAGATAGAGTTTCGATCGATCCACGACGATGGGACAGACGATAACGACTGCATAAGAATTGAACAAATAGAACAACTTGCAAAAGAAAGAGGTACACTATGAAAGTATTCAACGAAAGGGAGATCAAGCGGATCCTCAAGGACAACGGCTACTCCGTGAAAAGAAGCAACGGAACTTCCCATGAGATATGGGAGAACAAGGAGACTGGCGACAAGCTTTCCCTGAACGCCAAGCACATCAATAGGATGGTGTGGCAGCGTCTGGTGAAGGAACACAACATCAGGTGCCAGTTCTGAACGATGTATTCTGATGTATAGAAAAACCAGAAAAAAATTTCCAGAAATTTTTTCGAGATTTTTCTTGGATCGTATTGATATTTTTCGTATCTTTGCATCGTCAAAACAAAACGGAAAACTAACCTATAAAAAAGAAAAGAAACAATCATGGAAACAAAAGAATCGTTCTACAGTGAAATCAGATGCGACTACCTGAATCCAGAGGGATATTGGACAGTTGACGCTTGGTCAGACGACAACGAGGTAGGTAAGGTCATAGCAGCGATCGACGCTGATACAGCAAAGGTCTTTTATGTTGACGGTTGCGCAAAGCATGATTCCTACGCACAGGATGTCATTTCCGAAAAGGTTCGGGAGATCATGGAATCCGAGGAGGACGATCGTGCCGAGGCTATTGTGAATTCAATTCAAGTGTGATGGAGGGGATCGCCATGGTAAAGTACAGGAAATTCAGGTTGAACGTCAACAGGGAGTCGATCGATCTTTCCGACTGCAACTACGGCAACGCGATGAAAAGATATGCCGCTGTCCCTAAAGGGAACGACAAGATGCTTGTCGGGATTGATTGGGTCGGGAAGGAACACCCGATCATCTGGACTGGCAAATGCAGATAACATAAAAAACAAACGACAATGATAGAGCCGATAAGAAAAATCATAGAGAAATACAAGGAGAAACATGAGTTCAACGCTGTAAACTGCCGACGCAAGCAGAAGCGAATGGAAGATTCCAGATACAGGATGAAGGTGGATGACATAGAGGCGAGGATCAACTTCGTCGTGTCCAACTCCAATGACGAGCATACCGTCATATACAGCGTGAATGAACACGACAAGGAAATGTATGGCAGGATCGCCGATCATTTCAGGGAGAATGGTTTCAAGACAGCAATCACTGGGATCGACGGGTTTGACGGGACATATATCGTTATAGGATGGTGAACGTGAGGAAAGGGGAATACTGCCTAATATTGTGGAAGGGCAAGTCGAGGTCTTGGTACAGGACGATCGATCAAGCTCTGTCCGCATACGGAAAGGCCGATCCGCCCAAGACATTGGTAAAGGGAAGCAAGATAGTCAAAACCTCGTAAGATATTCAAAATGGGAAAATATTCTGAGTTCAAGGTGACATCGTCTGGGATCGATTTCAACGAGAAATATCCAGATTTCAGATCCGCGAAACATGATTATTTCAGGCTACCTTTGCCAAGAGCCATGATTGGACTCAACAAGCATGGGATATGGGAAACAATAAATGAGAAATTAAAATCAAAACATCATAATGTATATGGATAACAATTCAACAAAGAAATCGCTTATCGGCAAAAGCGGGATAGAGCAAAAGCTTATCATTTCGGAATGGTTGCGATCGATCATGGAAGCCGAGACATTCGAGAAAGCCATGTCCATAGTCGAGAGTATTTACCAGTCTGGCCATTCGGATGGTTATAACTTTGGGACTGGGGACAATTCTTGGGACAAATGAATTTTCTTAACAATGGAACGCAAGACATATAAAGTTGGGGATACTTTCACCCCTAAAAGAAGCAAGGTGGAATATACTGTTGTCGCCGTATTCCAAGACGACGGGACGGATTTCATAGTAGCAAAGAAGCCGTCTGGTTATGGGAGCTTTTATTACAGGAATATTTTTTCCTATGATGACGACGGGAACCTTTTCAGCAGAAGTTGATTTATTGCACTGTAATTTGGAATCCCAGATCGATCCTTTTTTCGGATTGGTCTGGGATTCCTATTTTTGTGTCATTTGTGTTCGGCGGATGGCGTCTGTCGCCACAGTATAGGATCCCAGTGGGATCCATATTCTCGTGTTCACTTGTGTTCGATGCAGATCGGGTTGTCGATCGGCCTCCCTTTCCTGTCGAGATCGATCATGTCTGGACTTATTCTTGAGAACCAGTATCTTCTCGGCTTGTAGTCCATGAGGTTCTTACCCCTTTCCTTGAGGCTGTTGTAGCTTTTCTCCCCGTTCCTTGACATCGATCGTATCAGGAACCTGTTCACCCCGTCCCTGTGGTATCCTTCGATAACTATGCCTCCATAGGCCATGTAAGCCCTGAAGTCGTCCATTCCCCTTATGCACTTGATGAACGCCTTCTTTATCGCGCTGTTCCTGTACCCCTTGAACCCTGACGGGAACGTGATCATGTCCTCTCCCTCGAAGAACATTGGCTTTATGGGTTTCCTTCCGTCCCAGAACTCGATCGATCCAGTCATGAAGCAAGGCCGTATGTCCTTGCAGAACGTGAGCCTGTCGAAGAACCCGTCTATAGCCTGCGCCCTGTGCGTGTTTATCCACAGTATCCATGACTCGGATTTCTTGCTCTCTGGCTTCTGGTGCTGCCTCATGCGCTCTATGCTGTACTGCTTGAACGTGAAGCCACAATCCGATCGGGTGTCTATCAGTGGAGTGTATGACAGTTTGGGGACGATCACCTTCTGCTTCGGGCTGTACTGCGCACCGCAGACGAGAAGATGCTTGTCGTTGAGAAGCCTGTTGAAGTCTGGTATGTCTGGCTTCTTCCTCCTGTCGCGTTTCTTGTACTTGCGCTTCGCTTGTTTTTCGGCAAGTTTTTCCGCGAGTTTCTTCAGCCGTAGCCTTTCCTTGCGTTTGGCCTCGTATTCCGCACCCCTGCGTCTCCTGCGCTTCGGGCCTGGCCTGTGTTTCCTTTTGACCTTCCTGCGATCGATCTTGTGGCCGTGCCTGTCGTATGTTATGCCAAGCCCTTCCTTAGGCTCGTCAGCCTTATGTTCGACGCGCATCCACTTTGTCGGCCTGTTCTCCTTGGATGCGTTTTTGTTGCCCTTCTGTGATGTCTGGGTCTTTTTCTTCGTTTTCTTGCTTTCTTCCATACTGTATCTATCTATGTTTCCAAAAGGATCGATCCTTGTGAACACAGGATATATAAATCGAAAAACATAACCAAACAAAGAAATGAAGATCAATGACATAAAAGTCATACCGCACTATGACGGGAATTATAATGTCAGTGGTATAACGATTTTTCCTCCGAAAGGGTTTAAGGCTAAAGGGAATGTGCCGACGATAATAGAATTTGAGCCGATCGAACCTAAATAGATATTCCTTTATTGGATTGATCCAGTCTGGTTGGTGTTCTGTTGTTTTTGACTCGGTCTTATTGTGTACATTCTGGATCCCACTGGGATCCGTTTTATGTGTACGGATGTCACTGCGAAAACGGATCCCACTGGGATCGATCGTTTTGCGCGGAATGACAGAATGTCATGTCAGGTACTAACAAAATGTCAGTTTTGTCTTGGATCGTGTCGGATTTTTTCGTATCTTTGCAGCACGAAACATGACAAAAAGGCAGATCCGATCTTTCCCCTTTCCTGACAGGATGTCAGTGAAGGTTCTTGATCGGATCTGTCGAAAAATGAATCGTGACTGTTTGTGTGTTTAATTGAAACACCATGTGGTTCCCGTCTCGGTTTATCCACAACATCAAGAATGCATGTTTTGTGTCCCCAAATTCGTAAAAATTGCGAATACCAGAGAAAATTTTTAACAAATAATGAAAGATCTCTGGTGACAATCATATGCAATTAATCTCATCGCATATGATTTGGATCGATCGGAATTATGGTGATCGATCCTGTTTGTGATCATGCTTGTTATCCTGATTGATGGTTTTATTGGTAAAAGGGAAGCGGATCGATCGCGGCTGTGTACTTGGGATGGGGACCCTCCAGCCCAACTGTTGTTAACATGCGCAAGCCCGTCGGCGTTCTGGTATAATTGGGCGGCGCAATGGCGTAGCGGCGTTTCCGCTTCCGCTTCCCTTGATAGGTCTGGGTTGTTGGCTTGACAGGTGGCTTATTGGCGGGGGCGAATAGGTGTTGATCGTCCAATCTCGCGGCCATCCGTTCTTGGTTTCTGGGCCTGAAGTAATGGCATCTTTGCACCAGCAGGTCTCTAGATTAACCAGACCTTGTTTCCCGCTATTAGTTTATAGCATATAGGCCGATCGGCGGGTAATCAGCTTGCCGTTTATACCCTGCAGGGTTATCGTGAAGGGAACGGCCTGTTCTCCATCTGTGTGGGGCGGTTCCCTTTTCACAATGCAAATATACGGAAATATTTTTTATCTGGAAAACATTTTCTGGAAAATTTTTCAATATTTTTCTTGGAATTTTTACAGGATTTTTATCTGTTTTATTTTCAAGTATTTACAAAAATTTCCTTAGAATATTTTCTTGGATTTTCTTTGTAATTTTTCCAGAATCATTTCCTGTTGATATTCCATCCGAGTTTCAGGATCAGTTTCAGCGTCTCCATGGCGGTGGATCGATCGTATTCCTTTTCGGTTTCTGGGAGATCCTGATACGGTACGAGACAAGGATGTTTCTTGAGGGAGTCGTCTCTTGATGGTCCGTATGTCCATCCTTGATCGATCCTTTGTTTTGCCCAGATGTCGTGGACGTTTTCTGCGATTCTTTCTCTGAGTTCTTCCAGTTCTTCAGGAAGGTTGATGTCCGACGTGTTGATCGGATTCGGTTTGTAGGTGTTTTTCATTTTCTCTTTTTTATTTGTGTATAAACACATTGTTGTTATGTATTTGAATTACGGTGCAAAGATACGAATAAAAAACTTTTGATTTATTTTAAATCAAGTTTTTTAAAACATACAAAATCGCTGCGTCAACGGCTTGTTCTGGTTTATCAAAACTAAGTTTTTCTAATTCTTCAAAGGATTGCATATCCCAAGATTCTTCCGTCATTGTGTATATTGCAGGATAGAAACAATGTTTATCGTTTATATCAGGTTCAGATGTGATATAAATACTATACAATTCCTTCAGCCATTTGATAGCGATATGTTGTGTTGGGCAATCAAGCAGTTTACCATCACAAAAGCCATACATGGTGTAGTCAACAAGCGAACCATTAAAGTATGCTTGTCTGCAAGGTATATCAAACCCTTTCTCTTGCAAGAGTTGGGCAATTTCAGAATTTACATAGTCCTCGGTAATTTGTTTCATAATTTCTCCTCCATTTTTATTGGTCTGCCTTTTAATTACTGTGCAAAGATACGAAAAATATCGATACGTGTCAAGTGTTTTTTGAAGATAATGTCGCCAGACCAAGATCGATAGATTCCTCTGCATATTTTTCAAATTCCTTTGTAAGCCTAAGTTCTGCACAAGTGTCTGAGAACGATCTAAGTATGTATGGCTTGAACATTTCCAAGAAGAACCCTTGTTTGTCTTCGCATGTCGGTGAAACGACAAAAAATTTCCTTAAACCGCTTAGTCTATTGCCGTATTCTTGTCCTTCAACTTCTATGACAAAATCCCATGGGTTTATATTGTCTTGTAATTTTGCCTTGGCGCAGTCACCGAAAAGAAGTCTTGCGTTGCTTCTATCGAAGCATATGTCTATTCCGTTCTGGCTGCATGGATCGTACATTATATGATACTTGGACCAATTTTCATACCAGTCGTCTTCGTCTTTTCTCAAGCTTTCCCGTTTCTTGTATTTCTCCATATCCACGAAAACTGGGATCTCTCCAGAATCTGGTTTAGGTCTGTACTCCGATCGAATAACTTCAAGTTTATCATTGGTGACGAGTTCGATTATCTTGGAATATTCCTCATTCAGTAGTTTTCTGCTATCGGAATAAACCTGAGATATTTCCTTCAGTTGTTCTTTTGTTGCCCTTGACTCAAGATTTTTGAATATTGTGTCGGACAACATGTCTTTGAAGTCTAAATACAAATCTGTTAGAATCATGAGTTTGTCAGTTGTGGGATAGGCATCCAATGTGTAACTTCGGCATTGAATCCAACACCATCCACAAACCATTCATCATTTTCTTTTTCGTAGCTTCCAGTTGAATACAACACCATATCCATTTCTTTAAAAGCAACAAGACAATTAGGTATGTCTTCTATCAACGCTTCCTTATCCTTAACGGAAATCCATTGGTTTCGCAAGATAAAGTCTGCTACTTTCATTGCAGCATAATATGCTGCATTACTTTCTTTAATTTCGAATACGTCATATTTAGAACTTTCTCTATAAGCCGCTTCTTCGATCCTTTTCTTGTATATTTGTTGTGCGTTCATATTGTTGCAATTTTCAAATCTGTTCGATCGAAACAATGATTTTCGCTGATGGCAAATCATAACTTGAGTAATCAACCATTGACATGGATCCATCTTTTTTGATCTTTGCTAGTTTCGGGTAAACGTCCTTGTAGTAGTGGTCATTGAAGAATTGAAACCCTTTGAAGTATCCGTCGATCGATCTTGTCTTGTTGCACTCAATCCACGAAATTCTAACTTTCTTTCCTATTAGCGAAGAGTACTTCTCCATGCTGGAATATTGATAGGCGATTTCATCGTATAGAGACTTGATTTCCGATTGTTTGATCGAGACAAGTCTGGTCAGATTGTCGAGTTCTTGTTTCTTTTGATTGATAGATTCCTCGATCTCCTTGATTCTGGTTTCTTCTTTTTTCATGATTTTCCTTTCGTTTTATAGCTTAGTTTTCCTTTTTGTTTTACGCTGCAAAGATACGAAAAAATATGATACGTGTCAAGTATTTTGTATATGATTTTTGAATAATACCTTGTGCAGATTTTTTCCTTGACAAGTATTACCCTACTAAATTTGTTTTGAAAATCAAGTTATATACATGATTGATCAAATCAAAATCATAACTGTGACGATTCAAATAATCGTTTATTGCGCGGCACATTTTCTTTGCTTCTATCGTTTTTAGAAGATATGCTTCACACTCTTCTTTGGTTCCCTTGAACAAGGCATAGCCTCCCCAATCAGAGCATAAGCTATCGGAATCAAACTTGTTGTGTCTGTCGTATTCTGTCGTGATGTGCTTGCTCCCAGCACTTACTACTGTTGTCTCGACGATTGTGATTTCTTTTATTGACTTATGCCTGTCGTAGATGCAAACGACATCTCCCTTTTTGATTTTCTCTTCCATGATTCAAATATTTTAATTACGTTGCAAATATACGGAAAATATCAAAACGTGTCAATTATGGTATAATGACATACGATTCAACTCTAATAATCTCATTGTATTGATTTCATACAGTTTCATCTAATTGATAAACTATATAAAATCATTCAAAGGTTCAGTTTGAACACTTTTGGTGATACAACGTCACCTCTATCCCGTAAGCACATTAGCTGTGCATCCGAGATTACATTCCCTTTTCTCATCATTCCTATGGAACCGTTTATGTCGGCGTTAAGAATCTTTCCTGTGGATGAAACGAACAATCCTCTCTTTGTCCTCTTTCCCATGTACTTTTCATGGTGTTTCATATCTTCCAGAACTATATGGTCAACCTTGCTTGTGTATGATTCCTCGACCGTTTCAACAACCAAGTCCGTGTATTTCAGAGCCTTGTACTTGATCTGCTCAATCAACGTGTTGAAAGGGATCTGCACGAAGTTCTGGTTGTTCCTTCTTCCGATGTTCACTTCCTGTTTCCATCCTTTGTTATGGCCTATAATGATCTTCTCCACACCGTTCCTGACACAGAAATCAACCAGTTGTTTTGACGCACAATGCAGGTAATGGTTTACCTTTGCGTTTCTTTTCTTCGTCAATCTCTGAATCCTCTTGCTTGTGTGTTTGTTGTTGCATTTTTCGAGTTCAGACTTGTACTCCACGAGTCTCTTGTTATAGAACTGGTTCATGGACTTCAGTGGTCTACCGTTAACGACGTATGAAAAGGGTTTGTCGTTTGAAGTTATAGCACACAAGTTATTTACACCTAAATCAATTCCTATGCAAGAATTTGAGTCATAGTTGTTCCTTATTACTTCCCTGTCTTCATATATGATGTTTATCTTTATTTTGTCATAGTATTTCTGTATTGTGACTTGTCTAACATCTTTCAACTTTATCTGTCTTGGTACGAATATCTTGTAGCCAGAACAAGGTATTGTGAAAGAGTTTGTTTCTGGATCCTTCTTTCTGAACCTGCTTGAATCGATGTATATGATGTTATATTCCTTTGTCTTGTAAAGATAGTTCGGCATCTTCGGCCTGCCATTGAACTTGGAAGGATTTTGTTTATATGATTGTGTCGCCTTGATCCATGACAGCCAGTTCTTTGCAACCTGTCTTACGACATATTGCTTGATGTTTATGTCAAGCTTTGATTCGGCAACCTTGCTTTCTGTCTTGACCTTCTCCCAGAGCTGGTTGTATGAATAAGTCTTTATCTTCCCTTGTTCCTTTGTCTCGAAATACGCCTGCCTCTGGAAGTACAGGGCCTGATCATATATGGAAAGCGAATCAGACATCATACCAAGAAGCCTGATGTCGTTCCTTACCACTATGTTCCAAGACCTGAGCATACCGAATAATTATTCTTACAATGTATTTATCTACGGATTATTTATCTGTTAGTTTAGAGAGAATTTTTATATGGTTTATTATGTTACTTACATTCTCACCAACACCGAACACCTTAGCAATATAGTCACTTAGTTCTGAGAAGAATCTTTCTTTGCGGTTTTCGATTGCCATCCTGTTTTCTTCTATACTTTTACCTTCTTTATAAGACTGTTCATATGGCAGTCTTATGTCAGAAAGTTTCTCAAGTTTACTCAATTTTGTCTGGAATGTAAATTTATTGAATGTAGTAAATCTATCAATAAATCTATATTGTTTTCCGTATATTCTAATATTCATGTTGTATAAGTTTTAGTTGATTTTTAAAACGTGTCAAGGTATTTCTGTAGCAATTTCCTTCTTTTCTCTGTCTTCGACTCTGGGGTTTCTGGAACGATATACATCATCCTTGCGGCGATCTCCCCTTTCCCGTCCTCGTAGTATCTGATCCCTTCAGGTATGATACACATGACCACCCTAGCATATGCTGGGCCGATCGATTTTTTCACTGATTGGTCTCTCGCGATTTCGTTCCATACTCGCATTGTGTCTTCGGAAGGCTTTTCCGTGAAAGCATGGATGAACCCCCTTCCTACATATAGAGTTCCGTGCCTGAAAGAAAGTTCCGTTTCCCCAAGTCCGATCAGTGGAACATCCCCGCTAAGTTGGATTGGCCTGACACGATCTTTTATCACTGGTGTGTAGTGGAACCCAGCACTGTTCACGAACAGAATTTTCCACACTATTCTTTCACCCTTTGTGTATCTCGGCTCGGTAAAGCTACCTGTTGCGTATAAGCACATTTTATTTCTTGTTTTTGTTGTTCGATTTAATCCTTCTAACAAATATACTCTCCAGCATGGTTTCCTGACTTGAACACATGTGTCTGTGAAAGTTCCCTTGCAATTCCCTGTGCAACCCTATAGTCAACGATCGAGGGACAAAGCATGATATTGCTATGTTCTTTTATATACGTTTCGGCATCATTGTATGTGTCAAAACATAAGGCACGATCGATGTCATAAGTGAACTTCCTGTCTTGATAATCTGATCTGAAACAGACACTGCCACTTGGACAATGACAATCTATAATGAGATATTTCTTGTAAACTCTTTCTTGATCAAAAAAATTCTTCATTTCTATTTGTTTTTGAAATTCGCTGCAAAGATACGGAAAATTTCTGGAATGTGCAAGAAAAATCCGAATTATTTTTCTTTGTCTGGATAAACAAAAAAACCGATCGATCCTTTTGTGAACGGATCGATCGGAAAACAAAACTAACCTATGGAATAAAACCCCTTGATTATGAGCGACTTATGAGACTCGAACTCACCTTTTCAGAGTGGAAATCTGATGTCCTGCCACTGGACGAAAGTCGCGTCTTTGTCAAACCAGCGGATCCGCTGCGGCGTGCCAGCCGTGGAAGGAGGTGTGCGGAACGGCTGGCGGGCCGATTGCGTCTTCACCGCTGCTTGACAATGCAAATATACGGAAACTATCCGAAACTGGAAAGAGTTTTTGGAAAAATTTTTCTTGATGATGATAATTGTTTTGTGTTAGAAGATCCCAGTGGGATCTTTTTGTCACGCCACGCTATGAATATATTTTGTTTTGTGTTGGCTGAAATAGAAAAGGGATCGATCAAAAATGATCGATCCCCCATTGTTTGTTAATTATGAATTTTATTCTTTGGATGTTTTTGAACTTGACTTAAACAGACATGTTCCTATGATATCCAGAACAAACATTATTCCTAATGCCTTCCATGTTGTTAGGACAGGTGCAGATGACCAGAAGATCGGTGCGATCCAGTTCCAGAGAAGAGATGCAACCCATCCTTCCAGTATTAGTAGTCCAGCGATAAGAGCGATTACAACGATGCATCCGATTGCAGACCAGTCGCGTCTAAATAATTCATTCATTTTTGTTTATTTTTATTGTTTATGATTAGGTTTATTCCATATGTTATAAAACCGATTGCCAACAGATATGGCAAAGGTTTCAATGGATCGATCTGTTTTATGTCTTGGCTAAACAAATATAATGTTGTTTGTAATAACACGATACATCCATTAGTTATCAGACATACCATGATTACAGCGAACAGATCTAGCGCATATTCTATCCATGATTTCTTAGTTTCTTTTCCACCCATCTCTCTGTTCCTCCTGTTTTGGCTGTTGAATTGATTTGATATTCTTGAAATGTTCTGCGTTAATCTGATTGATCTTAATCTTCAGGAACTCATCCCATGCCGTTTCTGGTTGTGGATCGATCGAAAGCAGTCTGCCTCTCCCAGTCTTCACGAGCCAGACAATCATCTCAACAAGGTTCTGCATAGGATCTGGTCCGTTGAATATAGGGCTGACGCCTTTGTACCATATCCTGTCGCCAGCGAATTGGGATGGCCTGTTGAAGTTGTCTGGTATTGAGTCTGGAAGCATTTTGGATAACGCGAGTCCAGACCATGCTATACCGAATGAGTTCTCCGTGTCCGCAGATGAAGCTGGTATGTTCCATTCCTGCAGCATGCGTGCCTGTCTAGGTGTCGTGCGCATAGCTTTCAGCTTGTTTTCTGTCGTTTGGTCTGCCATTTTATGTTGTTTTTGAATTTCGCGGCAAAGATACGTAAACTTTTTGGATTATGCAAGTAAAATCAGAAAAATGTTTCCATAGTGATTTATCTGTGGATTATTTTCTGAAAGAAGCCGAAAACGTGGCCGTACAGACGTTTTTATGTTCTGGACGATTAATGTATCTGGTTTTTTACGGAAAACATCTCTATGGTCACGTTTTGTGTTTTGATGGATTGAATACTCCTGAAATTTTTCGGGGGACGATCCTCACCAGCTTCCTTGGATTGTCGGATCGCCCCCTTCCGTCTGCACAACGGTATGGCTTATCGTTTGTATCGATCGATCCTGTGGAGTTTCCTTCTGATTTTGATGTCTTCGTTTCTGCGAGACAGTGCATTCATCCTTTCCTTAGTTGCTGTGAACATCATCGGATAAAGTGAGCAGTAGTCATTATTAATTTCATTCATGTCTTGATGTTTTATTGTTAAACATAGCATTCGATCATCTTGTTTAGTTCGTCTGACATGCCAAGGATTCTTTCCAAGTGTGTCTTGATCATGTTTGATCGTTCCAATCTTTTATTTTCTGGATCGACGGACAAAATGTATGAATCAGAATCATTCCATTCTATTCTGTCAATCAGATCATCGAAATCTTTTCTTCTTTCTGATGGGAACATCACTCCATATGTGATTATTTTATCTAGGGTGATTTCAGTATCAGGTTTTGCCCTACAGTAAGAGAGTAAGACGTCTTTGTCTTGTGCCATTTCTAGGACGGCTTTAACCGTGTTAACGAAATATGGTTGGAACCAGTAGACGTCGTATTGGCCTTTGTCGAACGGCTCTGGAATGATATTGTTATCTTCGTTCATTTAATGTTCATTTAATTTTATTTTTCCACGAATTTGTCTATGTTGTCTAGAGTAAGTTCCTTGTTGTCGTTGATGAAATATTCGACAGCATCTCTTGAAATCTTTTGAAACTGTTCCCAGTTAAGCCATTCAAGTTTGAATGTTGGCCACCCTTGTTGTTCATATCTCATCAAACCAATGTCATCGATAGGTTTCCACGTAGTCTCGTTAAGGTAGGCGAGACAAAGATACCAAAGGTGATCTGAAACAATTTTGTCGTTAATAGCTTTCATTTTTACCAACCTTGATTAATTTGTGATATTGATTCTAATCTATCTTTTATTCGTTTGATCATGTCGATCATTTCCTATTCTGTGTGAACCGACTCAAGGAAAACATTGAGTTCATCGACGATCCATTTTATTCTTGTTTGCATCTTTTCTTATCCAAGTTTATGTTCCAGTAAAGGTCTGCCTGCAAAAGCTTTTGCCCTATTCTCAATAGAACGTCTGCTGCATTTTTCTGTGGTACTCCGTTTTCTATCAGGATTTTCTCTGCTTCGATAACGGACTCATCTTTAATGTTTGCGAAAATAGCCATATATGATAGTTTGTTTTTTCGATGCAAAGATACGGAAAAGTTTTTGATTGTACAAGAAAAATCTTTATTTTTTCGTTTCTGCTGCCATAGTCTCTACGATTCTGTATTTCTTTGATAAGTCCATAGTTTATATGTTTTGATGTTTAACGCTGCAAAGATACGAAAAAATCTGGAATCGGCAAGTATTTTTTCCAGATTTTTTCAAAAATATAATAACATATTGAAATACAATAAGTTCAAAAGTTCAGATCAAATCGTTCATTCACTTTTTCTATCATTTCTTCTGTCAATGTTATTCCTTTTAATTTCACTCTGCAAGGTGGAAGTCTAGCGAACATAGGATCGTCGGTGAAAATGTGCTTTATATTTCTGGCTCCATATTTTCGAAGAACGGCCTCTACTGTTTTCTCGCCTCCCCTGTCTGCGGCTACTGCCATAACCTTTCCTATAACAAGAAAAATATAGATTGATCTCTTTTTTGTAGTTCCCTCGTTTACGGAAAACGACGAAGAGTCAGACACTGGGGTTATATCCCATCCAAGAGCGTTCAACCTAGCAGCCTCCTTCATGAAAACCTTACCGTGTTCGGAGTTGTCCTTGAGTCTGAACTGATCTATCTTCTGATGTATCATCTCATGAAGCATTGTCTGGCGATACGATCGATCGTCCCTGTCATAGACATCGGTTATTCGTATCTCGTTTCCGTCTATATTTCTGAAATACAGCCCCAAAGCGTCCATTGTGTGGACTACTTTGAATTTTGGTGTGTCCAGTTGTCCGTCGAAATATTGTTCGTTCAGTTCCCTGAACATTTCAGACATTTGTGATTCAGTTATTTTCATGATGCAAATATACGGAATATTTTTGTAAATCGACAAAAGTTTGCATTTTGTTCTATATTAGGTTGGATCTCACTGGGATCGATCTAGGTGATAACATCAGAGCAAGATCAGCATATGTCTGGACAAAAAGAAAAAGCGATCGGTCAATGTTGATCGATCGCTTCATCGAAAGTAAGCATGTCAAAAGTTTATTTTATTCGTATCGCATGGAACGCATAGATAAATCCTTGGAACTCTGGCGGAAATTCACAGTTGTCGAAATATTCGTGCGTATCGATGATTTCCTTCCACTTTCCGATGTATTTTCCGTTTTTATATGGCCTGAAACCTCCTGTTTTCCCAGCGTTCTCTGGATGATGCTCTATAGGATACATCCAGATGATGTAAGTCCTTGTTGGATGATCCACGAAACCTTTCAGATATTCGATCGCTTGATTTGGATCGTCGCATAATCCATATGGGTTTCCGATATAATTCAGGTTCCTGTTAGGAAATCCGTTTTTATCGTGCCCACCGTCATCTGAATAATAAGTACATTCGTCAACGCACCACCAGAAATGTTGTTTCAGATCCTTTGTCTGATCGTATGCCCAAGGCTGGAAATTGTTCCATCCTATATAGACACCTGGTTTTGGATTATGTTTCAAAGGATCTTTCAACCATGGAATGTACGCATCTTCGATGCTGAAGTTTTCCAATTCTTGATCTATGATAATTTCATCCCAGACGGATTCGATTTCCTTATAGAGTTCTGGGGATATTGTAAGTGTTCCTAACATTGTATTACTTATTTTATGGATTAAACTTATTATTTCACAACTCCAAGATAGATTTCGGACAGTCCATAAAGTTCTGCTTGTGTGATTGGCTCTGTTCTGTTTATATCAAATCCGTGCCATTGTGCTTTAGTGAGCCAATGGGGATCGGTATCAGGATAAATCACCCAATCTTCCTCACTATAGTCGAATGCCCATTTGGTTCCATATTTTTGGATCATTCTTTTCCTTGCATCCGATTCGGTCTTGGCGACGATCCTGACATAGTTCTTTTTGTTCTTTTCGTCTCCGCAGCCGAAAGTGAAGTACCAGTTCTTATACTCTTTTTCCTTCAAAGAAGATATTATTTGTTGAACACCATCTAAAACCTTTTCTTGGTTTTTCTTTGATTGTTTCCCGAAGAATTTTTCAGCGTGTTTTCTCATGAAAGTATATGTGATTGATCTCCAATCCAATGTAGAGAATTTTCCTCCAGTATATCTTGGAAGACCTTTTCCATATCGTGGCATATTAAGTTCGATCTCATCATTCGAAAGCATCATCATCACGTTGAGAACACTAAAGACGATCGCTTCGTCTCTTGTATATTCGCATAGTCTTATATAACGATTAACATCCTCTTCGAATCGAAGAGGTGAGCAAAGCCAACGACCGCATTTTCTGTCTTCCTCGTCAAGGTGTTGATGAATTTTATCAAGAGCGATCAACATGTAATGGGAAATCTCGGAATCGCTTGGATGCTCAGAGATATAGTATTGGTCATCTAGTCTAATCAATCTGGCTACAAGATCCATGAAGTTTTTCTCTGTTGTAAGACCATACCATCCTTTAGACATAAGTACTACAGAGTTGAAAGGGAAATTCTTTATCTTTTTCATATCAGGTTAGTTTATGTTTGTTTGATGGCGCAAAGATACGAAAAATATTTGAATTGACAAGTGTTTTGCGAAAATTTTTCCTTATATACAAAACTTATTCCATGGGATCCACAACCACAACGACTTTGTCAGGATTCGTTCCATCGATAACCCTGTTATGTACTTCATAAGAGACTTTTATTTCATTTTTGTCACCATAATGTAAAATTACACAGTCCCCCTTTTGTGGGATCAAACGCTTGTTCCAATTGGGCCATTGCTTTATGTAATTTCCATCTAAATCTATGAATTCGATTGTCATATCAATTGTACATTTTTGATTGTTTCACAATAATCAAAAAGTTTCTTATCGCTTTCATCTACAGCGGCACAGAAATCTGTTAATACGGATATTCTTACGTTTGGAAAAGTTTCATGTAAATCCTTTACCGTTTCATAAACGCAATAGTCTGTTGCAATACCACATACATCTATCATTTCTATGTTGTTATCAACTATGAAACATTTTAATATTTTTCCAGCGATTTCGTTTTGAAACACGCTGAACTCTTCCTTGTCTGGTTCATTTCCCTTACATAATGCAAGTAAAGACATTCCACCAGAACGTAATGATATCAATAGAGATTCCAGATCTGGATAGACTTTACATCCTTGAGTTCCTTTCACGCAATGAGGTTCAAAAGGACCTCCAAATTCTTTGAATGAGCAATGTTTTTTTGG
>Ga0310691_10000346_pt1 | contig 91251 bp, 150 predicted proteins | sample 176DNAGHGlowgp2_FD_203887 | JGI IMG/M metagenome (GOLD analysis project Ga0310691, IMG submission 203887) | Sheep rumen microbial communities from Palmerston North, Manawatu-Wanganui, New Zealand - 1766 DNA GHGlow gp2 (v2) (version 2) | ecosystem: Host-associated > Mammals > Digestive system >...
TCGTACCAATATCCTCAGGTAGTTAAAGTGGTTATAACGGGGGTCTTATAAACCTCTATTTCTGGTTCGAGTCCAGGCCAGAGGACCAATTTATTTTTATGTCGGGATATAGGTCAGTCTGGTTAGACCGCTTGCTTTGGGAGCAAGATGTCGGCAGTTCGAATCTGTCTATCCCGACCAAATTATGCGTCGGCTGCTAGGATGGTGGTCTAGCACCGGTCTGTAAAACCGGTCCCTTTGGGTAAACATTGAAAGTTCGAATCTTTCCTGGCGCACCAATTCTAATTCTTGATTATATAAACTAGTACAATTTAATATAAACGTACGCTGAATAAGTATTAAGTTGATGTTTATATAATTAGACAAGTTTATCAGTTGTTAGTACTTAGAGTTGATCGCCTGAGTAACTATGTGCTGTCGAAAATGGTAACTTGATCCTCCAACACTAGGGTGTTCGAACAGTGAGTGGATAAAGGGTAAAAACTGGTGACATTTTTATGGGGTGTTAAATCTGGTTCTAGAACAGATTGCTTAGGATGTAGGTCCAAGATAACGTGTGAAAATCATGTGGCCCCGCCAAGTTTCAATAAGAAGATACAAAAGCAGTGAAAATTACGTATAAGTAGCTGTTTTTGGAAGACATTAGAAGAAGTAGGGGTGATATCCTAATGATTCTATGTCTATGCTGATGGAAAGACATCGGACAGTTTGGAAAGACAACCTTCTAATTGTTTTATTGTATTCAGGAAGTTAAATATAGAATACTGCACAGACCCAGTGTACAATTAAAAGATTAAGTGGGGGGCTCATCCATAAAGAGTGACACAGTGTTTATGGCGGTGAAAATTGAAACAAATTAGCATTTCTTATCAATTTGAAATTATATTGTTTCTTTTTCTTACCGAAAATATATTATCTTCTTGTAGTGTAAACGGATAGATTTAGTAAATACTATAGCTCTTTTTACTAAACCCTAACGGCGGTAGCACAATTCCCTCTAAGGTTTAGGTACAAGTTCAAGCCTTGTCAAGAAGAACATTTAATACCTCGTTGTAGTCATGGTGACCGCTAATTAAAAAGTCTATAGCTCCAATTAATTAGTACGGGAATGCTGTTCGAATCAGTTTACGAGGTGCCAAGTTTTAAATTTTGACAATAAAAAATAGGTTGACTTTAATATATTTAGTTCCTCCAAGCTAGTCCTGATTGCTGAGTACAGACCGAACAGGAAGTAACATATTTGAAATGATAGAATAGGGTTACAATTGTCAAATTTAAGGGAGTTTCTTTAGTGACTTCTCCGTTTATGTTCAGTAGTAATAAACTATATGATCAAAAAGTCACTTTCTTTTATGGTTGGGGCTTTACTATGTTAAATGAGTATTTTTACCGAAAGAAAGTTTGATTAAGAAGACGGGAAGTAGAGGGAAATTTTAAGAACGGTAATTCTTAATTGTGTGAGGTTCGACTCCTCCCCCAACCGTCATTATGGGAACAATACACTGAGATTACATCATACGGTCCCTGTTCCCTTCTCTTTTTTATTTAGGGTATCTTCTAATGGTCGGAAAGCGGAATTTGACTCCGTTAATCGTGGTTCGAATCCATGTACCCTAGCCAGTTTATATAAAGAATTGTCCCAGTAATCCTATGACATCTTAGTAATGTTATGATCTGTCCTATGAAATAACATAGAGTTTTAAAAAATTCCTAGGTTTTGTTTTTAAAATGGACAAATAGTATTTTAGTTCTAACAATAATATTCGTCTAGTTTTTAAAGAATTTTTATAGGGTATGATTAAAATGAATTATAGACATTTTTCATTTTTAAAAAAGGAGTCTAAATTTATTAAATTGTCCGGTGATAAACAAAGAGCTATAGAAACACAAGCTAATATTGCCGTAGAAGCTCATAAGATATCACGATATTATAAAAAGTCTATGCAAGATGAAGAGTTACAGCAACAGTTTTTTGATATGCTATGTGATGTATATGCAAATAAATCAGAGCAAGAAATTAAAAAATATGTTATTTTAGATTCAAAGGCCTTATATTATTATCCATTGACAAAAGATAGATATGCCTATTATGATAAATTAGCTGAAGAAAAAGCAAAAAGAATGGATAATAATATATTTATACAAACAAAACAGCATTTTAAAAATTTTTCGCGATAATTAATAATATATTGGATTAGGATAGTATATTAATTCATCTGGATCTTCGTGTATTACAAAAAGTTTGAATAATTTTTTATATTCAGACTTAATTCCTTTTAGTCCAAGAGATTTGTTATTTTTATCAAATACACATAAATAAAATGTTTCTAAGTCCAAAAGATATATTTCATTATCCAATATAAAATAATTTTCTGGATTACAAGTTTCACAGTAACAATATATATTTGTATTTGGTATACAATATTTTATTTGATTAGTATCTTTTATAAAATTTTGAAGTAAAATATTTGTATTTTTATAGATAGTATCTTTTGATAAAATTGTATCTTCTTTCAAAACATTTAAAAATGGGGATTTAATAGTTAATTCATGTGTATTTTTATTATATGATGTATAAAAATTTAAATGTAATGTATTATTATAATAATTACATAAATAACTAACTATTTGAACCTCCAATTGACTATCACATAACTTATATTTTGTAACAGTTTTATTTATTTTATCTATATAATAATCTTTTCCGTATTTACCATTAGTATTACGTTTATAAGTTATTATATTTTCTAAATTTTTTAAAAAATTAAAATCAAATTCTTTCATAATATTGTAGAACTTTATATAGTATTAAATTAAAATATAAATTTTTAATATAAATGGTTTTACTTTTTTATTATTTGATGATATATTTATTTTTGTAAAAGTTAATAAATGAAAGGAAAATAAAATGTCTAAATTCTCAGGTTATGCTAAGAAATCTGAAGCAGATTATAGAAAGCATGAAGATGAACAGGTTATTAATTTTATGGATGGTATTTCTTATACAACAAATCCATTACTTGAATTAGAAATGGTTGCAGCTTCTTCTATTTTTGGTGAAAAGTCTTATTATAAGAATAGTGGAGTTAATACTAAAGAATTATCAGGTACTACTAAAACATTTATTGAAGCTTGTGATAATGCTTTATCTTATAATTTTGAAGGTGTATTAAATTTGGCTAAAAAATTAAGATATGAATATAATATGCGTCTTAATCCAGCTTTAATTATGGTTAGAGCCGTAATGCATGAAGGTAGAAAAGCATTTAATGAAGAGAATAAAGTATTTATGCGTGCTTGTATTGAAGAAGTTATAAATATCCCTACTGATATTTGGAATCAATTTGAATTATGGATGTTTTTTAATGGGTCCAAAAATAAATTACCATCTATTTTGAAGAGAGCTTGGGCTAATAAGTTATCTGCAACTAAAAAATATCAATTGGCAAAATATAAAACAACTGCTAAAATTATTGATTTAGTTCGTATTTGTCATGCTCATTCTGAAGATATTGATGAATTAATGAAATCTGGTACAATTGAAGTGACAGATGAAGAATCTACATGGGAAAAATTGCGTAGTGAAGGTAAAACTTGGACTGAGATTTTACAGGCTACATATATTCCACATATGGCTTTATTAAGAAATTTACGTGGTATTGCTAATGAAGTAAGTGAAGATGTGTTAAAACAAGTCTTAGAATTACTCGAAAATGGTGTTGAAAAGGGTAAACAATTTCCATTTAGATATTGGTCTGCTCTTAAAGCTATTCAATCAGCAAATCCGAAAGTAAATAATGCTATATTAATTGAAGAATCCTTAAATAAATGTCTTGATAAAGCAATGAATAATTTTCCTAAATTAAAAGGCAAGACTATTTGTTTATCTGATAATTCTGGATCTGCTTGGGGTACTTTAACTACTGAATATGGATCTGTAAAAGTTGCTGAAATTGATAATTTATCTTCTGTTATGACAGCTATTAATTCTGAAGAAGGATATGTCGGAATATTCGGAGATAGATTAGAAATTGAATCTGTTAATAAAAGAGATGGTGTATTATCTCAATTAGATAGAATTCAAAGTAAGCATTCGCGTAATATCGGCGGTAGTACAGAAAATGGTATCTGGTTGTTTTTTGATAAAGCAATTAAAGAAAAATTATATTATGATAATATCTTTATTTATTCAGATCAACAAGCTGGACATGGTGGATTATATGGTATAGATGCTCATGAATATTTAGATTATCTATATAAAGGTTCTTCTTCATATATTGATGTATTAAAATTAGTTCAAGAATATAGAAGAAGAGTTAATCCAAAAGTTAATGTATTTTCTGTTCAAACAGCTGGATATAATAATAATGTATTACCAGAAAATGAATACAGAACAAGTATTTTAACTGGTTGGACAGGAAAAGAAACTGTTTATTCTCAAGTATTAATTGATATTTGGAATAGAATGGAAAATTTAACAGATGAAAAAAATATAGAAAATCAAAAAAATGGTTTTACAAAAATAAAAACATCTGTTAAAAAATAATTAAATTAAATATGGGATGGAGCGGAATTAAGATTTACATCGGACTCGCCTTTTAAGTGAATAATCGAAATTAATAATCTTAGTGTAATTCCCATCCCATACTAAAAGTTTATCTTGAAGAAGCGGAAGAAATTGTTACATCGCATAACAGGAATTTGCCAATATTCTACAATTTCTAATTATTCTCTTCAGATATTAAAAAGAATTACTATGGAGAAGCGGTCGGAACAGTTGCATCGTTTAATTGGATAAAACATTTGATTTTTAATCAAAGAATTGTAGGTTCAAGTCCTACTGCAATAAACCTGTTCTATTTATTCTCTCCATAAACAAGTTATTATTTAGTAAAGAAGCGGTTTTAAAGAGTTACATCGTGAAATGGTATACACATTGTTCTTGAAAAACAACGACTTAAAAAGTCATGTGGGTTCGATTCCCACTGTAATAAACCTCTTTATAAATATTCTCTTTACTTAAAAAAAGGCTTTACAAATAAAAAAATTTATGTTATATATAAAAATATAAAATATGAAAGGTTCTATTTAATATGATGAATACTATGGTTAAGAAATGTTGGCATATGTTTGGCTTCGCCGGTAAAACTAGCGGAGGTGCTATTTAATTAACCTAATTCTCCTTATTAATTGGTTAAAAGTTGGCCTCCGAAAAATAAAAATTCGGAGGTTTTATTTTTATGTATATATTAAAATTTTGGGGATGTAGCGCAATTGGGAGAGCATCTGATTTGCATTCAGAAGGTTGAGGGTTCAAATCCCTTCATTTCCACCATGGCTCTGTAGCTCAGTTAGTAGAGCACCAGACTGAAAATCTGGGTGTCACTGGGGCGGAACCAGTCGGAGCCACCAATTTATGCGCGTATAACTCAGTAGGTAGAGTAGCGGCCTTTTAAGCCGTAGGTCGTGGGTTCGAATCCCACTGCGCGTACCATGGTAATGTAGTTCAGCCGGTAGAACGCATCTCTCATAAGGATGTAGTCACTTGTTCGAGTCAAGTCATTACCACCAATGGACTGTTGGCAGAGAAGTTATGCTTCGGTCTGCAAAACCGATTAGAGAGGTGCAATTCCTCTACAGTCCTCCAAATGCGGATATAGTATAATGGTTATTATGAGACCTTGCCAAGGTTTAGATACGAGTTCGATTCTCGTTATCCGCTCCATAGGGGTTTAGTTTAATGGTAAAACCTTACTCTCCAAAAGTAAAGATGATTGTTCGATTCAGTCAACCCTTGCCAATTTTACGAATAGAAGTATATATCAGCATATCTGGTCTATTCTTGTGTTCGTAGCTTAATTGGTAAAGCGCTGGATTGTGGTTCCGGAGGATATGGGTTCAAGTCCCATCGTTCACCCCATTTAGAATATAGGTAAGCCATATTTTAATGCCAATTCGTTATCTTCATAATGAATTCTATGCATAACTATAATATCTTTTATTTGTTGTAATTTTTCTAAAGAAATTTCAAACCATTCGCCTTTTACTTTTTGTGCAATAGTTTTTACTTTTTTATGAATAAGAGTTTCTATCTTTAACAAATGACTTCTTTTACAGTAAAATTCTTCTGTAAATAAAATTTCCAATTTTGTAGGATGACCTGTTTGTAATTGTTTTAATCTCACTTTAGGATTTTTTGATACGCCTATTTTCATATATCCATTATTATCTGAAATAATATAAATATATGCATATTCTGGATATTGCTCTTTATAAATAAATTTCTTCATGATTTTTAGAACATCTAAATTATTTATGGCTTTACTTTTTAATATAAATAGACTATTTTATAATAAAAGGAGTTAAAAATGATTGGTTATATTTGTATTGGTTTAGTATTAGCTTTTTGGTTTTTATTATCAATAAGTATTGATATTATTATTACAAATATAAGTAAAAAATAATAATGGAAAGATGTCTGAGAGGTAAAAGAAATATTTTTAATATTGTCAATTTGACGTGGGAGGTTCGATTCCTCCCTCTTTCCCCGTAAAAAATGAAAGATTAATATGGCTAAAAAATATACAGATTACTATGGTTTATTAGAAGTATCTCATGAGGCTACAATGGATGAGATACGCTCTAATTATTATATCATGGCTAAAAAATATCATCCTGATATAAATCCAAATGGAGGTGGATTATTTAGGGAAATAAATTTAGCATATGAAACTTTATCTAATCCTATTAAAAGAAAAGAATATGATTTAGCAAATGGAATAATAAGTGATAAAATTTTAGAAAAATTTAAACATGAAGTTTATACACACGATGAATTAACAATTGAATTTATAAATGATTTGGAAGTAACTTATGAAAATTTAAAATATAAATATGATACTGATAAAGAATTAATTAATAATATTTATACTAAGTTATTACCAAGAAGTAAAGGAAATAAAAAACGTATAATTGAATATGTTAATCAAAAAAGAAAAGAAGAAAATACATTAAATGAAATGATTGATGGAGATGAAATTTTTCCATTTGATTGGTTTAATGATAATATTTACTATGCTGAAGCTAAAAGACAACCAATATTTGAAATTTTATATAATTTTAATAAATATCGTTTCGAAAATGCAATTAGTGCTATATGGAATAGAAATGCTATAGCTATATTTGGTGTATTTTTTGTATATCTCTTATCAATACCAGTAATACTTAGAAATAAGTTATTTAAAAAATATTTACCTTCTAGAAAAAAGTATTTAACTAAATATAAGGTCAGATGGTTAAACTATTTTATAAATCTACAAGTAAAAAATAAATTAATCCAGACTATTTATTTTACGATAAGTTTATTTTTAATATCAACATCTAAGGTTATATATAATATTTTATATACAATATATTGGATATTTAGAAATGTTTTAGTATATTTCTTATTACCAATAGCATATATATTTAAAATATTCTTTTTAATAGGCTTTGGATGGTTATTTGGTTTAAAATTAAATTTTAAGTATTGGAAATTTTAATGAATTGTATTTGGAATAGGAATCAGATTAGAGATATATTTACTTGTATATTTAATGATTATAAATATGCAATAGATTTTAATTATTTATGTCCATATAATATGGCATCTTTAAGTATTTATGATTTATATGGAAATAGAATTTTAATTTTAAATTTTTTTCTACATTCAAATAAAGTTTATATTTCAAATACAGAAAAAGAAATAGAATTTAATTTTGATAATCTTGATTATTTGAATTTATTAATAAAAACAAAAATTGAGTTTAATTTTAATTTGTCATTAGAAATCTATAAAGATTTTTTAGAATATTGTAAAATATATAATGTGAAAGGATTATAAAATGCCTAAAACTGTTTTAGCCGATACTATTTTTAAAAATCATGTATATATAGATACTATTTATAAAGGTCCTAATACTAATATATCCATATCTCCAAATTCATTAAAAGATAGTATGCGAGTATTAACACCAGAAATAATAAATGAATTAACACCAGAAACTTCAGCTCATATTTTATATAGTCTTATATATAATATAGTCGATGAAAATACACAAGGTAGATATAAAATTATGCTTGAATTATATAATAAAGACTATGTGAAAGTTATGAGAAATATTTTAAATAAATTATCTATAGGTAGTAAATAGGAGAAATTACATGAGCTATAGAAATTATCTTTTTGTTGTAAATAAAAAGAAATTTAATAAAATTAAAAAATTAAATGCACAAGAATTATGGGATGCTATCGGAAAAGAGCCTGATGAGTTGGATATAGATGATGAAACTGGAGTTGTATCACCACCATATTGGAGAGACTTAATAGAAGCTATAGGCGGGGAAGAAGTATCTGAATTAGGTGATGCTGTATTTTATAAAGGATGTCCAATAAAAGTGTATGACTACTTAAAAAAAGCTTTTAAGGTTAAAGAAGTACACGAATGGTATAACGATGATACAGAATTTATGATTGCAAAGCCTGAATTATTAGATGATATAATTAAAGTTTACATAAAAAGAGTTGAAGATAATTATACACAATTGTTAAAAGAAGATTCTGAAGAACCAAAAGATGATTTTGGATATCCACTTAAACCACAACTCGAAAGGCTGCAAAATGAAATTCAATCACAATTACGTTGGCTTAAATTTGTAAATGATTCTGACAGTAAATGGTGTCTAGCTACTTCTTGGATGTATGCACATGAACTATTTAATATTATTCATATAAAGAAAATATTTAATCCCAAAAAAGAAATTTTAATCTGGGCAGGTAGTTAACGTATATATTAAAAATTAAAATATTCTAAATTTAATTACAAATTAAAAGAAAGACTATATACATAAACATAACTTATTAGCAGAACTACCTTTAATACTATTGTTCATGAACATAAATAAATATAATTTTCTGCAAGACTGTAAATACAGCTTAGACGGGATATGACTTAAACATGGCTTGGGTACATTCCAGATACATGGATCTACTGGATTGGGTCAGGGGTTAAAACGTCCCTACACGTAAAGCCCCGCCCCGGGGGGTACCTGCCCCCATCCCCCGTCGTAAGTGTCTGTATTTGTATAGTTTTTTATAGTATTTAGTTTATTCTATGATAGTTTCTGGGGTATTGTGAGTTAGTTATTTATTCACAGTCATTCCTTGGATTGGTTGTAACCTTGAGGGTTAGGAGTTATGTGAAAAATTATGGACAAAACAGGTTTTAGTAGGGGTAGAGTCTATGTAAGTCAGTCCCGGTATGATTCCGTGGTCTATAGACTATTTTGTTTGTATAGGTTATTGTTTGTATTTACCCTTTAGGAAAAATGTATCAATTTACGTGTTATAGACAAAATTATAGTCTCCGGAGTCAGTCCATTTTGTCCATGATATAATTGTTTTACATTGTTTTGGTTATATGATATATATTATTTATAATCAATGATTTAAGGTATAAAAAGGAACATAATTAGATAAATGTAGGAAAGGGGAAGTGATATGGTAAAGAAGGAAGTAAAGAAGGAATCGAAACTGATTTGGTTTGATGAAGAAGTTATGGAAAGTATTGAGGTGGATACGAAGGGAAGTAAGGATATAATTTTGAAACGTGATAATGAAGGTATGTTATGGATGGGGATAAGGAATCAGTATGGAAACGGGTTTAGGTTTATTCCTATGGATTCGATTATAGGATTGATATGGGGTAAGTATGGGATGATGAATGTAGAGGAGTTAGAAAACGTAGAATATGTACAGGACAAGAAGATAGTATTGAAGGTAAAGTAGTAAAAGTAAATAAATATATATAAACGTATATCTCCTTTTTGTGGTAAATGGTGGGAGGAAGGGTTAATAGATTTTTATGACGATTATGAAATAAACTATTAACCCTTTTTTAATATTTATTTAATTCTTTATTGAGATTAAACTTTTTGGTATCTTTTTTCTTATTACGAATAATTTTTTGTTTGAATAAGTTATTATTAAATAATTGGAAGTTAATAGATAAAACTTCTGTCGGTTTATTTATATTATTTTTTGTATTTTTCATAACTTTACCTTTCAGTTGTTTTTGATTTATTTTATATATATAATATAATATGATTTACTAACAATGTAAAGAATATATACTATACGTAATAAACTGCTTTACATTGTTTTATATGTATGTTATATATAGACTATATTGAATAAATAATAAAAGGGTAAATGTATGTATTGGATTTTTGACGTAGCGAAATATATACAAGATGATGTAAATTACAGGTTTAGGGATAAATTCTGTTATGTAGGAGTTTACGCCCGTAGAGATTTAGATGACAACTTGTTTTATCATATTACGTTATTGTTTGATAAAGGTCCTATGTTACAAAAACCAAAAGTTATTGACTATATAAGAAATGTATATGGATTAAATTTTAAAGTTGATGAGATGTATATGAATAGGGACTTATATAGGACTATAGTAGGTGAAGAGTATTTAAAACGGTTACATACATTACATTTACTAAGGGGTAAGAATAATGGATAATATTGAGATGGTAGATGTAGATTTTAAATCGTTATATCCCACCATTGTAGAGGATATATTAAAACCGGTAAGGATTCAACAATATATCGTTAATGATGTTATGAAATCAAAAATATGGGATAGAAATGGATTTAATTTTAGGGTTTATTTACGTCCTGATTGTTCTGTAGAAGTTGAAATTGAGGAAAGTGGTTATGCAAGTAATTATATTATAAATGAAGATATAAAACGTATAAAGAAGTATTTTAAGGATTCATACGGAATCAAAATATATAAAAGTGAACAGGTACCAGTAGGATTGATAACTGTATCGTGGAAAAAGTTTAAACTCACTTCTAAATCTATGACTAAGAAACAATATGATCGTTTGTATACGTTAACATACTTAAAGGAACCTGATTAAAATAACTTTACATTGTTATAACTTTGTGTTATATATAGTATATAAACATTAAATGAAAGTAAGTAAGTATGACTTTTCCTAATGAAGAACAATCTAAGAAATCTATAAGAGTCTTTAAAATGATAGGTAAAGACTTAAGAAAATATATACCCTATGTAGGACAGAGTTTTAATTATGGATATGGTTATAATGATTATAACTTCTCAGTTGTATGTGATGGTAAAGACTATGATAATGTAATTAACTTTTTACATAATAAGTATGATCTTAAGTTAGGAAGGAAATATTCTTTAGAAAACTATAAAAATGCTTTTCTTATGTATTTTGATATAAGTGAAAAATTATTGGATAAATTATATGTAGTATCAATGTTACGAAATAAATTATCGTAAATGTACTTTTTTTGACCTCTGGATGTATGAATTCATTTTTTCAATATAGTTATAAGAAAAAATAAAATTCGTTAAATTTAGGTACGTTTCTGGAAACATTTTAAAATAGTTTACATTGTTATGAAAATATGATATAAAGAATATAGATTAACAAATGAGGGGATAATATAGGCAAAGACATAATTTATTTAATTTACTTAGTAAGACAGAGGATGGGTTAAAACTCTGTCTTCTTTTTTATATAATTATGACTTTACATTGTCATTATTATATGTTATATATAGTACATAGATTAAAAAAACAAATGAGAAAAAAATGATTGTTGACATTATACCTACATATTACCGGTTAATTTTTTCTAATGGTTACGTTCAATCACCTATGTGGATAAATCGAGATTATTTTAAATACGGACAGGACCTAAGTATAGAAAAATATTGTAAACGTCAGGTTGATTGGAATAGACATATTGGTTGTATTGGTTACGAGTTATTGGATCAATATAAACGTTCAATGTGTAAACGTGTAGTTATTGAGTCTACTGAAACTGGTAAAAAGTAAAAAACGCCCCTACACGTAAGGGACTTGACCCCGGGGGTGGATGGGGTTAATTATAATTTTACATTGTAAAAGATATGTGTTATATATAGTCTATAGGTACTAAAAAATATGATGGATAAGTTTGAACTTTATAAAGAGATAAAAGATCTTTTAGATATATACATATTAAAATACATTACAAGAGGAATTGAACTTTCTATAGGTGTATGTCTAAATCATATGGAAATATATGTATTAGTACAAGATGGTAAAGTAAAGGACTTTAATGATAAAGTCATTACTATGCTTGGATTAGATGTAGTAAGTACGAGTAAATATGATCATAGTCGAAGGTATAGATTAAAAATTAAGGAACAAGATTATGAACGTTTAAGAACTTTACTCCTTCTATATACGTAAGTAATTAACTGCTTTACATTGTTAAAACTATATGTTATATATATCTTATAATAACAAAAAGAAAGTATTGACTATGCGTAGGAAATTACAGTTAACACCGGAAAAGGAAAAAAATCTAGATAAATTTATGAAAGTTATAGATTTATTTTTAGACATTAAAGAAAAATCAAACGAGTACTTTTATAAACGTATGGACGATGAAAGTTTTCACCTTAAACTTGATGAAGATGTATTTTGGAACAAGTCAATTGTAGAATTTACTTGTTATGTAAATGGTAAGAAAAAGGATTTATTCTATAAACTCTGTAAGACATTAGGATTTATAGTTTGTTGTTATACATATGAATATGATGATAAAGAAGGAAACTGGTGGTTTGCGAAAATAAGACATAATGAACCATTACGTTTAAATACCTTATTAGTCCTTAAGGAAGTTTAGGGGACTTTACATTGTTATTCAAATATGATATAGTCTATATATACAAGTAAATGAAAGTAAATAAAATGAGTAAAAAACAAAAATGTTATAGGGTAAGAGTAAACTGGGAAAAACAACAGGAAGGTAATAGGTACTTTACATATTTGTTTTCGGAACAATCTGAGGGTGATAAGTTTGTAGACAGTTTAGAGAAGTTACAGGATCAAGGGTTTTGTGTAAATTATTCTTGTGACTATGCGTATATAACAACCGGGGATGAGGCGATAAAGTCTTTAGATCCGTTTATGACCGCAGAAAATTTACAGCAAAGGGTTTTAATGTGAGGAGTAAAACGGAATTTAAATTAGACAAACTTCCTTATGTTAAGCGATTAGTCGAAGACTTGTCAAAGAGATTTGATTGGAATTTTATAGAAAAAAGTTCTGAGACTAAGGAGTTGATTCTAAATGTGACTATACCAGATAGTGAATTAAACTGGTTTACATATTTACTATATGATAAGTATGGTTTTGAGCAAAAGAGTATTAAACATAAACTAGGGTTAATTACAATTGATACGTATTTAATTACCATTACACATAAAACACCGGAACGTTTGGAAGTAATATTAACTATGGAAAATACGTAGTTTATTGACTTTACATTGTTGTTAAAATGTATTATATTAGTTTATATAAATACGAGAGGTAATTTGTATGAGTAATATCTTAAATACATTAGACTATCAAAAAACTTATACACCAGATGTTAAAACAATTTGGTTATATAGACACTATCAAATAATGTTTACGTTACAAAAAGTAAATGGAATAAAAAAACCGGTTTGTTATATTGAACCGGGTTATTCTGATAGAGTTAAACTAAGTAAAGTTAGACACCAGATATATAAGGAACTTGGGTTAAAAGGTACAACTCAAACATTTACCTACATAACTCCAGAAGAGTTTGACAGAATAGAAGCATTATTAACATTAAAAGGATATATTTAATTAGACTTTACATTGTCTTTAATACGTTATATATTAAATATATCTTAAAAATGATAAGAAGAAAGTAAATTATGAGAAAGTTTTTATATTTTAAGGTAAAGAAACTGGATGGAAAATTTACTCACGATTTTTCACAAGTCGTTACAAGATCGTTAAAGGAAACTATTAAACGTCTTGGTTTTGACTATACAAGTAAACATACAGACAAATATGGAAATGAATCCTATAATGGTTTAGGATTAAGAACCGGTTATGAGTTAATTTTACTTTATAATGATCCGGTATAAAAATAGAATGATTTACATTGTTATCTATATATGATATATATAAGATATAAAATAAATGAAAGGAATAAACCATGAATAAATATGTTTTACAATATACAGACATGGGAGATACATGTGACGGACTTGCAAGAGTAGAAGGTAAATATAAAACCTTAGAGGAAGCACAGGATGCAATGCAAAAAGATGTTGCGTATTATATGAATGCAAATGGGTATAATAGTAAAATGTTAACGGAATGTGATGGAAATCATACCTTAGTTGGAGATGAAGAACAAGGATGTTTATGGCAAATCCTTGAAATATAGAGTTTTTATTGTCCTTTATAAATTGTGGTGGATTGAAAAAGGAAACAAATCATGGGAGTAACGGAAGAAAGGAAGGTTGTAAGATGAAGAAGATTTACTAAAAATAGACTTTAAAAACAAATACTTATAGAAACACCGGTTAAGATTCGTCTTATTGGACCGGTGTTTTATTTTACTGGAAAAACAATATAAGTCAAAATTACCTACGCGTAAGGGTTTTTTACCGGGGGTATTCCGGGACTTTACATTGTTATAAAAATTTAGTATAATATATACCTTACTTTTTACGATATATTTTTATCTTTACGGTTATTTTTATTTTTACATTGTTAATTATATATGATATAAATGAAATTGAAATGAATGTACCAATATTATTTATATATCCCTCACACACTCTATATAGGATACTATAATATAAACCCGGACTTTTTCTCCTCCCGGGTTTATATTTTTTTTTATTCCTTTACAAGTCTTATTAGTAAAATGTCTCCATAAATAACCCGTAAACATACAAATTCCCTTTCCCTTATAAAACCCATACAAAAACAGAATCCATATTCCTATGGTCAAAAAACGAGTCCTTATCCTATTATTAAGGTTAATTCCCCATTGGAAAGAGACTTCTCCATCCCTTTCAACCTCAATTGGCAAAATTCGTGCATGACAATGTAAAATTCAAAATTCCCCTTTTTAACAGACTTTACATTGTTGAAGAAATTTGTTATAATATATATCCTATTCTCCTCTACATTGTTATACTAAAGACTTTACATTGTTAGTGTTTTGTGATATACGCATTCTCCCTCACATTGTTGATTATTTAACTTTTACATTGTTGGCTACTCATATTATATTTAAGGTATAGTTGATTGTGATTGATTTGATCAGTCACTTCAAGAATAGATTGGATGGTCAAAATTACATTGTTAGTTAATTGAGATTTTCATTGTCAGCATATCATATTATATTTAAGATATGTTGAGTGTGATTGAATATCTTTCAGTTACTTCAAGAGTAGACAGAGGTCAGACAAATTAAATTTTCCACTGTCATCAAATTGGTTTTTACACTGTCAATCATATATATTATACTTTAAGTATGATTGATTGTGATTAAATAGTTTAGTCACTTCAAGTGTAGACAGAAAGTTGGACGAGGGAGAATGTTGGTTGAAATCACACTGTTGATTATACTGAATATACACTGTTAGTCAATTATATTATAAATAAATTATAAATTGATTGACACTAAATATTCTTTAGTATCTTCAAGTCTGATAAAAAATAGTTTATACATACAGTTTTCTAATAATTAGACTTTATATATAAATTATTTATCAACTAATGAAAGTGAGGTCATAAAATGTCTGAAAATTCAATTATTATTGATGATTTAACACCAGAACAAATCAGACAAAATGTTGAGATAAATCAACAACTTATATATAATAAAGAAGTCAAAACACAGACTGATATAAAAACAAAAGATTTGTCTGATTTAGACTTAAGAATAGTTAATATTCTAAAAGAAAGTTTAAGTCCACTTAATACTGCACAAATACATTATCGACTTAATGATAGAAGTGTAAATCAGAAACAAGTGACAAATAAACTTTGGAGTCTTGCTAAAAAACAAATCATCAGTAAGTCTGAAGGTCGTGGGTATTATCAATACTCTGAATAGTACCCACCCACCCCCCGGGGGGTATACCAGAGCGACACTCAATATATATAAAGTGACGCTCTCAATCCACTAACCACAAAATGAAAGGATAAAGATATGTCTATAGTCAGACAAGAAAATGGTACATATAATTTAGTCGATAATTACTTCGGCTTTGCTATCGCTAACGGCACTCAAGAAGAAATGTTACTTCTTAAATATAGTATTGAGGAACCAATCGATGAAGATCATATTTAGCATTGTCGGAGCGACACTCTTTACACTGTTGTTGTTATGTTGTATACTGACACCAACAAAAACAAATAATGGTGAGTTCACCAATCCAATAAAATACTGGACGAGTGACGCTTACTTTAATTCTAACTTTAACCACAACTAATAGGAGGACAAAATGGTTAAATTCAATATCGTTCGTAAGAACAACAACAAACTGGTTAACACTTTCAATACTTTGAGCGACGCTCAAGATGCTTTGAAAGCAATGGGTCCACAACGCAACTTTATGCGTATTGACGAAGTGAATGACACTCCGTCTAAAAAGGACAGAAAAGCGGGTCAAGCAGAATTGTCTCAGAAGATTCTGAGTGTTCTGAGTGACGCTCCGGACGGAATGAAATGCGGAGACATCAACCGCAAACTCTTAGCAGAAGGTTATACTAAATCTTCTATTAAGAAAATAACAGACAGAGCATTTTTGCTGATGCAACAAGGTCTGTTGGTCAGAGTTGATAAAGGTACTTATAAAATTAAGTAACCGTTTCCTGTAAATCAGGCTTGAAAGACATCTTTGAAAGATAAGATGCTGAGTGACGCTTGCCGGTTTTAAGTGAGCGTCACTCATTGTTTATAAAGTATACTTACATTGTTTAACAAATATTGTATAAAGGATATATAAAATGATTAAACAAATTGAAATTCCATTTGGTCTTGTTGTTATTATGCAAGGTCAAAATTCAGGTCAAATCTTTTATATTGGAGGATAATATTATGCAAAAACAAATCAAAACAAATTACCAAATCTTTTTAGAAACGGTAAATATGTTAAAGTCAAGTCAAGGTTTTTATTCCAGACTTGCACGTCAACTTGACGAGATGGACGAAGACACTAAAGCGTCACTCGAACAAACACTTAATTCCAAACCTCAATGGAATGACAGTGTAGATTGTATTATGTTTCTCGAATCATAATATATACATTGTTGAGCAATGGTACTATATATTATTATGTTTTCAATAACCACTAACTGAAAGGATAAGCAATGAAAATTTATATCATTGTCCGTCATGATGAAGACGATAACATCATCTCTAATCAACACGCTTTTTCTTCTTTAGAAGAAGCAACACGTATTTGTCGTGACTATAATAAAAATTATGGTCGTGACACTGATCTTGATTCTAACAATGATGTTGTTGGAATCACTGATACTTCTGTTTGGTATGAACTTAGTGAGGTCGATTTAGACTAACACTCATACCAAATATAAATTTATAAATTATTATGTCATCTTTTAACCACAATTTGGAGGACAAAAATATGTCAAAATACATTATAACTGATCCATGCTATATTTTAGATGATATAACTTGGGACAATGCTTGTAAAGAATGCTTTGATGATTCGCCTGAGCAATATGCAAACTTTGATAAACGAATCACTCAAGAGTTAAATAAATTAGCAAATACAAATAATGCTCTTGCTGCTAGTACTGGTTATGGTGACTGGAATAATGAAATCTACTCTAGTAATGGTAGAAAAGTATTGCAACCTGAATTTTATGCAGACTCAGGAATGGTTTGTGTTGTAGAGTATAATGAATTTATTCAAAAAGCACTCGAAGAACAAGACAATGCTCGGTTAATTGAACGTGGTGGTTGTGCACTAATTGAAACGGTTGGAGACGTTAGAGTTAAAATGGATATGTCTAATGAAGATTGGACAGTTGTTGAAATTTATGATGATGAATCACACTTCCACTCAAGAGATCCTGAAGAAGACAAAGATGAAGATGAGTGGATTGAAGATGATGAATATTATGAGGAGGATGACGATGAGTAAATATCAAGAACTCAAAAAAGAATGGAACACTAAAGAATTTGAAGGCATTGAGTATGTCTTCGGTCCAGAACAATGGCGTGATTATTTACAACGTCATAACCTTACTGAAGAACAAGCAAAAGCGACACTCGTTGGTGACGGTTATGGTGGAGTAGGAACACGTGAAGCATTTGCTAATCGCGAAAAATATCTTGACGAATGGATTGAACGTGTCAAGACTGAGTGTACACCTGAAGAAATATTCACTTATGAATATAATAATTATGAGTGTGCATATACTTGTGATTATTCAGATGCACTTAAAATCGTGCATAGATATTTTCCTAAATATCAACCGGGTAAAAGATTGCTTAATAAATTATATAAGGGATGCAATCTTAATTATTAAATTTTGAATGGAATTATAGAGACTATATTGTTATTAAGTGTAGTCTCTATATTTTTACACTGTTAACTATATGTGATATATATATTACATAATCAATCAAATTGAAAGGATAATAAAATGATGTATATGGTAATGAATCGTGAAACTGCTGAGTGCGAAGTATATGGTAGTAAAGATATTGCTAAAAAGAATTTAACTACTGATTGCTTTATGTTTCCTTGTGATGATGTAAATAATAAAGCAGATGCAGAATTGTTATTATATCCTAATACAAACAAAAATACTAAATTAGGATGGGTTGCTGAATATATCGCAGAAGATTTACTTAATGATGATTTAGAAATTGCAACTGAATCTAATCCGGTTAAATTTATGCGTGGTGATATTAACTATATATAAGAAAGGACAAAACAATGTTAAAAATGGTTGGTGAATCACTAAGAAAAGCCGCAGAATATCTTAGTACTCATAAACAAGACGGTGGTTGTTATCACTGGATTGTTGCAAATAAAGATGGTTGTGATATTGCAATCGTGCTTGGTTGGTCTGAAGGTTGGGATAAAAATGATCCCGATAAAGATGAATATTGGGATGGTGAATATAGACTTGCCACTAAAGTTGCATATCAACCAAGTAATAGTATGATGCAATGTGATTATGAATTAGATTGGCGTCAAATGTATGATAAAGATTCAGGTGATATATTTGATACTGAATTATCTTTATCTAAAGACAGTGACTTTGATTATATTGCTAAGTATATGAATAAGTCAGTTAAAGACGTACTCAAATACTGGAAAAAATATTGTCACGATTAAGGAGGTGTAATATGACAAATATTAATATGACAAATATTCTATCACAAGTTGCTTTGACTGTTATAGTTAAAACAAAAGATTTACATGAAGCATGTTTTATCTTTACTGATAATGAATCAGCAAAAAACTTTGCTGAGTATGCTAAAAAACAACCTGAAGTTATGTTGATTACAATTGATAGTCAACCTACTGACTTAGAATCTAACTGCGAACGACTTGCTTGCTGGTTAGAAGATTATATTACTAAAGATGAATCCGAATAACACTCGGATTCTCCCTCGCACTGAGTGTTAGTGTAGAAGTTATGTATACATTGTTAACTAAACATGTTATATATAAAGTATAAATTAACCACAATTTAGAAGGATAAAAATCATGAAACACGATATTTACTATATTGCTCTTCACTCAATCAATGAAGATGATTATGACTTCGCAACTACTCATTTATATCTTAAAGGTAGAAAAGCATATAATTTAATGCTTAAATTTATCAATGAAATATGTATTGATGATTGTATCGAAGCAGATCATCGTATATATGTTGAAGATGAAAATATGTACAAAAAAGCAATGAATTTGGACACTATTAAAGAAGATATTAAATATCAACTTGAAGAAAATGATATGAAATTAAATCGTGTTATGAGTAATGACAATCTTAAGTATTGGAGACGATTTATAGACAAAGATGTCATTAAAGAATATAAAAATAAATAAAGTAACTAAATATACATTGTTATATTATTATGTTATATATAAATTATAAATTAAATGAAACTTTAACCACAATTTGGAGGACACTATAATGAGTGAAATTACAGTAAGAAATTTGAAAAAGAAATTAGAAAATGTTTTGAGTCAACTCGATGATTTAGAAGATGATCAAAAAATAAATTTGGTGAGTAACACTTACTTTCTTGGTCATCCAAGATTATTCTTAGGTATTGCCGGTTATGAAGGTGGATACTTAGCACTAGACTGTATTGAAGATAGTCTGACAGACAAAGATGATGATGATTATGAAGAGGAGGAATAATCATGAATACAGTTTATTTAATAGTAAGTCGTTATGACAGAGATGAATTTTATAACATCTATGGTAAAGGTGTTTATACTGATTTGGAAAAGGCTAAGAAAGATTGGAAAAAAGAATTGAAATCTTTTCTTAGTATTGGTCCTGATGATGTAAACATCATTGGCTTAGTACAATGTCAACTTAGTGATAGTGAACTAAAAGAATTGGAAGATCACATAAAGAAATTTAACACTGAAGATTCATATGAGTATAATAGTGACTTTATTAACTTTATGAAGACTCATCTTAATATATATGATGATGCAATTTATGGTCCAGACGGTTATGATGGAGCTAGTGAAATATGGGAAGAAGCCGAAGATAATGGTGAAGATCCTGAAGATGATAAAGTCTTTACTAAGTATTTCAATAAATACTATAAAAAATACTACAAATAAGAAAGGAGAAATAATAATGACTAAACAAATAACTATCGTAACTTTGTGTGATGTAGATCCAAACATAGGAATTGGTGAAGATTTATGCTCAACAAGCTTTTGCTATGAGACCAATGGTCCATATAAAGAAAAAGTTGAAAAAGCTTTACTAGATGATTCTTTTGGATTTAGTTCGCAATTTGAATACTTCAAATACGATTTAACTGTGTCTGATGAAGATGCTAAAAGATATTTAGATCAGCCAGATACAATTGATGAAATTTTATCTTGTTGGAAAGGAGATGAATAATGACTAAATGGACTGATGCTAAATTAAAGCGTGAAGCCATTAGAGATTGGAAAGAATGTTATGAATGTGGACACTATCCAGATTGGACAAACGAACCAATGACTAATGAGCTTGCTAAAGAATGGGCAGAGGAATATGATATGACTGTGCCTGAGTTTAAGAAGTATGTTGACTACTTCTATGAATATAACGAAACAAGAATGTGAAAGGAAAAACTATGACTGATATATATTATACAGTTGAAGATGAAGATGGTAATTCTTGGGATGAAAATACTAAAGTGGATGCTATGAAATTAGCTAGACAACTTGAAGCTGAAGGTCATCATTGTGTTCATGTCTTTGCTTGCAGAGATGATGAAGATGGTGAACCGGAAGTTGTTAAAACTATTTATTAAGGAGTAAAGACTATGATTAAATACATTTTAATTTATACTGACTTTGGTGATACTTGTGATGGTCTTGCCAGAGTGTCTGGTGTATTTAATACTCAAACAGATGCTGTTAATGAAATGAAAAAAGATGTTGAGTATTATCTTGATCAAAATCCTGATTTGACAGTAACTGATCAACAAATACCAAATTGGTTATTAGTTGGTGATGAATCAAATGGTTGTCAATGGCAAATACTTGAGATAACTATTTAGTTTACACTGTTATATTATTATGCTATATATTATATAAAGTTAACCACAATGAAGGAGAATAAATATGAGTAAGATTGAAGAAGGTATGATTCTGGTAAGTTCGCATGGATATAATTGCACTTTAGTAGATTTCTACCGGGTAAAAAGAGTAACCAATGCTAATGTTTGGTTACAACATCTTGAAAGTCAATGGTTTTCAAATGATGGTTATGGTCAAGTTGGAAAGCTTATTCCAAGCAATCGTGAAACTTCTGAAAAGCCGTTTATGAGACGTAAACAGCATAGCGAGTATTGTAATGGTGAATATGTTATGATTAACAAATATGAGTATGCTTATATTTGGGATGGTAAACCAGAATATTATAACTCAATGGATTAGGAGGTGTATTATGAGAGTATATAAATTTGTTACTTGGGATGTTAATCCAGCTATGACTGATTACACTTTAGAAAAATTTATTAAAAATTATGATAAAAGTTGTAGTGCTGTGCATGACGCTTTAGCTTTTGGACATTTAAAGTTAGGTGGATGGTGTTATGACTTTAGTGATGAATTAAATAAGTTTTTATATAAAGACTATTATGGTGATTGGCATGAAGTATATGCACCTAATAAAACAGCAATACGAAATGCAGTTTATGGTCGTATATTAAAAATTGTTGAACTTGAAAGGAAATCAAAATGAATACTTTATATGCAGTTACATACTGGTTTTTCTGTGATCCTGATAAAGCTGTTACAGAAGTTTTTGAGACACAAGAAGAAGCCACTAAATTTGAAGAAGTTATTTGGGCTAAGTGTCAAGAAGCACATATTGAAGTTGAAGTTATTCTTTATATGACTAAAGTAAAACGTTATAATGATGCTTTAGATTCACTTAATGAAATAATTAAATTTGAAAAAGAATGGTTAACGGAGGATGACAATGACTAAACAAAGAATTAAAAAATATGTAGTATATGAATTTATTGGTGATACATGTGAAGGTAATGATTACGTTACTACTATTGAAGAAGCTGAAGCCTTAGCCTTAAATTTATATAATAATGGTTCAGACGCGGTTATTTGTGGTGTTGATTATAAAGATAATGAAATCGATCTTGGTGATAGAGGTAATTATATACATGAAAAGGAGGATGATGATGAGTAAAAAATTCGTAATTAAACCAACAGATTATGGTGCTTACAGAGAAATATATAAAGAAGGTAATAAAATACTCGGTTGGATTGAACAATATCCAACTACAAATTTATCTGAAAGTAATAAATTCTTTTATGCTTATGGTAAGCCTTCTCAAGATCATTATGTATCATTTACATGTGATACACTTGAACAAGCACGAAAAGAATTCTTAGACAATTTATATTGAAAGGAATTAAAATGAATGAAATACCAATGACTAAAATTCGCACTGTTACAATTAATAGTTTAGATTGTAATGGAAATATTGATAATTCAGCAACTTGGACATTCTTAAATTTAGATGATAGAGATAAATTTTTAGATTATCTTGATACTTTAACACTTGAAGATAACTTTGAGGTTGTTGAAGATGAATATTTTGCTAATTCTTTAGAAGGTGCCAAACAAGAAGCTAATCAATTTATTAACGGTTATTAAATAAAAGGAGAAACACCATGGATGAAGAATTTGAATTATACTTTTCTGATTTAACAGAAGAAGCTCAGCAAGAAATACTTAAAAAAGCTGGAGTTGAAAAACCGGAAGATATGAACTGGGATATATACCCAATTACTGTAATTACATTTAGTAATGCTTAAATGAAAGGAATATGTAATGGTAAATAAAATATATATTGTAACAGTCCATAAATTAAATGGTGGTATGGCTAATCCGTTTAGTTATAAAACTTGGACATTTACTAATGCTTATGATACTGATGAATTCATCAATGCACTTAATCATTATGAAGACATTAGTGATGTAAAATTTGAATATGAAAAGAAAGAACTTCAAGTTAAAGATATGAATGATACTAGACTTGAAGTTGAAAAGTTTTTAGAAATAGAAACTTAATTTACATTGTTACTAAAATATTATATATAATATGTATGCTAACCACAAATTGGAGGAATAAAAATGTTTAAGTTAATAGTAAAACAAACAATTTATGTCAATGCCTTTGATAAACGAGGTAATGATATTGGTAATGATTCTGGTGAATATGCTATTAAACCAGGTGAATATACAATCACTAAGTTAGATGGTCCAGATATTAATGGTTTATATGTCATGAGTTTTAAAGATTTTCCTGATCCTAAACTTCATGAAATCTTAATGGCTCCTGAATATATCGAAGAAGATCATGAATGGGTTTCAGATTATATAGAAATTAAATGGGTTAGTAAAAAATCTAATAATCAGAAATCTGATAAATTAAAAACATTAAATAATGTAGAAATCATTATGATAAATAATAAAATCTATTATAATTATAATGGCACATTATATACTAAAGAACAATTTGAAGGAACTTACTTTTAAGGAGGTGTAGAATGCAAAACAGAAAATTTCAAGACTCTAATCTTAAAGAAATCGTTTCAACCATTTTAACTGAAATTGTATATTCTGGTAAATCAGAAGGTTGGTCATGCAATAGTATTTGCATTAAACATATGGTTGATACTACATTACTTAAATATAATGTGGTATATACGGATGATTTTACCGGAACATATGAATTAAAAGGAGGTATAAAATGATAGATAATAAAGGTCTTAATTATTTTTTAATCACTGATGAAGATCGTAAAGAAATGGAAATACCTAAAAAAGTAAGTAAGGTAGAAGCTATTATTTATGATTGGGTTGCTACTAATTATGGTTCAGCTGAAGCTCAAGAAGGTTCTTGGAATATTAATCAATTAGCTGAGTATGTAGAACAAAATATTGATACAGATTATGAGCAAAAGTATACAGTCCAGTATCGAGATTAACTTTTACATTGTCATCTTAATATGATATATGTAAATATAGATTAACCACAATGAAGGAGAATATAAAATGGGATATACAGTATATTGGAGTCAATCTGGTCAACGTAAGTTTTCTAAAGAATATGTTGATGATGTAAAAAGACTTTGCAAATGTGCAACTGAAAATACAGCACCAATTAAATTAATACTGGGTGATGGTTGCGGTGAAAATGAACCTATTATAACAGAAGAATTAATTGCCTTAAATGGTAAAGGTAAACAAGGTTATGAGGGTTGTGTAATTGATTGTAGAGGTGCTAGTGAATTTGAATTTACTAAAACCGCAAGACAAGATTATGATTATTTTATTAAAGCTTTATTGTTATTAACTGCTAAATATGGTTATGTTTATAATATCACTTGTGATGATGGTTATAGAGATGACAGTGGTCCAGATTTTAATATCGCAAGAAAGTTTTTGAAAGAAAATAATTTTTGTTAGCTGTTTGTTAATGAAATTATGATATAGATGTAAGCTGTAAGAAATATTTTAAGAAAGGTATAATTAATATGAGTAAAGATTTAAAAGAAAAATACAGCATTGAACAAATATATCAGATGATTGATCGGGTTAAGGCTGAACTTGCTCAGTTTAGTTATAAGCAACAGCATGGTCGTTCTGGTGAATCTCATGTAGATCCATATAAAGAATATACACGATTACTTAATAATCTTAGATCCAGAAAGACACGTGCTAAAAGAAAAGAAATACATAATGCACAAGATAAAGCTTATAACGAAGTATTAAAAATTCATCAGGATGAAGATGAGTATGGTATTCGTCCGGTAGATGAAAGAAGATATAGAGCGACATTTAAGTCTGGTTATATTGGAGCACCTGTTTATGTTTCATATATAAGACGTATGACAGGTTTGAGTTTAATGCAAATGTATGTCCTTCAAGAAAGGACTGGTTTAATACCAACACCTAGAATCGAAGAAAAAGATGCTAGAGCTGATTGGAAACGTAGATATGATAGAGGAGACATATATTAAAAAGAATTTCTTTAAGCACATTTCCTTCTGTGGTTAGAGGAAAGTCCACTAAGACTATAAACTGGTGTTGAGTGATGAGAGACTGATTTAATTGGTCTTATATTATTTCAGTCTCTCATACTTCTAAATGTATAACATCAACCTTAATTTTGAAAGGAATCAATTATGACAAAAGAAGTAATAACTTTAACTGATGAGCAAGGCAAAAGATTAGCACAAGCTTATAGTGATTATAAATTAGCAGAAGCTAACTTTAAGTTAATTAAAAAAGAATTAACTGAAAAAATTGATATTGGTAAACATGTTACTAAATATGCTATTGTTAATAAGATAGCAAAGACAAGAACTGAAGTCAATTATAAACAAGCTTGTGAGGATAATCAGATTGACTTGTCTGAGTATACCACAGTAAAAGAACAGGAACCAACTGTAACAATCCAACCTCTTGTTGTTGATGAAGTTGAAACTCCTAAGAAATCTTTATTGAAACTATTTTAATAAAGATATGTATTAACGAGTAGAGGAAGTTAGTATAATAAGTATTAGCTTCCTCTATTAAATTAAAAGGAAATGAAATATGACAAAATATTTTAGAGACTACATAAATGATTTACCAGACTATGAAGAACGCAGTATTAATAGAGTACTTGGTTGCGAAATGAAAAATGGTATGATACAATATAATTTTGATTATAATGAGAAAGAATCTCTATATGATTTGTTTTATCAAAGTTATAATGACCAAGCATTGAGATCCGTCCTATTAGCTTATAGCCATTATCTAAGTAATCCGAATGTTTGTGAATGGCCTATGGTTGCTACATGTATTCGTGAGTATATAATAAATAATCACGGCTCTATTAATCAATTTATTAGATTTATTAAACCGGAAGATAGAAGAAAACTTTACCGTGAATTAGTAAATTCTGATAAAGATTTTGATAAAGCTGCAATTGTTTTCTTAGATGCAGAAGAAAATGGTAAAATTGATATAGACTTATTACTCGATTGTAGAAGTCTTAATTCAAGATGCATATCTAAGTTAACTAAAGAACAAATGTATGAATGTGTTTATAAGAGTCCAAAATTCTTAAAATATATTTATACATATTATACTTGCTATCTAAACGGTGGCAGAGGCTTTACTATTTTATCTGATGAAGATAAAATGTTTTTACGTGAATTATTCTTTAATAAATTACATCCTAATAATAGACCGGATTTTATTAGAGATTGTTTTAAACGTACCTGTGATATTAGAGATTTTATTGACATGATACTAACAGTTGATATGCGTTATGCTCAATACTTTTCTTTAGATAATTCTTCTGTAGTTACTGGTAATATTATAAATCTATATGAAGCTAAGCGTGAAGACGGTGAACCTTTATATGGTAAAACAATTCGCCAATGGCTGTTGTTATTATTATATTACCAAGCCCACGAACTTAAGTTAACTAAGCATATTAAAAACTACTTAGGTAGAATTTATGGTCTTATGGAATTATATGGTAATTATGTAGACGTTGCTAAAAATGTTTATACTTCGCCAATAATATCTAATAATTAGGTTTTACATTGTTCGCCATAAATGATATATGTAAAACATATTAAAAATAAAATAATATCTTTTAACCACATTTTGAAAGGAAAAATAATATGACTAATATTTCTGATAAATTTACAATGCCAACCTTCTATATTGATGATATACATGATAGTGAAGGTCATGTTCAACCTGGTATTAAACGTATGTATGATATTGCACTTGAGATTCATGACTCTATCTTTCAATGGGGTGGTCCTGGTATTGGTAAATCTCAAGCAGTATTTCAATGGAATGACCAAAAGGTTGCAGAATATAATAAGCGTATTGCAGCTGGTGAAAAGGTTAAACCTTGGAATCCTGAGGTTTGTGATGTTCGTTTGAGTATGAAAGAACCAGTAGACTTAGTTGGTGTACCGACTATTAAAGTCGACAGTAAAGATAATAACGGTCAACCAGTAACTGTTTGGGCAGTACCTTCTGTATGGCCTAAAAATGATGGTAAATTCTCAGGAGGCGTAATACATCTGGATGAGATGAATCAAGGTTCCGCTGCTATTATGAATGCAGCTTTTCAGCTTATTCAAGACCGTCGTCTTGGTGAATATAAGGTACCTGATGGTTATCTTATCATTGCATCATCTAACCCACCGGCATTTAATAATACTGTTACTGAATTGTCTATTCCTTTGTCTAATAGATTCAGTCACTTCAATATCGGTATTAACTTTGATTCATGGTTACAACACAGAATGAATCATGGTGGTAATGCAGATGTGATTGCATTCTTAAAGACTCAGAATCAGGCTATGTTATATGATGAAGACACTATGAAGAAGCGTCTTGGTTCAGAAGCAAATGCTTTATTTACAGATTTGGTAATTACACCACGTTCTTGGGAAGTTGTTGAAAAAGTTATTGCTTGCGATAAATTTTCTAAGACAGAAAAACAATGGTATTGTACCGGTCGTCTTGGTTTCTTACTTACATCTCAATTGTTTAATTGGATTGAAGAAAAAGAAAAGTATCAGTCTTGGCAATCAATCTTAATAGAAGGTAAGCCATTCTTAGACGAAGATATTAATGTCTTCTTTGCAGTACAATTAGCTTGTATCTCTGCAATTAATAATGAGAAAGATGACAAGAAATGTCATGACTATGTAATGAAATACTTAGATGCTACACGTAAGTTAAAACATGAAGCTTATAAAGCAGCTAATGTAACAATACTTGCTAGATCACCAAGAACAGATGATCCAGAAGTTTTCAATCCGATGAAAGATGCTGGAGACTTACTTGATTTAATTGTTGAAGCAATGAAATAATTAAATATAAATGAGAGAAGTCAGATGATTTTAGTTTGGCTTCTCTCAAAATAATCTAACCACGATATGAAAGGAACAACCAATGCAAAATAAAAGTGTATATATAATTACACATGATGATCACTACCTAAGTTTTGAATCAAGAATAGATACTCATAATTTTAAGATAGTACATCATTGTGAACCTGTTGGTACTTATGATTCAGCAACACAATTTGATACTAAAGAAGAAGCAAAAGAAATCTTAGACTTTTGCATTAATCGTGATCCTAAATTATCTACAGCCAGGATTGTTGATTTAAATAGTCATATCAAGTACTTAGAAGATAAAGCTAATAAATCAGCTGAAGTTATTTTTAATGATACTTGGAATAATACTTCTGTAGAAGATCAGCGAGCCATTATATTAGAGACTTTTGATAACGGTGGTATTAAAGGTCTTAAGAAACTTTTAGATAATATAACTGTAACTAATACGAAGGAGAATGAAGATGAGTAATTTGAATGAACTCTTAGATAAAGCTTTAATTAACATCATTCTTAAAACACAATTTATTGGTGAAATTATTACAAAGCTTGGTGTTAAAGTAGAGCGTGATGAATCTCGTCCCTTCTTAGCTTGGACAGATGGTCGTTCGGTAACTGTTAATGAATATGCTTTTGAAAAAATGAATGAGCAAAAAACAGATACTGATGAAGATGGTAGAACATATAATACCGAAATTGGTAAAGAAGAATTAATCTTTGTATTAGCACATGAAGCTATGCACTTATTAAATCTTACTCATGATAGAGCCAAACACGTTAATGTTTTCTATGATGATTTATCTGAAAAAGGTAGAGCTAAACATATCCTTTGGAATATGGCAACCGATTATGAAATTAATTCTCTGCTATATCATAATACTAATTCAAAAGGCGAAAGTAAAGCTATTGGTAAAATGCCTGAATGGGTATGTTATAAAGAAGAATATAGAAATATGACGGCTGAGCAAATTTATGCTGAATTATTAAAAGACCAAGAAAATAAAAGTAAGGGTCAGTCTTCTAAATTCGTTACTTCTGGTAGTATGGGTCAAGACTCTAATAATCAGAATCAAAATAGTAATGGTCAGTCTAATAATAATTCTAGTCAAGGTAGTACTGATAGTAATAATGGACAAAAACCTGCAAAAGGTTTAAAGTTCGGTTTAGATATGCATACTGAACAGTTAGATGATATGACTAAAGCAGCTTTAGCCGCAAAAATTGCTGATGCATTTTCTAGTTGTAAAGGTAAGGGTACTGGTTTATCTGCATTTGATAGAGCTTTAGAAATGGTCTTTAAACCTCAACCATTTAACTGGAGACGTGCATTAACAAGATATATTAAATCATTCATGAAAGACAACTTTACATGGAATAAACCGTCTCGTGCTGGTATTGCAAATGGTATTATTTTACCGTCAGCCCATCAGACTCCAAAATTACATGTAGCAATTGCTGTAGATACTTCCGGTTCAATTGATAACTCTCAATTAGAATTATTATTGAATCATGTCTATACAATCTTAAAGCAGTTTAAAGCTTTTAGAATTGATTTATGGTCTTGTAGTACTATGGTACATGAAGATACATTTATGACATTAACCAATCAAAATAAAAATGATATTAATAAGTTTAAGATTCAGTCTACCGGTGGTACAGATATGAGTGCTAACTTAGACTTTATTGAAACAAAATATAAAAATAAAACCCCAGACTTATTAATGATTTTTACAGATGGATATGATAATTTAAGTGGTGATACTACAAGAATTACTAAGTATCCGGTTTGTTGGTTAATCGTTGATAATAAAAAATTCGTAAAGCCTAGTAAAATGCCAGGTGTTGTATATAATTTTGAGAATTAAGAAAGGACAATAAAATGAAACGAGTTGATAATATTACAGATGATATGTTTAAAGATGCTGTTAGAATTACACGTCAAAATGTAAAATACTTTTATGGAAAGTCAGGTTTTATAAAAGTATATGGACCTAATGGTAAATGTAAACATACTGGTAAAACAAAAAATATGGGTAAGGTATTTAGTAACTATGTAAATTGTGCTAGATACATGCAATCTTATGACTTTGATTTAGAAGGTGGTGATTGTCTCTTTTTCAAAGAAGCTGAAATCTAAATACAAGGGATGAAGTTATACAGCTTTATCCCTTCTTAATCTAACCATACTAATACGAAGGAGAATAGAAATGAAATTTGAATATGTAGGACCTGTTTATTTATATGCTAAACGAAAAGTAGTAGATACAAATAAGGGATCTATTACAGCTAAATTATTAGGATATAATGATATATCTGGTGAGATGGGTTATAATGACTTTAGATACAGAAATGTTTTATTTGAACATGTTTGTGATAATGAAGATGTGTTTAAAACTAACTGCTATAAATTAAATTATGATTTAGTTGAAATTAAAGGTGTTATAGATGAGCTTAGACAAGATGGTAATTTATATGATAGTAATACTATATTTAAAGTTTTAACTCGTATCTTTCAAGAAAATTTTAATACGAAAGTTAGAGTTATAGGTATTACAACAGATGATTATAAGAAAGCAGATTATGAATTTGTTCGTATGGAATATGCTAAAAAGCGTAAAAAATTTTTAGTTATAACGAATGAATTTGAATTTATTCCAACTAATAATTATACGGAACCAGCCATAGTTTCATCTGGTAAACTCGGTATGTTTAATAACTTACTTAGAGAAAGATTAGAAAGAACCTTAGCTGACTATTGTGAAATAGATGATTATTCACCGCGTGCTAATTATGATGGCGAACATGTTATAGTACCTGTAAGTTTTAATAGAAAATTTATTGATGAATTTAATGAACTTATTAATAAGCATGTTATTCAAATATTAAATGAATTAAATGGAGGTGATTTTATTAAAAAATGTGAAGGTAATTCTGTAAATATGGATAAATTAGTTAGAATAATGACGGCAAAATTAACAAATGGATATACAAGAGCTCTTGAGTTAGAGATAAATGTATAGATTTGCATTGTTAATAAAATATGATATAAATATAAATAAAAGGTAAAAAAGAGATGGCAAAAAGTAGTACAAGAACAACATTTTTAACAGCACTTAGAAAAATTAAGAAAGGAAAATAATATGTGGTATGTAACTTTAAATGGAGTATTGATTCCAACACCGTATATTCTGTATAGAGATGCATATGAAGCTTCTTTAATAATTAGTAAAGAAAATTCACCATGTATAGTAGATACAGTATATATAAAATGAAATAAATAGGGTACGGTCTAATAATTAGATTGTACCCTCTTAAACCTCAACCACTATATGAAAGGACAACAAAATGAAAGAATTCAAATTAGGTAAATTAAATTGTAAAATTGAACAGATTAAAAAGAAAAGTTATATTAAATATAGACAAGCTAAAGCTGACTTTCCTATATTAGCCGGTAATCCAATGTCTTTAGGTATTGAAGATTTTACAACTGTTAGACCTGCAAATTTACCGGATAATGATTTTTTAATCTATGAATCTAATATAGCTTATAAAATTAAAGTAGAAGATTTTAAATATATCTCAGAAATAACTGATGTAGAAAATACACATAGTTTTTATTATAAAGATCTTTTGGAAATAATAAATAAAACACTTAATACCACCTTTTATATTAATGGTTTTATGGCTTATGAATCTTTAGGTTGGGATGATAACGTTAATTATAGAAAGTTAACTGAAGATGGTGATTTTGAAATGATTGTATATCGTCTTCAAGATTATACATATACAAATAAAGTAACTAAAGGTGACCTGCTTAAAATTAAAAAGCAACAAGAAGCAGCTAATAGAGAAACTTTTGTTTGTACATTTTTAATTCCTGTCTTAAAGCAAGCTTTAGAAAAATATGGCTTTCAGTATGATTCTGATGGAAAACAGTTTTATATAAACAATGATAGAAAGTTTCGTGAATTGGTAGTTGCTAGTCTTAATAGTTATATTAATGCCGACTTAGCTAATTATGGTATAAAAATAAGTATGTGTCAAGATTTAGTAAAGAAAATACGTAGTAGTATTAATACATATGATATGCATATTTTAACTAAAAATGTAGAAAAAATAACGGAGGAATAATATGGCTACTATAACAGTTGAAGATTCAATGCGAGATAAAGTAGAGCTTATCTGTAGAGAATTAATTTCATATACTGGCGCTACAATATATCCTTTTTATAATGCTGAAGGTGTTAAATTTAAAACTCTCTATTTAACTAAAAGAGCTATGCAACGGTATATTGAAATAACAAGTAATATGTTTAAAGAAAAATTTCATGTTGATTTAATATGGGATGGTGAAGCTTTTATTATTCCATATAAAGATATTGAAAGAATAAATATATTAATGATGATGTTATCTTAATGAAAGGAGGTGTCACAGATGCTTGTAAATGATGCAGACTTAAAAGGTCTATTACATTATATGGATAAAGAAAGTGATTATGTATTTTTATTATCTTTAAAAAATGGTAGAGATGATTATGAGTTAGTTATTACAATGGATCGTGATACCAACTTAAAGATAGTTAAAGGTATATTTGATAAAATAATTAAAAAATTATTGCCAGATAATACACATATACATTGTCGGCGAATTGAGTCAAATTTTAATTATCTTATATATGAATTTGATAATGACCAATTAATCAGAATGATAACATTACTACAATTGAAAGGACAAATCTAATGAGTTACGAAATTTATAAATCTATTAAAGCCAATGATGATGGTACCTTTACATGTGTATCTGCATCTTCTAATGAAACAGATATGTTTGGTAATCGTCCATTTAGAGAATGGAAATGTGATTATTTTAGAAATGAATGGCCTGAAGCAACTAAAGCAGAATGTAAAGCTATATGGTTATTGTATTCTGTTTATAGTGGTGATAGATTTTATCCAAGTAATTGGAGACAAGACCAAGCACTCGCTTCTAAATTTATGCACGAAAATGGATATGACTCGGAAACATTTCATAAAGATAAAGCTTTGTTTTTAGAATATGCTAGAGAGTTTATGGAAATTAAGAAAAGTTTAAGAGGTGTTCATAAAGATGAATACTTTGTTAGAATGGATAGTAGTTCTGGAAGAGCTTATGTAAAACGTCTAAATCAAAGATCTGTCAGTCTTACACATTGGCAGGATGAAGCAAAAGTCTTTAAGGTATTCTCCCTCGAAGATCTTAAAAGTAAGTTTAGAGGCTATGGTTCATATAATATAGAATATATTAAAGTAAATCAAGGAGGTGTAAAATGTTAGATAAATATGCATTAGAATATGTAGATGAATTAGTAAAAGTTGCGAAAAAGCAAGGACTTAGAGTATTTAGAGCTAATAATGGTACCGGAACATGGGGATTAGTTACTAATAAAGATGGTAGTAAATGTATTAGTTTTGGAGCTGCTAGCTTTGGTGGTCTTTATATTGATACTTGTCACGTATCTAAACCTGGGTTTAAAGAAGGTAGTGGAATAAGATTATGGGATGAGAAGTTTTCTTTTAATGACATTGACTTTAAAGTGTTATTAAATACTCAGCATGAAACTTCTACAAGAAGGCCTGCAACTTTAACTGATGAATTAACTAATTATGAATCATCTAAATATAAGGAGGTATAAATGTCAGAAAATAGTTTAAAATATACTCCACCGGAGAGATATGTTGTATTAGATGTAAATAAAAATAAAGAATTTTTGTTTATAAATATGCAAGAGGCATTTAATAAATATAATGAAATGGTTAATAATGAATCTAAAGTTACTTTATTACATCGTACTCCAGATTATTTACATGGAAAAACTATTAATAGAGTAATTGATACTAATATTTAATAAGTGAGGACTAAATGAGGACTATTGAAGAAGTAAAAACAATTTTTGTTGAAGAAGCATGTAAAGCTTTAGATACTCATTTTGAGGAATTGGCTAAATGCACAGATTCTATGCTTAATAAAGTAGAAGATGGACAAAAACAATATGAAATTTTATGTGAAACATTATCCAAATGTTTACCAGCAAGAGGAGTTACATCAGAAGAATTAAATATGTTTATACCTCATCTTGCTGAATGCCAATCAGATATAGCAGCTTATGCTATGAGAAAGCTTAAGAAGGAGAATAAAAGTGGAGAAAATACAGGAGATTAAAACAATAGTAGATGATATTATTCAATCTAAAGTAGATGACCGTGGACGTTTTATTAAACATTTAGAAACAATCTTAGAAGGTAAAGGTCTAGAACATAATCTTGCATCTTGGGTTGCGGTTCTATGTGAAGATATAAGTTCAGCAAGTTATAGTAAAGGTTGGTCTGCTTGTGAAGAATTTTACGTAAATGGAAAAATAAATAATTAGAAATTAAAAAATATATAATTCTAAGAAAAAGCGTTTACAAATAAAAAGTAATATGCTATATAAAAAGAACTTTTAGATGGAGTAATGACAAGAATGACTATATCAACAACAGCTAATATTTCAACATTAATAGAAAATCTTCAAGAGATTATGGATAAATTCGGTGATTTACCAGTAGTGGTTGCTCATGACGCCGATTGTAATACTTTTTTAACCTTTGATGAATCCGGGGAAAATAAGTATGTCCGTAAAAATGGTATACTCATTCTAGTCCCGTCTGAAAGTGATTGTGAATTAAATGATTTAGTTGATTATGACTATAATGATCGAAAATATGCTAATTCATATGAAGCCGTAGAAGAAGATGAAGACGAAGATGATTTATACGGATACGGTTATGAAGATGAAGAAGACTATTAAGTAAACAACTCCAAATTTGTTGATAAAAAAAAGCTCTGACGGGGAAATGAAACAAAAACCGTCAGAGCTTCTCTTTTTACCTGCTTTTTTATATTTAACGTGAAAGGAAATAAAAGCGTTAAATAATTGGAGGACGCAGGCTATACTATAACCATATTATATAGAACCCGTTAATAATTAAAATTCATAACGTAAGTCATAAACAATATGTGCAGCACCTTCATATTCAAAAGAGCGTGTCTTGCTTACACGAATAATAGCAGGAGCTTCTAAAGCAAAATCTTCAGCACCATCTAAACCAGGAACTTTCATTTCACCACCAGCAGCTTCTACTTCAGCAGCTACATCATCATAAGATAAAGCATCTGAAGGACGTGTATCACCATTTGATTTATTCATATGTAAAGCAACTAAATAAGAATCAGCAGCCCCAGACTCTTCAGCAGCATCTTCTTTATATAAAGCAGCAACAGAAGCAGTAACAATTAAGTCATCATTCTTAACTAATTCACCTGCAGCAATCATTTTTGCGTTCATGTTATTTATCCTCAATTCGATTTGTTAAACGCCATTTAAAGGAATATTAAATACCGGCGTCTCAATATTTAACATATTCTAGAACTCTTGTGTTGTCTTCTTAAATGCATTTTTCCTAACTTTATTATAAACTTATGTATCTTATCAGAAGATTCTGATTTTTTGTTATATTTACCATGTTTACCATCTTTTCTATATTGACCAATTAATTCGGCTTTTATTTTTATTGGATGTAAAAATTTAATTTTTAACTTTTCTTTTAATTTTTTATATTTAAAAAATTCTTCAGGATCTTCAACTACATTTAACCCATTTTTAGCTGAGTCGTATAATTTAATATAATCATATTCAAGCTCTTTATACTTTGGAGTTATTTTTAATATTGACATTGTAAATATAATATCTGGATAATTGTTTATTAAATCAATAATTTTATGATTATGTTCACCTTTTTGCATACAATAATTATGCTCATATCCTCTTTTTTTAAAATTACAAGTGCTCCCAATATAAATTTTACCATTTACATTATTTGTGATTTTATATATACCACATTTAAATAAATCTTCTTTTTTTATATCAAAAATAAATTTCATTGTATTTTCTCCTTTTTTAAAAGAACTCAATAAAAAATTGCTTTACAAATAGCAAAATTTGTGATAATCAATATAATTGAATAAAGTAATAACAGCGTGTGTTTGGTTTTATTCATGAAGATGGCTTTAGATTTAAAGTTGTGATTCATTAAAATTCTGCACCTCCTTGGGATGTGTCTTACATATAACGCATTACTTAGCTATAATGCAAGGTTTTATTGGTATATTTCCTTGTTTAATACAGGCAGAATGGTTTATATGGTTTTTGTGAGAGGATGCCCATATAAATTACAGGTAGTATAATTATAGCAATATGTAGGCCTATTGTGGTTCTTAGAATATTTCGTATAGTAGCAGGTACTAATAGCAGACTAGTACCTGTTCTTTTTTATCCATTCTCCCCCAAACTGAGCACTAGTATACTAAACTCATATAGTCTAATAATTAGAAATTATCATTAAAGCTCATTTTTTGACCGTACAGCTAGGTCTAATACGTTTCAAGTTATCTTATAGGGTCAAACTAAATACGGCTATTCTACGGTCATTTATGGAGACAGAAAAAAGAAAGGCCCCAGATTTCTCTGAGACCCTTCTGAAAAGTTTATACCTAGACTTTCGACTAAGCAACATTGAAGTTTTTGATAACGCCTTTAACCAAGTAATCTGCTTTGTTAACGAACAGATCATAGAAAGAAAGCGCACCTTTATGATTCTTCAAGTTTGGACCTTGGAAAGTAGGTGTGAAGTACAAAGATACCCATTCAGCTAAGATAATAGCAGAATCACCTAATTGGAAGCCCTTGAAACCGAAGATAACATCATCTTCATTCAATGTCTTGCTATACGGAACAGCAATAACAGCAATTGTACCTTCACGTAATGTACCAGCTAAATACGGACCAATTGGTTTCTTAGACTCAGGAGCAGCCTTAAAGTCTTCAATTTGTTCAATAACCGGTAAACCCTTACGAGCAGAGCAGATAATGAACTCAACAGTACCACGACCAGCAACTTCTTGGATATAACCACGAGCACTAGAAACAGTAGTCGTAAATGAGCTATATCTTTGTTGTAATGTCAAGTTAGTACCATTAGCAGCACAATCGAATGTTAAATCCGGATTATAAGCAGCAGCCGCAGAAACAGCTTGAATCAATGTCAAGTCACGTTCCCAACGAATCGTACCAGCAATCTGATTACTAATCAATTCATCAGTATCAATTGCCAAGTGAGCATTCATAACCAATGAAGCAGCTACACTGTAAGAACTCATCAACGGATGTTCTTTAGCAGTAACTGACTGATTAGGAATATCAAACTGTACTTTACGAATCAAGTCAACATCTGTTTCTGTATCGAAAGCAGCTTCAAACGTCAACATAGCACCAGCTGTCTTAGCTTCAGCATACATCTCAGCATCAAACTTCAATGAAGCTTCACCAGTCTGAGCATCAATCGTACCAGAAATACCACGACCAATTACGTTATACTTACCAGTATTTTTACCATCCAACTTAGCAGAACCGTTACCATAATCACGAGCAACTTCCTTGCCAGCTAAACGTACAATAAACGAACCAGCACGTACTTTAACAGAAGCACCGTCAACACTATCTAACGGAGTAGACGGAGATACTTCTACTTCATAATCTGTCATTTTAACAGAAGGGAAGCCCATATACTCAGACGAATATGTACCATCAGTCGGTGCTTCAAATACAATGTCACCAGCTTCAACACCAGCAGCCTTCTGACTGTAACGTGTCTTAATGGTGAAGATTTGACCCGTCTGACGATCGAGTGCTTGGATGTCTGCAACATAGTTTGCAATCATTTGCGGATAAAAAATATTCACAATATCAAGCACTTGCGGAGTTAAAGTTGCCACACCTGGGCTAAGCAGTGATACGGCGTTGGTAGCACTTTGAGCACCGTATGCGTCTTCTTTAAGCAGGTTTATGCCGTCCATTTTCATGGTATATTCGGCAGTATTTTCCATGATTTGAGTTAAGGTAGCGGCTTTATAAGCTGTTTCTTTATCGCCGGATTGTAAGCCTTTGAGTAAGTTAGGGCAGCGTTGGCCGAGAGTAGATTCGCTCAATATGTTCATAGCGTGAGCGATACCTTTATTCATTTGATTTTCGCGTGCTTTTTGAGCAGCTTGATTATCAGAGATTTTATTTAAGATAGACATAGTAGTTTTATATCCTTATGTTATGTTAATATGTTTTTTTTTTGTGTTAAGTTTATAAAAATGTTTTTAGAGTTTTTATATATACGTATAGAAAAAGTTTTGCTTTTTTCTTTTTGTACTATGTCCAGAATAGATTTTTTTAACTTTATTGTTAAAAATATGTTTTTTTATTATTATTGTTTATGTTTTAATAGAACTGTTTAATTTAAGTAGTTTATAATTCTTTTATTACTTTTTTATTTTATATATACGTTTTTTAATGGTTTTACTTCTTATAAACATTTGTGTTATTAATGAACTTTATAGATATATATATTGTTAGTAAAAGGTATAAATATGAATATTAAGTATAAAGTAGAAGATTATATTGGTAAAAAATTCGGTAAATGGACTGTATTAGAAAATGCTGGTAAAAGTAAAGATGGTCATAAAATTGTAAAATGTAAATGTGAATGTGGAACAGAGAGTATTCAGGCTTTAAGTAGTTTAATTAATGGTAAGACTACGCAATGCCGAAATTGTGCACTTAAATATTTGAATGAAATAAGTAGTACACATGGTTTAACGGGTCATCCTTTACAAAATGTATGGAATAGTATGAAACAAAGATGCTCTAATGAAAAACAACCACACTATAAATATTATGGAGCTAGATCTATAAAGGTATGTGATGAATGGTTGAATAGTTTTGAATCTTTTTATAATTGGGCTATGAATAATGGCTATAAAAAAGGATTAAGTATAGATAGAATTGATGTAAACGGTGATTATTGTCCAGAAAATTGTAGATGGACAACAAATAAGATTCAATCTATTAATAGAAATAAACAATTAAATAATACAAGTGGATATGTTGGTATTCATATTAAGAATATGAAAAATAATAGACAGATGTGGGAAGCTGATATTTATTCGGATTATAAAACTATATATTTAGGTACATATAAAACACAAAAAGAAGCATTAGAAGTTAGAAATAAATATATAATAGATAATAATCTAGAGTATCATATACAAGAATATAAAGGTGAATCTAGTATACTTAATACTGATCCTGTTATTAAAGTTACAAATACTAGTGGATATACTGGAATTAATTGGAATAAACAAAGAAAAAAATGGAGTGTAAGATTGATTGTAAATCATGAGCGTAAGTATGTTGGTTTTTATTCTGATCTTAAAGAAGCGGTAGAAGCTCGTAATAAATATATAGAAGATAATAAATTATTAGATTATCCTATACAAGAATGGAAAGGTGAATAAATATAATTAATGGCTTTACTTTTTGCTATATAATCTGTAATGTATATTATATAATGAATGAAAGGGTAAGATTTATGTTTAATTTTCCTAAGAATATGTCTGATGCTAAAATAAAAAGACACTTAAGAGCATGTCAATTTTGTAGAGATGTATTTGTTGATTTAGACAAAGTAGGATTAAGTATATATAACAAAGTAAACTTAAATTATGATTCACCTGGTATTATAATATCTAAAGTATATTTAACAGAAGAAACATGTAAAGGTTTATTTAAGGCTTTTAATATAGATGAATATTTTAATGTTAAAGGATATAAAAAGACTTTGCATATTTCTGTTAATAAGAAATACATAAATGAAATAGACAGATTGGAAATATTATTTAAAATAAAAGAAATAATTTAGCCTTTATATCCATTAGCAAACATAGCTTTTCTTTGATTATCGGCTTGTTTTTTAGTTTTAAAAGTACCATGTGTACCTTCTTTTCCTTTATTTGTCCAAGAATTACCTTGCTTAACTGTATCTTCTTCAATAGGTTTTTCAATAATATCTACTGTTTTACTTGGATTAAATACACATATACTTGGTACGTCCCATGCATTCATAGCTATTGTTAGAGCCATTCTATATTTAGGATCTTGTAATTCTGGATCATCTGTTTTTATACCATAATGGAGATGCATATTACCATTCTGAGTTAATTCTATGGCATCATAATCTTTAGCTAATTTAAGATAACTTATAAATATACTACCGTTAGGTCCTTCTGCTTGATAATTCTTTAATAGATATATAAAATCATTTTTATCGTTGACAGTATATAATTTAGATCCTGGTTTTAGTGTCCATTCAAAATAATGTGGGTCGTAGTCAAAGTCATTTTCTTCGCACCATTCTTTCCAGCTATCATCACGACATCCCCATAAACCACGTGTTGGCTTATTCATATGGTTATCTTCTATATTATTAAGATAGGGCTTATCTGCATAGGTACGATATATAACTTGTTCTTCATCTAAGACAATATTATTTTCTTTTAATATATTTTCTACTATTTTACACCATTTAGACATTATTATATTTTCCTAAGATTTAATTAATATATTCATAAGAACTTTATTCAATTATATCATTTTTTATTGGCATATATATTTTTGTCTTATATATAAAGTATAGGCAAAATATTTAAGTACTTTAATTTAAAGTTCTGATATAATGTATATACAAAAGCAATTTTAACCCTATATAGGAATTAATAAAGATGGATGAATATGAAAAATTAAAATATAATCCCCAGTTTTTAAAAAAAGTATATGATTTAGTAAAAGATGATTTTCCTAAGTTATTTAAAGATGGTGATGATTATACTGAAGAAGATGAAAAGAATTGGAATATAGCTTTAAATAAAATATATGACAATTTTGTAACTCCAGAAGAAGATGATTTTATTGAAATTTGGGGTGAAACAGATGGTACAATAGGCTTAATTGATTATGTTCATGAAAACGAAAATCAATTTATGGAATCTTCTGATAAATATGTTAAAGCATTTAGAGAATCTTGCAGAAAGTTAGAAGAAGTAAGTGTAGGTAAAGAATTAACATTTTCTAAAGCTGACGGGGATTATGGCGCATATTATGATTCTTATACTGATGAAACAGTAATTTATAAGATTACTAAAGATGTTTTGCAAAGAGTTCCTGGTAAGTTAAATCAAGATGAAATATCAGATTGTTTATATAAGCTTAGAAAATAATTAATTTTTTAATTTTATAAAAGCTCCTTTCTTTAATTAGATTGGAGCTTTCTTTATTTCTTAACTATTTTATACTAAACCTTTTTAATACCTATTTTTAGAAAATATTTTTTATGGTTTTACTTTTTAATATAAATAGCATATATTTAAATATATAAATTAATTTGGAAGGAATTAAAAATGTCTGATAAAAAAATGATTATGCCAAAAGTATTAGAATTCATGTTAATTACTGATGATGAAAATGTATATCAACAAGAAGGTATAGAATTGGTAGAAGTATATCCTGGTCGTTGGGATATTAATATTAATGATAAACCAGTTAACAAAAGAATTCGTAATTCAAGTATAACTTATCATGCAAACGATAGTATAGTTATGTATATTGGAAGGTCTACATTTGGTATTGATAAATTAAATAATAATTTTAATGAGTTAAAAAAATTTTTAAAAAGTAAAAGATTTAATTTAGCATGTCTTAATAAAATTATAGAGTATTTGGTGAAAGCAATTGATATTAATAAAAAATATTTAGAAGATAAAGTATATTCTTTAAAATAATTTGTTAAAGGAATTTTTGTTATACATTTAGAAGTAAAGAAAGATTAATATTATGTTAAAAAGTGAATTTGATAAAGCTAAACGTTTTTGCTTACAATTTGTAAGAGGAGCATTAGTATTATCTGCATTTGATGTAATTGATTTTAATGAAAAAATACCAGGTGTTATATTACGCTGTAATAATAAGGATTTTAGTGGATATTACTATCAATATGTATATCATAGATTTAAAGAATTAAATGTATTAGAATACTTTGATATAAAAAGTTATAATAATTCAGTACACGTTATTGTTAAAAAGCAATATGCTAAACAAATAGATAGATTAGAGCTTTTGTTTGAATTAAAAGAAATATATTAAAAAATAACTAATGCTTATAATAGTTATTATAAATATCGTCATCAAAACCATCATCTATAATTACTAACCATTCTTCACCATTACGATTGACTACACCCCAATTTGATTTAGCACCCCAATCACTTATACTTGCTCTATCTGGTTGATAATCTAACATATAGTGATATAAGTTATACAACTCTTTATTTTGTTCATTGTATATGTTTTCATTAAAGAAGCGATCGAGTTTTATCTTCTCTTCTTCGTTAAACCAATAATTAGATCTATTATTATATTGGAAGTACATATAGTGTATTATATCTTTTAATTCATTTATTGTAATACCAAAATGTTTAATAAAATCTTGATTAGTTGCTTTACGAGCTAATTCCATTTCAATCCAAGTATGGTTATCTGTATCGGCTTCATATATTTCAGCAAAACAACCATATTGATTTCTACCCCAATTTTCTTCTCTTTGATTTTGATTTATACCTTTTTTATTTTTAGCAATTTTAAGTACTTTATTATTATCTACTTGAAAAACTATACGTGATGAGCCATTTCCAATAAGTTTTAATCTGTCTTTACAATATTGAATGCGATCTTTAAAAGTAGGAATAGTTGAAAAGTATTGTAAATCAAAAGAAGATGGATAAGCCATTTCCTTCATAATTGATTCAACTATTTTTTTCCATTTAGACATTTTTTATTTTTTAGATACTGGTTCGAATAAATCTTGTCTATTAAGTGGGAAATTACCAGAGCGCCAACGATTAGTAAGTCCATATTCATCTTTAGCATTATCACCAAAACCTAACAGATAATAGTCATAATAGAATTTATGATCTTTATCATCATATTTTCTAAACATTCTATCAACTATCCATTCCTTACCGGTTTTTTTATCTTTTACTATATCACCTTCATTATAATGCCATTCTTTATCAGCTTTGTCCATTTCTTCTTGGCGTTTACGTTCTTCTTCTCTTTTCCATTCTTCATATTCTTTTCGTGCTTTTTCTTCTCTAGCTGCTTTTTCAGCATCAATTCTGGCATTTTCTTCTGGTGTACGAGAAGCTCTTTCTAATTTCTCTAATTTATCTTTCCAATAAGCTAATTGACGTGAATCAGAAGAATATCCACCATTACTATAATAAGAGTCATCAGCATTTTCTTGACGAAATATTTCATCTTCCCAAGCTTTTACTTGAGATCTAACGTAATCTATATCATTTTCTTTATCTTCTTCATTTAAAGATACATTATATTCCTTTAATATATTTTCTACTAAAGCTTTAAATTCACTCATTTAATTTTCCTCGAAATGCCCTATAATATTATTTATTATCTAGAACTTATTATATTCTTTTACCGGTTATTGTTTTACCATTTAAGTGTAAATCCCAATTTTCATCAAATGTATCTGAATCAAATATCCATTCATATAATTGTTCTGCTTCTTCTTCAGAATTTAGTGTTATTTTACCATTTTCGAGTAATTCAGTATAAGCTTTTCCAATAGTATTCGCTATTTTAAATTCTTCAGGTCTATCAGCAAACAATTGTGTAAATCTTGGATCATCTGAACCCCCTTGACATTGTAGAGCATTATCAAAATCTTGCCATTGTACTAGCATTTCTATATCTATACCAGCTTCATATAAATAAGCATTCATTTGATGATGAATTCCATAATCAGCATCCCAGACATAAGTATTACCATCATCACCATAAATACCACGAACAGAATTCCATTTAGTATTTTTCTTAAAATTTTTATAATCATCATAACTAGGATTTTTTAATACACGTATTAATTCATTATTTCTACCGTATACTTTTATAATACTTTCTGCTAAGATTATATGATTTTCTTCTAATACTTTATAAACTATTTTATCCCATGAATTCATTTATGCTTCTTGACCTCTCATTATTCTATTAAAGTCTTTAAGAAATGTATCAAATGGAACATCCCATCTTTCTTCACCTTTTTTTGGTAATAATTTAAAGAAATCAGCTCCGAATTTTTGACTATATTTACCAGCTCTTTGCTTATCACCCATTTGATATATATTATTATATATATCTTCTAAATTAAAATATGACAAATCTTCAATAGTTCGTGGTAAATCATCCATAAGAGCCCAATCTGGTTTTACATCATTTAATTTATCACCATATACTTCTTTTAATCTAGGAGTTATTTTGCCCCTTAACGTAACAAGGCCTTTATCATTTTCTTCAAACATACAATCCATTGTAATATTAGAGCCTTGTGGTATTTTACCCATTTCTGCCAAAGAGTCAATTATCATGTCATGTATACCAACATCGGCATCAGCAATATACATATTACCTTTAACTGAAATACCTCGTATAGCATGATATTTAGTATTATTTATAAATGCTTCATATTCTTCTTTTGTAGGATTTTTTAAAATTGTAATTTTTTGTTCAGAATCCCATGGACTAGGGGCTCTAATTACAGTAGCTTCATTTAATGTTATATCATATTGTTCAGCTAAGGTTTTAATGATTTCTTTCCAATCAGACATTTAAATTTTCCTTAAAAAATTCTAAACATCTAATTAGAACTTGGTAATTAAATCATTTGAAGTATTTGCATTATGGCTAACGTTTTATTTGGATCATGTATTATATATTCAAAACCATCTAATAAAGTGGGTTTGGGACCAAATGATATTGATGGTTGAGCCTTAATTAAAGCTTGTTTACTTTTAGTTAAACCAAGTTTTTCAAGATTCTTATTTAAACCTTTGTCTAACAATTGATTTGGTACACATATTTTATTATTGAGTTTATCTTGTCCCACATAAAGATATACATCTCCAATTTTTCCATGAATTAATTCAAAATAAATTAAATCTTTAATAAGTGAACATACAAATTTATCAGGTAATATTACATCTTGTATAAATTCTTTAACTTTATTTTTATAAATATAAAATTCACAGTCATAGCCATTACCAAATTTCACACCATTTATAATAGCAAAAAACTTTTCATACTTTGGTTCAATTTCATTAATGAATTTATTACTAAATTTTTTATAACTCAGACCTGCTTTTGGATCTATTGCAATAGCATACCCATCGATTTCATCATAATAGGATTCACCAAAGATATAAACACCCTTATTTATTCGGCGTGTATCTTTAAGACCAAATAAATTACTTAATTTATATTCAATTTTAGCTTTGGTTAAATAATCTAAGTCCATTTCCTTTCCTTTCTATATATAAAAATATAGGCTTTACTTAATAAAAAGTAAAGCCATTTATTAGATCTATTTTAACTATTTAATTAATTATCAGTACCGAGTACTTTATAAATTATTTTAGTCATAGCGATAGGATCGGTTTCTTTATCTAAACCATTAAAGGCCTTAGCCTTATAAAAACAATCTAAAGCATTTCTATCTCTAACATCTTCAAGTACGTCGCGACCCATTCTAGTTAATTCACTATCACCCCAACGTCCTTCTTTAGCCATTCTTTGTTTCCAGTTATTCATACCTCTCAAATATGAAGGACTATCGGCTAATTTATTCATTATACCAATTAATGGACCTGTAATACCAAATTTCTCTCTATAGTCAGCAGCTATACGCTTGCGTTCTTGCGGTGAGCCAAATACATTACGATGAGATCTAAGTTTGTTAGCACTATATTGGTCTTCTGTTAATTTAGTAGATTCATCAAAACCATATTCATTCATCCATTTAGCAATTTCAGCATCTGCATCACGAATTACTTCTGAAGTACCAGTATCAAGAATTTCATAATGTAATTTATCAGTTAAAAAATCATAAAATTTATCATAAGCTTCTTTATTATCAAAATGTACAACGCCTACTGTATCAGGATCTTCATCGTGCCAAAATGTAATATAATATATACCTTCGGAAGCTTCATTAAGATTTTGAAGTTTTTCACAAGCTTCATTAAATGCTTTAATATATTTATTATTAATCATTTTAATTATCCCTTAAAATTATGTAAATAACCTCTAGCTTCTTCATCATTCATTGGATAATCAGAATGTTTTAAAGCATGACGTATATCTTGTTTTAAATCTTTATCTTTATAACTATCATTTGTAAGATCTTTTGAAAGACTAAATACATGTAATAAAGATGTCCATAATTCATTTACTTTTTTGTTATTTGGATATTGCTGTAGTAAACTTTTAGCCATATCACAAGCATCTAAACATGTCTTTTGAAGAGTCTTAACTTCTGGATTTTCACCCATTTCTACAGTATCTATATCATAACCGAGTACTTGTGTCAGACTAGGATCACCAGTATCTTCTTTTAAAGCTTGATTAAATGCTTCAATATATTTATTATTTTTCATACTTTCTGCCGCTATATATTTTACAGGTTTATCTGTTTCTTTTTCAGGAAATAATGTTTTGCCTAAACGAGTAATTAAATTCATTGCATTGTCTATGTCTTTTTTAATAAACTCTTTATAACAAAGAATAATATAATTTCTAGCACGTGAATCTTCTTTATTAAACAAATCATTAGTATTTGTTAAAAATTCACCCATTCTAGATCTTGTTGAAATATTGTTTTCTGTATTAAAACCTAATAAAAATCTTAATGTACCATAGGAAGTTAATTTATAATTAAATAAACGATACATATCTTTTTTATAATTAAAATCTGGATCATCATCTTTTAAATCACGATATGCATCAAATAAACTACTTGCGGCGATTTCGGTTCCCTTAACACCCAAAGCTTCTCGTAGATCTCTTTGTAATCTACCATATAAGCATACATTTGACAATAAATCTATATGCTTATCAGCATGAGAAGTATAATCACTCTCAGAAATAATTTCTCTAAAAATTATTTCGGTTTTAGTATAATCACCGCTTAAAGCAACTTCGTTTAATTGTGCAAATTTTTTAGATAATTCGGAAATATGAACATACAGATTTTTTAAAGCACTATGAGTTGCTTTATCTTTAGACCATTCTTTTAAATCTTTCATTGTAAATTTTCCATTAAAATGCATTTTAAACTAAATATTAGAACTTTAACTATTACTTTTATACAGATAAAAATTGCTTTACTTTTATTATTTATTTTGCTATATTATAAATATAAGATGAAAAGGAAAAAGTAAATGTCAAAGAAAAAAATACATATTATTGACGGTAAAGAATTTAAAGATGCTAAATCAATAGCAAAGTATTATAATTTGACTATTCGCCAAGTATATAGTAGATTACGCTCAGGTAAGGCACTTGAAAATAATACAGATAAAAAATCAAAACCTATAATTTTTGAAGGTATTGAATATCCATCATATTCAGCATTAGCAAAAGCTTTTGGCGTAAAACAAATAATGATAGGTAAATACGCAAATCAGCCAGATAAATTATATAATTATTTATATAAAATAGGTAATTATAAAAGAGTTGAAGATATGACTGGTAAAACTATAGGTCAATATAAAGTTGTCGAATGTATTAAAAAGACTGGCGATTGTCATAATGTATATAAATTTGTTTGTACAAAATGTGGTCAAGAAAGAGTAACTACACTACCTAATTTAAAACAACATCTCGAATGTGGTAGTTGTAATCGAATTAAGGCAGCTAAAGCTAAATTTGAAAGATTAAAAAATACAATTATTAAAACATACAAAGTAATTGATTATGAATATAGTAAGCATACCTATAAATTTTTACTTGAATGTATACATTGTGGCAAAAGAATATGGGTATCAAATGCTATAATAAGTTCTCAACCACCAAATTGTTCTTGTCAAAAAAGTATTATAAGACAAAATAGAGCTTTACATGATAATGAAATAATAGGTGATTGGAAATTAGAAAATACTAATAAAACAGCTTATAATAGTAGAAATAGGCTATATAAGTATACATGTATACATTGTGGTAGAGTTAAATATGACCAATATAGTAAAGTAACAGCACATCAGGCATGTGGGTGTCAATTAAATAAAGCAGACATAAAATTAAAAAAGCTTAAAGATAAATACTTAAATGAAATATTTGGTCAATTTAAATTAATTGATATTAAATATGAAGATGAAAATAAAACTAAAATTCAATATATTTTACAATGTATAAAATGTGGGTATATTAAAATACAAAAATCATTAAATTTTTTAATAAACGGATCATATCGCTGTAAAGGTTGTAATTCAGTAATAGAATATATGCCTAAAACAAAAGAAGAAAAAATTAAAAAAGAAACAACAAGAAGATCCCGCGAAGGTTTATTTCTATTTCATATAGATAATAAAATATATACTAAAGAAATAGATATAATGAATGATTACAACATTTCAAGAACAGCTGTTAGAAAATTTACCACTGTTAAAGATTATGAGGGATTACGCTTATATATAGCTTATAGAGTACATATGCAAAATAGAAATAAAAAGGAAACTTGTAATGAATAATTTTAAAATAAAATTATGCGAAATGTTTTATTTAATATTATCAAAAAATGGTGATTTGGGTAATATATACTATGATATTGAAACTGTAACCGTTCATCTTAAACTTACAATTCCAACAGTGATTCATGGAAAAAGTAAATCAAAAGCAAAACAAATTTTTGAACAAGAATTAAAAAAATATAATCTTGATGAATATTTTGGAGTATTTTATAAAGAAACTGAATATGGTATATATTTTACTATTGGCCCAAAACACAAATTAACAAATGAAGAATTGAAAAAAATTGAGATAGTATTTGAGTTAAAAGGATATATTTAATATGCAAGATTATATAAAAGAATATAAACATTTAATATCTATTATTAAAAGATATGTTTATGATAATAAAAAATTATCAACATATACAATTAATGTTATAAATTCATGTGATTTTTATTTTTTAAATTTTGGTAAAAATAAAAGAGATGAAATTTTAAAATACGCTAATACCTTACCGGATAAACAAAGAAATAAATGGTTAAACCTTTTAATGAGACGAACAATTGATATTAAACGTTATACTGATTTGGAATATACTGGATTGGGAGGTTCAGTTTTTTATGTACATTTTACGTCAATATATAAAAATAAAAGAAAACTTATAGATGAATTGTGTTTAAAGTTTAATCTTATTTTATTAGAAAATAAATATTTTGAAAAAACTGTATTTGTATTACGTATTCCAGACTTAAATAAATCTTTAGTACTAGCTAACTTATATGGATTAGATTAATGTCAAGTAAATATAAAATAAATGATAAAAAAGTAACGAGTAGAAGGAATTGCTTTGCTGTACATTTTAGTGGTAAAAAAAATTTCGTTATAGTTGTATATGCTCCAAATTTGGAATATTTAAAGGAACTTGATAATAGTATTATACTTGAAAATAATGTTTTTGAAAAATTAATATACCATTATAATGAATCAAAGTCAGTATATAATATATTTCATTATATGCAAATCGACGCTAATAATAATGATTATATGCATATTTATATAGATTCAGATAATTTAACTGATTTTGAAATAGATTATTTCAAAAATAAATTTTCTAATAACTTAAATTACTATGTTAAGCATATGAATAATTTAAAAATGAAACCTTTTTTAGATTCAAGTAAAATACATAGAATGTCTATATGTGATAATATTTATACAAGTCTTTTATCACCTTGCTTTAGTACAAAAGATGAATTAAAAGCTTTTTGTGTTTTTATGATAACCATATTAAAAATAGATATAAAAATAATGTATAAATATTATAAAATGTGCTTAAAAACTAATGAAACTGTAACTATAGAGTTAGATAAAATTAAACCTGAATTATTAAATACAATTAAATTACTTTATCAAGATAAAAATACAAATTGTACAGATATGATAAGACTTTATTTAAGAGAAGCATATCAAGCATTTTTACAGGAAAGAAAAATGGCTTTACTACAGAACAGATATAGTCTATAATATAATTATAAAATGGAGAAATTTGAATGCCTAAAGGTGTATATGGTAATAGAAAACAAGCAAATCCAGAAAAAGCTGCTTTTAATCATGAAAGATATGAAAGATATAAATTATGGCGTAATAAAACAAGATTAAAAAAGTTTGAGAATTTAACGTATGCAGAAAAAGAAAAATTAAGAGAAAAGTGGGCAGTAAATAAATATTTAACTAATATTAATAAAAAAGGATTAACAGATATAATAATTGTACATAAAGAAAATTGTAAACATTTAGATGCTATTTGTTTAAAATTAAATGAATTAGGTTATAAAGTGAAAGTTAAATAAATGAATAAATTTGCGGTATATATTTTAGCACTAAGAGGAAACGAAAGTAAAAAAATAATGGATTATGTTATTAATACTTTCGCGGATGCTTATATACTATCAAAACCTAAACCAGATTATATGGTAAAGGAATGCAGATATGAAAAATATTTAAATATAAAGCGTTTTTCAGATGATGAAATTTTACGTAGATTTAAAAATAATTATCCTTTAGCTCTAATGTTTACTGTAAAATATAAAGTTTTAATCGCGTGTATGTTAAAAAGTGCTACTAAAGATTTGGATAATTTAGATGGTCTCGTAATAAAAAATTATATACTTGATAATTTAAAAGATACTTTTGGAGTTAAAAAACAGTTGGGATTGGCTCCGAATATACATCGTGGTAATGCCTTAATTAAAGACTTTGAAATTTATACTCCAGGTTATTGGACTTTTTCTACATATTTATGGTATAAAAATAAATATGAAAAAATAAAGGAAGTAGCAGGTACAGAAGATTTAGACAGGGAACATTTAGCATTTAATACAGGTAATTAAAATGAGAAAATCAAAAGAAGATAGATTAGATACAATAATAAAAGCTAGCGAATTATTCATAAATTATTGTATGAATGAACAAATAAATATTGCTTTTTTTAATACATCTATTAAAAAGGATATAAACTCTTTTGAAGTTGAATTTATATCACGAAATATTAGATTTGATTGGGAAAATATTTTTAATAATTTTATAAAAAACGTAAAATGTGAAAAATATATAAGGCTTTTATCAACTACAATTACGCAAATGCCTGGTGCAGTTAGTATTAGATTTGCTTTAAAATTTAATATTCCAAATTTAAAAATTTTAAAACGTATTTATATAGCCTTATTACTGAAAGAAAGTATATGATAGAAAAAGTTGTAGTAAAAAGAAATAAAAGATTTTATAATTCAGACTTTAGATCATTTGATTTTAAGCCTGGATTAAATATTATAGTTGGTCCAAATACAAGTGGAAAGTCGAGTTTACTTGAATTAATTGAAAGATATAATGGATATAGTAATGGATTTTTTGGTCCAGAACAAAATGGATTTAAATGTAAACAAGAATATATCCAAGGTAGAATAACAGGTAAAGTTTGTAAAGTTATGGAGTATGCTCCCCAAAAATTACATGAATCACAAAGAATTGAGCAAACTGGATGTGATACTTATACAACAGTAGCTAGTCATTTTCAGAGTAGAGGCGAAGGTAGATATAGTTATCATACTTATTTTTCAAGTACTTTAAAAGATAAAATTAAATTTAGCGAAGAGCAAATAGCCGAATTAAAAACAGATAATATTGAGTATAACGATAAAGAATGTATTATTATAGCAGATGAACCTGAAAATAGTATGGGTCTTAATATGCAATTAGGTTTATTTGAATGGTTTAGAGAATTTGCAAAAGTTAATAAAAATGTTCAGATTATTATAGCTACACATAGCTTTGCAATATTCGAATGTATAAAACATAAAGATATAAATATAATAGAAATGAAAAAAGGTTGGATAAATTTACTTAAAAAACAATGTAAAATGGCTTTACAAGATGCATAGTTTATGATATATGAATTATAAAAATATGAAAGGAATTAATTCATGAATAGATGTGATCTTTATAGATATGTAACATTTATTAGAAACGGTAGAAAAGAAGAAATAGCTAATATTGCTTATGCAAATGCTTTTAATTATTCGCATCAAATAACAGGTTTATCAGATACTAGTAAACTTGGTTCATATTCAATTCATTTAGATAGAAGTACTGGTATGCTAGATAAAGTACAAAAAATGATTTTTCAAAATGATTATATAAAGAATGATAAAAATGAAGTTTATAGAGTTGATTGGTGTCAAGAAAAATTAAGTTTTGTCTTACGGACTAATAATCCAGAAGATACTTTAGAATCATTAGATATAACTTGGCAAAAATGGACAGTTGTTGGAAATATTTATAATAATACTTTAGAAAAATTGACAAAAATAAAATAGACATAAAAAATGGTTTTACGCAGATAGGAAAAAGTGATATTATTAAAGTAGTTAAACGAAATGAAAGGAACAAATTATGAGAAATTTTCCGTACGAATATTTGTACGTTAATAAAGATGGGGATTGCTTTTACAAACGATATTCTGAAAGAAAAGTAGAGTGTAATATAAATCCATATACTATTGGCAGTACTCCAGTAATATTCGATAAAAATGCTACGGTAGAAAGTTTATTTAAATTGGTAGAAAAAAATCCAATGATTAAAGTAATTTTACCGTATGCTGATGATTTTATTAAAGAATCTAAAACAGAAAAGAAAACAAATAATGTTAATGGTAATTTAAATTTTTATTGGTATGGTGAAGATGTAGATTTAAAATATTTTAATATTGCATATCCAAAAATGGAAGTTGAAGGAATTGATGAAAATAATAAAGCTTTTGGTATTGATTTTCTTTCGACTAGTGATATTAAAGATTTAAAATTAACTTTTGATTGTAATGTAGTTATTTATAAAGATCAAAAACCAATAAAAACAATTTATACTCATCCAACATTATTTCACGTTTTATATGGTTTATTTTGGGAATTAAGTTTTTATGGTAAACCAGAAGACCGAGATGCAAAAGGTAAGGAACTTTTGCAAAGTATTAATGAAATGAAAAAAGGAGACTTAAAATGCCTCGAATCATTAGAACAGTTGGGGATTTAATACAATTCTTAGAGGTATATGATGAGAATACGGAAGTAAGAGTATTACGTCCTAGTAATCCTATTGGTACTATGTTTGTAAAAAATGAATTAACCGGTATAATACCGTTAGAAGTACCAAATAAAGGAAAGATAATTTTATCTTATTCTTCTGAAAATTGGAAAAAGAAAGCTGATCAAAATGATTAAAACTATATTGTTATTAGAAGATGATTATACTATTTCAAAAGCCTTTGAAAAGTTTGCAAACATAAATGATTTTATAGTATTTCATTTTTATAATCCTAGTGATATGATCGATAGTAAATTAGATTTTAGTCTTATTGATTTAATTGTTTCTGATTTTGATATGATGGGTGAAACAGCCTTAGATTTATTAAAATACTTAAAAGATAATAATATTAATACCCCGGTTATACTAAATACTGGCAACAGCTGTTGTATTGATATTATAAAAAATAAGGGATTAGATAGTAATATAATATACTATGCTGATAAAACGGAATGTTTCAAAGATATATTTGAAAAAATAAATAATTTAATATAAAATGGTTTTACAATGGTTTTATTTTGTGATATAAAAAATTTTGTTAAAAACATTCAACTAATTTGGAGAAAAAATAAAATGAAAAATGCTACAGTTAAAGTTAATATTGATGGTAAATCGTATTTAGGTATTAGAAATGCCGCGGATTCTGTTGGTCTGACTTATAATCAAATTGTTAATTGTTATAAGAAAAATGATGGAGGAACCTTTATTATTGGCGGTAAAACAATTAGTTTTGGTACGCGTAGAAAGCATTTACATACAAGTCGTTGCTGTGGAGTGAAATGTATTACTACCGGTAAGATTTATGATAGTATTACAGAAGCCTCTAAAGATGCTCATGCTAAATTGTGGACTATGAGTGTTAAAATGCAAGAAACTGGAAAATTTATTGATAAGAAAGGACATGAATATATTAGACTTCAAGAAATGAAGAAACGTACTAATAATTCATATTGTGTTAAAACTTCTACAGTGAGACCTGTTAAAAGTTATACTCATAAAACAGCTAAAGTAACACCTTCAGCTAAAACAGAAATTATGTCAAGTAATAATTTACTTTTAGATACTGCAATCGGCTCAATTAAAACTGGTGCTGTTAATTTGATGAAATTAAAGAAATATAATGAAGCCAGTAGCTTGTTAAATATCTTGGCTAATTTAGATAAATAAGTTATTTATAATGATTGGCGTAGATTAAATTAATACTTTAGTCTACGCTTTTCTTTTGTTAAAAACTATTATATAATATAAAGTAAACAATTTGAAAGGAAATGAAATGATTAAACGCGAGACCTTGGATAATGGACTTGAACTTTTAATCGATACAAATTTAGCATACACATGCAGCTTAATGGTTACTGTTAAAGTTGGTACATATAATGAAACAAGAGATGAAAATGGTATTTCTCATGTACTTGAACATATGGCATTTAAAGGCACTAAAACAAAAGATGGCAATACATTAGTTAAAGACATTGAACGTTACGGTGGTGATTTTAATGCTTGGACAGGTCAATCAGTTACCAGTTATTTTGCTTCTCTTTCAAAGCAATATTGGAAAGAAGGATTAGCTTTTCTTAAAGATATTGTGGTTGATTCTATTTTTCCAGAAGAAGAATTAGAAAAAGAAAAAGAAGTAATAATTCAAGAATTAAAACAATATGATTCTGATCCAAATTATATACTTGCGGCTAATTTAAACAAAGAAGTTTTTGGTGATAATTCGGCTGGATGGCGAATTATTGGTACAGAAGAAAATATTCGTAAATTTACTCGTGAAGATCTTTTAAATTATCATAATAAATGGTATATACCTAAAAATATGATTATTACAGTTAGAGGTGGAGCGGGTGAAAATATAGAAGAAATTAAAGCCTTTGTAACAGAATTGTTTGGCCAATTAACAAATGATAATGGTCAAATAACAGAACGTAAGCATGTTGATTTTATTCAAAATATACATAAGTCTTGTGAAAAAGAAGGTATTACACAATCATATATTGTATTAGCTTTACCTTATATTGAACCTTCTAGTGAATGGAGACATGCTGCAGCTGTATATACTCAAATTTTAAGTGGCGGTATGTCAACTAGATTATTTCAAGAAGTACGCGAAAAAGAAGGATTAGCATATAGTATTGGTGCCGGCGGTGATTGTGACTATATGAAAAATATTTTTGGTATCAAAGCTATTGTTGAACCAGAAAATGAAGAAGTTACTATTGCTAAAATTAAAGAAGTTATGCTTTCCATGTGTGAAGACATAACAGATGAAGAACTTGAAATGGCTAGAAATTTAACTGAATATACATATGCTAATAGTTTAGATAATCATGACGCTATTATGTATGGAATGCGCCAATTAGTACACTTGGGTTATATGTTAGATTTAGATAAAGAATTAGAAAGCTGTAGAAAAGTTTCTAAAGAAGAGGTAATACAATTTGCTAAAAATATGCTAAAAAATGAATATTCATCCTATATTGTAAGACCTAAAAATTAAAATAAAAATAAAGCCCCTTAATTGGGGCTTTTTTTATATCTCTTTTATTATTAAATTTACTTCTTTTGCTATTTCTTCAGCTAATTTAAAACTTTGCTTCCAAGCATCTGATATTTTACGCTTTTTATCTGGAAATCTAAAATATACATGCTTTATACCAGATTGAATAATTAATGAAGTACAATGTACACAAGGTGGATATCCAAATACATATATATCACAGTTAGTTAAATCTTGTTTTCCTGCTAAAGCTTGTAAAATAGCATTTTCTTCGGCATGTAACATAAGAGCTCTTTTTATTTCTTTATTATTTAAACGATCTTGACTATCCTCAACACCTTTAGCAAATCCATTAAAACCCATACTAATAATGCGATTATCTTGATTAACTATTACAGCACCTATTTTATGATTAGGATCTTTTGACATACTAGATACTAGTTTAGCCATTTGAATAAAATGATCTATCCATCTCTTCATTTTATCACATGCTTCTATATCTGACATAATATTCCCTTCAAATTTATTGTTTTACAATTCATTATTTGTAAATTATATTATAATGTAATTATGAAGATGTAAAACGATTTTTTGAAATGGACTAAATATATAATATGGTAAAAAAACAAGAATTACAAGCAGATGAAAGAGGAGCTTATCCATGTAAGCATTGTTTAAAGAAAAAACATAAAAATGTATATCCCATAATTAAGGAAATAGAAGAAATGTTTTATATTCAATGCCCAGAATGTACTAATTATGATCCATATGAATTTTTAGCTTTAAACAAAAAAAGAGGAATTCAAATATGGAATAATGCACAAACACACAAAAATGGATATTCAGATTTAGATGAGGATTAAAAAATGATGTTTAATTGTACTTCATTAAAAAATATTAATTTTCCAGATTTTTCTAAATTAACAACTTTTAGTGGTGTTGGTTTAGCTGATTATTATAATACTATAGATGATTTGTTAAGAGCTCTGAATTTTAGATTACTATCTGAAAAATTGAATAAAGACTTAGCTTATCATGGTGTATTAGAAGCTTTGTATGAACATGATCAATGGAAAATATTAAAACATATAATGAATGAAGTAGATAATAAAAAAACACAGGATATTTAAAAATGACAATTAAAGTCGATAAAACAAAAAGTTTATCTATTGCTAAGCAAAGAATAAAAAAAATAGGTAGATGTAGTTTAAGTGATATCATTAAGACTGATAAATTAAGTTTTAATGAAAAGATAGATTTTATTCGTCATGAATATACTTATTATACTGGTAATTATGATTTTTTCTATACTGCTAAAGGAAAGCCAAATGAGAATAAAGAAGAATTAAATAATTTAATTATAGATATACTTATGAAAAAAGAGGATTTAAGTGCTTTAAAAATATATAATAAAAAGATAGCAGCATGGAGAAAAGAAAGACTAAAAAAAGAAGCTGAAAAAAGACAAGCTGAAATTGCCCGTATAATACATCATAGTAAATATATAATAGATAAACCAACTTTAGATTTATGGTATGAAAATAAATTAAATGAATTACCAACAGCTAAAAAATATCTTGATATAATTAAAGTATATTTAACTAGTGAAGCTAATACTATTAAATCAAGTGAATTGTTTAATACTGCTTATAAGACACTAAAAACATTAGCTATGAATTGGTATCAAAGTTTGGAAAGTAAAAATGGAAAAACAATATTATAATAAACTATTAAATTTTATAAAAAATAATCCCAATAATTGGAAAGAATTATTAGGAAAAGAGCCTTATTTTATTACAGTTAAAAAAGGTATAGATAGTTTATATATGTTTAGCTATGATCAAAGGAAAAGTGATTTTTCAAATGATATAGTAAAAGCATGTAGAGGTTGTATAGTAGATATAGAAGATGTATCAAATCCTGAAATGGTATGTACACCTTTTTATAAATTTATGAATTATTCAGAAAGTAACTGTGATAAAATAGATTGGTCTACAGCTGTCACTACTGAGAAAATAGATGGTGAGTTAATAAAACTTTTTTATTATAAAAAAGAAGATAATTGGTTTTGGGTTACAAATAATGATTTTGATATAAAACATAGATTTAGTTTTACTTTACCTTCAAAATACGTTGAAAAAGAATCTGAAAATGCTAAAACTATAGAAGATTTAATAAAAATAGCTTTATTAAACAATAGTCTGCCTAGTAATTTCTATTATAGTCTGGATAAAGATTATACTTATATGTTTGAATTAATTTCACCAAAAAGACGTATTATAGTAGATTATCCCACTACAAAAATGTATTACTTGGGGCGTCGAAATGTAAAAACATATAAAGAAGAATTACCAAATGATATGTTTAATTGGTTTGATATACCCACTACATATAATTGTCGGTGTTTAGAAGATACCTTAATTAGATGTAAAAGTTATATCGGAACTGAAAATGAAGGTTTAGTTGTATGTGATGCTAATTTTAATCGTATTAAAATAAAAGCTGAAGATTACTTAAATTTTAAATACAGTATTAAAAATAAATCATTTTCTAAACAATCATTATTAGAAAGTATAAGAAATAATACTATTGATGATTTAGTCGGTAATTTTCCAGAAATTAAAAATGATTTTGAAACTGTAAAAGAAACTATAATTCAATATAATAATTTTTGTGATAAATTACGTTTATTTGGTCATCAAGTATTTGAAAAAATTAAATTAATTGAACCAGATGCCAATAAATGGAGAAGTGAATATAGTAAATTTGCTAATAGTTATTCAAAAGAAATAGCTAATATTTTATTTTCTATATTTAATGAACCGACAATTGAACAAATGGAAAATTTATTAAGTAAAGCTGAAAATTTTGATTACAATTTTGAATTCTATAATATAAATAAAAAGGATAAATAAATGTTAAGAGAATTGTTTAAAAAAGAAAAAATAATCAAAATACCAGCTGATATATGGAAAAATAAATCGGTAATATGTTTTTTTGATTTTTATAATATTTGTGGACTTACAGAATATATTAATAAAATATCAAATAATAAAAAACAGTTTGATGTAAGAAATATACGCTGTAACACTGATACGTCTGATCGTATATATAAATTTATTGCTAATAATCTTAAACATACTAAAATTTCAAGATTGAGATTATATACTGAAAATGTTTTGGCTAATATGGCAGCTATGGATATGCTAAATTGGGGTCCAAAAGCAGATGATAAAGTAAACAAAGATGAAATAAAAATATTATTACCTAAACATAAAGAATTTAAAAGGATTGAAATAAATGACAGAAGAAAATGAAAGTAAAGATATTAAATTAGCCGATATGCTAAATATGACTTTTAATGAAAAAGGCGAAGCTCTCGTACCTGTACCAGCTAATGCTATACAGTTAAGAAATCGTAAAGAACGTCGTAAATATAAAGCTATTATAAGAAAAGGAATAAAAAATGTGGATAACACTAAAAGTAGATGATACACAATATGTCGATATGCATTTTGATGAAGATAATAATGAAGCCATTCTTAGAAATTTTAAAGAATGGAATGATAAAGTACAAAAATATTCAGCTGAAGATATAGAAAAATTAAAATTTGCTTTAGATATGTTGAATGATTATCCAAAAAAATTTTCAGTTGAAGCCGATATTGATGATGTAGAAATTGATGAAGATACTATTAAAGAAGCCTATGAAGACTATTTTAATGAAGATGGTAGTTATGATGAAGGTTTTGATGATGGTAGAAATGAATGTAAAAAACGTTATAAGGAAATGGAAAATAAACATACAATGCTTCTTTATAAGTTAGAAAAATTAGCTTATAATTATGGAAATCCAGATCCTTTGACACAAGATGAAATTAAAAAAATTAAAGATATTTTGGAGTATTTAATTGACTAAATTACGTATAATTAGTGATTTACATTACACAAGAAGAATAAATGGCCCAGATTATGAGAAAACCTATAAACAATCTGGATTATATCATTATTTTGGGCAAAAACTTAAAAAAGAAGAGCCTGAGTATACACTCATTGCTGGAGATATTTGTGAAGGAGTAGAAAATCACGAAAAATTTCTAGAAGCTTTTTTTCCTAATCAAAAAGTCATATTTATTGATGGAAATCACCTTATTTATTTTATAGATGAAAGCGGTAGTAAGCCAATTTTATCTAAAGTGAAGCAAGAACTTAAAGAAAAGTTTCCAAAAGAGCATATGTTCTGGCATTACCTCGAAAATGATTGGTATCAATTAGATACCAATACATATATTATTGGTAGTACATTTTATACAGATTATAATTATTGTGATTTAACTTTAGAAGAAATGAATAAACATAAAAAAGCATGGGAAAATTGTGTTGCATTATGGTTAGGAGAAACTAAAGAATCTGAACCCTATAAAAAACTCACAAAAAGTATTATACGAAATGAAACTATGTTTACTGCTTATGATAGATTAAATGATTTCAGATGGGGTTATGAAACCAAAGGATTGCATTTAACTCCGCAATACTATCTTAAATTACACAAGTTAGCTAAAAAAGAAGTAAAAAGATGTCATGATGAAATTTTAAATATAAATCCAAATGCTAAAATCATACTCATGACTCATCATTGTTTATCCCCGCAATGTATATCAGAAAAGTATAGAAAAGAACTTCTTAATGCAAGTTATACATCAAACCTAGAAAATTGGGTAGATAAGAAACTTCCGGGTGTAAAACTTGTTATATCTGGTCATGTACATAATAGATGTGATTTTACATTCGGCAAAAAAAAGGTAAGATATCTAGTGAATCCTTGCGGATATATTCCATATGGTGAACCTTTCAATAAACCGAAATTTAATCCTAATCTTATAATAGATACTAATGAATTATAAAACTTTAGTTTAAATTGGAAAAATAAAAAAGTAGAAATACCTTATTTAACTTATTCTAATAAATATCAATAATAAAATGAGGATATAAAAATGAAGTTTAAGTTAGATAGGGTTGGAAATTTATGGCGTCTTACTATAATATGTGGTAATGAGACATATGAGTTTATGTCAGAATTTAATTTATTTGAAAGAGAAGACATAACATCTTTAGTTATAAATTTATCAAAATTTGATGGAATTACTACTGAAGTTGACTTTACAAAAAGAAATTGAGGAAAATTATGAATGATGTCGAAAAGTTAAAAGCTCAAATAGAAGAAAATAAAACTAGAATGGAAGAAACTTCTAATTTAGTTTTACAAGAATTAAGAGAGCTAACTAAAAATGAAGATTTAGATTTAGCATATGTATTTGATAATGATGATATAGCCAAAAAATTTTTATCAAAAAATGATATTAAATTATATTCTGATTATGAAGGTCAACTTTTAAGTCCTTTTGCAATTGCTCAATATATTTTATTATATCATGATGTAATAAAAGCTCAAAATAAAATGGAAGAATATCTTAATAAACATTTTGATAAAAATAAAGTAATTTGGTTAATTCCAAAGAAATTAGCTCAAGTTATTTCTTTTTCACATATAAATTCATCTGGAACTTTTCACAGTGATTTATCAGTAAAATTTGATTTTGATGATGAAGATACACCAAGATTTGTTTTATTATCAGGTTTGCATGGTTGGAAAATTAAAGAAAATGAATTAAAGGCATTATTATATGGTGAGACCATACAAAATTTTGAAGAAAATTTACCTTTTGTTAATAATTCAAATCAAGAAAAAATTTCACTAACAACTTATGGTGTAAAAATAACTATTGAAAAACAATAAGTTAAATTAATAATAAACTATTTGGAAAAATAAATTGCTCGTTTCTTAAAAACGGGCTTTATTTTTATCTATTTTTTCTATATTATGATTTTTGTTGAAATTAAAAAACTTATATATCTTGGAGAAAAATATAAAATGGCTTTAGTTAAAATTAGAATGAATACATGGGACAGGGGTGGTAATCGCTGTACCAAATTCAAACGTGGTTTAGCTCCTCGTGAAGGTTTTGTTGAAATGAGTAATGATACAAAAAAAGTTATTCTTAAACCTGGAAGTACAAAATGGAAGGGTTGGGATATTACAATTTCAAGAAAATCAGATAATTCCTATATAGCAGATAGAAAAAAGTTATATTCCGGGTTATGTTTTAAGAATAAGACAGATGCCCAACATTTTATGGAAAAGCATAAAACAGAATTAGCTTCTATTGCTGCATCTAATCCTCTTTTTGATCATTGGTCGGTAATGAATGTAATTAAACGTTTTGAACCCACCGATGTAAAAATCTATGGAAAGGATATAAAAGAAGATTGACTTTTTATAATTAGTATAGGAATTTAAAAACATGAGCACTTTAGCATATAAACAAGTAATTGAACACCTTAATAGTTCACCAGTTATAAAAACAAAAATCGTAGAGTTATCAACATTATGCAGATATAAATATAGAAAAGATAATAAGCCAGATCGTTACTTTTTTGATATTACATTAAATAATTCTGGTTTAATGTCAGCGTCTAGACATATTTGCTATTTTGATAATAAAGAAGAAGCTGAAAAGAAACATAGAGAACTTCAGCTTAAGTTATATGACCAAGAATCTGAACCATTTTTGCGTAAGATAGCTTCAAATCATTACCTTACACAAAAAGATAAAGATAAAATAATTAATTTAATTGATAGATTTAGTAATTATAAGAAAATAGAAGAAGTAACTATTCTTTAGAATCATTTTCTGGATCGGCTGTAAAATTTGTTTTTGCAGCCGGTTTTTTCTCTAAATGTGTAATACGTTGTTCAAGACGTTTTAAGAATTTAGCCTTATTTTCAGGATCTTTATACCAATCAGCTCTTTTTTCAGCTGCTTTTTTAATATCTTCTTTATATTTTGGATTTTTCTTACGTGTAATATGTCCTTTTTTAACTGCTTCTGAATTTCCTTTTGTTCCTTTATACATATCACTTCTAAGAAACAATTCATCTTCAGATTTATTATTTTGAAATTGAGACTTACGTAAAGCACCAATAGATTTAAATTCTGGATGCTGTAATAATTCAACTAATTCATCTAAAACTTGTTGTAAACGCATTTATTTATTCCTTAATATAAATTATCATCTTTTCCTCGAAAATAACGTCCAAGCATTCCTTTTTTATAATCTGATTCCCAAACAAAAAATACTTTCCACCCTAAACTTGTTAAATTTATAAATCTACTTAATGTGCCTATATATAATTGATTTGGTGTTTTTCCTAAGTATGCAATTACTGTATCTCTATTTTTAGGAAAAGCTTTATGCGAACCATGATATGTCTCACCTAAAAATTCCATAACTATATGCTTTTTAGAATCTATACCATCAACAATATATGTTTTATTGAAGTATTTTATAATATATTCACGTTCGGTTATTCCTAACTTATTTAACCATTCATCTGCAATTTTAGATGTACCTGCTTTATAAACTCTACCTTTTAAATCTTTAACTGTTGTAAATTTTTTAGCAGGCATTTGTATTTTTTTAACAGCTACATTTCTATAATGTCCTCTACAATCTCGTATACCCCTAATACGAGTAGCTGTAGTTCTGCATTTTCTAACCATTATAATACTTCCTTTCTTTTTTAATATAGCTTAAATTAATCTATTTGTAAATCTTTATTTTTAGAACTTTTTTAAAAAACGGCTTTACTTTTAAATAATTATGTTGTTCTATATATATGTATGATGTCACATAAGTGAGTCTACAAAGAACTTTAATTGCTAACAAATAGGATTAAATAAAATGTCAAACAATAATACTTTAATGTTACGTTCTACACGTAACTATTTAGATCGAATGATAGATTCACCATTCAATTCTTTAATCGATGAATTTTTTAATAATTCTTTTCCTACAACTTTAATTAAACAAGATTCATTTCCAAAATACAATATTAAACGTCTTTATGCCGAAAAAGGCAGTGAAAATATGTATGATAATGGTTTTATCATTGAAATGGCTTTAGCTGGTTGGAGTAAAGATGATATTAAAGTAGAAACAGAAGAAGGAATGCTTTATATCAGCAGTAAAATTCAAGAAAGTGATAAACAATGTAAAGTGCCGGAAGATTACTATTTTCAAGGTATTACAAATCAAAGCTTTAGCTGGAAAATGTCTTTACCTAAATATGGTGTAATTAAAGATGTAACTTTTGAAAATGGATTACTTTCTATTACTGTAAAAATTGAAGTTCCAGAAGAACAAAAGCGTAAATTAATTGAAATTAAATAATCTATACATAATATATAGTATAAGAGTGAGCCATAATGTTATAAAAAGGAGGAAAAATTGACATTATGGCTTTACTTTTGCAGTTTTATTTGCTATATATTAAATATAAATAATGAAAGTGAAAGAGGATATGTTTAAATCTATTTTTGAATATTTTAAGAATAAATTTTTTGCAAAGCCAGAAGAAGATTCTTATCATCAGCAATTAAAAGAATTAATTATTAATTCTTTACCTGATAATATTGATTCTATGGAAAAATGTGAAAAATATGAACAAGGTATTGAATTATTAGCTAATAAAATGCGACCGTCTGATATGTTTGATTATATAACAAGAGTACCGGTTCAAATAAGACGAAAAAATGCTACTCTTATAATTAATTCTGTTGATAAATATGCTAATTTTTTAGCCGAACAAAATTTAAAGCTAGAGGCATTTTTAAGACAGAATTGTGTACATAAATTAAGTATGGAAACAGCTATAGCTTTACAAGATTTTGTAAATGTTCGTGGACTTAAAACTGAAGAATATATTACAAATGGAATGAAATTAGCTACATTAATAGCTAAAGATTTTAATTAAAGAAAAGGAAATTTAAAATGCCACCATATTGGGAAAATAATAATGCTAATTGGACTACAGTTACAATTTCAGGAAATATTGATCCTGAAATGAGACAATTTTTACCTGAGCCAATTATTAAAATTTTAGAGCGTGATTTAAAAAATAAAGACACAGCAGAAGAAAATAATGAGCCAGAAGCTCCAAAAACAGCTCCTAGAATCGAATATGACTATAAAATGGTAAATTGTAATCAAGATTTAAAAGAGCTTACCAGAAAGCTTAAAAAGAGCAAAGTAACAAATTATGCCTTATTACTATATGGAGTATCTGGTTCCGGTAAATCAATGTATGGTCAATGGTTAGCTCAAGAACTTGGTATGCCTTTTATTAAAAAGAAAGCTTCAGACCTTATAGATAAATATGTTGGCCAGACTGAACAAAATATAGCTGAAGCCTTTAATGAAGCAAAAAAAGAAAAATCTATCTTATTATTTGATGAAGGTGATTCTTTTCTTTTTGATAGAAAATATGCTGAAAAAGACTTTTCTGTACAACATGTAAATGAACTTTTAACACAAATGGAAGATTTTGAATATCCGTTTATTATGACAACTAACTTAAAAGATAAAATTGATCAAGCATCTATGAGAAGATTTATTTTTAAAATTAGATTTGATTATATGAAACCAGAAAATATTAAAGCTGGACTAAAAACTTATTTCGGTAAAGGTATTAAGTTTACAAAAGAACAATATGACAAATTAACTTATATTTGTCCAGGTGATTTTAAAGTTGCTAAAAGAAAACTTGATATCTTAGAAGATGGTAAATATACCTCACAAAATGTGTTTGATTATTTATTAAAAGAACAAGAAGAAAAAGATTTAAATAAAGGTAGTAATAAGATTAATATTTAAAGGAATATATGAAAAATGGTAAGACGTAAAACTATAGAAGAAAAACCAGAATTAATTTCAAAAAATGATAATATACCAGATTATATAAATAATTTAGTATTTTTACAATTAACATGGCAAAATTTTATTGATTTTTTAAACTATCATGAAATTCAATATATTGAATCAAAAGATACATTTGGTAAATATGTTAACATAAAAGATTTATTGTTTTACGAATCTGGCAAAATTAAATTAAAAGATAAAGTTAGTAGTATAACTCAAAAAAGAACAATTCAACAAATGCGAGATATTGTAATTAATTTATTTTTATAATGAAAGGATAAAATATGGTAAAAAAGACTGGTTGTCAATGTTTTACATGTCGACATTCTGATGAGCCAAGAGTTGTTGCTGGCTATTTACAAGGTTATATTGATGCAAGTGACTGGTTTTTAAACTGGGCAAAAGCTAATAATATTCCTCTTGGCACCTTAGGAGAGGGTGATTTACCAGCTATTCATGCTGAAATAAACTTTAATAGAATGGAATCAGAAGCTCTATTATCAGAAATGCCAGATTTGGAAATAGATATTGAAAGTGAAGGAAATGAAACCGATTGTAAAAAAACTGAATCCTGAAAAATTAAAAGGTAAAAAGTCTGTATCAGATGTAGGTAAACAAGTTGATATTGCAACTGAATTAAGTCCCAAGCAACAAGAAGCTTTTGATGTATTAAATAAAACAAACCAAAATGTATTTATTCAAGGACAAGCAGGTTCAGGAAAATCTAGTTTTATCATGTATTTAAAGGAGCATTTAAACAAACGTATTCTTTTATGTGCTCCAACTGCTATTGCGGCTATGAATGTAGGCGGTGTAACTTTACATTCATTATTTAAATTACCAGTTAGTGATTTTATAACTGATGAAGGATTAAATCAATTTAAATATATGCGTAAACCTCTTAGAGAAATTCTCAATGAAACAGATGTAATTATAATAGATGAAATATCAATGGTTAGACCAGATATGCTCGATGCTATTGATATGCTATGTAGAGATTTAAGACGTAATCCTTTTGAATTTTTTGGTGGTTTACAAATAGTTTTAATTGGTGATGCTTATCAATTACCTCCAGTTATTACACAAAGTGCCGCTAAAATATTTGAAGAATTTTATAATACAGATGAGCCATATTTTTTTGATGCTATTTCATATAGAGAAGGTAATTTTAAGAAAATAGAATTTGATCATGTATATCGTCAAAATGATACAGAATTATTAGACAAATTATCACAATTACGTTTAAATAAAAATACTCAAGAATGTATAAATTACTTTAATACATGTAAAATAACAGATAAAGAATTATTAAAAACAGCTGTTACTATTACACCATATAAATCAATTGCTGAAGATATAAATAAACAAAAAATTAAAGAATTAAATACAAAAGCTTTTACTTATGAGGCTGGTAAAACAGGATCATTTAAGAAAACATCAAATTATCCTGCTTTAGATAAATTAACCCTTAAAGAAGGTGCTTTAGTTATATTTACCAAAAATGATGATCAATGGATTAACGGTACTACTGGTATAGTAACACATCTATCTGAAAATTCCGTATTTGTAAAAATATTATCTACTGGCTTAGAAGTTTGTGTAAGAAGGGCTTTTTGGGATACTAAAGAATATAAGGTTGATAAAAAAACTAAAAAGGTTATAGAAGAAGTAACAGGTACATTTACACAATATCCATTACAACTTGGCTATGGTCTTACTATTCATAGGGCACAAGGTAAAACATTAGATAAAGTAAATATTGATATTGGAAGAGGTGCTTTTGCTCATGGACAGCTTTATGTCGCTTTAAGTCGTACTAGAAATAAGGCTGATATAAATCTAACACGGAATATATCAACCAAAGATGTAATTATAAGTAAACGTGTTGTAGAATTTATGAATAAATAAAATAAGGACCAAATTACTGGTCCTTATTTAATAAAAAGGCTTTATTAAATTTATATTTCATATTATTATTTATAAAAAAGTAGGAGTTATAAATGGATTTAATTAAGAATACAAAAGCCTTACAACAAGGATTAAATTATTCGCATTTATCGAGATATTGCTCTTGTATGAGTGATATCGATGGTGTATTTATATTATATAATGGCATTACTATCATACTAGAAGTTAAAAAAGATACACCAAACCATCAACCAGAAAATTTAATACATACTGTGCAATTTAATATGTACCGTAGACTTTCAGAATATAATCCTGATATATATTTTGTATATGCAACTCACAATGAAGAAATTTCTGATAATCCTATAGATGTAATAACCTGTAAACCAAGATATTGCGAAAGATTAGGTCATCAAATTAATGTTAAAGGTGTATTTGAAGATTTTGGTGAATTAGTACATTGGTTATCTTTTAAAAAATCAGAATATGAATATATGGTTATAGCTGATTATAGTAATACTACTGGAAAACATAAAGGTTTGGGATATGCTGTTAATATGCCAAGTCCAGAAAAATGGATATTAGATGAATATGATAGTAGCAAATGCAGATTTATGTCACAAAGCGAGGCTTTAACATATATTCGTCAAAGATATACTCAAGCTTTTAATAAAGATGTGGTTTATATGATATTTAAAATGGATAAAACTGGTAGACGCTATTTTGATTCTCAATATGTTTATGAAGATTTTTCATAAATTGGAAAAATAAATTAGTAGACTTTTTATTTATTAAAATTCAATATATGAGTAATGTAAATAAAGGGATTTTAATAAAATGGTAATGATAAATAAAAAGACTATAAATAAAGATGTTGAAACCTTAGAAGATGGTAAAATTTTATTTAATTTTAATTTTGTAGTACCTGCTTGTGTATCAAATTATGATGAAGAAAGAAGTGTTGAAAAATCAGATACAATTATTTATCAAGCACGTAAAATAGAATTTGATGAATATGAAGAATATAAATATATAAAATACTGGTATAAATCTTTAACTGAGTATTTAGAAAATTTTAAAAAATATATTATAAATCGAGTTAAATTTTCTAGTTCACCTTTCTTTTTATTAAATACATTTACTAATTGCATAAATGTTGAAACTTTACCTTTTAGCAAGTATAAAATATTTAAACACTATTCAAATATTAAAATGTGCAAAGAATTGAGTTTGGTTAATAATATACAAATGTCTTTACAAAAGAGTTTCAAAGAACAGGGTTATCCTATTATAGATGAAGGGGTATTATTTTTTAGTGAAAAGTCTAAAAATATTATAATAGATAATATTAACTTAGCTATAAAAGACTTAAAAAAATATATAGATAGTGTAGATGAAACAAAATTAAATAAGGCATATTATACAACAAATGTCGAGTATTTAACTGATTTATTTAATATTACAGATCCAAAATTTATAGACTTTATAAAATATGAGCTTTATAGTGTTTTATATAATTTTACTAATTATTCAGATAATAAAAACTATATTAATTTAAATGAAGAAGGTTATACTTTTAATGATATTGAAGATTATATAGACATTTTATTTGATTTTCCAGTTAATGATGCTATAGATTTACGTAAATTACACTTATCTCAATCTATTTTTAAGATTTGTTATAGAAAATATCCTTCTTATGATGCTTTTGTAAAGACTTTAATAAAGAAACTTCCTGATACTGATTTAACATCTAAAGATTTTCCATATGTTAAACAATATAATTATATAAAAAGTATATTAAAGCATGCTTTAGATGACCATATAAAAGGTATTAATATTTTATTATATGGTAAACCTGGAACAGGTAAAACTGAATTAACAAAAGTATTAGCTAATGATTTAGATATTACAGCTTATATTGTAGAAGAATTAAATAGTAATAAAATTAGATATGGGGGCGAAATAATAACTAGTCAAACTACACCAAAGGATGTTGATTTTAGTATGCTAAGAACGGTCCTTAAAAATCGTGAAAAAACTATTATTGTCTATGATGAAGCTGAAGATTTTTTTAGACGTGATAGAGTATCTACTTTAAGTAAGACCAAAGTTAATTTATATCTTGAAGAAAATACAATACCAGTTATTTGGACTACAAATTCAATAGATTGTATGGAATCTTCTTATTTAAGGCGTTTTACTTATGTTTGTCATATAGAAGATATGCCAAGAGATATATATACTAAAATTTTAAATAAACTCTGTAAAGAATATCACGTAAAACTTACAAAAGAGCTAAAGTATGTTTGTACTGAAAATGAAATTTCTATAGGTATAGTTAAAAAAGCATTAGATAACTACAAATTAACTAATACTAATAATATAGATAATATAATCAATAATATTGTTGAATTACAAAAGTTACAACAAGATGAAGATGTTAAAATATTAGAAAATGAAAATAAAAACTTAAATAAATTTCAATTTGACCCAAAATTACTTAATACATCTGATGACTTAGATGAATTTTGTAAAAAGATAAAAAAACTTAAAAGATATGATTTTAGTTTATTACTATATGGTGTATCTGGCGGAGGTAAAAGTTTTTATGGTGAATATTTAGCTAAACAACTTAATCTTAAAGTTATTAAAAAGAAAGCTAGTGATTTAGAAAGTATGTATGTTGGTGAAACAGAAAAAAATATAGCTAAGATATTTAAAGATGCTCGTGAAACAAAATCTGTTTTAATAATAGATGAAGGTGATTACTTTATTTCGGATAGAAATAAGCATTATCGAACATGGGAAACTAGTAGAACAGAAGAAATGTTACAACAAATAGAAAATCATATATATCCAGTTATATTTACAACAAATTTAATGGAAAATATAGATAAGGCTGCAATGAGACGTTTTACTTATAAAACAAAATTTGATTATTTGACTAGAGAACAGTTTGATATAGCTTGGAAAGACTTTTTTCCAAAAGCAGAATTACCTAAAGAAGTACATTTATCTAAATTATGTCCAGGTGATTTTGCTACTGTTTATAAACGTGCAGAATTTGAAGATTATTTAACAGATACTACTAAAATTTATAAAAATCTAGAATTGGAACAAAATATGAAAAAAGAGGACGAATATCCAGAAATTAAAATATAAAGCTTGAATTCTAATAAAAAATAAAACTTTGGCGTCGGAGGCAAAATTGAAAGATGAAAACATAAAAGAAGAATCTGAGATTCAAGAAGCTTTAAAGAAGCCTTTTGATTATGGTTCAGAAGAATATTTGTCTTTAATTAAACGAATACATAAAAATAGAGAAAAATATAGAAATGAACAAACTATAAAACAAATTTTAAAATATAAATTTTTAAAGGAAAATAAAAATGGTAAAATTTAGTATGAATATATTACAAGCTAATAAAGCATCTTCTAATGTTATATATAAGCCAGAAGAACTAGAACGCATTTATAAAAAAGCTAAAAAGAACAAAAAAGAAATAGGTTTTAAAATTTTAAACAATATTGACGAATTAGACCAAGATACAATAATGGATAAACCATTTACAAATGAAATTAAAAATTTTAGTTTTGAATTACTAGAAGATAGCTTACGGGTAAATATTGATGTACTGAAAAAATCTGATTTTTATAAAAAATTACAAGAAAATGATTATTTTGCTTTAGCTGTCGGTGAAGGTGAAGTAAGTGACGATACAAAGACTGTTAGCGACTATGAATTAAAATATATTGTTATTGTGCCAAATAATAAAAGTGAGGAATAGTATCATGAGTAATTATGATTTTCAATATTTAAAGTTAGTAGATAAAGTATTAGAAGAAGGTGTAATTAATCCTTGTCGTACTGGTAATAATACACATGTTTTACTTAATCAAGTAATAACTCATGATTTAAAAGACGGTTTTCCAATTTTAACATTTAGGCAAATGCCTTTTAAAGGAGCTTGCGGTGAATTAGAATGTTTCTTACACGGTTATACTAATAAAGAACAATATGAAGCCGCAAAATGTATGTATTGGAAAGAATGGTGTAGACCAGATCAAGTCCCTTATGGTGATAAAGAAAATATGCTTAAAAACAAGGACTTAGGTCCAATATATGGTTGGCAGTGGAAATTTGGTGGTACTAATTATATTGATTGTGATACTGATTATACTGGCCAAGGGGCAGATCAGATTAAATATATTATAGATACATTAAAGAAAAATAAATATGACAGAAGATTAGTTGTAAGTGCTTGGAATTTACACGATCAAGATAAAATGGCATTACCTCCATGTGTATATGCTTTTCAATTAAATTACTTTAATAATAGATTACATATGACGGTTAATCAAAGAAGCTGTGATTTAATACTCGGAGTTCCAACAGATATAGTTTTTTATAGTATTTTGTTGCAATTAATTTGTAATACAGTTAAAATGACTTCTGGGACTATTACTTTTAATCTTTGTAATTGTCATGTATATGATAATCATGTAGATATTTATAATGAGCATAGAAAAGAATTTTATAATAATACATTTGATTTACCTACTTTAAATTTAGACGTAGACGCTGATGTATTTAATTTTACTCATGATATGGCAAGTTTAGATAATTATGAGCATGGACCAAAAGTAAGCTTTCCTATTGCAGTATAAAGGAAAATAAGATGACAGAACAAAATAAAGATTGGACTGGTAATACTAATATATATGCATGTAATCATAGGACTAAAGAATCAGATGTAGCTGAGCATGATTTATATTGTACTCATCCAGAATCTATACAGTTATTTTTAAATAAGTGTAAAGAACGTAATTTTATTTTACCAGAAAAAATTTATGAACCTTGCTGCGGACTTGGGTCTATATCAAATGAACTTATAAAAGCTGGTCATGATGTACTTTCAACTGACTTAATAGATAGAGGATATGGTGAAGGTAATATAGACTTTCTTAAACTTACTAAAGAAACTCTTAGACCTGAATGGAAAGACTATCTAAAATGTATAGTTACAAATCCTCCATATAAATATGCTCAAGAATGTGTAGAAAAAGCTATAGAATTGTTAGATGATGATGGTATTTGTATTATGTTTCTTAAAACTACATTTCTTGAATCAAAAAGTCGTATAAAATTATTTAAAAAACATAAATTACGATACATTTGGCAATATGTAGATAGACAAGGTTGTGGTAAAAATACAACTATATTTAAAAATGGTGGAGCTGCAGCCTATGCAATGTTTATTTGGGATAAGTCTTATAATGGTTTACCAGAATTAGATTGGATAGAAACTCCAAAAAAGGAAAGTTAAATGGATATTAATGAATTTGATAAAAAATTAGAAAAAACAATGACTTATACTAACTATAGGAAAGCTATTTTATTTTTAAATGCTTGTTGTGGTGAAGGTTTAGAAATTGGTAAAGTAGATGCTGGTGATTTACTTTATTTTGATATTTTAGCAAATTTAGATAATAACAATGAAGATTTTTGGTTTATTCTCGACAAAGAAACAGATAAATTTATAAATAAGGAAAGTTAAATGAAAAAAATTATTGCTGTTACAGGATTAAAAGGTAGTGGTAAAGATACTACAGCCGATTATATTATAAAAAATTATGATAACTGGGAAAAAGATAGTTTTGCTGGTACTTTAAAAGATGCTATTTCTGCTATTTTTGGATGGAATAGAAAAATGTTGGCTGGTGAAACTCCAGAGGATAGAATAATACGTGAAAAACCTGATGAATTTTGGTCAAATAAATTAGGTTATGAGGCTACTCCAAGAAATATCATGCAAAAAATAGGTACTGATGTTTTACGTAATAATTTTGATAAAAATATTTGGATTTATTCATTGGAACATAAAATAACTAATACTGATAAAAACATTATCATTACAGATTGTCGTTTTAAAAATGAAATAGATGCTTTAAGAAACCTAGGAGCTATAATTATACGTCTCGAACGAGATCCTCTTCCTAATTGGTTTAAAAAGGTTGAAGAAATCGGTAAATTATATTATAATGGTGCTCATTTTTTAGTTGATCCCTATCAACAAATAGATGAATTACAAAATATTCATCAATCAGAATGGGATTGGATTGGATATGATAATCCAGACTATATATTAAAAGTTAATGGTGATTTTACCTACTTGTATAATCAAATCAAAGACATAAAGGAAATTTAATGGAAAAAGGGTGCTTTAGATATTACTTTCATATAGGTAAATTTGGATTTAAGATACCTAGATACAATAGTTACAATGGAAATCCTGGTCTTGGCTTTTTATGTGGTATAATAATGAATATTTTAGAACGAAAACGCTATAAATATTATGTGCTTAAAAAACCAATAAAACAATGGGGACATAAATGGAAATACAACGGAGATACTCCTTGCTTGTGTCCTTGTTATTTTAGTTTATTTGGATTATTAAACATATATAAACATTTACCAAACAGTTTAGATTGGGAAGGACTTAGTAAGTATGGTGAATGTATACTAGATATTGATGAAGATTATTTAAAACGTACAACTTCATATTTAGTAATAAACGATATTAAACCAGAAAATTTTAGAACGGACGAAACTGCCTGTTTATACTGTATAGATTATGGTGATTTTGAAATAGGAAACATAAGAAGAACAGGAATTTTAAATATAGACTATAAATAATAAAGGGCTTTACATTTATTTATAAATTTGATATTTATTTTATATTGAATTAAATGGAGAAATTATATGAATTTTACAAAAATTAAAGTTGATGAACATATTTTTGGACAGTATGTAAAGTCTGGTCCTTATCGTAGTTGTCAATTTTTTAAAACAAGACCAGCTATAAATGATTATGACCAAATAATTAAAATTAATTATTTATATAAAATAGAATTAGAGCCTGGAGATTTATCATTAATAGCTGAAGAGTTAAAAGAAGAATATCATAAACAATTTATATCTGCTAATTCGGCTGCTCCTGTTATTTGTAAACATATTAATTCTTCATGGATATATAGAGAAAATATTTTTCTTTTTACCAATCAATATCTTGGAAATTATAAACATAAATTTAATGAAAAATATAAAACTGCTGATTATAATGATTATATATCAGCATTAAAAACTTATGGTAAAAATATATATTTTGTCAATGTCGATGAATGTAAAAAAATATCAAATCTTACACAAAGAGACAAAAATAAATTAGAAAAAAAGAAAAATCTAGAAATCAAAAAGACTTTAATTAATACTATATTAAAAAATACAATAAATAATGGAATATTAAATAAATATCATATGCATATATCTGAATTTGGTATATTTTTTGATTCTGATAATGGTTTATTGTCTTTTGTTAAAGATATGTTAAAAGAATATGTTATTAAAGACTTGGAAACTAATGGTATTAAAATAAAACAATTAAACCCGTCTATTAAAAAGGCTGAAAATTATCATACATGGATAAGATTAGAAGATATTGAGTTTAATTTGAAAGGAGTAGATAATGAAAAGCCTAAGGGTTAATACACCAAAAAGATTAAGACGAGATAATTTTGATTTAAATAGGTATGCTGAAAAAGCCGCAGAATTAGATGTTAAATATGGTATTTATGATAGAAATGATACTTTATCTTCACATCCAGCTTATCAACATAGAAGAAGTATTTTATTAAAAGCTAAAGAAGGAAAAGATAAAAATGAAAACTTATAATAAAGTAAATGTTTATAAAAGTTTACCAACTGGTTTAGTATATAGTATAAAACGTATACTAGAAGGTATTATTGGTATTATTTTATTTTCGCTTACTTTTTTATTTGGTTGGAGTAATCTATATTTAAATATATATGAGAAATTAGTTACACCATTAGCTAAGTGGTTAAATAAATAGAGGAAAATAAAATGGATAGAGAAGAAATATATAATTACTTTATATTACAAGCTAAATTATATCAAACAATTATAAATTGGGTACGTGATATCGTAAAAGATACTAATTATAAAAATGTACCATATAGAATTTTAAATATCGCACAACTTAACGGCGGTAGTATTGGTATAACTCTTAGATTTCTAGTAGATAATAAAGAAGTTGAAGAAGTTTATAATATAAATATTAAAGACTTAGAAAATTACTAAAATGAGTTATGATATATATATAGAATTAGATGGCAAATATATAGAAGATACATGGGTTAATCATACTTATAACGGTTCACAAGTTTGTAAACAAATTATAGGTATGACTCCATCGGATTTTAATGATTTACCTGCATATATTGTATATAAATTAGCTAAAAAAGTAGCAAACGAAATAAGTAAAAATAAACACAAATATGCTTATATTATGATTGATTTTGATGGTTGGGGTACAGTAGATTCATGGGTTCTATTTATGAAAGATATTATGCGTAATTGCAAAAAATATCAAAAGGGTATAGTGAAAGTCAGTTAGATGTCTAATATATTTTTTACAAGTGATTTACATTTCGGACATAAAAATTTATTAAAGTTTACAAATCCTAGACCATTTAAAACAATAGAAGAACACGATGAAGCTTTAATAAGTAATTGGAATAGTGTAGTAAAACAAAATGATAAAGTCTATGTACTCGGTGATGTAGCCTTAAATTTTGATTCTGATGAATTAGAAAGTAAATTAATTAGATTAAATGGAGATAAATATTTAATTCTTGGTAATCACGATAGAGCTAAGAATCATGCAAAATATTTAAATCTTGGTATTTGGCAAGAAATGCATGAAAGATCTGTTATACGAGTAATAGCAGATGATGGTAAATTATATCATATTGTTTTAGATCATTATCCAGAATTAGAATTTTATCATGCTTTTGATGATAATTGTTTTCATTTATATGGTCATATACATAATTTAAATAATTATGATGAAATTTATAAAAAATTAGGTTTTAAAGCAGCACATGTCGGTATAGATACTTCAGATAAATATCCAAATACTAAACCTTTCACACCTATAAAATTAGAAAACTTATTAACATGGTTTGAGGAAAATTTTAAAAAATAATAAAAATCGTTTTACAAATTAAACAAAACTGTATAAAATAAAAAGTAATAAAAGATTAAAAGAAAAGGACCACTAAAAATGCCAAAACGCAGAAGCGAAGATAGTTTAATTACTAAGTTAGAAAATATGAATGTTAATGATGAAATATTTACTGAAAAAAGTAATGGTTTTGTATCTGATACAATTGCTACTGTTAGAAAAACTTTTCCTGAAAGAAGATATACTCAATTAAGTGTATATACTCATATAAAGCCTGAATTTACTTCACTAAAAGACTTTAAAAAAATTGTATGTATTACGAGATTAGCTTAAAATATACAGTCATTTCTTTATACATATCTCTTTTAAGTTCTAAATATATAAAAGGAACATAATTCTAATCTATATTTAGTTTTTAAAAGAGATTTTTTAATATGCAATATAAATTAATGCTCCTAATCGCAGCTATAATGGCTTTAATGTCTGCGATAATGACAGCTTTTGGTATGACAGATTTATTTAAAGCAGCTGGAATGTTTATTTTAGCCTTATTTTTTGTCATAGATCTAGGACGTTTCCTTTTATTTAATTTTCTTGTTAATGAATGGAATAATTTACGTAAAGTAAAATATTTTATTTGTTTTATAATAATTGCATTATTTGGTTATTCTGCAGTTGGTATTTATTCTAAATTATCCTCTTTAGTTACTCCAGAAACTAAACAAGCTATGGTTAATATGGCCGTTTACAACAAAGCTCACGCAAATGCTAATACTAAACAAAATCGTTCAGAAGATTTAGCAAAAATAGCTGAAGAAGAATATAGAGAAGCTTTAGAATGGAATAAAAATGATTTAGCTAACTGTATAGCTAGAGCTCGTGGAAATAAAAATTCTGAAAATAAGTGTAATAATACAAAAAGAGCATTAGATATAAAAGCTTCAAATACACTAAAAGAAGCTTTAGCTAAAGCAGATGCCTCCTTAGATAATGTAGAAGAAACTATAAAAGCTGATATGCAAAATCAAAGTGAAATAGCTACTGTATTAACTACTATCTGTAAATTTAGCCAAAAATCATGTAATACTTATTCAGATTTACAAAATGCTTTAACTATTGTAATTATATTTGTTATTATAGGTACAGATTATTTACAAATAGGAATAGTATTAGCTGTAAATACTCGTAAGAATAAAAAAATTAAAAAAGAAGAGGAAATAGAAGATACTTCTAAAGTCGAAAAAATCACCAAACAGCCGGATGAAAAGTCACCAAATGACCAAGTGGAAAGTTACCAAACGACTAAACAACTTAATGTAACTCCAAGAAAACAAAGAATAAAAGTAACTGGGCATGAAGTTATTTTAAATCAACCAGAAAAAGAAGAAATTAGAGAACAAACAACCGAAGAAAAGCTGATAGATGCTTTAATAGAAGATCCAAACTTTGCTAAAGAAGAATTAGCTGATGGAATAATAACTCAAAATGAAATGACACAACTTTTAGATAAAGCTACTAAAAGACCAGGTAAAAAAGTCTCTAAGCAGTCAAATGACAAACCATACTACTTTAGCGGCCCTCATCCTACCGTTTAAGGCTTGTTTTTTGACCGCTGGATTAAAATAATTAAATTTGACTTATGTTTTACTACGGAAATTAAAAACGCTGCTATAAGGACAAAAAAAGAGACAAGTTATTAAAACCTGTCTCTTTTCTATTATTATTTACCAAGTTGCGTATTTAATTCATCTTTTGTAATAAATGTACGCTTTTTCCAATCGTTTTCTCTGCGAACAGGATTAATATTATCCATAACAACAAAGAAACCAACAACTCTAGATAAATGTTCTACTTTTTCTGAATGGCAATGAGGACATTCTTTCCAATTAGCTTTTTCTACAGCTCCACATTCCTTACAGCGAGAATATACGGCATTTAAAGCAAAATGCTCACAACCAGCTTCTACAGATTGCATAATTATTTCTTTTGCTTGGCTAGGTGTTAAATCTGATCCAATTTGTAAATGTGCAATTGAACCACCATCCATATAACCATCATATTTACCTTCTTCAGTAAACTTTTCTCTAATAGTTGTATGTACCCAAGTAGGAATAAATTGATTAGCATACATTTGAGGAAAAGCATATGGATTACCAAATAATATATTATCGGCTTTAAACAATTTTGGAGACATGCTTTCAACAGGTGTTTGTTCAGCATTAGCAACAATATTTTCTCTCTTTGCAGCCTCTTTATAAAAATTATTAAAATTAATTAAAATATCTTTTTTATAATCTTCAACAACATCACCAAATTTTTCTTTTAAGATAATATTTGATTCATAAAGTCCATTTACACCAAAAGTACTAAACAGTCTTTCTAAGATTATCCAACCACGATTCACAAATGGCTCTAATCCCATATCAGTTAATTTGTAAAGTAATACTTTATGTGCTTTTAATATCTTAGCGCAATCATCGATTCTTTCTTTTAAGATTCTTAAATAATCTTCATATGAAGTTGCTTCATATGCAATACGAACGAAATTGATTGTAATGGCTCTATGTGAACCTAATGACGCACCTCCGGATCCGCCAAAAGAATTAACAGTTGAACCTAAAGAATCCATCATTTCTTTATTATTAATCATACGACAACAACTTGCAATTTTTGTGCCAAGAGAAGTAAATAAATTATAACGAGCTATATCTTTCTTAGTAATATAATTTAATATTTCATTATCTTTATCAATATAATATTTACCAGTCTCTTTATTAATTTTTTTAGTCATATTAGGAGTAGTAACTGGAAAACGATATTGCATACCGTTTTGACTCGGATCGCCTTTATCAAAGAAATCTATAAATATTTTTTGTACTTCTGTAATATATTCTACAATAAAATCATCAAATTCTTCACGACTAATTTTACCATTTTCACCACCCAATTCATTATCAGCTAACACTTTAATATTTTTAGGAAAATACCATTGATAATTATCTGGTCCAATAAAATTATGTAACTTTTCTTTATCAAATACAGAAACATTTGTAAATGGACTCTCAATACTATCTCTCGTTGGATGACATACTGAATGAATTAGTTTTTGAAATCTATTTTCGAGATATTTACGCGTTACTTTATCATTTTTAACTTTGTCTAAAGGTATACGCTGCTTATAAATCAACAAATGAGTTATATCTAGGAAAAGTGTCGAAAGAGCAATAGCCCCAGCCAAATGATTAGCTAATTCTGGAATACTATCACATAAACAATCTAAAAATGAATCAACACTTTTAGCCGGTTTAGAAGGAAGAACACCAAAAGGTCTACCTTCCATAACCAATTTAGTAGTATCTAGAGCCCAACAATATGGAATCAAAATTTTTGTGGAATCATGCATACCAAGTGAATAATCATATAATAAGCCCATGAGTCTCTGAGCTTCAGCTTTACCATATATTTCTTTAGCTGTGCGATATAAATAGTCATATCCAATTAATTTATCAAATGATAATTCAGCTTCTTTAATTATACCTTTAATAGCTTTACCATTATCATCACCTTTATTACCATTATCATCGATAGAAGTATCATTAGTTTTAGCAGAAATCATGTCTGAAAAGTTTTTCATTGGATCAAAATTTTCATCTGATAAACCATGAATTTTCAAGAAAGCATTAACTTTTTCAGTCAATTCAGCTTTATCTTTTATCTTATGTACATCTCTTAATCTTTTAGCCAAACAAGTTTTAATATGTTTTAACGTATTTGTAGTAGAAGCATTAGCAAAAGATTCAGCTGTAAGTTTAGCTAATTCTTCATCATATGTATTATCGACTGTTACTTCTGTTTGATAATTTTTTGGATAATTAACTTTGATAATATCTGGACTCATGTCTTATTTCCCTTTTTCTAAATTGTTAAAATTGAGTATACCATTTTGTGATATTTGGTTATAATTTTCGTCATAAAAGTTTTGATTTGGAGAGGCTAGGGTATATTCTGTATCGGTTTTACCTGATTTACGAGCCTGTTCCTGAATAAATAATCCGCATTTCCAATATTTTGCACCAGTTAGCTTATTTTCTTTAACATAGTTTATATCATAACCAGTAAATACACATATATCATGAGTCTTACCAATTTTATTTAATATATAGCGTGTTAATTCTAAATTAGCTGGATGTAAAGGATCACCGCCTAATAATACTATTTTATTAGTATCGGCACGTTTACAATAATCTATAATTTTTTTAGCTAACTCTTCTGGAGTATCAATATAATCCTGTATTTTTTGAAGTATAGGACTATGACAGTTTGGACAATGATGTTCACAACCTGTTAAATATACTAATACTGCATTACCTTCTGGAGAGGGGTAGTCTAAAAAAGTTTCCTCTATTACAGGAGAATACTTACTCATTTCCATCCTTTTTATATATTATTTACAAAATGTAATTATTTATCTTCTTCAACTGCTACCTTTTTAAATCTTTTACAATGGCAAAAAATTTCTTTTTCACCTTCTTCAACTTTAGGAAAACTATTTCTAAAATCTTGGCAAATACATAAGGTAGAATCATCTTTATGAACTAAACATGGACAATGAAATCCATTACGCTCAACAGCAGCTGTTATTTTTTCATAAAACTTTTCATCTGGATTTTTTATAATTTTATATGTTGTCATAATTAATTTTTCCCTCTATATTTATCTTAAATAAAATCATTGTGTATTTTCAGAACGACCCTAATTTATATATTTAATTTAGTATCAACTTAACAAATTTAAATAAGATTTTAGCTTACATTTTATTAGTATTTTGATTAATTCTTGTAAAACCAATACCTTATCCGTAAAATTCAAAAAATGTAGCTTTTAAAAATTATTTTTCATCAATGTTAATACTTTCATTTTTACTTTTTTCTTCTTCTAAAGTAAGATATAATAAAACTAAAGCGTTCCAAGCAACAGCAGCCATATGTAAATTTCCTGGAAGATCAGGATCATATAATTCACCTTTACGATGAGCAATTAAATGTCTCATTAAAGCTGCAAAATATCGATCATTAGCTTTGTCAAGTTTCGTCCAATTCCAATCACCATATTTCATACTGCCATGAGTAAAACGTTCAACAACTTGTTCAAAAGCTTCCCAAGGTACTAAGTCCCAACGTAATTTACCACCGTCCCATTTTTTACCTTCTGCACCGGCAAATTGTTCATTAACCTTATCTTTTTTAGAGTCACCTTTGATAATATCTTCAGTCATTTTTTTTCCTCCAAATATAAACGACTTTACTATATAATAATTATACTATAAATACTATTAAAAGTAAAGCCGTTTATACTATAAAATCTTACTTTAAACCAGTCGATCCAAAAGCACCTTGTCCTCTTTTTGTTTTAGGGCCTTGCTCATAAGCTTTTTCTGAAACTTGAATTGCATCTTCACTAGAAGTTTGAATTATAATACCCTGTACAATTTTTTCGCCTGGATTAATAACAGCCGCCCATTCCTTAAAACCTAGCCAACCAAGTAATCCGCGACGACGAACACGAATATCTTCAGTACCTTTACATACTTTAGCGAAATTTAAATTACAAATACCTCTATAACCATAATCAACCACGCAAGCCAGTCGTATCAAGCCTTTCTTTCTAGCAATGCCTGATTTATTTTCAAAAAGTAACATTTGATCTTTATTAGAAAGTTTAATTCGAATATTAGATGGTATATTTACTTGTTCACCAATACGAATAATATAAGGCTTACCATCATTCCATTGAGGATCTACCCAAAAATCTAAACCGGCATCTTCTTCACGATTACCAGTTAATTCATGTACTTCACCAATTTTAGTATAAATCATTTTATTTATCCTTTTTAAAATTAAAATTATTACTTTTTATAGAATGCTTATTAAGTTAAATTCTACTTTCTTATTTTTCCAATTTAAAAACCTCTATCTCCAAAATATTGTATTAACTTTTCCCATATTTCATCTGATTCTGTATTATCGTCATTGAGTTCAAAAGTTATTTTTCTTATTTCTTCAAGGTCTAATTCGTTTACATCACATGGGTTATATGAGCAAATACCATAATTGATTTCTTCATTTGCTGTGTATGATGGTCTTAATGGTTTAAATTCTTCATATGTCAATGTTTTAATTTTAAAATCATGTGTTAAAAAGCAATCCTTTTCAGCATTCCATTGAGCATCTTTTGTCTTATATTCAGTATGCCACGTTTCAGTTCTCCAAGCATATTCATGTGAAAAATCAAACGTTTCATACCTTTTACCATCTTCTAATTGAGATTTAGGCATAATAGGAAATACAAAGCAATACTGCTTTCCTATGTGAGAATACATTTTATACGCTTTATATTTTTTCTTTAGCCATTCAAACATTATAATTTCTCTCCAGTAATAATTGAATACTGGCCACAAATTTCCCAAAGTTTATTTTTAATTTTTCTAGTGCAAACTTCACAACCTATTTCAAAACTAAAATTATCTTCATTTATGGGATAAGAGGCTTCTACAAAAGCAATATCTTTACCATTAGGATATATAAATATCCACTCTACAATAACGCCTTTTTTTATACCTGCGACGTGACCTGATGAATATACTCTTTCTTTATAAATTCGTTCAATATCTTCAGGTGTGTACTTAATATCAGTCATTTTATTTTACCTTCTAAATTTATTCTTCTCTATATGTACCAGATTCTTCTTCTTGTTCTGGGGTTACAGTATATAAATGTTTATATTTTTCATAGTAATAAAGCTTTGATCTTATTACGTTTTTATGGTCTTTTTCTAATTTAACTGGAATCATATTAATAAGTTCTTCAAAAGTAACTTGTGAAATTAATATAGGACTTAATTTTTGACAAGCAGCAAATCTATTACCTTCAGACCAATTTTGACGCTTTATATGTCTTTCTAATGATTTCATATCGACTTTACCTTTATATTGAGTAGGTTGTTTTAATTCATCTTTTAATTTAGGCATTTCAGTTAATATTTCGTCTAAATTAAATACATATTTATTTTCACTATATAATTCCTGTACATTTCCTGTTTTTGGGTTAATTTGACCAGGAACTCTAGTATATTTATTAGGTAAAGCTGCTTGTTCATCTGCTCCTTCTAAACCCAATTTATATTGTAGATAATACCATACTTTTTTATAAGATGTACTCGTAACCGGTTTATTAAGACGTACTACTATATGATATGATTTATTACCACTCCAAACAATACGATATGTATATTGTTTAATACTTTCTATCATTTCTTCTTGTTCTTCACGTGTCATATAATCACACTCAAATAAGAAATTTTGACATACTACTCCAGATTTTGTTGGATACGGATCAGTATTATCTTTTAATGGATTAAGAGCTTGTAAATATGTAATATCTTCAGTTTTATTAAAATTTTCATCATAATATGGACCAAAATCTTCTTTTCTATCTAAAAGATTTTTTGCAAAATTAATATACTCGCGTGTATTTATTTCATCCATAGTTAAACTATTAATATCATCAATAAGTATCATATGATCAGTAAAACCATTAATTTTACTAACTGAATTAGTTATTTCAGTAATATTATTACCTTCAGCATCTTTCATGGCCTTACCATTTTCATCTTTTTTAACTACTTCTCTTTCATTACGACTACGACTATAATATGATTGAGCTCTTGGATCATCTGGATAACCTACAATAAATGCTAAAGAACGGCCATCTAATTTCTTATTTGTTTTACCATCATAAATTTCACCAATACCATGACGTTTATATATAACGTAATCTCTAGGTTGAGTATCTTCTAATGGAGATTTATCTGTAACCAAATTACATAATATCTTTGATGTAGCTTTGCCATATTTTTCATTTGATAAATAAAAACCCTTAGACTTGATTTTACCATTTGAGAATTGACAAAAATAATTATTAACATTATTTTGACAAAGAATATCAATTTCATCAAATTCTAATACGAGTCTTGTTTCTTTCATCCATTGTTCAGCGATTGGCATAAAATCTACACCTTCTTGTCTTTCAATCATAATACCATCAGTGTTTGTTTGAATAATATTAAATCCGGCATCATAAAGGCGTTTACAAAGAATAAATAATAACAATTGTCCATGTACACAAATACTTGAATTTGACCATGTATCATATAGTGGATTAAAAGCACTTAAAAATGCTCCAATTGAACCGTTTAATACTAATTTAAGACCAAGATTAAGAAGTGTCTTACCTTCATGTTTTGCTTGAATACGAGTATTATAAACTTCTTCATATGAATCTGGTCTTGCAGCAGCTCCTCTTGACATTAAGTGATACTGAATTAATAATGATGGATAAAGTGAAGCAACATCCATGTTTACAAGGTTTTTGGAACTATAATTAAGTAAAGCTTGGTGTAAACCGCCAAAACCAAATTGATATAAATGACTTTCATCATTACCACCCATATAATATTCAAATTTTTCATGAATATACTCTGGATTTGTTTGATTTTTTAGATAAAAATCTAATAATGGAGTACCTGCTAATTCAGTCATAGCCATTTCTGGAATAGAATAGTATTGAATTTTACCATCTACAACTTTATATGTATTATCTAAATTTGGTTTAGCATCTTCACCACACAAAAGTTTACCTGCAAAAGAAGATGATTTATTAATGAGTGTTTTTGCGCGCATTTTATATTCAATAATCAAATTCCAACGAATATCATATGAATCTCTTGCAAATTCACGCATTTTATATTTTGGATTTTTTTCTTTTTCTTCTAAATCACCAGGTTTTGGTAAAAATAAATCTCTAGTATTATCTACGTCCATTTCACAATAACGCTCAACTTCTTCTCTTTCGTCTTGAGTTAATGGTCTTGGAGTATCAAAGGATATAGCTGAATCGTAGTTTTTTCTATCTAACACTGACATAGTTAATTTTTTTAATGAATTACGTCTAATATCAAATGGCATATGAAAACTAATATCCCAAGATAAAAATGGTGGAACTATACTAGTCTTTAGAGGTGCAAATTCTTTACGAATTTCAAGTCTTTTCGGCGTTTCATCAAAAATTAAGGCATCAGAAAATTGTTTTACAGTTAAAGTATCTGATTCAGCATATGGATATTGTAAAGCGTGACGTATTACAGCATCATCATATGCAGCATTATTAAATCCAATTAAAATTTTATTTTTAATCCACTTAGCCAAACTTATAGGATCATTCCAACATATTATTTTGCTTTTACCATCCATTGACTTAGCCACAAATAACCAATCACTATGAAAAACCTCTATATCGTAAATCCATTCATATTTATGCCTATCATTATATCCTTCTTTTTCACGCTCTTTTTTCTTCATATTTAAGCCAAATGAGACATTATTGTACCATTTATCATACCATTCTGATGGCTGACCATTTTGATTACCAATAAGCTTAAAATAAGGTCTATCAAGATGAATTTCAAAAGGATCTGGAATAATATCTTCTTCTTTTACAATATGAGCTTTATCTTGCATTTTAAATACACGTAATAAATCTTCTATAGCTTCACCACAAACAGGTATTTCAATTAATACATCTTTTAACTTATTAAATAAAGCTATCTTATCTTCTTTAGTATCATTAACACATACTATATCACTTGAGCAATAAATTAATTCATGCTTAGTGCTATAATCATATATCTTAAAATGGTCTACTTTTTCTCTTGTACCATCAAAAATTATTTTACCTGTTAATCTAAATCCTTTAATTGTTTTTGTATGATATTTATCTAATAATAAATCTAATCTAGACATTACCTCTTTTGTGGTACAATATGGAGAAGAAGTTATTGCTTGAGCTGTTTTAGTACTGTTTAATAAATCGATTAAATTAGATAAATCTTCATTAGGTTTTGGTAATACTATATATGGTACATAAAAATCTTTATTTTCGTTTATTTGTGAAAAATATAATCTTATATCATTAACTATTTCACGTATATTAACAGAATATTGACCTGAAAATAATAATTTTTCAGATTCATTCTTAAAAGCTTCAAAAGCTTCTTTACCAATAAATCCTATCATAAATTCTTTAGGATTGAAAGTCTTATTTTTATTATAATAATAGAAAATCGAATCAAAACCATCTTTTAATAAATTTTCTCTACCATTTATATCATAAAGATAAGTAACATGTGTTTCAGCCGCCTTAAATTTACTTTTAAAACAAGTAGTTAAATACTCGATACCTTGTAAAGAATCAAATATTTCTTTTTTATCATATTCAAGAGGTTTTAAAGCTATAAGTAATAACTTAGGGCCTAAACTACAAACATATTCATTTTTTGTACGATTTTCTATAAGTTGTTCCATAACTTCTCCGTTTTTATGTGGTTTTTCTATAAAAAATAGAATCCATATTATCATGGATTCTACTAAAATTTTTTAAATTAATTTTCCATTTTATAAACCAACGGCTTTTTCATATTTTTCAAAAATTAATTCTTCCTCATCTCTTTGAAGTTTTGACTTTTTACGTTGCTTTAATATATAAGTAATAGCTTTAGTATCTAATCCAGCTTGTTTGGCTTCAAGCATAATACCTTTTCTATCTTCTTTTATATCATTCATTTCAACATCGAGAGCTTCAATACGTTCAATAATTGATCTTAATCTTTCAACGTTTAAATCACCAATTTCAGTATTTACTTCATTAGTCATTATTTTCTCCTTTATAAATTAAATTATCACGACTAAAATTACAAACATCACCATCTTTAAAGGATTTTACATTCATATAAGCCTTTAAAGTACCCATATATTTAGATTTACCTTCTATAGTCTTAAATAACTGTACGCAAGATGTTTTTCCTGCATACTTTGTTACAGATATAGAAATTTTATTATTATCTAATTGTGTTTTTATATCAGTAGGAATAACTATCTTATAATCCCTACGAATAATAACTTCATTTAAAACGTCTTCTTTATCTGGACCATCTACATCCCAAATTTTATATTTACAATGACATTCACAGCAACATGTATCTTTAATACCAAACAATTTTTTTAAGAAATTAAACATGTGATATTTCCTCCTATTCAAATACTTCACCTGTTTCTGGATCAAAATTTAATTCAGATTCTTCATCTTGTAAAACCATCTTTTCAGTATTAGGTTTCATAAGAATTTCTTTTACTTTTTCCATAATACTATTCTTAATATCTTGATGATCTTCTAACCAAGCTTTTGCCTTAATTGAACCTTGACCTATATTTTCACCATTATATTTAAACCAACCACCAGCTTTTTCAATAAGTCCAAATTCAACAGCCATATCAAACATCTCATTATCGGCTGAAAAACCTTTACCGTAATAAATCATAATTTCAGCCTTTCTAAATGGAGGAGCGAGTTTATTCTTTTCAGTACTTACAGAAATTTGATTAGCTACAATATCACCTTCCCTATTTTCTTCTTTTTGTGACTGCTGTCTACGAGTACGACATATAATAGAAGCAAAGAATTTCTGAGCTTCACCACAAGGAAGAACTGAGGCATCACCATATTTACCAGGTGCTTGCCTTACTTGATTTGTACATATTAAAGCGCAATTAGCCATTTCTAAAGCCGGAGTAACTTGTTTAAAAAAACTACTAAATAATTTAGCTTGACGTCCAATATTCATATCTGCTAATTCACCTTCCAATTCACTTGCAGGAACACAAGCCACAATTGAATCTAATATAATCAAATCAGCTGCTTTTTCTTGAGCTAATACCTTAATAGCTTCTAAAGCCTGTTCACCACCATCTGGTTGTAATAAAATTAATTCTGACATATTACACCCAAGATTTTCTGCATAAATTGGATCTAAAGCATGTTCCATATCTACATAAGCACACACTAAACCTTGTTTTTGAGCATTAGCAACGGCTTGCAAACAAATAGTTGATTTTCCTGAACTATAATCACCCCATAAAAGAGTCACACGTCCTCTTGGCCAACCTCCAATACCTAAAATCTTATCTAACTTCAATGAACCAGAAGGAATAACATCTACCTTTGTAATACCAACATTATCAAATGTCATAGCTGCATCATCACCAAATTTTTTACGAAGTAACGATAAAGCAGCATTTACTCTACTATTACCTTTAATCTCTTCTTTCTTTTCTACTTTTTTAGCCATTTTTAATTTCCTTTATAATTAAAGATATTTTATAGAATATCATGTTATTATTTTTTCTACAAATGTTTTTTTCCAATTATAAGCATTATTTATCTTCTAGTATAATACTTTCTTTTAAAAAATGATTAGAAATTAAATATGTCTTTTTATTATTTATATCTTTAACGATAGTATATTCTTTTAAAATTTTTTCTGACACTTCATCATCACTTAAGGGAGCTATAACAGATGGACCATACTTTTCAATTGCTATAGTACGTAACAATTTAACATCATATTTCATATACTCTATCCTTTCTTAAAATTTTATTATAATATAAATAAAAAAACATAGACTTGTAAAACCATAAAATAAATAAAGGGACTATATTTCAAGTCCCTAATTAATAGCTAAGTATTTGAAATAGCTGATTATTCTCCGTCTATTTCATCACCAGCCAAGAAGTAGTTATAATTTAAGTTAAGTGTAATATTTATGGACTCTGAACTTGAAGCATCAATATTCGGCATATCACAAGTTACTGGGAATACATCATATAAACGCATATCATACTTAGTAATTCCGTTAGGTTGTGGCTCATATACATCTGGGTCAACCAAAGACAAGTTAACGGTACCTGTATATTGATCTAATAATGAAATAGTACCGTTTTTGTAGTTATGAGCAGCATTATACCAACGTTTGAAGATTTCCGTAATACGAGCATCCCAAACTTCTACGATTGTACAGGCCCAACTACCTTGACGAGTTTGTTTACCAGAATAATGTCTTTCGAATCCAGACCATGTAACTACTGTTTCATCAGCTTTGAAACCCGGTAAACCGTAGCTTGTAGTACGCAAGATAAGATCTTTCGTATCAATATACTGATTCAATTGAGAACCAGCTGGAAATGCAATACTCATGTTGCATACAAACTGTTTCAACGGATCTTTAAGGTTTCTAACGTCATTTAATGGTTTTAACATGTTAAATATATCCTTATATTAAAATATTATTTCATGAAATTTTAAGTTTAATCTCGTTAATAATACAGCTTTAACTGTAATATAAATGCTTTAAAACATAGACGTCCTTAGTCTTTAGCATTCATAATACATCTGTTTTATAGCAAGTATCTCACGATTATATTTTAGAACTTTAGCAATTTTATGTTACTGGTTTAGGTATATTTTTTATAAATTATAGCATATATTAGACTTGTTCTAAATATAAGTTAGTTTATGTAAAGAAAAAGAGGGATTTTATGGAGAGTTTACCTTTAGATATTAGTCTTAAATTAGAGCGTTTACCAGTAATTTCGGTAAATGATGAAGAAAATATACAAAAAATACTAATATCAGATGATTTTAATGATATTTATACATATTATGAAAATCATTTTATGCCAGATGACTGGAAATCTCAACAAGAAATATATAAACGCCTTTCTTTATATTTAACTATTACAAATCAAGATAATGATTTAACTTCACAATTAGATTCTCTTTTATACAGACGTCCTGTACCGACAATAAGTGAATTTTTATCAGATAAATTCTATATGTATAATAGTAATGCTACACTTTATCCATACTGGAGACAGCAACTAGAATATATGTTTAGAGAAGGTTCACCTATTAGAAAAACTATCTTTGGCGGAAGTATTGGTTGTTTAACTGGAGATACAGTAGTAGCTACTTTAAATGGCAATAAAACAATTTATGAATTACTTAATAATTATGATAATGAATGGGTATTATCATTTAACACATCTAATAAAACTTGGGAACCTGATAAAATAATTAATGTGTTTTGTAGTGGTATAAAAGATGTATATAAAATAACTTTAGATAACAATGAAGTAGTTAAATGCACATCAGATCATAGATTTTTAACAAGAAAAAATAAATGGAAAAGTATAGACACAGGATTAAAATCTAATGAATCTATGATGCCTTATTATTCAAAAATTAGTGATAAAGGATATA